>Ga0268253_10000046_pt1 | contig 35906 bp, 38 predicted proteins | sample AgamicMgMarz_FD_200250 | JGI IMG/M metagenome (GOLD analysis project Ga0268253, IMG submission 200250) | Agave microbial communities from Guanajuato, Mexico - Mg.Ma.rz (v2) (version 3) | ecosystem: Host-associated > Plants > Phyllosphere > Phylloplane/Leaf | place: Guanajuato, Mexico... | reverse complement strand
AGGAGGCGCGCACCGGCAGATCGATCCCGGCCTCGATCGCCACCGGCTACGCGAAGGCACTGCGCACGATCATCGACGCGAACGTCGTGACCATCGGCGTCGCCTTCATCCTGTTCACGCTGGCCACGGCAGGGGTCAAGGGCTTCGCCTTCACCCTGATGATCGGCACGCTCGTGTCGCTGTTCACGGCGGTGCTGGCCACGTCGGCGATCATGGGTTCGCTTGCGCGGACGCGCCTGCTGCGCTCCAAGAGCGCGCTCGGAGCGGGGCCCGAGCGCGTCAGCTGGCAGCGCTTCGACTTCATGGGCAAGGCGCGCTGGTTCTTCTCGTTCTCTGGCGCGATCTTGGCGGTCGGTGCGATCGCCCTGTCCACGCTGGGGATGAACTTCGGCATCGACTTCGAGTCCGGCACGCGGATCGTCACGCCGCTGGAGCGGCCCGCGAACGTGGACCAGGTGCGCGGCGTGCTCGCGCCGCTCGGCTACGAGGACGCCAAGATCCAGGACGTCGACGATCCCGAGCTCGGCAAGAACGTGTTCCAGATCTCGGTGCCGCAGCTGACGCCGGACAAGGTCGACCAGGTCGAGCGGGCGCTCGACAGCCGGTTCGGCGTGGCGATCGACGACTTCTCGTCCAGCTCGATCGGACCGACGTTCGGGGAGCAGATCGCCCGCACGGCCCTGATCGCGGTGATCGCCTCGCTGCTGCTGATCTCGGTCTACATCGGGTTCCGGTTCGAGTGGAAGTTCGCGGTTCCGATTCTGATCGCGCTGGCGCACGACCTGCTGATCACGTCGGGCGTGTACGCGCTCACGGAGCGGGAGGTCACGACCTCCACGGTCGCGGCGCTGCTGACGATCATGGGGTACTCGCTCTACGACACGATCATCGTGTTCGACCGAATACGCGAGAACGTGCCGCGCATGCCGCGCGCGACCTTCTCGCAGATCGCCAACCGCTCGATGTCCGAGGTGCTGACCAGATCGCTGGCCACCAGCGCCACGGTGCTGATGCCGGTCGGCGCCCTGCTGCTGTTCGGCGGTGAGACGCTCAAGGACTTCGCGTTCGCGCTGCTGGTCGGGGTAGCGTCGGGCGCCTACTCGTCGATCTTCATCGCGACGCCGGTGCTGGTGGAGTGGAAGGAGCGCGAGCATGTCTACATGCGCCGCCGGCGCGTGGTGATGGAGCAGTTCGGCGGCATGGTGCCGGCGTTCGCGACCGGAGCGCTGGCGGCGGAGCCAGCCGAAGCCGCCGGTGAGCCGACCCCGGCGCGGCCGAGCCGCGCCGCCCGGGCGAGGCGCGCAGCGGGCAGAGCGGCCGGGCGCGGGCCGGGCGCCGGCAGCGCCCCGCCGCCGCCGGCGCCGGAGCCGGCGCCCCCGCGTCCGCCCACCGCCGTTCCGCCCGCCGAGGAGCCGCCGCCGGCCACGCAACCGCCGGCTGCGCCGGCCGCGACGGAACGGCCCGCTCGCCGGGCCGCCGCGGAGCCGCCGCCGACCAGCCAACCGCCCGCTGCGCCGGCCGGGCCGAAGTCGCCGCCGCCCGCGGATGGCGCTCCGCCGGCACCGCGCGAGTCGCGCACCACGTCCACCGCCGGCAGCGGCAGCCCGAAGCCCAAGCCGAAGCGCCAGCGGCCGCGCAAGAAGCACGGGAGGAGTCGATGAGCCTGCTCGTCTGGGTGATGATGGGGATCGCCGTCTGGCACTTCACCGTGTTCGTGCCGGACCGTTTCTGGGGCGGCATCGTCGGCGCGTTCCTGGCGGCGAGCATCGCCGCGGCGCTGTTCGGCCTGGCCGTCAACGGGGGCAGCGTCCCCGGCCAGAGCGACACCGATCTGGTCCAGGCGCTGATCGCGATTCCCGGGTCGGCGATCGGCCTGGCGGTCTCGTACTGGTACGGGGCCCGCGTCGACCGCCAGCACGGCATCGACCACGGCCAGACGCGCGCCGGCTCACACTGACCGCCTCCGACAAGAGCGGCGACGCCGACTCACCGAGGCGCCGCGGCCTGGGAGCTCGGCTGCATTCCGTCCGCCCGTCCTCGCAGGATGGGTCGGATGCTCTCGAAGCCGACCCGATGGTCGTGCGCTCCCTATGAGGTAGCGCTTGCCGAGCGGCTCGCCGCCGGGTTGGGTGTGTCGCGCCCGGTTGGCGCGATCCTGGCGCGGCGTGGCTTTGCGACCGTGGAGGAGGCGCGGGCGTTCCTGGACGCGGACGAGCGTCACGATCCGCTGACGCTCGCTGGCGTCCCGGCGGCTTGCGAGCTGATCCTCGCGCACCTGCGGCGCGGCTCCCGGATCGCGGTCTTCGGCGACTACGACGTGGACGGCGTCTGCTCCACGGCCATCCTGGTGCGCACGCTGCGCACGCTCGGCGGGGACCCGGTGTGGGAGCTGCCGTCGCGCTTCGACGAGGGGTACGGGCTCTCCACCGCCGCCGTGGAGCGCCTGGCCGCGCGCGGCGTGGATCTGCTGGTCACAGTCGACTGCGGCATCACCGCGGTCGAGCAGGTGGCCGCGGCAAGGGCCGCGGGCCTCGACGTCGTCGTCACCGATCACCACCGGCCCGGCGAGGCGCTGCCGGACTGCGTCGTCGTGCACCCCGCGCTGGGCGACTACCCATGCCCGGAGCTGTGCGCCGCGGGCGTGGTGCTGAAGCTGTGCGAGGCGCTGCACCCGCCGGCCGCGGAGGAGCATCTCGACCTGGCGGCGCTGGCCACCGTCTGCGACCTCGTTCCGCTGCGCGGCGAGAACCGCCGCATCGTCCGCTCCGGGCTGACCGCGCTGGCGCGCACGGACAAGCCCGGCCTGAGCGCGCTGATGTCGGTGGCGGCGGTCGCGCCAGCCGAGCTCACCGAGCAGTCGCTCGGCTTCCGGCTCGGCCCGCGCATCAACGCCGCCGGCCGCATGCGCCGCGCCGACGCCGCGCTCGAGCTGATGCTGACCGCGGACGGCGACCGGGCCGCGGAGGTGGCGCGCGAGCTCGATCTGCTCAACGGCGACCGCCAGCAGGCCGAGACCCGCATCCTGTTCGCCGCCGAGGCGGCCTGCCTGCCGCAGGCCAGCCAGGGCGCGATCGTGGTGGCGGGGGAGGGGTGGCACCCGGGCGTGGTCGGGATCGTGGCCTCGCGCCTGGTGGAGCGCTGGCGCCGCCCATGTGTCGTGATCGCGCTCGACGAGGATGGTGGCGGGCGCGGCTCCGGCCGCAGCATCTCGGCATACGACCTGCACGCGGGCCTGGGCGCGTGCGCGGAGCACCTCACCCGCTTCGGCGGCCACCGCATGGCCGCCGGCCTGGAGCTGGCGGCCGATGCGGTGGAGCCCTTCCGCGCGGCGCTGGCCGCGCACGCGGGCGCCGCGCTGGTGCCAAACGACCTGATCCCGGCCGAGCGCGTCGACGCGGTGGTGCCGGGCGGGGTGCTCGGAATGGCTCTCGCTGACGAGCTCGAGTCGCTGCGCCCGTTCGGGATGGGCAACCCGCAACCGACGCTGCTGGTGCCGGCGGCCCGCTTCCAGAACGTGACCGCGATGGGCGAGCAGAAGGAGCATTCGCGCTTCACGCTGATCACCGCGGGCGGGGCACGCTCGCGGGGGGTGGCGTTCGGCTCGCCGCCGAAGGCTCTGGCGCCCGCCGCGGACGTGAACCACGACATCGCGCTGCGCCTGGAGCGCAACCGCTGGAATGGCGTCGTCGAGCCACGCACGATCCTGCGCGCCCTCTGCCCGACGCGTGCGGGCGAGCTGCGCCTGCTGGGCGAGGAGGGCGGGTTCTGGGAGCGGCTGGGCCGAGCCCTGGCGGGCCAGCAGGACGTGGCGGCGGAAGCCGCGCCGCTTCCCGGCCCGCCCGCTCCGCTCGACCGCCGCCGCGAGGGCTTCGCGGGCGTCGCCGGGGACCTCTTCACCAGCGGCGAGCGCGTCCTGGTCGCGGTCGCTGACGTCGAGCGTCGCCGGCGCGGGCTCGAGGAGATCGTCGCCGGGCTGGCGCCCGACGGGGTGGCGGTGGCGTCCTGGAGGGCGATCGCCGCCGACCCGGGACTGGCGGTCGCTCACGACCACCTCGTCGCCCTCGACCCGCCGCCCGGCGGGGTGACCGACCCGCTGTTGAGCCGCGGGGTGCGCGCTCACATGGCGTGGGGCCCCGCAGAGGCCGAGTTCGCCCTACACGTGTGGCGCGCCGAGCTCGACCTGCGGCCGGCGCTCGCGAGCGTCTACCGCAACCTCCGCGAGCTGACGCCCGACGCCGACCCGTCGGCGCTCGAGGAGGCGCTCGCGGGATCCGGACGCTACCCGCGCGCCCCGGTCGCCTGCGCGCACTTGATCCGAGTTCTCACCGAGCTGGCGCTGATCGAGCTCACGATCGATCCGCCGTCTTGCCGGGTACTGCATGCCGAGCGAGCGAACCTGGACAGCTCGCCCGCCTACCGCGCCTGCGTGGAGCGCCTGGCCGCGATTGAGCGCGCCCTGGGGGCCGAGCTGCCGGACGTAGCGCGGCGCGCCGCCTGATCACCAACGACTGGCCGACGCTCCACGGGGGACCGCGGGCGTGAGCCCCCCGAGGTAACCCTTCGCCCGCTACCGGCTCTAGACTCAAACGCATGCCCAAGCTGCCACGCGGCAACGGGAAATCGCCTTCCGACACGGCGCGCAAGCCGCCGGCGAAGCGCTCTGGCACGGCGGCGGCGAAGCCCGCCCGGACCACCACCGCGCGGCGAACGGTCCGGCGCAAGGCCAACGACGGCGACAAGCCGGCCGGCAACGGCAACGCCGAGCAGGCTCAGGCGTCCGTCGAGGAGCGCAGCTTCGAGCACTACCCGGTCGACCAGCACAGCGGCCGCGTCCCGGCCGGCCCGGAGTCCAGACTCACCGAGGACCAGCGCATCCTGCTCGGCGACCTGTTCGCCGTGGTCGAGGAGCACGCCGGCGACGCTGTCGAGGAGGTCGACCGCGACCTGGTCGAGCGGGCCTACGTCTTTTCCTGCGAGCGCCACGCCGACCAGCGCCGGGCCAGCGGCGAGGACTTCATCGTGCACCCCGTCGGCGTCGCCAAGATCTGCGCCGGCATGCGGCTCGACACCGCCACGCTCTGCGCGGCGCTGCTGCACGACACGGTCGAGGACACCACCGCTTCGCTGGCCGAGGTGGAGGACGAGTTCGGCGAGCAGATCGGCGCGCTCGTGGACGGCGTGACCAAGCTGTCCGGCGTCACGTTCCAGAGCCGCGACGATCGGCAGGCCGAGAACTACCGCAAGATGATGGTCGCGATGGCCCAGGACATCCGGGTCATCCTGATCAAGCTCGCCGATCGGCTGCACAACATGCGCACGATCGGCTCCATGCCGAAGCACAAGCAACAGGAGAAGGCGAAGGAGACGCTCGAGATCTTCGCCCCACTCGCGCACCGGCTCGGCATCCACGCGATCAAGTGGGAGCTGGAGGACCTCGCCTTCGCGACCCTGCACCCGCGCAAGTACAACGAGATCAAGCAGCTCGTCTCCCAGCAGCGCAGCGAGCGCGAGGGGTACGTGTCGCGTGCGGGCCAGTACCTGCAGAAGGAGCTCGAGGCGGTCGGCATCGAGGCCGAGATCGCCGGGCGCGCCAAGCACTTCTACTCGATCTACTCGAAGATGACGAAGAAGGGCCGCGAGTTCAACGAGATCTACGACCTCACGGCGATGCGGGTGCTGGTCGGCTCCGTGAAGGACTGCTACGGCGCGATCGGCGTCATCCACTCGCTCTGGAAGCCGCTGCCAGGCCGCTTCAAGGACTGGGTCGCGATGCCCAAGTTCAACATGTACCAGGCGCTGCACACGACGGTGATCGGGCCCGAGGGCCGGCCGCTCGAGATCCAGATCCGCACGCTCGAGATGCACCGTACCGCCGAGTTCGGCGTGGCCGCCCATTGGATCTACAAGGAGGACGGCGGCAAGCCGGTCGAGCAGAAGGTGGAGTGGCTGCGCCACCTGCTCGACTGGCAGCAGGAGACCAAGGACCCGCAGGAGTTCGCCGAGACGCTCAAGGCCGATCTGTTCGAGGACGAGGTGTTCGTCTTCACGCCGAAGGGCGAGGTCAAGTCGCTCGCCGGCGGTGCCACGCCGCTCGACTTCGCCTACTCGATCCACACCGACGTGGGTCACCGCTGCGTGGGCGCCAAGGTCAACGGCAAGATCGTGCCGCTGCACTACGAGCTCCAGTCCGGCGACATCTGCGAGGTGCTCACCTCCAAGAAGGAGCGCGGACCCTCGCGCGACTGGCTCGCGCTCGCCAAGACGACCCGCGCGCAGTCGAAGATCCGCGCCTGGTTCACGCGCGAGCGGCGCGAGGATTCGGAGCGCACCGGTCGCGAGATCCTGCACGAGAACATGAAGCGCGCCGGCCTGCCGCCACAGAAGCTGGCCGGCTCGCCGCTGCTCGCGGACGTGATCCGCGAGATGGGCTTCAAGAAGGGCGAGGAGTTCTACATCGCGCTGGGCCAGGCGAAGATCTCGCCGAAGACGGTCACCGGCAAGCTGATGCACCGCCTCAAGGAGGGGGAGGGAGTGGAGCCGGCGTCGGCGGCCGCCGAGCTGCTCGAGCGGCGCGAGGCGCCCAAGCGGACCTCCGCGTCGTCGAGCTTCGGCATCAAGGTCCAGGGCGTGGACGACGTGATGCTGCGGCTGGCCAAATGCTGCCGGCCGGTGCCCGGCGACCCGATCGTGGGCTACATCTCGCTCGGCAAGGGCATCACGATCCACCACGAGAGCTGCCCCAACTCGCAGGCCCTGATGCGCAATCCCGAGCGCTTCACCAAGGTCGCCTGGGAGGGCGACACCTCGGCACCGTTCCGGGTCGAGCTGCAGATCGACGGCTGGGACCGGCACCGGCTGCTCGAGGACATTTCCCGCACCTTCGCCGAAACGGGCATCAACATCCTCGAGGCGCGCTGCACCGTCGTGCACCCGATGGTCAAGAACCGGTTCGTGGTCGAGGTGGGGGACACGCAGGGGCTGAAGACGTGCATCACCCGGCTGCGCAACATCGACTCGGTCTTCGACGCCTATCGGGTCACGCCGACCGGCTGAGGGCCGGCGGCCCTGGCAGGCGCTCCGCTGGGGCGTGACGGCAAGTGCGTCTGGTGCGCAGTTGCTCAACGGAGGACGGCGCTTGATGCATTGGGAGCGCGAGCGAGCTAAGCTCACGGCATGCGTCACGCCCGCGGTCTGATCCTCTTGCTCGTGATGGGGCTCCTCGCCCTCGGCGCCGCGCCGGCGGCCGCTCAGCCGGCTTGCGGGGAGGTTCTCACGCAGAACACGACGCTCACCGCGGACCTGACCTGCCAGGAGACTGCGCTGGTCATCGGCGCGCCGGGGATCACGGTCGACCTGGGTGGGTACGGCGTCACGTCGTTCGACGACGCTGTCATCGTCAACGAAGGTCATGACGACGTCACGATCCGCAACGGCGAGGTGCACAGCAACGCGGACTCGATCCGGCTCATCGGTGTCTCGGGCAACGTCCTTCGCGACATCGACGCCGAGGGGCTCATCAAGGGCATCGTCATCGAGGACTCGCACCACAACCGGATCGTCTCGAACCAGATCCGGACGATCCCCCTCACCGTGGTCGGGTCGGACCACAACGTGATCGCCCGGAACACGATCCTCGGCTTCGAGGGCTACCTCGGGATCTCCGACTCCAACTACAACCGCATCGTGGACAACATCGTGTGGGTCGGGCGCAGCAGCGCCTTCGGCATCGACGGCGGCAGCCATCACAACCAGCTGCGTCGCAACGCCTTCATCAACGACAGCTACAACGTGATCAGCGTGCGCGAGGCCAACGACAACAAGTTCGTGGGCAACGCGATCGGCTCGTCGCGCCAGCCGTACGGCGTCGCGGGCGACATCCAGAGCTCGAGCCGCAACGTGTTCGCGGACAACGATATCTTCGGGGTCACGCAGGGCCTCCGCCTGCTCTCGGGCGACGCGAACGTCTTCAGGGGCAACGACCTGAGCGGCGTGCCCGCGACCCCGGGGTGGGTCTACCCGTCCTGGATGGACCCGTCTCCGGTGGCGGATGGGATCCCGATCGCCGCCGGCGCCACCGGCACGCTTCTGCGTGACAACGTCGTTCGCGGCTTCGCGGACGACGGCATCGACGTCGACGCTCCCGGGACTCGCCTGAAGGCCAACAGCGCCAACGACAACGGCGATCTCGGCATCGAGGCGGTGCCGGGCGTGACGGACCTGGGCGGCAACACCGCGAGCGGGAACGGCAACCCGCTCCAGTGCACGAACGTGGCCTGCTAGGCCACCGCGAGCAGCGCGGCGGGCGCCGCCGAGAAGTCGATCTCCTCGAACTCGCCGATGTAGTCGCCGTCGACCTGCACGGGGAAGGGCCTGTCGTCGATCGCCTCGACGCGCAGCGAGTCCAGCTCGCCGAGGCTCTGCACCTGACGGTGGCGCAGCACGGTCTTGGCTCGCCCCGACAGCAGGCGCGGCACGAGCGTCGGCAGCTCGAGCGGCGTGGCGCTCTTCAGCACCGCCGCGCCCAGCGAGCCGCTCGTCAGGCCGGCGCCGGACGTGACCCGGATCGGGCGCTTGCGGAAGTACGTGAACGGGTCCGAGTTCTGCACGATCACCGTGACGCCCTCCTGCGTCCGGCCGTCCGCGTGCACCCGCACGTGGGGCGGCTTGACTAGGTAGCGGCGGGTGAAGATGTCGACGGCCGCGTAGGCGTAGTACCAGCTGCCGTACCTCGCCTTGCGCAGCGGGTGGCGATCCACGCGCTCGACCACCGAGGCGTCGAGACCGACGCCCGAGGCGAACACGAAGTGCCGCCCGCCCGCGCGCCCCAGGTCGACGGGGAAGGGCTGGAACTCGTCGGCCATGCGCAGCAGGTGCTCGGTGGCGTCGACCACGTCGTTGGGGATTCCCAGCGTGCGCGCCCAGACGTTGGTCGACCCGCCCGGCAGTGCGGTCAGCGGCGTCTCGGATCCGACCAGCCCGTTGGCGGCCTCGTTGACGGTGCCGTCGCCACCGAACGCCACCACCACGTCGTAGCCCTCGCGGGCGGCCTCGCGCGTGATCTGGGTGGCGTGGTCGCGCTTCTCGGTGTCGATCGCCTCGACCGAGTAACGCGACTGGAGTGCGTAGACGACCAGGTTGCGCAGCCGGTCCGAGACCGTGGTCGCGTAGGGGTTGACGATGACCAGCATGCGCCGCTTGGGCGTGCGGTCTGGCAGGAGGCGCTCGGCCAGCTCCTCGGCCCGCTCCAGGGCGGTCTCCGCGGACACGCCGGAGAGGCTACCGAGCGACGAAGACCGTGACGGCCTCGCGCTCCTCCTCTTGCACGCGGCCCTCGTTGGCCAGCAGGTCGAGGTGCCCGAGCACCTCCGAGAGCGTCAGGTAGGCCTGCGTGACGGCGACGTTGCCCCACAGCGACTGCGCGATCTCGTACGCGGAGCGGGGCTGCTCGGTGAGCAGGCGGTGGATCTTCTCGGCTCGGCGCCGGTGCAGCGCGAAGCGCTGGTCGATCAGCGCGCGATGGTCGGTGATGGGCTCGCCATGACCGGGGAGCACCAGGTCCGCGTCCAGCTCGCGCGTGGCCGCCAGCGACTCGAGGTACTGCACCAGCGCCTGCGGGCGCTCGGAGGTGCCGTCGCGCGGGCGGGTGATCAGCGGGTTGGATGAGATGTGGCCGAGCAGGTGGTCGGCCGCGATCAGGATGCGACGGTCGCGGTCGTGGAAGATCGTGTCGGTGGGGGAGTGGCCGGGGCGGTGGTGCACGTGCAGCGTGCGGCCGCGCAGCTCGAGCGGCTCGCCGTCGCGCAGCGGCCGGGTGACCTGAACCGGCGCGCCCCAGGCGCGGAACGCCTGCGAGACCGACTGCAGCGCCGATACAACGTCGCGCGGGATGCCGTTGCGCAGCATCACGTCCATCGCGAACTCGTCGTCGGCTTCGGCCTCGGACGAGAAGTTCTCCATGTACGGCACGGACGCGTCGAGCGCCGCCACCTCGGCGCCGGAGTGCGACGCGACCAGCGACACCAGGCCGAGGTGGTCGATGTGCTGGTGGGTGACGATCACCAGCTCGATCTCCTCGAGCGAATGGCCGAGGCCGGCGATGCCGCGCTGCAGCTCGTCGAACGAGGTGCCCGAGTTCGGCCCGGCGTCGACCAGCGTCAGCGGCTCGTCCTCGATCAGGTAGACGTTCACCCGCCCAACGGCGAACGGCGTGGGGATCGCGAGCCGGTGGATGCCCGCCTCGGCGGCGGGGGCGAAGGGGTCGTCGGCGGTCAAGAGCGGATCAGCGCGAGCACCTCGTCGCGCTTCTCCTCCATGTGCGCCTGAGACACGAGCGACTCCAGGTTGAGCCGCAGCAGCGGCTCGGTGTTCGAGGGCCGCACGTTGAAGTGCCAGTCCTCGTAGTCGATCGAGATGCCGTCGAGGCGGCCCAGCTCGCCGTCGGAGTAGCGCTCGACGATCTGCTCCATCTTGGCCTCCTGGTCGGCGACCTCGGAGTTGATCTCGCCGGAGATGAAGTAGCGCGAGCGCAGCGGCTCGAGCAGCTCTGAGATGCGCTTGCCTTCCACCGACAGCAGCTCGAGCATCAGCAGCGCTGGGATCGTGCCGGAGTCGGCGCAGTAGAAGTCGCGGAAGTAGTAGTGCCCGGACACTTCGCCGCCGAACGCCGCGCCACTGTCGCGCATGCGCGTCTTGAAGAACGCGTGGCCCACGCGGTTGACCTCTGCCGTTCCGCCGGCTCGCTCTACCGCGTCGCGCACCGCCCTCGAGGCGCGCACGTCGTAGAGCACCGTCGCGCCGGGCTCCTTGCGCAGCAGCGCCTCGGCGAGCAGGGCGGTCAGGAAGTCGCCGGGCACGAACTCGCCGGTGTCGTCGATGAAGAAGCAGCGGTCGGCGTCCCCGTCCCAGGCGATGCCCAAGTCGGCGCCCTCGCCGCGGACGCGGTCGACGATGAACCGCCGGTTCTCCTCGAGCAGCGGGTTGGGCTCGTGGTCGGGGAACTCGCCGTTCGGCTCCCAGTAGGTCTCGATGCGGTCGATCGGGAAGGTCCTCAGCAGCGGGCCGACCATCGGGCCGGCCATGCCGTTGCCGCCGTCGAGCACGACGCGCATGGGACCCACTCGTGAGGGATCGATGTAGCCGAGCGCGGCCTCGCGGAACGCCTCGGCCACGTCCTCGTGCTCGATCCGACCGGGTTGCGCGACCGGGTCGCCGGGCTCACCGGCGGTGACGATGTCGCGCAGCTCGCCGATGCCGGAGTCGCCCGACAGGGCGAGGGCGCCGCGCTTGACCAGCTTGGCCCCGGTGTAGGCCTTGGGGTTGTGCGACGCGGTGCACATCAGGCCGCCGTCGAGGCCGCGCGAGCCGACCGTCCAGTAGAGCATCTCGGTGCCGACCATCCCCACATCGAGCACGTCGGCGCCCTCGTCCGCGATGCCTTGGGCGTACGCCTCGGCCATCGAGGGGGCCGAGAGGCGCATGTCGCGGCCGAGCCCGACGTGCAGCTCGGCGGGCGGCGCCCCCTGAAGGTCGGAGAGCACGCGCGCGAAGCCGCGCCCGATCCGGTACGCGAGCCGCTCGTCCATCTGGTCCGGATACAGGCCCCGGACGTCGTAGGCCTTGAAGATCGAGGGGTCGACCACGCCGCGGGAGCCTAGGCCACTGCCGGCGCCACCACACGCCCGAGCTGCTCCACGGTTCCCAGCTCCCGGTGCAGCAGGTGCTGGGCCATGATGCGCTCCACCCCGGCGGCGGCAAGCTCGCGCAGCCGCTCGATGTTCTCGTCGAGCGTCCCGGCGAGCGAGCTGGCGCGCTGCTCGGCGAGGAAGGCCTCCGGGTCCGTGTCCTGGTCCAGCCAGCTCGCCAGCTGGCCGGCCCGGTCCAGCAGCTCGGCCTGGTCGGCCCCGGCCAGCCACCCCGTCATCAGCGACAGCGGGATCGGCTCACGCCCCTCGCGCTCGCACGCCTCGTCGAGCTGCGCTCGGATCGCGGCGCATTCCTCGGTCGTCTTGCCGACCGTGTTGTACTCGTCCGCGAAGCGCGCGGCCAAGCGGATGCTGCGCGGTCCGCCGCGCCCGCCGACGATCAGGTGCGGCCGCCGCAGCGGCTTGGGGAGAGCGTCGAGATTCTCGGTCCGGTAGTGCTCGCCAGCGAAGCTCACCGGCCGATCGCCCCACTGGCGCGGGATCAGCTCCAGCTGCTCGGCGAAGCGGTCCATGCGCTCGCCCATCGGCGGGAAAGGGAACCCGTAGGCGGCGTGCTCGGCCTCGTTCCAGCCGGTGCCGAGGCCGAGCTCCAGCCGGCCGCCGCCGGAGACGTGGTCGACGGTCGTGGCGACCTTGGCAAGCTCGGACGGGTGCCGGAAGGTCGCGGGGGAGACGAGCGTGCCGAGCCGCAGCGTGCTGGTCACGGCGGCGAGCGCGGCCAGCGTCGCCCAGGCGTCCAGCGAACCCCGCTCGCGCATGCCGAACACCGACAGGTAGTGGTCCGAGCGCAACAGCGCCTCGACCCCGTGCTGCTCGCAGGCGCGCGCGAGCGCCAGCCAGTCCTCCCAGGTCACGTCCTCCTGGCCCTCGATCATCAGCGCGACCCTCAGGGGAGCACCCCCGCCAGTGCCTCCTCGATCGGGTCGTCGCCACCGACCACGTAAATCGTCAGGCGCGCCGAGCGCGGCTCGTGGAGCACCGCCGCCAGCACAGCGGCCACGTCCTGGCGCGTGACCTTCGCGCGGATCGGCTCGGACTGGATGCGCACCCCGCCGGTCGCCGGGTCGTCGGTGAGAATGCCGGGTCGCACGACCGTCCAGTCGCGATCGCTCTGGACCACCGCGGCGTCGGCCTCGGCCTTGGCGCGCAGGTAGACGCTGAAGACTTCGTCGTCGTCCGGTGGGTTTTCGGCTCCCACCGAGCTGACGATGACGTAGCGGGTCACGCCCGCCGAGACCGCCGCGTCGAGCAGCCTGATCGCCCCGTCGCGATCCACCGTCAGCTTCCGCTCGGCGCCGCTGCCCGGTCCCGCGCCGGCCGCGAAGACGACGGCATCGGCACCGCCGATCGCCTGGGCCAGGGCGGCGGTCGAGGCAGTCTCGATGTCGCACACGATCGGCTCGCTGCCGTCGGCGCGCAGGTCGTCGGCGTGCTCGGGCTTGCGAATCAACCCGCGCACGCGGTCGCCGCGCTCCACCAGCAGCCGCGCCAGGCGCCGCGCCACCTGCCCGTGCCCGCCTGCGATCGCGACGTCCACGGTCAGAGCCAGCCGCGACGGCGGAAGTAGGCGATCATGCCCGTCAGCAGGGCGACCATGCCGCCCATGATCAGCCAGAAGGCCTCGGTGTCGCCCTCGCCCGGCACCCCGACGTTCATGCCCCAGACGCTCGCGATCAGCGTCAGCGGCAGGATCACGACGCTGAAGGCGGTCAGCACCCGCAGCACCTCGTTCACGCGGTGGGAGAGCACCGACTCGTTCGTGTCCTCGAGCGCCTCCACCACCTCCTTGAAGTTCTCGAGCATGTCCCAGATGCGCTCGGAGGCGTCGACGATGTCGTCGAAGTAGACCTCCAGGTCCTCGGCCAGGTAGCGCTGCTTGGTGCGCTCCAGGTCGCGCAGCACGGCGCGCTGCGGGCGGATCACCTTGCGGAAGTTGATGATCTCCTGCTTGGAGTTGGAGAGGTCGCGCACGACCTCCTCGGCGCGCCCCTCGAAGATCTCCTCCTCGAGCCGCTCGAGCTTGTTGCCGATCTTGCGCAGCATCGGGAAGCAGTAGTCGAACGCGTCGTCGACGATCTTGTAGAGCAGGTAGCCCGACCCCTTGGAGAGCATCGCCTCGCGCACCTCGTCCGAGGAGCGGCAGCGCTCGAACAGGTACTCCACCGGCGGCAGCGGCGAGTTCGGCAGCGTGATCAGGAAGTCGGGGCCGATGAAGATGTCCAGCTCGGCCGCGTTGAGCCGGCCGACCGTCTTGTCGAACACCGGGAAGTGCAGGACGATGAACAGGTAGTCGGGGTACTCGTCGATCTTCGGGCGCTGGTTGCGCGACTGGACGTCCTCGTAGTCGAGCGGGTGGAAGTCGAAGTGCTCCTCGAGCCAGGCGCGATCGACCGGGGCGGGCCGCTCGATGTTGATCCAGCGCAGATCGCCATGCTCGACGACCTCAACCCGGGGCTCCGCCGGGGCCTGCTGGAGCGCGCTACCGTCGGCCCGCGCGCGCGCCGAGCGCCTGAGACGTGGCTTGGGAAGGCTCGGCATAGCGTCTAAGCGGGTCGTCCAGCGGGTTCACCTGACCCATTCTACTTGCGGGGCGCGCTATCCTCTGCCATTCAATACATAGCCGTTGCATCGAGAGGGGTGGAGGGACATGGCCCTGTGAAGCCCCGGCAACCACCTTCGGCCCATGGCCGTCGGGACGGTGCCAATTCCTTTGAGATGTGATCGGACGCCTCATGTTGGCCTCCGTCACAGAGCGACGGAGGCTTTCAACGTGAAAGGGGCGTCCAATGCCTGTCCAGGCACTGGCTTGCAAGGAATGTGGAACTGAATACGAGCTCGAGGCGCGCTACGTCTGCGATCAGTGCTTCGGGCCGCTCGAGGTGCAATACGACCTCGGCTCGCTCGACGCGGAGTCGGTGAAGCGGCGGATCCAGGCCGGTCCGCAGAACCTCTGGCGCTACTCCGACTTCCTGCCGTTCGCGCAGACGCCGAAGTACGCGCTGCCGGCCGGCTGCACGCCGCTGCTGCGCGCGCCGCGGCTGGCTGAGGCGCTCGGCCTGCGTGAGGTCTGGATCAAGAACGACGCGGCCAACCCGACCCACTCGTTCAAGGACCGGGTCGTGTCGGTGGCGATCGCCAAGGCGCAGGAGCTGGGCTACCGGACGATCGCGTGCCCCTCGACGGGCAACCTGGCCAACGCCGTCGCGGCTCACGCCGCGGCCGCTGGACTCGAGTCGTACGTGTTCATCCCGGCGGACCTGGAGGAGCAGAAGATCCTTGCGACCGGGGTGTACGGCACGAACCTCGTGAAGGTGCGCGGCAACTACGACGACGTCAACCGGCTCTGCACCGAGCTGTCCGCCGACCGCGACTGGGCGTTCGTGAACGTCAACGTGAGGCCCTATTACGCGGAGGGCTCCAAGACGCTCGCCTACGAGATCGCCGAGGGCCTGGGCTTCGAGCTGCCCGACCGGGTGGTCGCGCCGGTCGCGTCGGGCTCGCTGTTCACCAAGATCGCGCGCGGTTTCGACGAGTGGCGCGAAGTGGGCCTGCTCGCCGGCGAGACGCCGACGATGAACGGCGCCCAGGCCGAGGGCTGCTCGCCGGTCGCCCAGGCGTTCGACGCCGGCTGGGATATCTGCAAGCCCGTGAAGCCGGACACGATCGCGAAGTCGCTGGCGATCGGCAACCCGGCCGACGGCCCGTACGCGCTCGAGCTGGCCCGTCGCAGCGGCGGCGCGATCGACGCCGTGACCGACGACGAGATCAAGGCCGGCATTCGCCTGTTGGCGGGGACGACGGGCATCTTCACCGAGACCGCCGGCGGGGTCACCACGGCGACGCTGGCCAAGCTCGCCGCGCGTGGCGACATCGATCCCGACGAGCGCGTGGTGGCGGTCATCACGGGCGAGGGCCTGAAGACGCTCGACGCCGTGCGGGGAACATTCGAGACCCACGAGATCGACGCGAGCGTCGACTCGTTCGACACGGCCCTGCCCGCGGCCGCCGCTGTTTGATGCACCACCTGCGCTCCCACGGCCCGGACCTTGCGCGCGGTCGGCGGTACTAGTATTTCCGGCCGCATGGCAGTGACCGTCAAGATTCCGACGCAGCTCCGCAGCGTCACCGGCGGCGAGGGCGAGACCACCGTCGACGGCGCCGCGACCGTCGGCGAGGTGCTCGACGGGCTCTACGACCGCTTCGAGGGGCTGCGCGAGCGGATCGCCGAGGACGGCGACCTGCGCCGTTTCGTCAACGTCTACGTCGGGGGCGAGGACATCCGCTTCCTGGATGGCCTCGACACGTCCGTCGAGGACGGCGACGAGGTCACGATCCTGCCGGCGGTGGCTGGCGGCTCCTGAGCACGCTCGTCACAGGCGCGCAGGGGTTTCTCGGCGCCTGGCTCGCCGAACGGCTCCTCGACGAGGGCGAGCGTGTCGTGGCGCTGCGGCGCGACGTCGATCCGCAGGCGCGCTTCCGGACCGACGGCATCGAGGGCCGCTGCGTGCTCGCCCTGGCGGACCTGACCGACCACGACGCGCTCGTGCGCGTGCTCAACGAGCACGAGGTGGACGCGGTCTACCACCTCGCCGCCCAGACGATCGTGGGGACGGCCAACCGCTCGCCGCTGGCGACCTGGGAGGCGAACGTGCGCGGCACCTACACGCTGCTCGAGGGTTGTCGCGGCCTGGGCGGTGTGAAGCGGGTGGTGGTGGCGTCCTCGGACAAGGCCTACGGCGACCACGATGAGCTGCCCTACCGCGAGGACTTCTCGCTGCAGCCGCGTTACCCCTACGACGTGTCGAAGGCGTGCACGGACCTGATCGCGCGCTCGTACGCGAACACCTACGACCTCCCGGTCGCGGTCACGCGACTGGCCAACCTGTACGGGCCGGGCGACCTGAACTGGTCGCGGATCGTCCCCGACAGCGCCCGCGCGCTGGCGCGCGGCGAGCGGCCAGTGATCCGCAGCGACGGGACTCCCGAACGCGACTACCTATACGTCGAGGACGCCGTGGACGCCTACCTCGCCGTCGGGCGCTCGCTGGATAGCACCGAGCTGCGCGGGCGTGCGTGGAACGCGGGCTGGGGCAAGCCGGTTCCCGTGATCGACGTGGTGCGCACGCTGATCGCGGTGTCCGGCCGCGACGTCGAGCCGGACGTGCGCGGGGAGGGGACGCCGCACGGCGAGATCGACCGCCAGTACCTCGACTCCGACGCGATCAGGGAACAGCTCGGCTGGGAGCCGCGCTGGGACCTCGAGCGCGGGCTGGCGAGCACCTGGGACTGGTACGAGCGGCGCTGCAGCTGACCCTTACGGGCGGGCGATACGGACGGCCTGATCCTTCGACAGAGCCCTAAGCCTTGCAGGGGCTCGTGCTGGTCGCCGAGTCCTTGTCGCCGTTGGTGAAGCCGAACGTCGCGGTGTTCGTCCACTTCTTGCTCGGCGGGCAGACCGGCGGCGTGGTGATCAGGTCGTGCTTCCTCTTGCCGCGCCCCTTCGAGTGCTTGTCGATCGTGCCATTGAAGGCCGTCACGATCAGACCACCCGGGATCGCACCGTCGAGCCCCGAGGCCGACAGCTTGTTGCCCTTGATGTAGGCGTCGAAGGCGGTCACGTACGCGCCGTTGGAGACGAACATGAACAGGAACGCGTTCTTGCCGCTGACGCGGTCGTTGAAGATGACGGCCTCGACGGTCGCGCCTGCCCCACCCGTCGGGGGCGTGGCGGTGGCGGTGCCCTTTCCGACGCGACTCCCCGCCGGGCATGCCGCGGGCCCCTCTGCCATCAGGGCCTCGGTGGTCGCCGTGCACTGAGTCGCTCCGGCCGGGTCGATCTTCGTGCCCTTGGGCATCTTGATCGTGAACGACTTGACGCCGCTTGGCAGACCGGTGGCAGCGTCGGGGTCGGCGAACTTGGTCTTGAACGAGATCCCGGTCGATGCTCCCTCGGCACGCGACGACTGCTTGAAGCTGAACGTCGTGACCTCGCTGGACGCGAGCGCGACGGCGGCCGTCGCCCCCGCGAGAACAGCGATTGCACCGCAGACAAGCACCTTGCGCATGTCGATCTCCCCGCTCGAGTCCTGGCCACCCGCGACCCTATCCGGCGGATGCACCCGACTGCAAGCTCTCGCCTTCGGCGCTGCCGGCCGAGTGGCGGGAGCGCATCCCGGCGCGGGTGCGAGGGCGTCGGCGCCGCCCTGCCCAGAGCCGGTCCGCCCCGGCCCAGGCCGCGAAGCAGAAGCCGCCGAGCGTTCCGGTCACGGTCAGCAGAACGCCTGCCGCGGCCGTGGCCGCAACGCCGTCGGCGCCGAGGATGAGCACCGCGGAAGCGGCTCCCACGGTCGGTCCGGTGGGGAGCTGGCTGAGCGTCACCACGGCGATCAGCACGGCGATCGCGTCGAACAGCGACGCGTCCACCCCGACAGCGTGCAGCAGCAGCCAGTTGCGGAAGATCTGGGCGAACACCGCGATCAGGACGAAGCCGACGACGCGACCGCCGCCGCCGAGCGTGCGCAGCACGGCCAGCCCACGCCAGAGCCTGCGGCCCTCGCGCAGAGCGAGGTGGCGCAGGCCGGTGCTGATGCCGGCGACCACCGCGAACGCGACGATCGGCAGCCACCAGGGCAGTCCGAGCGGCGCCACCAGCGTGAACGATGTGAGCGCGGCGAGCATCGCCTCGATCGCGAGGATCGGAAACTCCGCGGCGATCAGCGTGGGGACCTGCGGGCAGACGTCCGGCGACGAGCGCCTCAGCGCGGCGATCCGCGCCGCGACGCCGAGGTGGCCGTTCAGCACCCCGCCGAGCACCTGCACGCTGGACGCGCGGTAGAGAGTGCGCCGGTCAACGGTTCCGCCGGCCGCCCCGATCGTCAGGTGCCAGGCCTCGCTGCGTGAGACGAGCGCGACCACCTGCAGCAGGATGGTGACGCCGAGGACCCACAGCGCGACGTCGGAGAGCGCGGTCGCGAACTCGTCGCGCCGGCCGGCCAGCACCAGCGCAAGCACCGCCGCCGTGGCCAGGGTGCCCGCGATCGTGATCGCGGTACGGTGGCGACGGCCGAAGGCGCGCAGCGCCCTCACTCGGACTAGGGGATGCGGCGCCCGCGCCGCTGTGCCTGGCGCTTCGCGGCCGCGGCGTGCTTCAGAGCGTCGCGCTCGCGCTCGTAGGTCTCGCGCTCGACCTTGCCCGCCTTGCGGGCCGTGGCGTTGCGGGAGGCGACTCCATCGCGGGCCTCCTGCCAAGCGGCATCGCCGCGTGTTGAGGGCGTGAAGTCGGAACTGCCGGGGGACTCCGTCATGCGCACCGTCCTAGCGGCTCCCACTGGATAAGGACCACTGGGGGGCGCAGGGAGCGCGACACCCGACTGTGGAGACTCCTAGCGAGGATACTCCCGAATCGGCTGCCTCACTCGCGACCGCGCCGAATCGTGACGACGTGGCCGGGGTTGACCCCGAAGCGCTCGCCGTCCGCGGCCAGCTCGAACCAGGCCAGACTCCCGGCGCTGCTGCGGGCGGCATTCTCGAGCTGCTTCGCGACCTCGTCGAGCCCGCCCGAGACCTCGAGCGCCTCGCCGGTCGCGAGTAGGAGAGTGGTGGTCAGAGCCTCACGTCCATGCTGCGTCGCTACATCCTTACAGCCGGTCGCCCGACGCACGTTCCGGGCCGGTGGACCTTGCACTGCCCGTTTGGGATGCTCGCGCCTCGATGCTCGTCGACAACGACGCGCGAGTGCGCGAGCTGCTCAGTCGCACCGAGCAGGAGCTCCGGGACCGGAAGATCGACTGCTCGACGCCGGTCGACGAGGGCGACCCCGCGATGTTCACGCCGGCGTCGCCGATCGCGGCCGCGACCTCCGCGCGGGGGCCCGGAGCGTTCTCGATGTCGATGACGAGGTCGACTGCCATCCCGCTCGACGCGCCCGGCAGGATTCGAACCTGCGACTTCTGCCTCCGGAGGGCAGCGCTCTATCCACTGAGCTACGGGCGCGAGTGGTACTGCAAACGGCATTGTAGAGCCGCGGACGCGGGGCGCTGCGACCTGAGAGGGCAGCGCTCAAATCCCGGCTTGCGACCGATTTGCGACCGATTTGCGACCTAGAATCGCGCGGGCATGGCGGACGACGAACCCGCCAAACGCCCGCCGAAGACCTACGAGAAGACCATCGTGGCGAACGTCGGCGTTGCCGCGAGTGCCGACCTGACCGTGCAACGCGGCTGAATGACCTGCGCCTCGCGGTGGTCGGCATCGCGCTCGCGGTGCCTGCGCACCGTCGTGCAGGGTGCCGTGACGCGCCGCTCGCGGCGGTCGCGCCGGGCGGCCTTGGCGATGATCCGGCGCAGCACCGGGCGCCACTCCGCGAGGCTGCGTTGGGCGTCGTCGCGCGTCATGCCGCCGACCGCGGCGAGGTCCGCCTCGGTGGGCGTGCGGCGGCGTCGCAACGCCCGCAACCCGGCGGGGCCGTAGTTCTCGGAGAGACGGGCGAGCTTCGTGGTGGTGACCCATCAGACCTTCGATCCTCGGCGCCGTAGCGCACCGAGCAGGATGCGACGGCCCGGCGACCGAACGAGGCCGGGCGACCACGAGGGCCGCCCGGTGAAGGTGTCGCGCACCACCGCGACGGGACGGGGGCACGAGCCGCTAGCCTTCTCGACGAGCGATGGTGCCCGCTCGCCCCATCTAGGGCGAACCGCAACTGCTGATGGCACCTACGAGACGACTCACCAACTCGTAGGAGCGCCTGATGAACGCAGTGGTACTTGTCGCGGTAGGGGGCACGGCGGGGGTCCTCACGCGCTACGGCCTGACGGTCTGGCTCCAGTCGATCTGGACGGTGGCAGCGATCAACGTCGTCGGCTCGTTCGCCCTCGCGTTGCTGCTGCACGTCGGTGTCCACCTGCCTCACGACCTGCGCAATGCCGTCGGCGTGGGCTTCCTTGGCGGCTTCACCACCCTCTCCACGCTGACGGCGCAGACCGTGCTCGAAGCGGACGGCGGCAGGCCGGGGGTCGCGGCCCTCTATCTCGTGGTGAACGTGCTCGGCGGACTTCTCGCGGCGGTCGCCGGATACGCGATCGGAAGGACGATCGCCTAGAGCATCGTCGGGCTAGCGTGGCGAGCCAAGCGTGCGGTCAAGCTCGTACATGACGAGCCCGGTGTGGAAGACGCAGCGGCGCCTGTCGTCGGCGTCACCGTGCCGATGCGTCTGCCGCTGATCGACTTCGTTGACCGCGGACCAGAGCTTGGCGAGGGCGTCGAGCAGGTCGGCATGCGTGCCGCCGACGTGCTCGCGGCGAGCGTCGATCACGGCCTTGATCGTCCTGTGGTGGCCGGACGCGGGCTCGACGCCGTGGAGGGCGGCGAGCGAGTTGGCGAAGGCCTGCTGCGCCTCCCGGCACTCGAAGCCGATCCGATCCGCGTGCCCGGAGGGGTCGGCGATCAGGTGGTCCTCGATCTGCTCAAGCGGCTCGCCGCGCTGCCTCACCGCGGCGACGTACTCGCGCCCGGCGCGCGTCACGTCGAACTGGAAGGTGCCCGACATGTTGTGGTGGTGCGTCTCGATCAGGCCGCTGGCTTCGAGTTCCCGCAGGTCGGCCTCCGGCACCTCGGTGTGCTCGGTGATCCCGCCGCCCTGCACGAGCACCCCCGTGATCTGCATGACGCTGAACACCGAGAAGGTCCGGTCGGCGCGATCGACCGTCTCGTTGGCCGCGACGAGACGCACGAGCAGTTCCTCCACCTCGGGCCTAGGTCGTAGCCGGATGGACACCGCCCACCCGTCCTACAGGGCTTCGACCGTCGCCACGGTCAGCCGTTCAGGCGTAGCAGCCGCAGGAACCGCTCGACCACGTCGTCGGGCATGTCGTGGCACTCGCTCGCGGTGAAGTGCTCGACCACGGCGATGCCGTGCTGCTTGAAGAGGCGGGCGCGCTCGTGGTCGGCGTCGGCGGTGTGGTGGGGGCCGTTGACTTCGAGGATGCCCGTCTTGCCCTCGCAGACCACCACGAAGTCGGGCTCGCTTGTCTGGCGAGCGTCCTGCGTGAGCCCGAGCCGGGGGGCTCGCGTTCGGCCAGAAGAGCACGTTGGGCGCGGTCGAGCGCCTCGGCGATCCGCTGCCTCCGCGAGCGCGAGCGAGTCGAGGTCGCGGATGCGGGTCCACTGAGCTACGGGCGCGAGTGCGGTTGAGTGTAGACCCGGAATGCTGGTCGCCGTGATCTCCGACACCCATATGCCGCGCGGGGCGCGGCGGCTTCCGGACCCGTTCGTCGAGCGGATCCGAGCGGCCGACATGCTGCTGCACGCGGGCGACTTCATGACCGTCGAGGTGCTGCGCGAGCTGGAGCGGATCGGTCCGCCCCTGGTGGGCGTGCACGGCAACGTGGACACCGCCGAGCTGCGACGGCTGCTGCCGGCCGAGCGGATCGTGCGCGTCGGGGACGCACGCGTCGCGATGGTGCACGACGCGGGGGCGAGCGCCGGCCGGCTGGAGCGGCTCCGGCGCCGCTTCGGGGACTCCGCCAACGCGGTGGTGTTCGGGCACTCGCACCTGCCGCTGCACGAGCGCGCCGCCGACGGCTTCCAGATCTTCAACCCCGGCAGCCCCACCGAGCGTCGCCGAGCCCCGGAGCACACGATGGGGCTGGCGCAGATCGAGGGCTCGTCGATCGAGTTCCGGCTGATACCGTATCCGGCATCATGACTCCCGCGGAGCTTGTTCGCGAGACGCGCCTGCGCAAGGGCCTCACCCAGCGGCGCCTGGCGCTGCGCGCCGGGACCAGCCAGAGCGCGATCGCTCGCATCGAGCGGGGGGACGAGCAACCGACCTGGCCCCGCTTCAGAGCGTTGATGGTGTCGATGGGCGAGGAGCCGACGGTATCGAGCGAGCCATTGACGAGCCGGTACGACGCGTGGGGCAACCAGCTCGTGCGGGCCATGAGCCCGGCCTCGCGCCTGAAGAGCGGGCTTGCCTCGAGCAGGTTCGCGAGCAGGCTGGCCGCCGGGGTCAGAGCCGAGATGCGTGAGCGAGTCCGCTGAGCCCGCCTTCGATCCTGCCGCCATCCTGCGCGTGCTGCTCGACCACGGCGTCGAGTTCATCGTCGTCGGCGGCCTCGCGGTGCAGGCCCACGGCCACTTGCGCACCACGACCGACCTCGACATCGTGCCGGCGGCGGACCTGCTCAACCTGAGCCGGTTGTCCGAGGCGCTGGCCGCGGTCGCAGCGCAGCTGCTCGGCGGGGGCGACGCGGGCGATCCGCATCTGCTCACGCGAGCCGCGCTCGTGTCGTTGACGACCGATCATGGCCGGTTGGACCTGCTCAACATCGGGCTCGCCGACAGCCTGCCGACGAGTTACGACCAGCTGCGCGGGCGGGCCGTGGAGGTGGACCTCGACGGGCGAACCGTGGCCGTGGCGGGCCTGGATGACCTGATCCGGATGAAGCGTGTTGTCGGCCGGGAAGTGGATCTGAGCGACATCGGCGCGCTGACGCGCTCCGACGAACAGCTGCGGGATCAGGCTCGCGAGTCAACATAGGGGGTTATGGACCTCGACGTTCTCTTCGTCGGCACCGCCGGCTCCGCTCCCAGCGCCCGGCGTGGCCTGCCCGCCACGCTGGTCCGGCGCGGCGGCGACCGCCTGCTGTTCGACTGCGGCGAGGGCACCCAGCGCCAGCTCGTCCGGTCGACCGGGCTGGTTGAGCTCGAGGACGTCTTCATCACCCACTTCCACGCCGACCACGTGCTCGGCCTGCCCGGCATGCTCAAGACGTTCGGCCTGCGCCAGCGCGAACGCCCGCTCACCGTCTACGGGCCGGCCGGCCTGCGCTCCCTGTTCGCCGCCCTGCGACCGATCGTCGGACGGGTCGGCTTCCCGCTCGAGCTGCGCGAGCTCGAGCCCAACGAGGAGATCGAGCGTGACGGCTACCGGATCGCCGCATACGAGACCGACCACGGCGTCGGCGCACTCGGCTACGCCCTCGTGGAGGACCCCCGCCCGGGCGCCTTCGACCCCGAGCGCGCCAGCCAGCTCGGCGTCAAGCCGGGTCCTGACTTCGGCCGCCTCCAGGAGGGCGAGACCGTGAACGGCGTCCACCCCGACCAGGTCATGGGCGAGCCGCGCCGCGGCCGGCGCGTCGTGCTGGCCGGGGACTCCGCGCCCTGCGAGATGACGCGCCTGGTCGCCTACGAGGCCGACCTGCTCGTTCACGAGGCCACCTTCCTCGACGAGGAGGCCGACCGCGCCGCCGAGACGCGGCACTCGACGGCGCGCCAGGCCGCGGAGCTGGCCGCGGCAGCCGGCGTCACCATGCTCGCGCTCACCCACATCTCCCCGCGCTACGGCGGCAGGGAGGTGCGTGACGAGGCTCGCGCCGCGTTCGAGAACACCGTGGTGCCGCGCGACTTCGACCGCATCGAGCTGCCCTTCCCCGAGCGCGGCGAGCCGGCGCTCGTCAAGGCGTCCGAGCGCGAGGTCGTCGGCCCCTAGCCGGTCCGGGCTGTACCCGGCTCAGGGTCAGCTCACGGGCGCCATCGGGCCGCAGCACTCGATGTCGCGCAGGAGCTGCTCGGCACGCTCGGGGCCCCACCGGCCGGAGCCGACCAGGTCGCCGGCCAGGTCGCCGACGCGGGTCAGGCCGTCGCGGGCCTCGTCGTCGACCGCGAGGTTCTCGCAGAAGAGCAGGGCGTCCGCCGCCTCGCGCAGCAGCGCGCACTCCGTGGGGGCGAGCGCTTCCGGACCATCCTCGCGGATCGTCCGCATCAGCCTGCTGTACGCCTGTGCTCGATCAGAGGTCATGCGGTGACGCGAGGGTAGCGGGCCGCGACCAGACGCAACGTGCGAATCGTCAGGATGAGAGCGATTGTCCCCGGCGGTTGCTAGGCTCGCCGCGAGGTTCCTTTAACCCGGTCCCGAGAGGCCAGGAAGGACAGTGAGTTGACCGAGAAGACGGTCCTCGACCGCGAGGACGTGCGGCGCACGCTGGTGCGGATCGCACACGAGATCGTCGAGAAGACGGGTGGACAGGGAGTCGCGGTCGTCGGCATCCACCGTCGCGGTGCCGTGCTGGCCGCGCGGCTGCGCGACCTGGTGGCCGAGCTGGTCGGCGAGCCCGTCCCGCTCGGTGACATCGACATCAGCTTCTACCGCGACGACCTGGCCCGGCGCGAGCCGACCGCCCAGCCGGTGGTGCACGCCTCACACGTGGACTTCCCCGTCGAGGACACCACGATCGTGCTGGTGGACGACGTGCTCTACACCGGCCGCACGGTCCGGGCCGGGATCGATGCCCTATTCGACTACGGGCGCCCAGAACGTCTACAGCTTGCGGTGCTGGCCGACCGGGGGCACCGGGAGCTGCCGATCCGGCCCGACTACGTCGGCAAGAACCTGCCGACCGCGCGCGGCGAACGGGTGAACGTGCGAGTGGAGGAGATCGACGGGGTGGACGAAGTGGTAATCGCGGAGGACACAGGTGACCGCCGCGCGGCCGGCCGAGCCGGCCGCTTGGCCACGGAGGAGGACCTGGCATGAGGCGGCACCTGCTGTCGGTCGACGACCTCTCGCGCGACGACATCGAGCGCATCCTCGGGCGCGCCGAGAGCTTCGCCGAGGTGTCCGGGCGCGAGATCAAGAAGGTGCCCACGCTGCGCGGGCGCACGGTGATCCACCTCTTCTACGAGGCCTCCACGCGCACCAGCTCGAGCTTCGAGCTGGCCGCGAAGCGCCTCAGCGCGGACCTGGTCACGGTCAAGTCGATCGGCTCGAGCGTGGACAAGGGCGAGTCGCTCAAGGACACCGTGCAGACGCTGTCGGCCTACGACCCGGCGGCGATCGTGATCCGCTCGCCGCACGCGGGCGCGGCCGCGCTGGTGTCCCGCTGGACGCGCGCCTCGGTGATCAACGCCGGCGACGGCAAGCACGAGCACCCGACCCAGGCCCTGCTCGACCTGTACACGCTGAAGCGCCGGATCAGCTCCCTGGAGGGACTGCGCATCTGGATCGTGGGCGACGTGCTCCACAGCCGCGTCGCGCGCTCGGGGATCCTCGCCTTCTCGCGCATGGGCTGCGAGGTCACGGTCTGCGGGCCGCCCACGCTGATCCCGCGCGGGATCGAGTCGCTCGGCTGCCGGGTGCGCACCACGCTCGACGACCTGCCAGAGGCCGACGTCGTCTACGCGCTGCGCATGCAGCAGGAGCGCATGGACGGCACCTTCGTGCCCTCGCTGCGCGAGTACGCCGCGCAGTACCAGATCGACGGCCGGCGGCTGCGGCCCAATCAGCTGCTGATGCACCCCGGCCCGGTCAACCGCGGCGTCGAGCTCGCTGCCGAGGTGATCGACTCGCCGCAGGCACTGATCGTCGAGCAGGTCGAGTCCGGGGTCGTGGTGCGGATGGCGGTGCTCTACGAGCTGCTGGCGGGCCACGGCGCGCCCTCCGGCGTGCGCGCCGAGCCCGAGACCGAGCCCCAGCCCGCATGAGTCGCGCACTCGAGCTGGACCGCTCGCCGGTGCCGGCGGCGACCGTCCTGATCCGCGGCGCGCGGCTGCTCGACCCGCGCGCCGGCCTCGACGGTCGCGCCGACCTGCTCGTGCGCGACGGCGCGGTGGCCGAGATCGGCGACGCGCTGGAGCCGCCCCAGGGGGCCGAGCTGGTCAACGGCGAGGGTCTGCACGCGTTTCCGGCGTTCGTCGACCCGCACGTGCACCTGCGCACGCCGGGACGCGAGGACGAGGAGGACCTCGACTCCGGCACGCGCGCCGCGGCGGCGGGCGGGTTCTGCGCGATCCTCGCCCAGCCCAACACGAGCCCGGTGGTCGACTCGGCGCCGGTGCTGCGCTCGCTGCGCGAGCGCGCCCGGGCCGAGGCGCGTATCCCGACCGGGTTCCTCGCCGCGATCACGGTCGGGCAGCGGGGCGAGCAGCTGACCGAGATGGCGGAGCTGGCCGATGCCGGCGCGGCCGGCTTCACCGACGACGGGCTGCCGGTGCGGTCGGCCGGCGTGATGCGTCAGGCGCTCCAGTACCAGCGCCTCGCCGGGCGGCTGCTGGCGCTGCACGAGGAGGATCCGTCGCTGTCGGGCCAGGGCGCGATGCACGAGGGCGAGGTGTCGGCGCTGCTCGGGCTGGCCGGCATCCCATCGATCTCGGAGTCGGCTCCGGTGGCGCGCGACTGCGCCATCGCTGCCTACGAGCAGGGTCGCATCCACGTGCAGCACGTGTCGGCGCTGGACACCGTGGAGACCATCGAGCGCGCTCGCCAGGCGGGAACCCAGGTCACGTGTGAGGCCACGCCCCACCATCTGCTGCTGACCGACGAGGCGGTCCGGACGCTCGACACGAACTTCAAGATGAACCCGCCCCTGCGCGGCGAGGCCGACCGCCAGGCCCTGATCGACGGGTTGCGCTCGGGTGTGATCGACTGCGTCGCGACCGACCATGCCCCGCACGCGCGCGAAGAGAAGGAGCAGCCGTTCGAGGTGGCGCCGATGGGCGTGACCGGGTTGGAGACGGCGTTCGCCGCCCTCCACAGCGGGCTGGTCGTGCCCGGCGTGCTGGAGCTCGGGCTGCTGGTGGAGCGCATGACCGCCGGCGGGGTGCCGTTCGGCCTGCCCGTGCCGCGCATCGAGCCCGGCGCGCCGGCCAACGTGGTCCTGGTCGACCCCGACGCCGAGTGGGAGGTGGGCGAGGCCGGCTACGAGAGCCGCTCCGCCAACTGCGCCTTCGCCGGCCGGCGTATGTGCGGGCGGGTGCGGATGACGATCGCCGACGGGGCGGTCGCCTACCGCGAGCGGACCTTCGCGCTGGGAGCGGTGGGCTAGTGGCGCCAGCCCGGGTGCTCGACCGCGACCGCGCGGCGCTGGTGGTCGTGGACGTCCAGGAGGCGTTCCGGCCGGCCGTGCTCGACTTCGACTCGGTGGCTGCCGGGGTCGCCACGCTGGTGCGCGCGGCGCGCATCCTGGGGCTGCCGGTGGTGGCGACCGAGCAGTACCCGAAAGGGCTGGGAGCGACGGTCCCCGAGGTGGCCGAGCACCTGAACGGGCTCGAGCCGATCGCCAAGGTCAGCTTCTCGGCGGCCGCGGCGGACGGCTTCGACCTGGGCGGCCGCGATCAGGCGCTCGTGTGTGGGATCGAGTCGCACGTGTGCGTCTCGCAGACGGCGCACGAGCTGCTCGACCGCGGCCTGGAGGTGCACGTCGCGCGCGACGCGGTCACGTCGCGGACCGAGGCGAACCGCGAGCTGGGGCTGCACAAGATGGAAGGGTCGGGCGCTGTCGTGACCAGCGTCGAGACCGCCTTGTTCGAGCTCTTGGGCGCCGCCGGCACGGACGAGTTCAAACAGGTTCAGGGGCTGATCAAGTGAGCGCCTACCTGCTGTTGGAGGACGGGACGCGCTTCGACGGCGACTGGGCCGGTGCCGAGCTCAAAGGGTTCGGCGAGGTTGTCTTCAACACCTCGATGTCCGGCTACCAGGAGGCGGTCACCGACCCGAGCTACGCCGGCCAGATCATCGTCTTCACCTACCCGCTGATCGGCAACTACGGCGTGGCCGCCGACCACATGGAGTCCGACCGCATCCACGCACGCGCGGTGATCATGCGCGAGGGGGTCGACCGCGAGCAGGCCGCGCACGCCGAGGGCGGCTGGCTCACCTGGCTGAGCGACTGCGGCGTGCCGGCGCTGACCGGGGTCGACACGCGCGCGCTGGTGCGCCACATCCGCGACAAGGGCGCGATGCGCGGCGGGGTGTTCTCGGCCGCGGTGGCGGAGGCCGCCGCGCGCGAGCGCCTGCTCGCCGAGCCGCCGATGGCGGGTCGCGACCTGGCCCGCGAGGTCAGCCCGTCCTCGCCCACGCACATCGACGGCTCCGGCCCGCGCGTGATCGGGATCGACACCGGCATCAAGAGCTCGATCGTGCGCAACCTGCGCGACCGTGGCGTGCAGCTGGAGCTGCATCCCTGCACGGTCACTGCCGACGAGGTGCTCTCGCGCAGCCCGGACGCGGTCTTCCTCGCCAACGGGCCGGGGGACCCCGCGGCACTGGACTACATCGTCGAGAACGTCCGCGAACTGGTGGGGAAGGTGCCGGTCTGGGGGATCTGCCTGGGCCACCAGCTGCTCTGCCGAGCGGTCGGGCTGGAGACGTTCAAGCTGCCCTTCGGCCATCGCGGGGCCAACCACCCGGTGAAGGACCTCTCGACCGGCAAGATCGAGATCACCTCGCAGAACCACGGCTTCGCCGTGCTGGGTCCGGGCGGCGAGCGCACGATCGACACGGACGATCCGGTGCGCTGGGAGACCGACTTCGGGACGGCCGAGCTGCAGCAGCTCAACCTCTACGACCGGACGGTCGAGGGTCTGGTGCTGCGCGACGTGCCGGCGTCGACGGTCCAGTACCACCCCGAGGCCGGCCCCGGGCCTCACGACGCGGTCCATCTGTTCGACCGGTTCGTGGACGGGCTGGCGGTCGCCTGATGCCGCGGCGGGACGACATCCACAAGATCCTCGTCGTCGGCTCCGGGCCGATCGTGATCGGCCAGGCGGCCGAGTTCGATTACTCCGGCGCGCAGGCCTGCAAGGTCCTGCTCGAGGAGGGCTACGAGGTGGTCCTGGTCAACTCGAACCCGGCGACGATCATGACCGACCCCGAGTTCGCCACCGCCACCTACATCGAGCCGCTGATCCCGCGGTCGGTGGCGAAGGTGATCGAGCGCGAGCAGCCGGACGCGATGCTGCCCACGCTCGGCGGGGGGACGGCACTCGACCTCGCGCGCCAGCTGTCCGAGGACGGCACGCTGGCGCGCCACCGCGTGGAGCTGATCGGGGCCGACTACGAGGCGATCCGGCGCGCCGAGGACCGCGAGCTGTTCCGCGCGACGATGGAGCGCGCCGGCTTGCGCGTGCCGCGCAGCGCGGCGGTCAAGTCGATGCGCGAGGCCGAGGCGGTGCTGCCCGAGATCGGCCTGCCCGCGATCGTGCGCCCCGGCTTCACGATGGGCGGTGCCGGCGGCGGGATCGCGCGCACGGATACCGAGTACCGCCAGGTGATCGCGGAGGGCCTGGCCGCCAGCCCGATCCACCAGGTGCTGGTCGAGGAGTCCGTGATCGGCTGGGGCGAGTTCGAGCTGGAGGTGATGCGCGACCGTGCCGACAACGTCGTGATCGTCTGCTCGATCGAGAACATCGACCCGATGGGCGTGCACACGGGCGACAGCGTCACCGTCGCCCCGCAGCAGACGCTCACCGATACCCAATACCAGCGCCTGCGCGACCAGGCGATCGCGGTGATCCGCGCGGTGGGCGTGGAGACGGGCGGGTCCAACATCCAGTTCGCGGTCAACCCGGAGACCGACGAGATCGTCGTGATCGAGATGAATCCGCGCGTGTCGCGCTCGTCGGCGCTGGCGTCCAAGGCCACCGGCTTCCCGATCGCCAAGATCGCCGCCCGGTTGGCGGTGGGCTACGCGCTGGAGGAGATCGACAACGACATCACGCGCAAGACGCCGGCGTCGTTCGAGCCGACGATCGACTACGTCGTGGTCAAGTGGCCCCGGTTCGCGTTCGAGAAGTTCCCCGGGGCGAGCGGAGTGCTGCACACCTCGATGCAGTCGGTCGGCGAGGCGATGGCGATCGGCCGCACCTTCAAGCAGGCCTTCGCAAAGGCCCTGCGCTCGCGCGAGCTGGACGTGGAGCCGAGCTTCGACGGCGACCTGCTGGGCCGCCTGGAGACGCCCTCGCACGACCGCTTCGAGCTGATCTTCGAGGCGGTCCGGCGCGGGCACACCGAAGCCGAGATCCACGAGCGGACCGGCATCGACCCCTGGTTCGTCGCCGAGATCGCGGCGCTGGCGCGGGGCGAGGACCCCGAAGCGGGCCTGGAGCGCTCGTTCAAGTCGGTCGACACCTGCGCGGCCGAGTTCGAGGCCGAGACTCCCTACTACTACTCCGGCTGGGAGCGCCACGCGGCCCACGAGGTGCGCCGCGGCGACCGGTCGAGCGTCGTGATCCTCGGCTCGGGGCCGAACCGGATCGGGCAGGGGATCGAGTTCGACTACTGCTGCGTGCACGCCGCGATGACCGTTCGCGAGTCGGGGCGCGACGCGGTGATGGTCAACTGCAACCCCGAGACCGTCTCGACCGACTACGACACCTCCGACCGGCTCTACTTCGAGCCGCTCACCCTGTCGGACGTGCTCGGCGTGATCGAGGTCGAGCGGCCGGAGGGCGTGATCGTCCAGTTCGGCGGCCAGACGCCGCTCAAGCTCGCGGCGGGCCTGGCGGACGCCGGAGTAGCGTTGCTGGGGACGCCGGTGGAGTCGATCCACCTCGCCGAGGACCGGCCCAGCTTCGGCGGGCTGCTCGATGAGCTGGGCCTGAAGGGGCCGCCGTACGCGACGGCGCAATCGGCCGAGGAGGCGCTCGAGGTTGCCAGCGGCGTGGGCTACCCGCTGCTGGTGCGCCCGAGCTACGTGCTCGGCGGGCGCGCGATGGAGATCTGCTACTCGCCCGAGGCGCTGGCCGACTACCTGAGGCGCACCAACGGGAGCATGGGCAACACGATCTTCCTGGACCGGTTCCTCGAGAACGCGATCGAGATCGACGTGGACGCGCTCAGCGACGGCGAGACGGTCCGGATCGGCGCGATCATGCAGCACGTCGAGGAGGCAGGCGTGCACTCCGGTGACTCGGCCTGCGTGATCCCGGCGATGTCGCTCGGCCCCGACATGCTCAGCCAGGTCGAGCGGGCCACCGAGGCGATCGCGCTGCGGCTCGGAGTGATCGGGCTGATCAACATCCAGTTCGCCGTCTTCGGCGACGAGGAGCTGTACGTGATCGAGGCCAACCCGCGCGCGTCTCGCACGGTGCCGTTCGTGTCCAAGGCGATCGGGGTCCCGCTCGCCAAGATCGCCTGCCGGCTGATGCTGGGCGAGCGCCTCGCCGACATCCGGCTCGAGATCCCGCGCGCGCCGAGGCACGTGTCGGTCAAGGAGGCGGTGCTCCCGTTCGGTCGCTTCCCCGGCGCCGACGCGCTGCTCAGCCCCGAGATGAAGTCGACCGGCGAGGTGATGGGCGTGGCGGCCGACTACCCGACCGCGTTCGGCAAGGCGCAGGCGGCCGCGGGAGCTGAGCTGCCCGGCTCCGGTGCGGTGTTCATCAGCGTCACCGACGGGGACAAGCCGGCCGCCACGCAGATCGCCGGCGCCTTCCACGACATGGGCTTCCGCGTGCTCGCCACCGGCGGGACGGCGCAGGCAATCCGGCGGATGGGCGTCCCGGTCGAGCGGATCAGCAAGGTCTCGGAAGGCTCACCCAACGTGGTGGACCTGCTCGAGTCGGGCAAGGTCGACATGGTGATCAACACGCCGACCGGGTCGGGCGCTCGCGCCGACGGCTACGAGATCCGGCGCACGGCCGTCGCGCGCGGGATCCCCTGCATCACCACGCTGTCGGGGGCGAGCGCGGCGCAGCGGGCGATCCGCGCCAACCGCAGCGGCGACACCGGGGTCGTCTCGCTGCAGGAGCTGCACGGCGGATCGAGTGGCCGCTTCGTTCGGGAGGCCGATCGCTCTGAGGTCGACTGAACCGCGCACGCTGGCGCCGCCCGCGCGCCGCACCGCCCACGTCACGGCGGTCGAGCGGTTGGGCGCCTACCACCTGATCCAGGCGCTCGACTCGGCCGGCCCGGCCGACCCCCAGCCTGGGCAGTTCTACATGCTGAGCACGGCCGAGCGGTGGGGAGGGGGCGAGGACGAACGGCCCTACCTGCCGCGGGCGTTCTCCTACGCGCGCGCACGCGAGGGCGAGCTGAGCTTCCTGACGGAGACGGTGGGTCCAGGCACCCGCCGGCTGGCGGAGCTGCGCCCGGGCGACGGACTGGAGCTGCTGGGGCCGCTCGGAGTCGGCTGGCGAGCGCCGCTCGACGGCACGCGGCCGCTGCTCGTGGGCGGCGGGATCGGCACCGCGCCGCTGCTGTGCTGGCAGGACGAGCTGGGCCCGGACACCGCCGTCCTGCTGGGCTTCCGTTCCGCCGCGCACGCGCAGGCGGCGACCCTGTTCGCCGGCGAGCCCGCGGTGGCGACCGACGACGGCTCGGCCGGGCGGCAGGCGCTGGTGACCGACCTGCTGCGCGAGCAGCTGGACAGCTCGGTGACGGTGTTCGCCTGCGGTCCGCCGGCGATGCTCGAGGCGGTGCGCGCGATCTGCGCCGAGGCCGGGGTCCCGGCCCAGCTGGCGCTGGAATCCGGCATGGCCTGCGGCTTCGGCGCGTGCTTCGGGTGCGTGGTGGCGACGAAGGAGGGCTACGTCCGGCTGTGCGTCGACGGCCCCGTGCTCGACGCTTCGCGTCTCGCGATGCCATCCGGGGGCTCGCGCCTCCGATCCCCCACTGAAGATTGGCTTGCGGGTGGCGGCGTCGGCTGATCTCGACCTGTGCGGCGTTCGCCTGGCCGGCCCGGTCCTGAACGGCTCCGGCACGTTCGACGCGATCGCCGCCCGGCGCGCCTTCGGCGACGCTCTGTTCGAGCGCTTCCCGTTTCACGCGTTCGTCTCGAAGACGATCACGCTGGCGCCGCGCGAGGGCAACCCGCCGCCGCGCCTGTGGGAGACCCCGGGGGGGCTGATCAACTCGATCGGCCTGCCCAACAAGGGGCTGGAGGGCTTTCTGGCTCAGGATCTCCCTGAGCTGGCCGAGCTGCCGGTGCCCCTGATCGTCTCCGTGATGGGCTTCAGCCGCGAGGAGCTGGCCACCCTGGTGCAGGCCGCCGGAGAGCGCGACGAGGTCGCGCTGATCGAGCTGAACGTGTCCTGCCCGAACGTGGAGACGGGCCTGGTCATGGGCGCCGACCCGGCCGAGACCGCCCACGCCGTCGAGCAGGTGCGACCGCTCACGGACCGCCCGCTGATCGTGAAGCTGACGCCCAACGCCACCGATCCCGCCGCGGTCGCCCGTGCCGCCGAGGAGGCCGGGGCCGACGCGATCTCGCTGATCAACACGCTCAAGGGGATGGCACTCGATCCGCGCACCCGCCAGCCGTGGCTGGGCGGCACCACCGGTGGCGTCTCCGGGCCCGCGGTGCGGGCGATCGCGCTGGAGCAGGTCCGCGCGGTCGCGACGGCGGTCGGGATCCCCGTGATCGGCATGGGCGGGATCGCCAGCGGGCGTCACGCGACCGATTTCCTGTCCGCCGGGGCCACCTGCGTGGCGGTCGGCACCGAGAACTTCCGCGATCCGGCCGCCGGCGCGCGGGTCGCGGCCGAGCTGGGCGAGCCGGCGGCGGTCTGAGCGCCGGCTGCCTCGGCGCGTCCCCAGCCCGGAGGTTGGACGGCCCCATCCGGGGGACCCACTACCTTGCTTTCGGCGGAAGATGCGGGGGATTCAGGATTACGACAACACCTCGAAACTGAAAACCCCTGCAAACGGTGACAATACGCTCAAGCTACCCGAACCAGCCTAAAGCTGAGGTGGAGGTCCAGCTGAATTCGCGGATTTTTTGCGTCTGGAGCGTGGACTCCCCGGCCCAAGCGTGTACTATCGCCGCCCATGCCGGCCGCCCCCCAGACGCCCGCCAAGACCCAGTCGGCCGGGTTGGCTCCAGAGCGTTCGCTCACGCAGAGAATGGACGCTTTGAAGCGCGCCAACGAGATCCGCACGCGCCGCGCCCGCCTCAAGCGCGACCTCAAAGCGGGACGCGCTCAGATCCACGGCCTGCTGCTGGATCCGCCCGACTACGTGCTCACCGCAAAGGTCTTCGACCTGCTGCTGGCGGTGCCGAAGTACGGGCGCGTGAAGGTGAATCGCATCCTCACCCACTGCCGCATCTCGCCGAGCAAGACCATCGGCGGCCTGTCCGAGCGCCAGCGCAACGAGCTCGTTTCGTTCCTGCGCCGCTAGCGCCGCGAGGCGAATGACCACGCCGATCCTGGTCATCACCGGTCCCTCCGGTGTCGGCAAGGGCACGCTCATCAAGGGCCTGCTCGAGCGCGTGCCGGGCCTCGAGCTGGCGGTTTCCGCGACCACGCGCAAGCCGCGCGACGGCGAGGTGAACGGGGTCGATTATCACTTCCTGAGCGAGGCGGACTTCGATCGTCGAGCGGCCGCGCGGGAGTTCGTCGAGCACGCCGAATACGCGGGAAACCGCTATGGAACGCTGAAAAGCGAGCTGTCACGGCCCGCGCGCGGGATCGTGCTGGAGATCGACGTCCAGGGCGCGCGGCAGGTGCGCGAGACGCTTCCGGACGCCAGGCTGATCTTCATCGAGCCACCGTCGTTCGAGGATCTGGAGCGCCGGCTCGCCGGGCGCGGGTCCGACCGCCCCGAGCAGATCGAGCGGCGCCTGGCGGCCGCGCGCGACGAGCTGGAGGCCGCTGGGGAGTTCGATCACCGCATCGTCAACGACGACCTGCAGCGCGCCCTGCGTGAGCTGAGCGAGCTTGCCGCTACCATGTCTGAGCTGTGATCAAACCGCGCCTAGACAAGCTGCTCGAACAGGTCGACTCGCACTACGCGTGCGTCCTAGTCGCCGCCAAGCGGGCTCGGCAGATCAACTCCTACTACCACAACCTCGGCGAGGGGACCTTCGACGAGTATCCGCCTCCGATGGTGGAGACGGGCTCGAAGAACTACCTCAAGATCGCGCTCGAGGAAGTCGCAGCCGGGAAGATCAAGTACCGGTACCGCTAGGAAGGCGGTTGGCGTGGCTCGAGTCCTGGTCGGCGTTTCCGGCGGGATCGCCGCGTACAAGGCAGTGGAGCTGGTCCGCCTCGCCACCGGCGCTGGCCACGCCGTGCGCGTGGTCCAGACACCGGTCAGCCTGCAGTTCGTAGGGCGCGCCACGTTCGAGGGAGTCACCGGCGCGCCCGTGCTCGTCGACGAGTTCGAGCGCGACCCCGCCCGCGGGGCCTACCCGGGCGAGCCCGCGCCGTCGCACGACCCGATCTCGCACCTCGAGCTGGTCCGGCGCGCCGATGCGCTCTGCGTCGCGCCCGCCTCGGCCAACACGATCGCGAAGCTGGCGCACGGCCTGGCCGACAACCTGCTCACCAGCGCGGCGCTGGCCTGCACGGCGCCGCTTGTGCTGGCGCCGGCGATGAACAACCACATGTACGAGCACGCGGCCACGCGCGAGAACCTCGACCTGCTGCGCACCCGCGGCGCGACGATCGTGGACCCCGACACGGGGCGACTGGCGTCGCGCGGCGAGTGGGGGG
>Ga0268253_10000045_pt1 | contig 36134 bp, 83 predicted proteins | sample AgamicMgMarz_FD_200250 | JGI IMG/M metagenome (GOLD analysis project Ga0268253, IMG submission 200250) | Agave microbial communities from Guanajuato, Mexico - Mg.Ma.rz (v2) (version 3) | ecosystem: Host-associated > Plants > Phyllosphere > Phylloplane/Leaf | place: Guanajuato, Mexico... | reverse complement strand
TTGCGGCAAGCATCCGATGATGCTTATTGGTGCCTGGTTACAGTTGAAGAGCTTGAATCCGAAGCTTATTACAAGGCTTATCCACAAGCTGTAGAAGATTTCGACAGCGTTGTTGAATATCTTGAATCCCAGCCAGTAACTCCAGAAGCAAATAAAATTTGGTCGGATGAGCTTAAGAGGCTAAACGCAGAGCGAGAAATGCGTAAGAATCGTTTGCTTGATTTTGTCAAAGAAAACTTCTGGGCATTGTGGGATTGATATGGGTAGGCGACGAAAGCGAACATTGTATCGTAGGCATTGTACAAAGCCGCTCGATTCCTACGAACAGGCTTACAATAAAATGAACAGGCTGTTGGATCAGGGTGCAATTCTTTTGCACGTATACAGGTGCACTAGGCATGGCTACCCGTGCTACCATGTTGGCCATATTCCGGGAGCGAGGGCAAAGCGATGATGACCTATCCTGAACTTTTCAGAGCGTATATCGTATATTCCCTTGAGCATCCAGAGCAACGTAAAGGTCAAGCTCTATTTAATTATCTGTATGAAAATGAGCAGACAAGAGTATTCGCCAATGAAATTCATTGTACTAAGCTTGATCCATTTTACAATGATAGTGTCATTGGTGATGTTTTAGCAAGACTCTGCATTAGAATGGTTGAAGCAGAAGAAAGTGCTTGACAAGTCCTTGCCAGGGTGCTAGAGTAGTACTCAGCAAGGCAATGGGGATAGCTCAGGGTAAGCGCAGAATCCTTGCAAGATTCTCGGCGGACGGGTTCGAGTCCCGTTTTCTCCACGTACAGTTTACTAGGTTAAAAAAGAAAACTGCGGACCCGTAACCCTACACGACTGGTAGGACTGGAAACAGGCCGAGGGGGTTAAAATCCTAGTAGTTATTATGTTAGGGGTTTACTAGTTTCTCCCTTTCGTAGACTTAGCTGTTAAAGAAACTAGTGTCTCCGGGTATGGGAAAGCTTGGTATTCCGCTTCATTTGGGATGAAGAGAGCGCAGGTTCAAATCCTGCTATCCGGACTTGCAGAGTAGCCCATAATGATATGGCCGAAGATAACAAGGACTCCGTACGGGATATAATTCGCTTCCTAGGAAGTTACCCCAGGAGAGAGCGGTTAAAGTCCGTATCTGCATCCAAATAACTACGACCAAAGGATAAGCAATGGCCGATGAAACCAAAGATCCAATCGAAAATCTATTTTTAACAGTATTTGGGACTCTTCTAGGCATCGGTGTTGCTATCGGTGTAGTTTTGTCCGCGATCGTTGGGTTTGTGGTATGGCTAGTAATTCCCTAATCTACAATCCAGATGATCCACCCACACTTGATTGCCAGGATTGCGGGCAGCCGATTAGGACTCTTACGCAAAGACAAGCCCGAATGCTGGCAGAGACACCATACGAATTCATTGCCTATTGCTCTGATTGTAAAAAGTACCACAAGTATGGAGATTTGTAATGCCAAATACCTTTAATTACTATGCAGACACCAATTCTTTCCTTTCTTGGGCCTTAGTTACAATGATCAGCAAGGCCCGGGAAGATGGTCGAGATGATGATGAAAATTTTTACGAAGAATTAAAGAAGCGAAGCAATACCTTTTCCGAAGTAGAACTATCTATTAAGCTTAATGGTCTTGACATAGATGCAACAGGTTTCATGAAGCGTCTTCATGAAATGATGGATTTTAATGTGGAGCGCAAGGTCGGCGAGAAGCTTGAAGCAGTCACTGAAATTTCTGAAGTTGAAGATGAGCTAGCAGAACTTCGTGATGTACTTAAGCAACGGGTAAACCAGCTTGCTGCCAAATATGATATTGAAATTTATCAGGAGGATTAAGCTTATGGGAAGTCTAAATATGCGGAAAAATCAACAGCCTTGTTCATGTGGTGCTTATACTGTTCGACGACATAATGAAAAGCTTTCGGATGTTCCACAAGTTCGCGGCAAGGATGTACCAAAATCTAAGCCACATAAATATACTGGACCAAAGTAATATGATGAAATTTATAACTCGATTAATGCTAGCTGTACTGCTCATGTTCACGGTGACTATTGCTGGCCCTGCGCAGGCTAGTGCGCAGGCACAAGGACAGGGTTGGTGTACGGCTCTCCGTGGCGGTAGTCCAGTTGCGGATGCTATAGGCGACTCCCTATTTGAGGGTGGCAAGGTTGCCATAGAATCCCAGCGTTGGTACGGGATGCTCCGTGATTCATTCCGTACGGACATGGCTCCCGGGTTCCAGATTTGGACCGGAGGTTCAATTGGAGGTTCAGCTACTGCTGATTACCTACCTGGGGCCAAGTATGAAGGACATATCCAATTCACGGTCAATCAGCCCAATCTAATTATGCTAGATTGGGGTACGAATGATTGGGCTGGTGGCCTAGATCCTAATACATTCAAGGCTCAATACCAGCAGATCATTTCTCGAATCAAGTTTCTTGCTCCAAATGCCAACATTCTGATTGTTCACCAGCCTTGGGTGTATGATCCAAACATTACAAGCACTCGACAGGCACAGGGTCCGTTTAAGGATGCAGAACAGGAACTAGCCCAAGAGAATCACCTTTGGTTCTTGGATATCGCTTGGTTTGTGCCGGGAGATAATAGACTTAACCAGTACACTGATGACCTAGTCCATATGAATGCTAATGGTCAAGGGTACCAATATACAGCTATCCGAAGTTTTTTACTGGGAAAGTGCAGCCAATAGGAGTAAAATGGCCGAAAAGGTTTCCCTACACCATTATGGTGTAGGTACGATGTTTAATGGTAAGACTTTCAGTAAAGTGGAAGCAGAGCGAAAAGCTAGAGAGTTTATTGCTCAAAATAAAGGTGAATGGGTTCAGTTGATAAATCCTGAAACTGGTGCTAGTATTAAAATTGTTCGTTAGCAAGAAGGTCTTAGTAGCACAATGGTAGTGCGCTTGCTTGCCATGCAAGATACGCGGGTTCGATTCCCGTCTAAGGCTCTGGGATTCCACCTTTCGAGGAATCAAATCGGTAGACGTGCCGAGGGAATCCCCCAACGCGAATGTAACTCAGTTGGTAGAGTACCTGACTTCCAATCAGGATGTCGCGGGTTCGAACCCCGTCATTCGCTCTTAGCTAGCCGAGAAACCGGTAAGGTAATTGAATGCACAGCCCGTTCGCTGGTTTTTTGCAAGAGCGGTGCGTCGTCGCAAAGCTTCAATTATGCTAGTTATAATGTTCGCTGGTGTTCACAAAGCCAGTAAGCAGTCGTAATCCATTTAATTGGACAAACCGGATTGCCTATCGGAGTCGTGGACCGTGTACAATACCCTATGGTGTAATCGGCAACACATGAAATTCTGGTTTTCATATTCTTGGTTCGAGTCCAGGTAGGGTAGCTTGTGGGGGTTTCGGGTAGATGCAGCCGCCGAAACTTAAATGAAGCAGGGACTCGCCCCCATCTTTGCCCTGTGGTGTAATTGGCAGCACGAAGGATTTTGGTTCCTTCTGTCTAGGTTCGAGTCCTGGCAGGGCAGCTTAAAAATAGTCATTTTTGTGTTATAATTCAGCTAGGTGACCTTAAATGACAGATATCGAATTAGAAGACAAATACGAGCGCTTTTTCCGAAATACGGACATTGATTTGCTCGCAGAAATTGCCGCTGGTGGGTCCGATGGAGGACTGACAAACTACTACACCAAGACGGAAACAGACGCTATTACTGATGCTCTAGATACTAGAATTAATACATTAGAAGATGGCGGGGGTAGTGTAGACCTTACTAATTATTATACAAAGGGCGAAACAAATAGCCTACTTTCAGCAAAGCAAAGCACAAACGCAGTTCTTAGCCAGTTAATAGGGTTAAGTCCTATTAATGATGACATTATTCAGCGTAAAGCAAATGCTTGGACTACCCGTAGCCCCGGGCAATTAAAGATGGATTTATCGCTTGATAATGTTAATAACACGAGCGACGCAAACAAGCCAATCAGTACTGCCACCCAAAGCGCATTGGATGCGTTAGATACTCGTGTTGACACACTTGAAACAAACGGTCCGGATCTTTCGAATTACTATACAAAGACCCAGGTTGATACTTCGCTAGCTGGAAAGCAGGCGCTTGATTCGGATCTTACTGCAATTGCTGCTATTGCACCAACGAACAATGATATCATTCAGCGAATTTCCGGAGCTTGGACAAATAGAACACCAGCTCAACTTAAGACCTCGCTATCGCTTGTGCCTTCAGATGTAGGTTTAGGTAATGTCAACAATACTTCAGATGCCAATAAGCCTATTTCGACTGCTACTCAAGCAGCATTAGATCTCAAAGCAGCTTTGACAGTAACAGATGCTCTAAATACTCGCGTTACTACCCTTGAAGGTGCAACAGTTGCTACACTTACTTATGCTACAACTGTAACTCCAGATGCTAGCGCCGCAAAGAGCTTTAAGCTAACTATGACTGGTGATGCCGCCCTGGCAGTTCCAACTAATGGCGTAGAGGGCAATAGGCTATTTATTGCAGTAACAGCTTCTGGTGCAGATCGTACGCTTACCTTGAATGGTAGCTACCGCTTGACTACTGGAACTTCAGCAACAATCGTAATTCCAAATACTAAGACACAATACATAGGTTTGCGTTACAACGGTACAAATTGGACTGTTGTGGCTTCTACCCAGGAGCTATGATGGTAGCCACCTTAGAACTTGCATGCAATTTCGATGAAACTGGAAATACTGTTCTTGACTCCTCAGGGTTAAATAGAAGCTGGTCTATTGCTGGAACCGGACTTACTCGTGCTATTGATAGCAATACTAGAAAGGTACTGCAAAATACTGGATCTACCGCCGCCAATCCACCCAATGTTGGACAAACTGACAACAGGACCATTATGTGCTATCTAAAGGGTGACCTCAGCACTGCTGGTTGGCCGGTACAATGGTACAATTCTTCGGATGATACAGGAGTCTGGGGTATTTTGATTCTGTCCGGACAGGTACACATACAAGGTAGGAACGCTGGTGGCATTGCTCGTGCAAGCTTTGCAGTACCTTCGGATTGGGCGACAGCCTGGCACCACATCGCCGGGACCTATGATGGAACTAATATTAAGCTGTATATTGATGGAGTACTAAAAGCTACCACACCAATTACTGCGCCCTTACGTACAGATGGTGTATTGAAGCTCTTCGGTTATTCGGAAAACAATTATATTGATGATCTACGTATCTTTAACGATGTTTTAACTGATGCGCAGGTTGCGATGTATAAAAATATTCCCGTGGGCGCAGAAGCGTCTGCTGGCTTTCTTACTCAAATATGATTGTGCGCTGGGCTAATGTATGCTAAGCTTGCGGCATGTCGAGTGAAGAACTTCCGGCAGACGTCCGCTCTGCCGTAGAATTAAGCACCTTGGATATCGCCATTGCTGGCAAAAAGCTGGATGAACTGGCAGTTTTTAAAGGTGGTTCAGAGTTTGCCCGATATGCTCGTTTAGAAGTCAAACGACGCGAAGCATATCGGGGGATGTCTACCATTGAAGCAATTCATGATGTTTACAGACTTATAGCTGGCAATAAATTAGAATAATTTAGGTCGGGAATGGAAAAAATCAAAAACTTAGTGACCGTAAAGCACGGATCACATTTATATGGATTGGCACGTCCAGATTCAGACATAGATCTTTATACAATCTATGATTTCTTGAGCAAAAACTGGAGACCACGCAGACAAGTAAAACAACGCATCGAAGAAGAGACTGATCAGGTTAAGATCAGTCTCGAAAAGTATGCAGAGCAGGTTAATAAGGGTGTTCCGCAGGCACTAGAAGTACTTTTCGCCAAGCCTGACTTCTGGCTTGATAGTGATCCAGAGTGGGAAAGACAACGAGAGCTTTTAGCATATTTCCTTCCAATGGATACAGTGCTGGATACCTATCGAAGAACAGTCATGAACTTCTTTCTTGAGGATAATTTTAAGAAAAATCGCCATGGCTTTAGGTTGCTTTTGAATGCTAATGAACTACAAAAGACCGGTAAATTCGATCCTACCTTGACTGAATATCAGGTAGAATTAGTTACGAGATTGGCAGAAAAGCCATGGGCAGAGCGTCAAGAGAAATACAAAGATATGCTTTGGGAAGTGTTCCAGTGAACATCAACACTCTATTCGATGTTGACAAATTAGATAGATATATACGTGAAGGATATATCTCCGCCCGAAGGCATCCCCACCTTCCCCTTACTATTTACAATTACACTCCAAAAACCCAATGGGAGCACCTTTGGGATGAAGTGACAAAGCATTGTCGTGGACTTATTGTAGATTGGCGTGGGGATATAGTTGGTAACTGCCTTGTTAAATTCTTTAACTATAATGAGCCGAATGCGCAGAATATTGATACTTCGGGTCCTGTTCAGGTTACCGATAAGCTTGATGGTAGCTACCTTGCTGTTTGTATATATGATGGCCAGATTGTAACTGCAACGCGTGGATCTTTTGAATCCGATCAAGCACTCGTGGCGGATCAAATCATCGCTGCTACCCCGGAATATCAAGCGGCATTGCGGCTCCTGTGTGCCGACAGTACGGCAGTGTTTGAAGTGATATATCCAGAGAATCGAATTGTATTGGATTACGGTACTCTCAGGGATATCGTTCTTATTGGTACTGTTGCTAATTTCGAACTAGCTAATGGAAAGCAGCTTTGGACACCCGCCGCTATGCTGAATTGGCCGGGACAAGCAGTAAAAACTTTTGATTGTAAGAGTTTTGCAGAAGCACTAGCCATGCCACCCAGAGACAATGCAGAAGGTATCGTTGTCTATTTCGAAAACTCTGGCGAAAGGTTAAAGATAAAGCAAGAACGCTATATAGAATTACACAAGCTTATCTTTAACTTGACTCCCAAGTGTATTTGGGAACGTCGTATGGCTGGTGAATCCTTAGCGGACATTTTGCAGGATCTTCCAGACGAATTTCATACTGCTGTAATTATGTTCAACGATGAATTGCAGGATAGGCTTGATGGAATAATGGAAAGTGTAGAAGCCTCCTACCAAAAAGTACGCGCAAAGCTAAGGGAAACTGAAAACTTTACACGTAAGGACTTTGCTATGGTCGCTAGGGGAGAGCCCTACACACACATGCTGTTCCAGATGCTTGACGGCAACGAGGCTGGCCTGCTAGAATCTGCCTGGAAGTTGGTTAAGCCTACCAAGGATACCCTTTAGGAGTGCTATGCGAAAGTTACTAGGTTTGCTTGTTTTGCTGGGGTTGCTGCTGGTAGGCTGTGCTACCTGGAACCCACACGAACAAGATCTTCTAAATCAGTACAAGAATAACGATATGGTATATTGGAATAGTATTTGGCCAGAAGATCTTATGGATCGTGCATATGGAGCTTGCCATATGCTTCAAGGCGGAATGCCAATAGAAGATGTGCTGAAGCAAGTTCCAAGAAACCGAAATGCTGGCTCTTGGTCAAATGACGTACAATTGGCAGTGATTTTTCTCTGCCCTGAACAAAAGGGGAAGCTAAATGCCCGGTAAGCTTACTATTTTCCGTGGTCTCCCGGGATCGGGAAAGTCGACCGAAGCTAGACGTCTCGTACAGACGCTACTTTCGGTGGGTATTACTGCTATCAATATCGATCGTGACATGTTTCGAATTTCTGGTGGTTTTGGCGTAGCTCCGACAGGTAGCTATGAAGAAACCATTTCGAATACCCAACAGGCGATCATTGAGAACGGTTTGCTGCAAAATTGGGTTGTTGTCGAGTCATCGACGAATCTCAATGCAAAGTTTCTGAAGGAGCTTGTTAAGCTCGGAGCTAATTGTGGCGCTGAAGTTGAAGTTATTGATGTTGCTACGCCACTAGAAACTTGTGTTGAACGCGATGAAAACCGTAGGCTTGCTGGAGGACATTTCCTTGGTGAACAGGAGCTTCGTGCTTTTGCTAATCGAGTAATGCCCAAGGGTAAGTTTCCGCCTAAGCCGGAGCTGCCTGAATCGGTAAGCGGAGCGCTTTATTTTCCTCCACTTGATAAGCCTGATGCAATTATTGTTGATGTTGATGGCACTATTGCGGAAGTTGATGGACGTAGCCCTTATGACTACACGCTGGTGTCGACTGATAAGCCGAAGCAGTGGGTTATTGATTTGGTTGAGGGTGCTGCCAGAAATGGTGAAATCATCATTGTGATGTCCGGTCGGAAGTCTATGTGTCGACAGGATACACTCGATTGGATTCGTAAGCACACGAATGTAACTGATTTCAAGCTGTTTATGCGTCCAGAAGGCGATGACCGGATGGATGCGATCGTTAAGCTTGAACTTTTCAATGAGCACGTTCGACACAACTATAATGTTAAGTACTGCGTTGACGACCGTGCACAGGTTATCAGGATGTACAGGTCTATTGGCCTGAATGTTCTTGACGTAGCAGGACACACATTTTAATGCTAAGCTAAAAGGGCCCCTTCGGGGGCCCTTTTAGTATGGAGAAAATATGTTCAATGAAAAACTAATAAACGCTATGCGTAAAAAAGGCGTACTTAAAATAAGGTATGTTGATGCTACCGGAAGTGCGCATTTTGATGTAAATTTTAAAAAGGCAGAAGAATTCTTTCCGCAATTTGTAGAAGAATTAGTATTGATGAACCTTGGTGCTTATGATCGTGAAGTCTACGATCTAGGTTATATGGCTTATCTAATTTTGCCCGATGGTACATTGCAATGGAAGTTCACCAAGAAGCTGAATGCTATAATAGACGCATGCAGGAATACACATTTAACGTGAATTTGCAGGTTACGCTGCTAGCTTTCAATGCCAGTGACGCAGAAGATGCCATTAGGGAGTCACTTGATGACCTAGGGTGTGGTGCGGAGGTTACCAAAATGAAACTTGACCTTGTACCGGACGAAAGCTAAGATCATGTTACAACAAAACATCGGGAGGCGACATGTTGGTTAAAGAGGCTGAACAGGAGGTCTTAGTACCTGGATATTGTGATCGATGCCCCGCAAAAGCTACGTGGCTGGCAACAAAGGAAGAATTAGTACTGCTATTTTGTTCGCACCATCGCAGGGAGAACGAAGTGGGGCTTAAAGCAAAAGGCTTCTCGATAACTAACGTAGGCGAATGAATTTAGTAATAGTTGTTTGCGTCGTTGGTTTTGTTGCAATAGGAGCTTTCATCTTCTATGAACGCAATAAGCAGCTTTGGCCTAAACGCAAGAGAGAAAAGTACTATATGAACAACCACGACATTGAGCAAGAGTTTGTTGAAATCTCTAGTAATGTATACGGAGATACTAAAACTGATGATGAATTCTTCCTTGGGTTAGCATTGATAACAGTATTAGATTGCCTTGATAATCCTGAAGAATATGACGAAGCGGCCATGAGTCATGTTTTTGAGCATGCTGATGATCTAGCAGCGTTTTTTAGAATGAAGTATAACGAGGAAATTAAGGATTTAAGGAATGAAAACTAAGAAAGTATTAGTGACCGGAAGTCGTGACTGGTCGGATTATGGAGCAGTAGCTAGACAGATGGCTATTGCTATTGGTGATGCTAAAGAAAAGGGTTACCAAAAGATCCTATTCTGGGATGGCGAATGTCCCACGGGTGCTGATGCTTTTTGTAAGGAATTCGCTAATAAGGTAGAACATAGCGTTCCAGACATTATTATTGAGCATAGGGGTTTTCCTGCCAAGTGGTATGAGCATGACGAGAACTGCCAGCACCCGCGTAAAGGCTACTGTGTGGCTGCTGGGCCACGTAGAAATAAGCAGATGGTAGATCTAGGCCCAGACCTTTGTTTGGCGTTCATAGGGGATTGCACCAGCCCACGTTGCAAGAAACCTGGAAAGCACCCTAGCCATGGGGCTAGCGGATGTGCTAGGCTTGCCGAACAAGCGGGGATTCCCGTTGTATATACAAGGAGTTAATATGCGTGGATTTTTGCTTCTTCTCATTGGTGTCGGATCTCTCTTTCTAGATGCCTTCCTTATTCAGTGGATTGCCAATACAATTGTCGGACCATATGGTCAGCATGGTTATACTTATGCTCAAGCATTTAACATTAGCTTTGCACTAACTACGAGTACGACTGCTGCATTGGTTATTATGATGCTTATTAAGGCTCTCCTTGACTAGGCGTGTATTATTCCGGCAGGAAATCGATACCGCCTATCTTAGTTTGGCTGCGTTTGCATCAATCATTCATCCTATTATGATATTTATAGTGGGAGCAGTGTGGTTGTTTATGCGCTTTGTTCTTAGCAAGGAGAATACCAATGGACCGGAAGCGTAAAGTTTTACAGTTAATTGAAGCAATAGTCGTAGTGTCATTCCTAGTGCTTGGACTATTTACAAGCGTATGGATTTCTGTATGTGCAATATTTGTTTGGTTTGCATTTGAAATTTATATGAAGTGGATTAGGCCGGGTGGTTCATGGTAAAGAATATTAAGACTGTAGAGAATGCCAACTATCTTGTGAAGCAGTTTTGGAATGGTGTCGAATACTGTGTAGTTATTCGTTATAAGCACATTGATACTGAGTGGCTTTATGATGTCGCTTCCAATCAAGAAGAAGCTGATCATTTGCTAGCCCTAGTTATGGACATTAAGGGTATTTACTAATGTTTGACGACGATGATGATTACCTTGAGCCTGAATGGGGACCAAGCCCAAGCATTGAGCTAGAGCACAAATCTATTGACTTCAATCTGTTCATGTGGAAGACTGGAGATAAGTACAGCGTTATTCTCTGGGAACGCCGGGGTGATGCCGACCGAATGCTTAGAGCATATGGTGCTGACGATAAAGAAGAAGCAATGCATATCTTCGCTTCGTTTATGAATGAATGGGAGCTTTACTGATGCCGTCTCTACTATTCAAAGAGTAAATACGCTTACAAGGAAGTTATTCCGGAGCGTAGCTCTAAGCTCTCCCGCCGGGAAAAGGCGTGGCTTAAGCGTGCTGTGAAGCTCGCTACACGTTCCACAGAACGCCACCAGCACGCATGTATTATTGTCAACGGGGGTAGCGTCCAGGCTTTTGGAATTAATTTTAATAGGAACATTCCAAACAATGTTGAGGACGTTACGCAACTGGCCGTGCACGCAGAGGAAAGTGCCCTAAAGTATTGCAATCGGACGAACGGTGCTGTAGCATACGTAGCAAGGGTAAGTAACGACAAGCCCATGCAATCCCGCCCCTGCCCCCGTTGCATGCAGGCTTTGAAGGACGCGGGGATTAAACGAGTCATTTATACCATCAATGGAAGCGAGTACCTATGACCGCCAAGACGACTGACTTTATGTACATTGAGTTTATCGACGACCGACACACCCTGGGAATTTATGTCCATTCAGATGGACTTTCTCCTGAGATGTGGAACCGCATCATTCGGAGCATGTCGGTAGATGAAGCATTGAATGGTTTTAATTATCGTGCTGAGCAAGAATGCATGTCCTTTGATACGGATGGTTTTTACGTAATCCGCACTAGCTATGCTCAGCAAGGTTGGATTGACAAGTACAACGAACGACAGAGCAAGGAAAATGCAGAAGATACCGTTACTGTTTAAAACTGACGAACAGCGTAAATACGTAATACCAGAAGTAAATGTTGAAGCTGTTTTTAAAGAGCCGATAATTGCCCATCGTAAGTACGATGGCACTTGCCTGATGCTTGATGATGAAGGTTGGTGGGCACGTAGACAAACCAAAGAGCCTGCCAAGGTAAAGCATTTTAGACCAGTAGTATTTGATGCTTTAACTGGTAAGCATTTTGGCTGGGAACCCCTTGGATATTCACCATTTTATAAGTTTTGGCAAGAAGCGCATGAATTACATCCTTTGGATTGTGATTACCTAGATATGCGTGATGGTGAATATGAAAACGGCACCTATGAATTAATTGGGCCAAAGATCAATGGAAATCCTGAAAAGCTTAAATGGCATCGCCTGATGCCGCATGATCGTGCAGAACAGCTAGGCGATATCCAAATGTTAGAATTGCACCTTGTGCAAGATCCAGAACAGGCGTATGCTGAGCTTAAGAAAGTACTCTTCTATCTACCGGTAGAAGGTGTAGTGTTTAAGGACAGAAACCTCAAACCACTTGCAAAGCTGCGCCGAAAGGATTTTGATTTTGCAAAAGAAGAGCAAAATAAGCTCATTCAAGAATCCGTCGAACGCCACAGAGAAACCGTGTCCAAGATGCTCAACGGGTCGGATCATGACTGGAAGACAGGCACAGTTTAATCCTAAGAGCAGGATTAACGGTACGCAGATTTGTACAGACTGCTTTATTGGTGAATTTTATGTCAAAATCGAGAAAACCGAAGTGGAAGGTCGTCTTCTTGAAGAAGACTGAACCAGTCTACCTTTATGATTTCAGGAATCTCGTTACCTGCTTTACAATGCGTTGGCGTGAAACATTCGATGTGTATTATCCCGAGGCTGATGAATGGCATCTATGCTTTACGCATTATCCTACTAAAAGCTGTAATTGTGGAAGAAGCTATAATGGCTTTAGGTTTAGGGATGCCTTCATGGATAGTCCTAAAACTCAGGAAGACCAAATAAAATGGATGCATAAGCCCGTACTTTGTGAGTTCTGCTATTATAAACAACACGCCAGTGAAGGAAGCTGGATTCCACGTAAGGTGCGTGCCGAATTAGGGTTAGAAAAATAGTTATGTTATAATCTCTAATAGGAGGTTATGACTTATGCCTGATGCAACACCAGAAACAGCCGCACAACGTTTTGTGCGTGATTGGGATAGCATGCTGGACGACCGTAAGGATCGTGGGTTGGATCACCAGTCCCTAGAACGTGTTCAGCGTGAATACGTTGCGCCTAACGGAAGCACTCCGGCAGACGACGATAACGTTCACAACTGATCGTTATACAATTAAAGTAGCCCCGCCCGATGCGGGGCTACTTATGTACCAGAAATAAGGAGATTACAATGGGTGTTACCCTAGAAGCAGCAGAAAAGATTGTAGAGAATCACGACAACCTTTTCTGGGATGGTTGGGACCTGGTTGTCGTTAATCCCAAGATTAACGGATTCACTAAGGTTTCGGGCATTTTCTTTAAGGGCCAGTGGTGTGTACGAAAGGTAATTAAGGCTGATGCACGAGGACTCTACGAAGTTCCCCAGCGATACAAGATCAATTCTTGAACAAATAGGAATTGATCCTAGGGATTTCGATTGGAAACATCTAGCCGCTTGCGACGGATATCCCACGAATTTCTTCTTTGAAGACTATGAAAGAGATACACGACTGGCAGCTCAGGTAGATGAACTTTGCCTGAGCTGCCCCGTGGCACGTGAATGTTTCAAGCTTGGTGTGGATACTAAAAGTACGGGTGTATTTGGCGGATTCTATTTGAATAACGGTGAACCAGTGAAAACGCGCAATGCCCATAAAAGCCAGGAAGTCGCACAAAAACTGGCAGCAAAGGTATTGGGTAATGTCTAACTATTGTGACACATCCAAATGGATTTTGGAGACTAATCCGCCACCATATAAGAACTTCATTTGCGATATATGGGAAATTCCAGAGTATCCAGGTGTTATGTTCTTGCGAATGTACGCCGACAACCTAGCGGACTTCAGTGATGATCAGATAGCGGGTATCACCGAATGGCTTAACGGGGTAAAGAAACAACTTAATAAACATCCATTGGTTTGGGCAAAGTGGGCGCATATCATCACTGAAAGGAATCCGACATGAAATTCAAGGTAGTTCTTGTGCATGAAGATAATGTGCTCGGTATTGTGGTCAATGAATATAGCAGTGGGTGCAAGGTTGTATGGTTAGTAGACGGTCTGCGTACAGAAACATTTCTGGAGCATGATGAATACACTCCAATTACAAATTTGAAGGAAGATTTTAATGAATGACGGTAGACTACTTTGCCAATCATGCAATAATCCAAAACGTAATTTGGAGCGGGTAGAGTCAAAGATCACAAGCTGGCCATTAAATATGTGCCAAGAATGTATAAAGCAAAAGTTTGAGCCACGCTGGCTTATTATTCTAGCTGTAAGACAGTTTGGTAGAACGCCACTAACAGACGAGTTCATTAGAAAGCACCGTTACGTAGGCGATCCTATACCCGCAGTGGATGTTCTATAAAGTGAGCGTTGACTGCTAAAACGTTTTCATATAAAATGTTATTATGACTATGAAAATGAAAGTAGGATTCAACAGGTTCGTAGAGCATACCAATCGCTACTTTCAGGAATTGATTGAAGTAGTCTTGGTTTTTGCCATGCTGATATTTGGCATTATTACTCTACTGCCTGTTGAACTACTTCCTGGCAACAATTCAGTCTACCAAAACAATTTTGCTAAGATTCCCTTTGGTTTACTTTTAATTCTGCCGGGGATATGCATATTGTATCTGAGATTTAAGCATTCAATACAAGATTATGTCTACTCCTATAGGGAAGCACGAAGACAAGCCTTGTTTTATATGCTATTAGGTTGGCTTTATTTGGCAATTCTTAGGTTGTCCATAGCAGTTTATCCACCATTCTATATTACCTACTTTGCTCTTGGCGTAATCACATACTTATGTTACTTGAGGTTAAGTAAGTGAGTAACTGGCAAGATGTAGGCGTAGCGCTTATTTCAGCTTTGACTGGTGGTGGATTCATCAAGCTGATGGAAAACTGGTTGACTCGCAATAAGAATAGGTCTGAACAGGATAAACAATTCAGAGATGAATTACGCGGCGAAGCAGAAAGTCTGCGTAAGCAAATAGAGGCTCTTAAGGCAGAACTTAAGAATGCTGAGAAAGAACTGGATGACTTCAAGGAAAAGTACTGGAAAGTATACACCGAGTATAAACAATTTAGATTCTCCGTATATGCTATACTTCTGGCAAATGGGCTAGACCCAAAGCAGGTTTTGCCGCCGGATGAAGCACAGGGAGTTTAAATGTCAGAGCATCGATTTACAGAAGGAGCCATTCGTAATGGCAATACTTATAGGTATTGTAACCACTGTGATTTGATGCTCTTCTACTATAAGGATTCAAGGCTTGCTCAGATCCAACGTGATTCAGAGCGATCCCATTATGAAGAAATGGCAAGGCGAAATAGCATTGAATAAAGAAGATCTAGATTTTCTCATGGAGTTTTTCCTGCTGCGTGATATTAAATGGAAAATTGGCGGAGTGCTACGTAGGCCAACCCGCGCAGAAATTGAAATAGCTCTTGACGACATGGCACGGACTGTGCAAGAATCAGAGCACAGCATTTTAGTTCAGGTTGGTAGCCTGCTAGTGAAGCGCACCGACGACAATATTGATGTTTATGTACATGCAGGAGTTATTCCTTATGAAAACACAGAAGACTGAAGTAGTACCTTTTACCTGCGGTGGATGTCCTAGTAAATGGACAGGTGTAAATCGGGCGCATTGTCCAACCTGCCATATTACTTTTGGTGGACCAACCAAATTTGATTCACACCGCCGCCGTGGTAGGTGCATGTCCTTGGCGCTTATTGAAAAGCCAATTGAAGAAGGCGGCTTGGGCCTAAGCGATAATGGTAAGGGCGTTTGGACATCCGTATATACTGGAGGCGAAGATGAAGCAGGTAGTGATTTTTCGGACGAATAACCGTTTTAATATGGTTACACCGAAGCAATGGAAGAATAGTGCAAGTAACTTTGAGGCTTCTGTGCAGGAAACTGCACGCGTACGGAAGATTTCTGACGATACCTTTAGGCAATTCAAAAATCTTACGCATCGAAGAGAAGTTCAAGCTTACCTTAAAGAAGTTTGGATGGGATAGGAAGAGCTATGGACAAACCACTCAAGATGGGGCCACCGATCATTTTATCGCCCGAAGCCTATGATTGGCTTGTAGCCTATCTAGAAGCTCCACCAAGGGATCTTCCTAAACTTCGAAAGTTATTTCAAGAAGAAAGTAGGTTTATCCGTGGAGAGGACTCGCCGAACCCAGGAACTTCGTAGATCTAACGCTGCGGGAGTTCATTCAAGCCCTAGACGCGACAATATTTTTGCGGACGACCTAGATCCGGCGCAATATTTCGATGAAGGTCTTGACAACAGCGATCTTGACGACTACAGTTGGAAGTACCAGGGCAGCCCCCGGAAGGGGGCTGCTTCCGTTTACCGCCGTAGTAAGGGAGTATCGATGCAGATCAAGAACGATGCAGGTTTTCTTTTCGTTTGGCCCGTCGATAGCGACGTGGTTGAGGTATTCCATCGGGATGCCGTTTTCCCTGGGGAGGTTTTCGAGGCTGTCCCTATGGGGACACTTACTCGAAACGAATCTAACCTTAAACAGCTTGCTAACAGCACCCGTGAATATGCCCGGCTGTAAATAAGCTAGCAAATAATAATTAAGTTTAAATTTATCCATTGTGCTGATGTAAAAGGAGTTAGCAATGCCACGTAGTCGTGATTGGCTCGTTAAGCAGGGTTTGGCCAAGCAGGGCAAAGGCAGGCTTAGTTTTGCTGCCAAGGATGCTCTTGCCAAGGCAATTGCAGATGGAATGGTCTTCGACGACATTCGCCAGGAAAATCCCGGTGATCAGCTCACCATTGCGCGGCGGAAGGTGCAGGCCGAGGCAATCGTTAAAACGGTTGAGCCTACCCGTGACGAGACTATCTTTTACGTGGTGGAGCCTGCCGCCAAGATGGGTCAGTCAGACCTTGTCATTGGTTTTGAGTTTTGTTCTGCATGTAATCGACACGTCAAGTACTGTATTCACGACCTACCCAAGCCTCCCGCTTGGATTAAGTCCGAAAAGATCTTCTTTGAAAAGCCGGTGGTATAAATGGATGATGACGAATTTTGGTTTGGCCTTTCGGTATTTATTGTAGCTGCATTCTTTGGTTTTTGGATATTTATTATGACTGGTGGAACAGCTTCTATCCCCGAAGGTTATACCGATGTAGGAAACCACATTTCTTATAAGTGTGACCATGGCTCTATTCTTTGGTATGACGGTTATAACCATCGCCAACTAAACACAACTCTTGATGATGGAAGGTGCAAATGAGTAAGCCTCCGTGGTGGTTTTGGGTAGCAATCGGAATCCTTTTGCTTGTATTCACTTGGCAAATGTGGCCCATCTTTACAGGTGAACAGAAGTTTGGTGAAGCTCCAACCCCGCCGGGTTATACAAAAGTGGGAGAAGATACTTCTTATAAATGCGACAATGGAATGCTTCTTTGGTACGACAATTACCATCGCAAATCCTTGCCTACCACTCCCGATGATGGGCGGTGCCATGCCAAAATTTAAACCTGACCCTAACTACACTCACCATATTACCACAGTAGATCTTAATGGTAATAAGCGGGAGCATAAGTATGAAAGCTACCAAGAAGCCATACGGGAAAGACAATTCTTGCTTATGAAAGCAGGTCCAAAGCATTTGAAGAATAGTATATATTCCAGGGTCAGTAGGATCACAAAGAAGGCACGATGAATGCACTTAAGAATGGCGATTGTGTTTACCTTGCTGATTTGCGTTTTGAATATAACAACAAAGGTAAGGTACCGACAGTGACCGTATATGACGCATCCGGTAATCATAACAAGCTAGACACATTCATCGCACCATGGTTGACAACCCATCGGGATCTTCAGGTTGATGCTGCCTGGTGGGTTTACGATAACAATCCGAGTGCGCTCTGAGCTGTTTGGTCTAGCATCGAAAGTTTGTTCTAGTCCATCCGGGAGTTATCAACACGTTATGCCACCTAAGGTGACTCCTAGTACAAATTCAAGTGACAGTCAAGACCGACACGCCACACTGTGACCTAGTTCACCCGTTTGTACTATTGTGATCATACCCAGAGTTGCCGTAGCTTTGGTGTCAAGCCCGAAAGGGGAAGGGAAAACCTGGAACGGAGCAACACCATGGAACTGACAGTGGATCTGACGATCAACAGCGCAACGGGTGAACTAGGTATCGAGCTATGCATCAACGGCAATCGGATGCTTCTGGAGTCTTCGCAGGCAGCGAAGCTAGCTGCCGACCTGGCAACGGTACTGGCCTTCACAGTGGCCAACAGCACCCAGCGCGCCGACAGTGAACTGGTCACTGCTACACCTGTCACCAATTCCAATCGTGAATTGGATGAAGATTACACTCCCCCGCGCATTCGGTGGCATCGCGGCACTGGTCGGCAGACCGGGCAGTATGTTGCAGACCTCGGCGAGGTTGGCAAGGGTGCAATCATCCCGGACAAGGTCAAGGGCTGGAATGTCAAGATCGGCGGGCAGAAGATCAACGATGCTCCGATCAGCAAGGCTGCCCAGGCTAAGGAATTGGTGTACAACGTACTTGCACAGCAGGTTGCTGCTACAGTCTAGACATCCTAGACAAAGGGTGGTACTCTTCCACGGGTACCACCCTTTAGCACGTCTAGGAGAAACGATATGCAGGAACTTGTTAAGTCTAACGTTGTTTGTGATGGCAATGTGCACGTTGTTCCAGATGTTGATTATATTGAGCATGTTGAGAGCAGCGAATGTATTTGCTGTCCAAAGCTTGAAGTGATTCCGCCGAATCCGGCCAATGGAATTCTCGATGTAGTATTCTACTACCAGCACCACGCACTTTCCGGCGACATTCTAGACTAAGGATAACCATGACTGTAAATAAGCGCACCTGTACTATTTGTAAAAAGGAAAAGCCTGAGGATCAATTTAAGATTCGAAAGGGAAACTACGTTAACCAATGTAAGGCATGCATCAATGCTCAGGCTCGTGTAGACAGCAAGCGTGCGCCCGCTATGGAGCGCACAAGGGGACGGGCAGCCCGCTGGACGGACAAGCCGGAGAACCTGAAGAAGAAGCTAGATGCCGAAAAGGAACGAAAGCGGAAAAAGAATGACTAAGTATGAACTTCCAAAAGGGGTAATAGATCGCTACTTTAGCAACGCCCGACGAGTAACGAATATCGCTGTGACAATGGCAGCAGACTACCTTACCAAGGACCTTATTGGGGTTTTTGAAATCAAGCGAGACTTCTACCTTTCGCTAGGCTATAACGACTATGCCAATGGTGTACAAGATTGTATTGACCATCTGAAGGATTTTCTAAAGACATGACTAGAAACAGATGGATAGACAATTACAGTGAAGAGGCTGTAGCAAATCAAATAGACAGTCTGTTTTGTGAAAAGGGTATTGCTGGGGACAAGGACCAGGATGTTGTCATCACAATCCGGGCTAAGCGTGGTCAGGTGGTCATAGAAGAATGTCGGATACCTTTCTATCCAAACGATCCTACCGCCCCCGCTGTAATTCCAGCTTGGGAGCAGCGCTACTTCAGAATCAACCTACGCAACCCTGAACCACCACCCGGCAGTTTTATCATGGAGATCAGGTATCCAAAGCGTTTTTCGTATTACCGTTTAGGTTTGCAACCACATAGCGTTTATTACAAAAAGACGGAAGGCTGGGATAGGATGCAATTTTTCATGCCGGAGACTGCCAGTTGGCGTGAGTCAATCTATTCTGACGTTGAGGACTATGCAAGCCAGGGTGGACATGGTAGGATGTACGAAGTGAACATCACCGACCTACCTGACGAGATCCAGGCTATTGAGGGAGATTGCGAATAATGGCCGACAGATACGAATGCAAGGATTGCAAGGATCGCAAGCTCACTTTTCCTACCTTTACCGCATGGAGGTTGCATATGCTTATTGCACATGCAAGAGACATTAAGAAGTATAAGGATTACAAGCCAAAGTGACAATATACGAATATGCACCAGCGACCCGCCGGTTGGATCAGCCTAATTCCGATTGGGAACTTGTTTCTTCCGGCGGGCGTAAGGTTACAGTTTATTCATCGGAAGCAACAGCACGTGCAAGGCTGACAAATGCTAAGCGAGCCCATGAAGAAAATCTAGCTTGGGCTAAGATTACTGGTCGGCCAGATGTAATGCGTTACCATGATAGAGAGTATGCAATTCTTCGTCGCCCAATTGCTGAGTGGGAAGAATATGATTGGAAGCGGAAATGACAGAAGAAAAAGATGAACTTACAGACGAAGAGGTACTAAAGTCCTTGTTTACGGGGATGTTTGGTTGCATTCTAGTTCTACTCGCTGTTATTGTAATACTAACACTAATTTTGATTTTTGGGAGCTAATCATGCAGGGTAAAGCCAGGCGTATGACGTATGTTCCTTTGGTTGGTGCTGCTATTATGCTTGGCTTGCCCGGCTGTGCAGCGTGGGATGATACACCAGACGCCACAATGGGCGGTTGGTGTACGGATTCAAAAGACATTCGTGTTGAGGATTCGCTATGCGGTGATTATGATGACCAAGGAATTGCCTCGAATCCCGGATACAGCTATAACTGGATTCCATTGGATTCTGACCTGATTATTCCACCCATGGGTGGTTATACCTACCAGTATGTTGGCAAGGATAAGGTTGTTCGTAGGGTCAGTTCTGGTACCGCTATTGCAAAGGGTCTTCCTAAGACCAGCAGTAGCGCCAGAACAGTTCAACGTGGGGGTTTTGGTATTAAGAGCGGTACAACCGGCGGTATTGGTGGAAAAGCAGTCGCTGGTAAAGGTGGAAGTGCAGGAAGTTAGTAAGTGGCAGAAATAAAAGACTCCGGAAAGCGCGCTACATATGATTCAGGCATGGTACGTGAACCTGATGATGGACGTATAGACTTTACCTTGTGCTTTCCTTTGGATGTTCCCTTTGATGAGCAAATGTTTGTAAGATTTGCTAAGCATATGACTAAGGGTGCGGAAAAATATACGAAGCGCAATTGGGAAAAAGCAAATAGTCAAGAAGAACTTGATAGATATTATGCAAGTGCCTTTAGACATTTCATGCAATGGATTCATGACGAAACAGACGAAGATCATGCTGCTGCTGTATTATTCAATATTTGGGCAGCTGAATTCGTAAAAGGACGCATCCAAAAGAAATGGTAAAGCCTAGGAGGCAACATGGGTAAGTTCATTGTATTTGGTGTAATTGCATATCTTGTAATCGGTCTTATTTTTCTCCGGCACACTATCACTGGTATGGCTAGGCAGAAGCGAGAAGATCCAAATTACGATAATGCTTATCCCGGATGCACGATGTTTTTTGCAGTGTTCTTCTGGCCTTTGATTCCGGTTGTTCTGCTGGTTATTGGCGGGATAGTAAAGGACCTAAAGAAGCTTAAGCAAGAAATTGACGCGGTTGAAGGTTTACTCAATGATGAGCGACTTAAGGTAACACAATACGAAGGTCTTATTGAAGCTGATCCTACCACCAAACACCTTTTTGAGGATGACCTCAAGGAATCCAGGCGTAAGGTTGCTAAGTGGGAAGAAGACCTTAAGAAGCTAAACGCGCAGTATCAAAAGGCGAATATCAAATGAAGCGCAAGGATAAGAATGCTATATACAAATCCAAGCTTCTGCGAGGTCCACGCTGTAAGCAGTGTAGTTCAGTAGTTAGGCCAGAAGGCAGACGATACTGGTGCCTTATTTGTGAAGAAATGGTTGAAATAAAGAAATGACTTATAAATCTGTACCACCAAGAAGCAACCTTCGCTGGATTGGTGTTGATCTAGATGGAACGCTGGCCTCGCCAATTTGGACTCCGGATAATCCTACATCTGATATTGGCGATCCGCTTCGTAATAATGTAGCAAGGCTTCGTCGGGCAGTGGATAAGGGCTTTAAAAATGTCATTCATACAAGTAGAGCCTGGACAGATTACGAAAACATTGAAGGTTGGCTAAATTACCATGGAATTCCCTTTAAGGATATCCAATGCGGTAAGCCCCTCTATTACCGTTATATCGATGATCGTGCAATCACGGCAATCGAAGAAGCAGATGGTGATTGGGTATGAGCCAAAGAAAGCTTACCGATGCACAGGTTGCAGAAATCGAAAAGCTTCTGAAGACAAAGAAGGCATATACTATTGCACGTGAACTTGGAATCCATGCTCGGATAATTTCTGAAATTAGAGATGGCATTTATGTCAATAAGACAAAGCCAAAGCAAAGTAAAGAATCAAGGGATTATCCGGGACATAAACAAGAGCGTGTATTGACACCAGCTCAGGTGCGTGAGATTCGTACAAGGCTAAAGGCTAATGAAGCACCAAGTAAAATAGCTAAGCAATATAAGGTACATCCGGAGACCATTAGGCGAATCGCCAACAATGAGTCCTACCGAGATGTCCGATAGCTATTGACAATTGCCAAGCGGGCTGCTAAGCTCGCCAAATGCCATTCCTATACGAAAGACCAGTGACTAAGCGGGTGACCTTTATACATAGGGTCACCTGGCTTGACGCTGTGCTCTGGGGTATAGGCAAGGTGCTGATGTTCATTGGATGGTGTGTCGTCGGGGCATGCAGGGCTCTATGGTGGGTCTTGTGTGCCCTGTACGCGTTAGGAACAAGCCTGCGCATTCGGCGCGGCTGGAGAGATGGGGAACTATGACCTTGAATCAATGGGTACCGTGGTGCCTGGGGGCTGGCAATGCCACCTCTGCACTACTCACGGGTAACCGCAAGTTGGCAGGCTGGCCAGTCTTGATCATTACGCAGCTGGCTTTCATTGCGTATGCAACAGCCACTAACCAGACTGGCTTTGTGCTACAAAACTACCTGATGATCGGCATTGGTATTTTCAATACACTAGAGTGGATGCGTACGCCTGCGCCAATGCTGAACTTCAACCTACAACCCGCCGGGATGTGAAATGTTTGATGATTTTGAAGGAAGACTCTACCATGAGGTAATACTTCCCCACCAACGTAAAAGAAGTATGGAAGGGCAAGCATGCCATTGTGGTTGGATTCAGGATCACGTAATGGCAGATACTTTTAACATGCACTTAGCAACAAAGATTCACGAATGGCTAGAAGCTAATTTCACACTGTATGATAAAATTTAGCTATGGACATGCTTAAAATAGTACTATATGGGGTAATATTGCTGGGGGAAGTACTTATTGTTTTGATAGGCGTTAAGCGCCGAGTTCAGGAGAAAAATAAGATTCTTTCAACTCTATTGGCTATAGTAGCAATGCTAGGATTCTTTATTACCGTGGCATATATAGCTACACCATATTGCCATTGGAGCATCAATCAGGTTGTATGTCCGGCTAATTAAGAGTAGTATTTAAATATGGCTAAGCATAGAAAGGCAGCACGATTAAATCCGGCGACAGTGATACTGGCGTTATTTTTTGGTGTGCTTTTTGTGCTTAGCCTATTTTCTTTTGTGGACATTCGTAATAGCGATCCAATTGCTATTGCCCCGCCGACAAGCCAGAATGTTGCTCCACCAACCTCAAAAAGTACGGACAAGGCGGTGCCTACACAGGCCAAGACTACCCCTCAGATCCCTGCTAGCAGTAGAGCAATAAATGCTCCTGCTACAAGCACCCAAGCACAAAAAGCGCCGGATACACAAAAGATTGGCATTACGACAACCAATAATCCACCATTACCTTTGCCGATTGTCCCACCAGTGCAAACACCCAAGCCGCTGCTAAAGCTTGACAACGGCCTAGAGGTCAATGTACCGTTGCTGAACCTGGGAGTAACCGTAGCTCCCCTGAAGTAAGGCGGAACCATGAATACGATTGCCTGGAAGTATATTATGTTTAATTCTTTCTTCTTCGCATTCATTTCTTTTGTTTTATACTTCGCAACCGAAAGCCCTGTTTTTACTTGGGTTGCATGGTTCTTTTTACTTAACGAAATTAATGCGGCAGTACGCTGGAACCTATATATTCGCAAGGAAAGAAATGCCAGAGACAATATTTGATTTAGAGTTTGAGAAGTTCAGTTCAATAGGTAGACTGTACCGAGAAGTTGTGATCACCGAAAAGATCGATGGAATGAACGCCGGAATTGTTATCAAGCAATGTCTGGGTGAAGATCTCTATCGCAATGCCATTACGCATGTTTCGCACGTGCCATTCAATGGCTACGAAGACTGTAAATTTGCGGTTGGTGTACAAACACGTAGACAATTTATTGATACTACTAAAGATAACCAGGGTCTTGCAGCTTGGGTTCTAGCGCATGCAAGAGAATTAGTTATTACTTTAGGCCCTGGTAAGCATTACGGCGAATGGTGGGGTCGTAACATTCAGCGTAGCTACCATCAACCACGCAATTGGTTCAGCCTATTCAATACCAAGCGTTGGAACAAGGATAATGTAGGCCATATCGATGGTCTGCTTACTGTTCCTGTTTTGTACTCCGGTCCTTACGAGGATTGGGTTAATACAATGCAATTGCATCGTCTAGAAACTGAAGGGTCATTTGCTGCTCGTGAGGTCGATGGTCGTAAGCTTGACTTCCGGGCGGAAGGTATAGTAGGTTGGCACACAGCGCTAGACACCTATTACAAGGTGACTCTAGATGGCGACGGCCACAAGGGTGCAGCAAAGAAAGCTGCGGAGGCTAGAAAAGAAAAGCTAGCCGATTACCCAAAGTTTATGAAGTTAATTGGAGCAACTAATGACTCAACCACTCAATGAAATTCAAATGCTAGCACCTGCTGTAAAGACACAATTTCTTAACGCTCTACGTTCAGGTGATTATGATCAGGGCAGGCTAAAGCTACGCGATTACACTAATCGATACTGTTGTCTAGGCGTTCTTACTGACCTCGCCGTCAAGGCTGGTGTAATTAGTTGGGTTGAGTCTGAATATGGCTGGGGTGTTCGAGAAAAGCTCCCCAATGGAACAGAGCAGATCAATACTACTGATCTTAGCGATAAGGTTATGCGCTGGGCGGGGCTTGAAGTTGAGACATGCCGAAGTGGTAATATCTTCACCAGTACCAACTACCAAGAAGATAACCTAATGCACTTTAATGATGAAAAGAATCTTAGCTTTGAGCAGATTGCTGATATTGTTGAGGAATTTCTATGATTAATCCACAAATCCTTTGGCAAATTGAACAAATGGCCGAAGGGATACAGCAACAAATCAATAAGCAGGGCAGACCGATGCTTTCTACTGAGCAGGCAGCAATGATGGTCGCGTTTTATTTGCAGGAATCTTCAAAGCTATTGTTAAACACACTCCAGATGTCAGCAGATGATCGTTTCGACCTTGGTATTCAACTTGAAGCCTGGCGTAAGGAATTGCTAGGTGAAGGTTGAAAGTTCTGCTTAGTGTACGATACATCCTCAGGTACATTTACCCCGGGGATTATGCGAGCTTTCTAGATGGATATTACGATATTGATGACCAATATTGCGATCCTTGCCATCTTGGTCATCTTGTAGGAAAGCCGCACGAACAATGGAATGACCCCATGCTGGCAAATAAAAAACGCGAAGATAACAATCTTGAAGGGCTGTACACTGCCATCGTAAACGAAGGTATTAATACACCTATTGCCATTGATATGTCGCCACACAAAGTAGTATCAAATGGGCATCATCGCTTTTATGCTGCATGGGATTTAGGCTGGAAATATATGCCTGTAGAGTTTTTGGACCCTGACAGGCAGGTTCAAATATTTAATTGTGGAATTAGTCCACGCTTCATGCGTTCATGGGACGGTACTCCACACACGGAAAGTAATCATCTCAGAGCACTGGCGTCATAATAACGGTAGTGTTACAATGGATGCTTCGGGGGAGACAAACTAGGAGGATACATGAAGAACAGTAAACGAGTTAGGTCTAGAGTTTTGGCAGGGGCAGCAGCCGGTTTAGCAATCGCTGGTCTGCTAGTTGGTACTTCGGAACCAGCGCAAAGCAACAACGTAGCAAAGCCCCTGCCGCAAATTCAGGAACCAAGAATAATGCTTGTTGAAAGTGAATCAACTGAAATGCCTGTCAAGGCACCAGCTCCAATCGCAACAGCCGAAATCAAGACTGTTGCAGAGGTAAAGGTACAGCCAAAAGCAGTATCTAAGCCAAAGCCTAAGACAAAGGCTCAAAAGAAATCTACTCCAAAACCAAAGCGTTCAACAACAAATGCAAACGTAGATGGTGGAGTTTGGGATCGTATTGCACAATGTGAATCAACTGGCAATTGGTCTATCAATACCGGCAACGGTTATTATGGTGGACTTCAATTCAACCAGGCCACTTGGGTAAGTGCGGGAGGCTTAAATTATGCTCCGCGTGCAGACCTTGCAACCAAGGCTGAACAGATTGCTGTAGCCAACACCCTACGGGGGAAGAGGGGCTTGCAACCTTGGGAATGTGCTGGTAAGCTAGGGCTCCGCTGAGAGCAACTAGAACGGTAAGGGGACCCTCAGGGTCCCCTTACTTATTTTAAGGAGAACAGATGTGCATTCATAAGAAGGGTGCAAATATGGCTAAGCCACCAAAGCGCGTCAAGGTCATTTTGGGCCGGGAGAAACCTACTGGCGAACTAAAGAAGTGGCTTAAGAAGCAGGAGAAGTTGCGTCGTAAGCTTATAGATCAAGCAATTGCTGAAGAAGATAACCGTAGGCTGCAAGCAATCAAAAAGAAGCGACGAAATGGCTAGAATATTCGCATGCACCAAGTGCCCAAAGAAGTTTAAAAGCATGCAGGATTACCTTAATCCTGAAAAACATGGGTGCTTGCGAAAATCAGATAAGGTGCCACCTCCACGTGAAGAAAAGTCTTGACGCAGTCTGCAAGTTGCGCTAAGCTTTAACGCAGCAAGCACGGACGAGCACGGAGGGTTCACGTGGATAAGAGTTATAAGAAGCTTCTTCTCACTAAAGCAGATCTTAACCGCATTACAACTAAGACTATAAAAGAAAAGGTCAGAAAATCAAAGAAGTATCCAGATGGCCTCCAGGAAATTCAGGTCTTTCTTATTGATGGACGCCAAATAAAGGGTGGAATTAAGCAGGCTGAAGATGAGCTAAGACTTAAGATCTGGAAGGAAAGACAGAAGGCCGAGTTCAGGAAGAACCATGGCGGCTTCTTTAAACAGAACTGAATACATGGATAAAAAGAGGGAGAGCTAAATGGGTTGGTTTGGAAAGTCTACAAGCGACACGCATGATGAACGCAAGCGACTTGCGGAGCTTAAGGGTGTAAAGGGCAAGAATGCCCGTAAGGAACGTCGCCAGATTCGTCGAATGACCAAAAAAGAACGCGATACGGTCATAGTACAGGCGGCAAAGGATAAGGTGGGCACCATTATCAATGGTGCTGGTAAAATTATTGGCATCAATGCGTTGAAGCAAGTTCCGGTATATAAGCAACGTCTTAAGAATGGCAAGTGTCCTTTCTGTGGTGAACCACCGGAGAAGCGTGGGCATGTCTGCGATAGCTGTAAGGGTGAAATTAGTAATATGCCCTCAGCCCACGAAATCAATAACACCAATAAATCCCGGAATCTTGGCAAGGGCATTCCCGATGGTCAGAACATGAATGGCCGGATGGAATGCAAGAACGGACACCGTGCATTCTTCTATGAAGCACATGGTAAGTGGGATTGCAGTCAGGGCTGTAATAGCTAAGGATAAGGATGAAGAAGAGCATGGGTAAGACTGGTGAATTTGGTTTGTTCGTAAAGCAGATCATGCAGGACAGCGGTAGCAAGACTAAGATGCTAGCCGCTGCGAAGAAGATCAGGAAGGGTCACGTTGCTGTTTGGCAGCTCACTCCTGAGGGTAACCGTGTTGGGCGTAAGCCAGTCTATCGCACCTTTGATGGTGTAGAGAAGTAACAGCAAGCCAGGGGTCGAGAAACCCCTGGCTTGAGCTTTAGGAATTAAATGTAAGAGGAGGAATTATGCCGAAGCATGTATTGAAGCTGGAAATGCCGAGTTCAAGTGTTATTGCAGGAATGTCCAAGCAACAGATTATTAATTTGCGCCGGGATCTACTGAGCGTACATCACAGCTTATGTGTCAAGGGTAAGTGTATCTGTGTTCTCAAGAGTAAGAAGCTTCCACCAATACCACGATGAAAGAGCCAGATTTAACTAAAGTAAGAAGAAATTGCGACTGCAAAACTGGTCGCTTAAGTAAGCTGCTTGCCTATAGCAGTGAAAGCAGATTTAAAAAGCGAACCACGCATCAATGGTGCACCTTTAAATGTATTAATTGTGGAGCCCGATGGAAAGTAGAAGTATGGTTGCGTGGTAAAGGCTGGACAGATCTTAAATGGACCAAGACTCAAGCTGGTAAGCGTGCATAGGGGTGAAGTAAATGATCAACTGCTCTGATAGTAAGTGCAAGGGCAAAATTAAGTTCAAGAAACCAGTGCCAAAAGGTAAGACCCCCAAGGGTGAATGTCAAGCATGCCATCAAAAATATATTGCCGCTTACGATTGTAATGGTAAGCTCAGAGTAATTATAGTCTAGGAGTAATGCTCAAGGAAGCTCTAAATCAAATGTAATGCTAAACTTTTTCAAATAAAATGTAAAAGTTTTAGCGAAAAAATGTAAAAGCTTGCAAATAAAATGTAAAGGATCGTAAATGAACTGGATCGATAAGCTTATTGAACAAGCAGAAGAAGCTCAAAAGGCTTATGAAGCAAAGTGTACTGTTTATAATGCGGAGGTTGATGCAGAGCTTGAAGAGCTAACGGTTATCGAGCGCCACGATCTAATTCCCGGCATGCCTGTAGATGCTGCACAGCGTGCTGTGCTACGTTCGCAGGTGCGCTTGCTAAGGAAGCAATGGGAAGCTCTGCGAATGGAGTAGGAGCTGCTATGCAAAGTTTTCTTGATTGGAATGGTAGAAAGTACACGCTAAAGCGTTGTCCCAAACCTAGATGTGGTGGGGTTATTCGGGAGCATGGCTCCAAATGGTATTGTCGGGATTGTGCCGCCGTTATACCTAAGCTTCCAGCTAATCTGAATGCTTCAAATGTAGCCAGGCTTACATGGAAGGGTGGAAAATGGGAAGTCAAGAGCTAAAGGAAGTTGAGCCAAGTGAAGCAGAAGCAAGCATGCGTGCTGATCTTTCAGTAACTTTTTCTGAAAAAGGCAATACATATCGCATGAACTTGAGGTTCGATGGCCTTACCTATAATGTACATTTCTCTAAGACCCACGGCGGGGGACGTGAAGAAGGTATTGTTGTCACATTCCTTCAGGAGGATCTATATGCCTGGATTGCCAATGAGCCAATGCTCAATGCAGGTGGAATGTATGGCATTTGCTTCTATGCCAATGAGGCTCGTAATGCCCCTAAGTGGGTACGCAAATTCGCCCACTGCTTCGCTTGACATTGCACTAGATGCGCAGCATTACCCTTGTATTCGAGCACAGGGGCACGGAATTAATTCCCCTGGACTAGTTGGATGGTCCAGGGGTTTTCTGTTTTGTGTGCTTCGCATAGTCTAGCAGCTGCACTAAAGTTGATCAACATATTCAAGGTAAATATTAGTTTAAATTGCAATTCTAAAATTTAGAATTCCCTGCAATTTTTAGGCGGATCGTAAAGGTCCAAACCCCCCGCTTTTTTTAGGTCCCATCGTAATCTTTTTTCCTGCGGGTCCCGGTACCGGCAGAACTATTTTCCGAGAGTTGGTTGGCAACTCACCAACTACCCCACGATGTTGGAAAAACACAAACTGCCGGGGCGGTTAGAAAATAACCAACTAGCACGAACGTTAGTTAGAAACATACAACCATGCTAGTTGGTTACTGGCACACCACGTTATTTGGCTACTGCTGCGTTGAGAAAACCGAACATCGCATTTAAGGGCTTTGAGAGCCCCGTACACGGCTTTAAAGGCTTCCCAGGTATAACCACCCTAGCCACACCTTTACGTCGTTTTCCCAGGTCAAAGCGATATTGATCTTGCTTGATAAAGAGTTATCGCAATATGCTTGACAACAATAACTAACTATGAGCGGAACAGCGTTCCGGTTAATGCCGGCGGTTAATATTATGCGCGTACTGTTTGGCTTTTGGTTAGTTGGCAACATAGTTTGCGTACACCCGCGCCTACGCGTACGCGCGTGCGTGCCCGTTCCTGCCCCTGAGAGCCACGTAGACGGGCGCAGAGCCCGCCCAGGTACTTCGGACCGAAAACGCAATAACGGTCCTGACCAGGCGTTTTAGCGCGATAACACGCTGCTGACTACTCCGATCGGGTGACGAAACGAAATATTTTAAAAAGGTGTTTGACCTGCGGAAATGCTTTCGATCATGCCTTTGACCTGCACAAATGAAGATCATCTAGACTTGACGACCCCCCTTGCCAAGGCTAATGTTCTCCCTATCAGCACCGCAGGCCCCCAGGGCCCGCACCGGACAGAGGGTCCCACCCCCTCACCCCGGGGATACGGAGACAAGGGCCTAGCCTCACGGTTAGGACAGGCGATCACCAGCCACAAGCGCATCAGGATAGCGTAGGTGAAATAACTAGAGAAAGCGGCGGGTAGCCGTAAGGGCCTTATTGCCACTACCCGGTCCTACCGCAGGACTCCCTTGGGACAAAAACGGGGAACCCGGAAACGGGGTCTAACATCTTCGGATGATTCAACAGCGGATTCAGTGTACGGAATGGACGTACACAGGTTACGGACCTTTGTCTAAAGGTGACCAGGCACGCGATGATATGAGCGTGCAATTGTTAAAGATGCCGCTAACAAATAGGGCAGGCTGCAATGCGGGGGTGTGCGTAGGTACGCCAAATCGCTCAAATATGAGAATGTTGTCCGGGATCGATACCCGGCCCCCCACTCAATAAGAAACTCCGAAAGGAAAATAATGTCGGACATGATCAATATCTTCATTGACCACCCGACCGATTCCAGCAAGTCCTACGTTGCCAGCATTCCCGAGGAATTCACTCACCCGATGCTCGACTTCCTGGACAAGGAATTGCCGCGTGCATGGCGCTTGTCCTCGGACTGCTGGTGCAAGGAAATCTGCAACCCCGAAAGCTGAATAGGTATCGACCATTCAATACTGCCAGCTTGAATGGTCTGTTATCCGTTCAGAAAGGGAATTCGGTGACTCTTTACAAGAATTGCAAAACCGGTGAAGTTGTCCAGCGAATCGACAATTACGACCGTACCGATTCGGCAATCGAGGTTATCGGCGCGGATAAGTTGCGACGCATCCTGAATTACGACGATGTTTACAACTGGGATGCGCTTTGCTTCTACTGCAACACCAACACTGCCAGTTACGACAGTGAGCCATTCGAGGGTAAGAACGAGTGGAACGCGTGGTCAAGTTGGTGCGACCGCTGTTTCAATTTGTTGCACCTGCCGAACGGCGAATTGCACACGCATGATCGCTGGTGGACAAAAGCGCAGCTTTCGAATCTGGAAAATTACCAGTCGCTTCACTGGCGACAGGAACACACTCCCGCGCAGCATACTTGGTCTGACGCTGTTTCGGTCCGGCCGGTGTTCGATAAGGGAGAACACAAAGGGTGGGTGTGCGCGGACCACGATGAGTCGTGCGGTTTCTTCCGGGCTGTCTGAATGCGTATCGGGTACATGAATGCGACGTGTACCCCCTTACTCATTCAGAAAGGTAAATAAAATGAATGTTGCGCAGGTGGTTGACAACGGTTTCAACGTTCTCACTCGGGAACAGCGAGACGTCGTCGACTTGGAAGAGCTGAACATTCAGAGCTATCACTATTGCATTATCGGTCAGATTTTCCCAGATGAGTTTTTCAGCGACGCCTGCCAAAAGCTTGCTGAAAAGCAGGAAATCAAATTCGTTGACAGTCATTCCGTCAACGAATTTGCATACAGTCACGGATTCGATGTTAATCCGGATTGCGGATTCAGTTTCGCCACCCTGGAAACCGAATGGGTTCGACGACTTTCCGAGGAACGCCGGAGCATCTGGGATGTGTGGACGGAAGCTAACCAGTCGGAACGGTAAGAAAATGCTTTCCGCTTAAGCAAGGAGGGCACACAGGGTTGAATAAGCTGTGTGTGCCCGATTGTCTATTCGGAAGGGATAGGAAATGTTCGAAATCACCCTGGCACAGGCAGTCGGTGAAGAACCTTTTCGGGAAGGGATTACCTGGACCCCGGACGAAATCGAGGAATGGTTCGCCGGTGACGTAGATGCTGCCCGTGAACACTTCGGCCTGGACTACAGCGACGCATTGGAGCGTGAGCGTGCCAAGAACGCGCGTCTACAGGCTCGCTTGCTCGAACTGGAGCCCGGCGGCTACGTGGACGGGTGGGACTAATGGTCAAGCGCATCCACGTTAGCAAATTGCGCATTGGTGATCTCGTTCGCTTCGGTGACGGATTGGATGAGGTTTGGGATGCATTCACCGATGAATATGGAACCTGGATCGAATGGGAAAGCGGTTCACTGGGTTACAGCTTCGGGTATTTCACCGTAGTCAACTACTAAGGAAAAGAAATGCTTGCACTCGTTTTTGTAGTGCTTGCGAGTGCAAGCATTGCGCTTTATCCGCCGGTTATTGGTTTTTGGTTCGGGTTTACCATTCTGGCCGTACTTATTCACGGCTATTGGAAAAGAATTGGATACTTGCAATGAGTCGCACCGGAATTGTGGAAGCGATGGAAAAGGCAACCGATGGCATGGTGCAGATTCAGACCATGCTCGGAGTTGCACACATGCTCGCATTCGAGGTCAATCAGGGAATGCCGTTCAGCCGCAAGGTATCCCCCATGCTCCAAGCCAAGGACTTGTGTGGGTCTTTCAAGCGCACAAAGCGCGGGGTGCTGATCGACTACGTGGCATGGCTGAATGAAGTCCTGCCGGGTGGTTACGAGCCGATTGGTGGTGTCGCTAAGGCGATTGCCAAGCCTACTAAGTGAGTATCGGGTGCGTGTATTGCGACGCGCACCCTTTTACCTACTTAGAAAGGATGCCCAGATGGGCAAAATCAAAAAGGCCGCTAAAGCGGTTAAGCGCACGGTTGGCTCTATCAAAAAAGCAAACAAAGACGTCGAAAAGGCATTGCGGGAAATTACCGCAAATCGAAACTGAAAGAGGAAATAAAAATGTCGTTGAACATCGGTGACGTCGTCCGTTTCAACACCGGCAAGGTTGAGTACACCATTTCCGAGGTCAACGCGGATGGCACGGTGAACCTTAAGGGTGCCAAGTCCAACCGCAAGAACGTGGACACGGATTCGCTCACGCTGGTTAAGGCCAACGCTGTGCCCGTGATGACGGACGCGGATGTCAAGGAAGTTGCCGAGTACCTGAACGCGGACGCTGTTCTGGCGGAGACGGACATGCTCACCGACGCTGAAATCCAGGAAATCGCGGAGCACGTCGAGAATCCCAATGGTGACGTCGAGATCATGGCTCCCTGGGAAATCGAGCTGTTGCACGACGTCAACCCCGCCCGGCCGTTCCTGCTCACCGTGGACGGCGTGATCAGCGACCACAAGACGTACAACGCTGCTGCTGACGCGCTGGTTATCGCTGCCCGGAAGGGTATCCAGGTGTACGCGGTTATCGACCACCACGGTGAGCGCAAGGCAACCCGTACAACGGCGTAGGCCGCGCTGAGAGCCCCTGTAAGCCACTAGAAAGGGCCGGTAGGGTAGAGACACCTACCGGCCCTTTGGATCTTGTTAGAGAGGTAAGCATGATCAGCGATGGCAAGGCACGTCGGATTGCGACCGACTGGGCAAGTCCTGCGGACCCGGCAATGGCTGCGCTTTCCACAAGCGGAGCAATTCTCGATTCCATTCTTCACGAAATCGAATTGAACACCATTCGATTTGCTCGAACCCAAACTGACCGCGAAGAGTTGACCGCGCTTGCCGTTTATTGCTCAATGGATGGCTTGCGCGGTCCGGTCCCGGGCTGGGCGAATGTGTGGGAGGACTGATGACACCCGCAAGCGAGCAAGTAATTGGCGAGCTAATCGTCAAATGGGATAACCGAGGTAGAGACGCACTTTTTCACATGAACGAGTGCCTAGTATTGGCTAGGGATGCGACACATCCACGCGCGAAAGGTTATTTTCGGAAAACGGCTAACGACCACTGGAATCGCGCCCGTTTGGCTTTCAAAATGGTTAGGAAGCTCCGAAATGGAAACTGAAAGAAGACGTATTTCCTGGTGTAGTGAATGCAATAAAGAAATCTGGTCGGGACAGCGTTTCGATTTGGTTTCTTACCGTGGTGCCGAGCACCGCGAAATTCGTGCGGAGCACCAAAACAAAGACGAGTGCATTAAGGACGAAAAGTGAACGTGTGGAAGCACTGCGGACAGAATGCCCCTGGCTGGTGGAACCTGCGGGATTGGCTGGCAGCATTTGAGCCGTTCAGCAACGCTGGTAAGACCTTCTACGGGCGCGGGTGGGAGGATCGAACGGGCATGCTCTACATGTATCCCGAGGATCTTGCTACCTACCGTGACCGTGGATATGCCGGTTTGATTGACTACGTGGTGTGGTCCTACCAAACCCCGATCGTCTGGCACGACAAGGAACACGGTTGGATTGACCCGGGGCATGGCTACACCATGGCCACCAAATGCAAGCACTACAACAACGCGTCGACGGCCGTTTCGGTACTGCGGGAGGAACAGTGAATGCACTTGTTTTTTCCGAGGAATACGTCGGCTACGCCGTTTCGCAAGGCTACACGGAATTGAGCCTTGACGATCTGGAAGAAATGCCAACCATTTCGGAAAGCCAAACGGCCGACCTCAAAATCGAAACCGAGGATGAAAGGGTGTGGCTGGAACGCACCGGAGTTTCGGATGGCGAATGGTGCAACAATAAGGTGACCGTTGAATTCCTGCTCAATGGTCGTTGGTGCACGATTGTGGAATACGAGGCCAAGTGATGGAATTCACTAAACGCGATTACGACCACCTTTACGGGGAAACACCCCGGCCGGGAGAGCGTGCAATTTACAATTTGGGATTCAGCCCCCGGGAATTCGGGAATCGTGGTTACAAGAATCTCGATATCGAGGGAATCGCGCTCGAATTCGCCAAATTCGAAATGCTTTATGACAGCAATTACCAGCAATACCACTGGCTCTATTCCACCGGGTATGGTCAAATGCTTTACGACATCCTGCTGGATTTGATTACGCGGGACTTCCCGCATGAGGTGACTCCGCACCAGACAGCATCCAAATTTATTCGCGAGGCTCGAAAGAAAATGTAGCTAGGGGTTCCCGCGCTGGCAATAAATGGGGCTAGCAATGCCGGTTCAATTCCGGCCGGGAATACGTTTCCCAAAAAGGGAAGCATTCCGAACACCGATGAAAGGCGTTCCCAATGCGTACTCTTGTCACGAAGCTGTCCGCTGTTCGAATGATCCCGTTGCACCACGTGCACCACGTGAATGGTAAGGGAGAAGTCGAAACGGAACACGTCGTGATGATGATCGGTTATGGCATGATGACGGTTTTGCACGAAACCCCGGCGCTGATGTTCAGTGCTTACGCTTGCGTGGCGGTGGTGCACTACCACCAGACGAGAAAGAAGCGTTGATTTAAAAGGCCCTACGGTTTAGCCGTGCGCATTCAATTGCGATAGGGCACAAGGGCAAATAGCCCGGAATTGAAACAAAGGAAACTAAGGAATTCGCTGTTACCTACATGCGGCATGACTGGCAGGGACGGACTCAGCGAGCGAAGCGCACTGTTTTTGCGCCCAATCGCAAGGCTGCCTATTCCCATTGGCTGGAAGTGACTAAGGATCAGCCGGGCCGACAGTTTGAGACCATGTCACAGGTTGTCATGCGTGCCGAGACTGTCACTAACGTTGTTCCTCGTTTCGTCTGATCAATTCATTCAGTAAAACCGACCGAAAACAAATAGGAGAATACAATGTCGGACGCTAAGAAGACCATCGAAATCAACGACCGCGCGACCGCTAAGGCTGTTGCCGAGCGTGTCGGTGTCAAGTGGCCGGTTGCCCAGGGTAAGCCGCCGCTTTCGGCTCTGTGGCACGCGCTTGACAAGCTCGGTTTCGAGGTCACGGGAACCTACGTTCCCAAGCCCAAGCCCAAGGTTGCCCCGGTTCCGGCCGGTAAGCGGGAATACGAGATCACCCGTACGCACAAGGGCAAGCCGAACAGCAAGGGTGAGCGTACTCAGCTTGCCAAGCCGGAAACGATCCGCGTTTCGATCGGTGAACTGCGCGAGATTCTGGCTTCGCACGGTCCGGGCTCGCTGGGCGACTCGCGGATTCGTGAGGCCATCTCCAAGCTCCGTGA
>Ga0268253_10000042_pt1 | contig 36670 bp, 48 predicted proteins | sample AgamicMgMarz_FD_200250 | JGI IMG/M metagenome (GOLD analysis project Ga0268253, IMG submission 200250) | Agave microbial communities from Guanajuato, Mexico - Mg.Ma.rz (v2) (version 3) | ecosystem: Host-associated > Plants > Phyllosphere > Phylloplane/Leaf | place: Guanajuato, Mexico... | reverse complement strand
GACGCCGTACGCGACACCCCACCGGATCGCCGGCAGCGTCACGCGGAAGAAGGTCTGGAGCTTGCTCGCGCCGAGCGTGGCCGCGGCCTGCTCCTGCTCGGTCCCGATCTCGCGCAGCACGGGGATCGTCTCGCGCACCACGAACGGCAGCGAGATGAACATCGTCGCGAGGATCATGCCCGGCGTGGAGAAGATGACCTGGATGCCGTGCTCGGCCAGCCAAGGCCCGATCCAGCCGTCGCGGCGCCCGTAGACGAGCAGCAGGGCGAGCCCCACCACCACCGGCGAGACCGCGAACGGCAGGTCGACCAGCGCGTTCAGCAGCGCCCGCCCGCGGAAGCGCTGGCGCACGATCGCCAGCGCGCAGAGCACGCCGAAGATCGTGTTCAGCGGCACCGCGACGATCACCATGATGAACGTCAGCCAGAAGGCGTGCTGGGCCTCGGGCGTGGTGACCGCGTCCCACGCGGCGCCGATGCCGTCCTGGAAGGCGTTGACGAACACGAGCGACACCGGGATCCCCAGCAGCAGCACCAGGTAGCCGAGCGCGAGCAAGCGCAGCGCGTACTTACTCCTCATGACGCAGCGCCTTCTTCGAGAGCCAGCCGAAGAACAGCAGTACGACCAGCGCGATCACGAGCAGCGCCACCGAGACGGCGGCGGCGGCCTCCGGGGCGTCGCTCTCCACCAGGGAGAAGATCAGTACCGACGACGCCTGGGTCTTGAACGGGATGTTGGCCGTGATCAGGACGAGTGAGCCGAACTCGCCCACGGCGCGTGCGAAGGCCAACCCGGCCCCGGCGATGATCGCGGGGGTGAGGTTGGGCAGCACGATGCGCCGGAACACGGTCGCCTTGCCGGCGCCCAGCGACTCGGCCGCCTGCTCCATCTCGACGTCGAGTTCGAGCAGCACCGGCTGGACGGCGCGCACCACGAACGGCAGCGTCACGAACAGCAGCGCGAGCACCACCGAGGCACGCGTGTACGCGAGGTCGATGCCGACCGGGCTGTCGGGCCCGTAGAACAGCAGCAATGTCAGGCCGGCGACGATCGTGGGGAGCGCGAACGGGAGGTCGATCAGCGAGTTGACGATCCCCTTGCCGGGGAACTCGTCGCGCACGAGCACCCACGCGATCAGCGTTCCGAACACGGCGTTGATCAGGACGACGATCACCGACGCGATCAGCGTCAGCTTGAGCGCGGCGACCGCCTGGTCGGTCGTGATCGCGCTCCAGAAGAAGTCAACGCCGCTGCCCATCGACTTCGCCACCACCGCGGCCAGCGGGATCAGCGCGACGATGCTCAGGTACGACATGGCAACGCCGCGGCCGAGGACGTCCCCGGAGACCGGGAACACCCTCGACACGCGGCCTGCCGGCGCCGCCGGAGGGGGTGCGGCGGCTGCTTCGCTAGCCGGAGGCAGTGCTCTTCCCCTGGGACTGGAAGATCTCTGCGATCACGCCCTGCTCCGGGTCGAAGAAGGTGTCGTTCACCTCACCCCAGCCACCGAACTTGGTGATCTCGAAGAGCTTCGCCGGCGTCGGGAAGTCCTCGCTGGCCTTGATGCCCTCCACGACGGGGCGGTAGCCCTTGCCCGCGAAGATCTCCTGCGCCTCCGGGCTGTGGAGGAAGTCCACGAACGCCTTGGCCTTCTCGGGCTCCTCGCTCTCGTTGACGACCGCGACCGGGTTCTGGATCAGGAGCGTCTCGTCGGGCACGACGTAGTCGAGCTCCTCGCCCTGCTGCTGGGCCAGGATCGCCTCGTTCTCGTAACCCACCAGCACGTCGCCCTTGCCGCCCGAGAACGTCTGGAGCGACTCACGCGCGCTCTTGTCGAGCACCGGCACGTGATCGAACAGCTCGGTGAGGTAGTCCTTGGCCTCGTCCTCGGACTTGCCCTGCTCGAGGGCGGCGCCGTAGGCGGCCATGATGTCCCACTTCGCGCCGCCCGACGTGAACGGGTTGGGCACGAGCACCTCGACGTCGTCCTTGATCAGGTCGTCCCAGCCCTGGATGTTCTTGGGGTTGCCCTTGCGGACCATCAGGACCACCACCGAGTTGGTGACGAACCCGTCGTATTCGTTCTGGTTCCAGCCCTCTTCGACCAAGCCGGCGTCGACCAGGCGGGTCATGTCGGGCTCGAGCGAGAACCCGACGACGTCGGCCTTCAGGCCGCCCTCGACCGCGCGCGACTGCTCGCCTGAGGCGGCGTAGGACTGGTTGAAGCTAACTCCCTTGCCATCCGGGGTCTTGTTGAAGGCCGGGATCAGCTCCTTGTAGGCCTCCTCGGGGGTCGAGTAGGCGACCAGCGTCAGCTTGGTCGAGCCGCCGCCGTCGCCCGAGGCGCCAGCGGAGTCTTCAGAGGTGCCGCCGCAGCCGGCGAGCACGAGCACGGCCAACGCCGCAAGGGGCGTCAGCGACCTGAGTGAGCGAGTCCAGATCATTCATTGTCCACCTTGTCAATGGGCTTACGGACGAGCACCGTAGCATAAAGCCTATAAAGCCGGTCGGGATTGACGGAAGAGCCCGGAGACTCAAGGCCCGGGGGGCGCTGCCGATGGTCGAGATGACTTGCTTCGCCGCCTACCGACTCTCCTGGCCACCGTGCTCGCGTTGTCGCTCGCCCTCGCGGCGGCGCCGTCCGCGCAGGCCCGGCCGGTCAGCGAGATCGCCGGTGTGATGGTGCATCCGTGGCAGGCGCAGGTCCCGGACGCCCGCGAGCGCATATTCGCGGGCGTCGCGGCCACCGGTACCAAGTGGGTGCGCATCGACCTGCCCTGGAGCTGGGTAGAGCCGCACGGCCCGACGGTCCGCAACGGGCACGGCAGTTGGAGCCAGATCGACGCGATCTTCGGCGCCGCGCACCGGCACGGGCTCAAGCCGATCCCGATCGTCGCGCACACGCCACCCTGGGCCAGCGACTCCGGCGAGCTCTGGGCCTACCCCGACGCCGAGCCGTTCGAGACCTTCCTCGCCGCCGCGCTGCGCCGCTACCCCCAGATCCAGGCCTGGGAACTGTGGAACGAGCCCAACTACTCCCGCTTTTCCAAGCCGCGGCCGGACCCCGCCGCGTTCGTGGAGTTCCTGCGCAGCGCGCGTCGCGCCCGCGACAGCGTCGGGTCGACCGCCAAGCTGATCTCCGGCGGACTCGCGCCCGGCGTCGACATCGAAATCGACGACTGGATCAATCAGGTCGCCATTCGCGGCGGGCTGACCCTGATCGACGGGCTGGGCATCCACCCTTACAGCTCCGTCAGCCCAGACGACCCGCGCTCGCGGATGATGCAGCTTCAGGCGCTACACGAGCGGCTCGCCAAGCTCGGTCGGCCCGACCTGCCGCTCTGGCTCACCGAGTACGGCGCCCCCACGGTGCCGGTGGCCAACGGCTACGCGCCGGCGCTCAACGAGCAGCAGCAAGCCGACCGCTTACGGACCGCTTTCGCGCTCGCGTCGCGCTTCGACTGGATCGAGAACCTCACCTGGTACGAGTACCGCGACGGCTGCGACGACCCGGTGGACCCGGAGTGCAACTTCGGCCTCGTGCGGACGGACCTGTCGCACAAGCCGGCGTATGACGCGCTGCGCGAGGTGGTCGCCGGCGCGACGGCGCCGTTGCGCCCGACGCTGCTGCTCAGCACGAAGATCCGTGAGGCGCGCGTGCCCGTCACCGCCAAGGCGTCGAAGCGGGGCGCCAAGCCCAAGCCGGGCGCCAAGCCCAAGCGCCGCGCCAAGCCCAAGCGGGGCGCCAAGAAGCGCCGCGCCAAGCAGCGCCGCGCTGTCAAGCACGTCAAGGTCAACCGCATCACGGTGAGCGGCAGGCTCACGCTCCCGGGCACGCAGTGGCCGAACACGCGGCTCACCGTGCTCCTGCCGCGCAGCGGCGGGCGGACCAAGGCCGTCCCGGTCGTGGTCAAGGAAGGCATCTTCTGGGCGCGCTTCGAGGGCCGCGACCTGCGTTCGGGAACGCTCGAGGCCCGCTTCGCCGGCTTAGACGGTTACCAGCCGCTGACGGCCCAGATTCAGGTCACGACCTCGGTCACGACGATCCGGTAGCCGAGATCGAGCTGCTCGAGCTCGAGCAGCTCGCCGTTGCGGCGCTCCCATTCGCCGCTGTCCAGATCCGCGGCCAGCCGCTCGATCGCGTGCGCCACCTGGTCGGAGTCGAGCAAGCCGAACACCGAGATGCCGGAGCGCACCTGTGGGTCGAGGTAGGCCCGCGGCCGGCGCCAGTACGCGTGCAGGAAGCCGTCCCAGCAGTCGTGCGGGATCGGCACGGGCTCGACGCGTCCGCCGCCCAGGGCCTCGAGCAGCCGGTCGAGCGTGTAGCCGGGCGGCACCAGCCGGGCGAAGCCGGGCAGGTAGTCCCGCACGAGCCAAGAGTCGCCCAGGCTGCGCGGCTCCCAGGTGAACAGCACGATGCGCCGACGCGCCACGCGTCGAAGCTCTGCGAGGCCGCGCTCGTGGTCGTCCCAGTGGTGGTCGGAGAGCACGGCCATCGCCGCGTCGAAGGAGTCGTCCTCGAACGGCAACTCCTCTGCCCGCCCGTCGACCACCGGCGCGGCGCCGGCGCGGCGCTGGGCCCGCATGACCGCCGACGGCTCGACCGCCGTGACGTCGAGGTCCGGCGGCTCGTACGCGCCCGCTCCCGCGCCCACGTTGAGCACGGTCCGCACGTCACCGAGCGCCGCGCGGATGCGCGCGGCGAGGCGGGGATCCTCTCGGCGCACGGACGTGTAGCCGATCCCGAGCGTGTCGTAGCGTGGCGCGATGCCACCATTGTCCCCTTTGGCGGAGCCTCGTGCGCGCGCTCTACGCGACGGGCGACCCGGCCGCCTAGAGCCCGCGCGGGTGCCGGACGGTGTATCCGGCCGAGGACCGGTGCGTCGACGTCCAGCGTGAGCCGGTCTCGCTGATCGCGCTGGTGTCGAAGCGGCGGCCGTCGATGACCATGTAGGCGTGGCCGGGGTTCGCGTAGATCGTGATGTGCCGGCCGCGCCCGGGTGCGCCGTAGCGCATCAACCCGCTCGAGTCGAGCGGCGTCCGCAGCAGCCCGGCGAAGTGCAGGGCGAAGGAGATCGACCCCGAGCAGTCGTAGCCCGAGTCGAAGTAGCGGCCGTGTCCGCCGCCGTACCTGTACGGCTTGCGGGCGATCCGGTTGGCGGCCGCGATCACCTTCCACACCGCCCCGCGGCCCCCGCCACCGGACCGCGAGCCGCGGCGCTTCAGCGTCCCGCCCGGGCCGATCCCCAGCGCTTGGCGCGTCTGCGGCCCGACCACGCCGTCGGGCGTGAGCCCGTGGCTGCTCTGGAAGTTCTTCACGGCGGCCTCGGTCTGGGCGCCGAAGACGCCGTCGGCGGGCAGGCCGAGCTTGCGCTGGAGGGTGCGCACCCCACCGCGCCGGTGATGCGCCTTGCGGCTGTGCGCGGCGCGCGAGCGGCCGCGCAGCCGCTTGCGCTTGAGCACCGGGCCCGAGCCGAGGCCAAGGGCCGCGCGCGTCTGCGGTCCGACCACACCGTCGGCGGCGAGCCCATGGCGGCGCTGGTAGCGCTTGACGGCCCGCTCAGTCTGCGGGCCGAACACGCCATCCGCCGGGAGCCCGAGGGCCTGCTGCAGCTGGCGCACGTCGTCCTTGGACTGCGCGGCGTGCGCGCGCGCCTTGGCGGAAGCGTCGGTCGCCGCGAGCACGCACAGCCCGGCGAGCAGGGCGCACAGGGCGAGCGCCAGCGCAACCGTCCTGGGGACGGCCGGTAGCGACAGTGGTTGCATTCGGGCTTGCGACATGTGGTTTGACGCCTACGAGGTGAGCTGACGGGCTCGCGCTTTGCGCTACTCCCAGGCACACGGCCCGGGCGATTCGCCCCCACGGCCACGGCAGGCCGCATTTGGTTCCCCCGCTCGCCGGACCATGGGTCGCGGCGACTCGGCGTTCGGAAGGGCGTCTTTCTATCAGCAGAAAGTCCTGCACGTTGCAGGATTTCTTGCAGTAGGGTCGCGCCCTATGGAGGAGCTAACACCCGAAATCCGCCATTGGAGCGCTGTCCATCCCGACATCGAGTGGGCCGTGAGCTCCTACTGGCTGCCGAGCTTGGGGATCCTGCTGGATCCGCTCGACGTGCCCGACGAGGTCGAGGGCGTCGAGCAGATCGTGCTCTCGAATCGACACCACCGCCGATCCGCCTTCGACGCCCGCGAGCGCTTCGGCGCCGTCGTGCGGGTTCCCTGCCTCGGCTTGCACGAGTTCGAGGGCGACCCGGTCGAGCCCTACGACTTCGGCGAACCGCTGGTCGGTGGAGCGATCACGGCCTACCAGGTGACGGAGCTGTGGCCGGACGAGGGGGCGCTGCACATCCCGTCGCTGGACGCTCTCGCGATCGCGGACGCCGTGCTCAACGAGGACGGGCGGCTGGGGTGGATGCCCGACTACTGCTTCGGCGACCTGCCGGCCGAGCAGCGGAGCATCCGCGCGGGCCTGGGTCGGCTGGCGGCGGAGCTCGAGTTCTCGCACCTGCTGCTCGCGCACGGCGACCCGCTGGCTGGCGACGGCCGCGAGCGACTGCGCGAGTTCGCGGGCGGCTAGCCGCCGACCTCGGCCAGGCGCTCGGCCACGATGATCCGCGCCGCCGCCTCGATCAGCGCGAGGTGGGAGAACGCCTGGGGGAAGTTGCCGAGATGCATGCCGGTGCTGGTGTCGAACTCCTCGGCGTACAGACCCAGCGGCGACGCGACCCGGAGCAGCCGCTCCATCAGATCGCGGGCACGTTGCTGATCCCCGATGATCGCCAGGCCCGAGACCAGCCAGAACGAGCAGATCAGGAAGCTGCCCTCCTTGCCCGACAGGCCGTCGTCGGTCTCCTCGGTCCGGTAGCGCAGCACGAAGCCGTCCTCGGTCAGGTCATCGGCGATCGCCTCGACGCTCTTGCGGAGGCGTTCGTCGTCGCCGGGGAGGAACCCGAAGATCGCCGCGAGCAGGTTGGACGCGTCGAGCGCGTCCGTCTCGTAGTGCTGGCGCAGGACGCCGTCGCGCACGCCGTGTTCCAGGATGTCCTGTTTGATCTCCTCGGCGGTGGCCTGCCAATTGTCCACCAGCTCGGGGTCGCCGCGCATGTGGGCCAGCTTGGCCGCGCGGTCGAGCGCGACCCAGCACATCAGCTTCGACGACACGTAGTGCTGCGGCGCCCCGCGCGCCTCCCAGATGCCCTGGTCGGGCTCCCGCCACACCTCGGTTGCGCACTCCGCCTGGCTCTGGACGATCGGCCACAGCCGCCGCGGCAGGCGCTGGCTGCGGCGCGTGTGCAGCAGGATCGAGTCGAGCGCCGCCCCGAAGACGTCGTTCTGGCGCTGGTCGAACGCTCCATTGCCGATCCGCACCGGCCGCGCGCCCGCGTACCCGGACAGATCGTCGCGAATCGATTCGGTGAGGTCGCGGCGCCCGTCGATCCCGTACATGATCTGGAGCGCGCCGTCGTGGTTCGGCTCGAGGTCGGCGACGAACTGCATGAACTCGTCGGCCTCCCAGTCCAGGTTGAGGAAGTGCAGCGCCTGCAACGTGAACGTCGAGTCGCGGATCCAGGTGAAGCGGTAGTCCCAGTTGCGCTCCCCGCCGGGCGTCTCGGGCAGCGAGGTCGTCGCGGCCGCCACGGTCGCGCCGGTCGGCATGTAGGTCAGCCCCTTGATCGTGAGCGCAGACCGCTGCACCGGGTCGCGCCAGCGGTGGTCGGGCAGCCGGGCCCGTTTCAGCCAGCCGCGCCAGAAGCGGACCGTCGCGGCCATCTGCGCGTTCGCCTCGTCGATGTCCTGCGGAACGGCGAGCTCCTCGGCCCACGAGAGCGCGCAATAGGCCTGCTCGCCCTGCTTGAGCGCGTGCCGGGCGCGCACCCAGTCGCCCTCGATGCCGAGCGCCATGTCGGTTCGCAGCCTCATCGTCAGCTCGCCGTCGGTCGCGTCTGCCGTGTGGCGGTCGTCGCCGACGAGCGACCAGTCGGCGGCCTTGCGCCCGTAGTCGAAGTCCGGCTCGCAGACCAGCTCGACCTCGACCTCCCCCTCGAGGCAGAGGACCGTGCGGACCAGCAGGTGATCCGCGTCGTCGTCTGCCGGCGGGCGCGTGTGCGGGGTGATCTCGTCCTCGCCGCGGCGCGGGCCCATCGTCAGCGCGTCGCGGACGAGGATCCAGCCCGTGGGGGTGTTCCAGGTCGTGGCCACGATATTGGTGCCCGGCTCGTAGATCCGGGCCGTGGGCACGTTGATGCCGAACGGAGCGACCCGGAACCTGCCGGCCTGGCGGTCGAGCAGCGTGCCGAACACGCTGGGCGAGTCGAAGCGCGGCACGCACAGCCAGTCGATCGACCCGTCGGGCGCGATCAGCGCGCAGGTGTGGCAGTTCGACAGGAACGCGTACTCGGCGATCGGCGGGAACGGAGACGGTGCGGCCGCGCTCTGGGGCATCGCGCAATTCTCACCCAACGCGGGTGAGGCCGCCATCACCCGCCGAAGGTGATGTGCACTCCTCCCCCGGCCCCGTAGCTTGGAGGCGTGATAGGTCACGGATTGGCCGTCGCCCGCCGGCGGGTCGCCAGAGAGCACTGGGATGTGCTGATCGCCCTGGCCTTTGCGATCGGGTCGGCGTGCTTCTTCGTTGGGCCCTTCCCCGGGATCTCCGCGATCGCGTCGTACGTGGTGCCGTCGACGGGATCCGTGCTCGACCTCGCCGCCGCGAACTGGTGCACTGCCCTCGGAGCGCTCTGCTTCTTCGTCGGCGCCCTGATGCTGCTACCACGTAAATCGACCGTCCTCAAGGAGGCCTGACAGATGACGCGACCCGACCTGTCGCAACAGCTCGACGAGCTCGCCATGCGCTACGGAAACCGCTTCCTGCTCGAATCCGCGCCCGACGAGCAGCTGCCGGAGCACGGCATGCCGGCCGTCGACGCGATGCGGCTGATCGGCGAGGAGCTGGTGCTGGACGGGATCCCGATGCGCAACCTGGCGACCTTCGTCACCACCTGGATGGAGCCCGAGGCCCAGCGCGTGATCGCCGAGAACCTGCACCGCAACTTCATCGATCACGCCGAGTACCCGCAGACGGCGGAGATCGAGCAGCGCTGCATCCGCATGATCGCCGACCTCTTCCACGCGCCTGGGGAGACCACCGGCGCGCGCACCCAGGGATCGTCCGAGGCGATCATGCTCGGGGCGCTGTCGCTGAAGTGGAAGTGGCGCGGTCGGCGCGAGCAGGCCGGCAAGGGCACCGATCGCCCGAACCTCGTGTTCGGGGGAGACGTGCACGTGGTGTGGGAGAAGTTCTGCCGCTACTTCGACGTCGAGCCGCGCATCATCCCGCTCCAACCCCACAAGTACACGATCGGCCCGGAGGACGTGGAGCCGCACGTCGACGAGGACACGATCGGCGTCGCGGCCGTTCTCGGGACCACCTTCACGGGCCATGCCGACGACATCGTCGGGATCAACGACCTCCTGCTGCGCCTCAAGCACGAGGGGGGCCTCGACGTGCCGCTCCACGTCGACGCCGCGAGCGGCGGGTTCGTGTGGCCGTTCCTCTACCCCCACTCGGAGTGGGACTTCCGGCTCGAGCAGGTTCGGTCGATCAACGCATCGGGCCACAAGTTCGGCCTCGTCTATCCCGGCATCGGCTGGCTCGTGTTCCGCGAGCGCAGCGACCTGCCCGAGGACCTCGTCTTCTACGAGAACTACCTCGGCAAGACCGACGCGACGTTCACGCTGAACTTCTCGACCGGCTCGTCGATGGTGCTGGCGCAGTACTACAACTTCGTGCGCTTCGGGCGCACGGGCTACCGCTACATCATGGAGACCATGCAGGCGAACACCCGCCTGCTCGCCGAGCGTATCGCCGACGGCGGCGTGTTCCGGACGATCGGCGACGAGGGCGAGGAGCAGCTTCCGCTGGTCGCGTTCCAGCTCGCCGAGGAGCATGACTACGACGAGTTCGACGTCGCCTCGCAGCTGGCGGCCGAGCGTGGGTGGATGGTGCCCGCCTACACGCTGCCGCCGAACGCGGACCACGTGACGATCATGCGCGCGCTGGTGAAGCTGACGCTCGGGCACGCGCTGGTCACGACGCTCGCGGACGACATAGCGGCCGCCTGCGAGACGCTCGAGAAGAAGGGCGGCCTGCACGAGCTCGACCGCCAGCGGGTGAAGACCGGGACGGGCTACTGAGGTGGAGGGAATGCTGCCTGCGGCGAGCTCGCTCGGGTGCAGCACGTCCGCCTGGGTCGAACTCGTCCCAGCCGCGAGCGCCGAGCCACGGGAGGACGCAGGTCGAAGGCGTGCTCAGCACCGCCGAGGGCCGAGGGCGCACCAGGGCGACGGCTATTCGCGGCTCAGACGAGCTCGAGGAAGACCATCTCGGTGGAGTCCGAGCGGCGCGGGCCCAGCTTGAGGATGCGCGTGTAGCCGCCCTCGCGCTCCGCGTAGCGGGGCGCGATCTCCTCGAACAGCTTGTAGACGACGAACTTGTCCTGCCCGAGACGAGCCATGGCCAGGCGGCGGGAGTGGCCGTCGCCCTTCTTGGCGAGGGTGATCAGCCGCTCCAGCTCAGGCTTGACGGCCTTGGCCTTGGCCTCGGTCGTCTGGATGCGCTCATGGTCGATCACCTCGCGACAGAGGTTCATGAACAGGGCCTTGCGGTGCGCCGGGTCGCGCGACAGCTTGCCCTTTTGCTTGCGGTGGCGCATGGCCGACCGACCCTAGCAACCCTGCCAATTGCCGGCGGGGGGCCGGGGGTGTGAACCCCCGGGTGTCATCCGGCGCGCAGCCCGAGTCCGCGCGCGTCGAGGGTCTCCTTGACCTCCTCGATCGACTTGCGACCGAAGTTCGGAATCGCCGCCAGCTCGGACTCCGACTTCTGGACGAGGTCGCCGACCGTCTGGATGCCCGCGCGCTTGAGGCAGTTGTAGGAGCGCACGCCCAGCTCGAGCTCCTCGATCAGGATGTCGTCCATCCCGCCCGCACCCGGCGCACCCGCGCCGTCGCCGGCGAGGCCGTCGGCGCCGGCCACCAGCGCCGCGCCCTGGTCGCGCAGCGCCTCGACCCGATCGGCGTCCGTGAAGATCGCCAGGTACTTGATCAGGATCTCGGCGGCCTCGCGGAGCGCGGTCTGCGGGTCGAGCGAGCCGTCGGTCTCGATGTCGATGGTGAGCTTGTCGTAGTCGGTCTTCTGGCCGACGCGGGCGGCGTCCACGGAGTACGCCACGCGCTTGACCGGCGAGAAGATCGAATCGATCGGGATCACGCCGATAGGCTGGTCCGGCGTCTTGTTGTCCTCCGCCGGCGAATAGCCGCGGCCGTGGCCGATCGTCAGGTACATCTCGAGCTTGGTCTTCTTCTCGAGCGTGGCGATGCGGGTTTCGGGGTTGAGGATCTCGACGCCCGAGGGCAGGTCGATGTCGCCCGCGGTCACGTCGCCGGGCCCGGTGACCACCAGTGGCGCCTCGATCTCCGCCGCATCGGAGTGCATGCGGCAGACGATCTCCTTGAGGTTCAGGACGACGTCGGTGACGTCCTCCTTGACGCCGTTGATCGTCGAGAACTCGTGCGCGACGCCCTCGATGCGAACGCTCGTGACGGCGGCGCCGGCCAGCGACGACAGCAGCACACGGCGCAGCGAGTTGCCGAACGTGTAGCCGAAGCCGCGGTCAAGCGGCTCGATGGTGAATGTCCCGCGGTTGTCCTGGACCTTCTCGGAGGAAATCTGCGGAGTCTGAAACTCGATCATGGGGCTGCTTCCTTCGGCTGTTGGGCGCGCCCGGCCGGGTCAGGCCGGGGCGCTCGCGTTCACTACTTCGAGTAAAGCTCGACGATGAGCTGCTCCTGAACCGGCGTGGTGATCTCGGCCCGCTCTGGGAGGCGGAGCACCTTCGCCGTCAGGCCGTCGTGATCGGCCTGGAGCCAGGCCGGCACGACAGAGGTCAGCTCGGTCGCTTCGCGGACGACGGGCTCGACCGGCGCGTTTGGCCTCATCGTGATCACGTCCTCCTCGCGGAGCTGGTACGAGGGGATGTTCACGCGCCGGCCGTTGATGGCCCAGTGTCCGTGCAAGATCATTTGGCGTGCCTGGCGCCGGGAGCCGGCGAATCCGAGGCGGACGAGGACGTTGTCGAAACGCGACTCGAGCAGCCGCAACAGGTTCTCGCCGGTCACGCCGGACTGCCGGCTGGCCTTGGCGTAGTAGTTGCGGAACTGCTTCTCGAGCACGCCGTAGTAGCGGCGCGCCTTCTGCTTCTCGCGCAGCTGCACGCGGTACTCCGACTGCCGCGAGCGGCCGCGGCCGTGGTCGCCGGGCGGATACGCGCGACGCTCGACGCCGCACTTGTCGGTCAGGCAGCGCTCGCCCTTCAGGAACAGCTTCATCCCCTCGCGGCGGCACTGCTTGCACTGCGGTCCCGTATCGCGCGCCATACCTAGACACGCCTCCGCTTGCGAGGCCGGCAGCCGTTGTGCGCCTGCGGGGTTACGTCCTTGATGGAGGTGATCTCCAGGCCGGCGGCCTGCAACGAGCGGATCGCGGTCTCGCGGCCCGAGCCCGGTCCCTTGACGAACACCTCGACCTTCTGCAGGCCGTGCTCCATGCCCTTGCGCGCCGCGGCGTCGGCGGTCACCTGCGCGGCGAAGGGCGTGGACTTGCGCGAGCCCTTGAAGCCGGCGCCGCCGGCGGACTCCCACGCGATCACGTTGCCGTCCTTGTCGGTCAGCGACACGATCGTGTTGTTGAAGCTCGTCTTGATGTGGGCCTGGCCGTAGGGCACGTTCTTGCGGACGCGCCTGCGGCCACCACGTGGGCGTCGAGGCTGGGGCATTCAGTCCTTACCTAGTGCTTCCTGATCTTCTTCTTGCCGCCGCCGGCCGACGAACCGCGCTTGGGGCCCTTGCGTGTGCGGGCGTTGGTCTTGGTGCGCTGGCCGTTGGCGGGCAGGCCGCGCCGGTGGCGCAGGCCCTTGTACGAACCGATCTCCATCAGCCGCTTGACGTTCTGCGAGCGCTCGCGCCGCAGATCGCCTTCCACGAGCAGATCGTCGACCTTCTCGCGCAGCTTGCGGACCTCGTCCTCGGTCAGGTCCTTCACCTTGCGGTCCGGCTCCACGCCCGCCTCGGCCAGGACCTTGTTCGAGGTCGACCGGCCGATGCCGTAGATATAGGTGAGACCGATCTCTGCCCTCTTGTTGAGGGGGATGTTGATGCCTGCGATGCGCGCCATTTACTCCCCGGTCACCCCTGACGCTGCTTGTGACGCGGGTTTTGGCAGATGACGAGAACCGCACCGCCGCGGCGGATCACCTTGCACTTCTCGCACATTGGCTTGACTGAGGCGCGGACCTTCATAGCTCCGGGAAATCGGGACCGTATCGAAACGAGGACCAGCGCGGAGCCCAGGAGACGGCTCCACGCCGACCGAAAAGAGTAGCAGGCAGCGGCGAATTGCGGCTAGGCCGAAGCGGCGGCCGACGGCAGCGGGTCCGGCACCAGCTCGTGCCACGGCGTCAGGATCCGTGGCCCGTCGGCCGTGATCGCCACCGTGTGCTCGAAATGCGCCGCCAGCGAGCCGTCCTGGGAGTAGACGGCCCAGTTGTCCTGGCCCATCCGCACGTGGTGGGTGCCCACGTTGACCATCGGCTCGATCGCCAGCACCATGCCCTCCTCCAGCTCCGGACCGCTGCCCGGGTCGCCGAAGTTCGGAATTTGCGGATCCTCGTGCATGCTGCGACCGACCCCGTGGCCCACCAGCGAGCGGATCACCGCGAAGCCGTCGTTCTCCACGCGGGTCTGCACCGCGTGCGAGACGTCGCCCAGACGGTTGCCGGGGCGGCATTGCTCGACCGCCTCGAACAGCGAGACGCGGGTGGTGCCGAGCAGGCGCTGGGCGATTGGCGTGATCGATCCGATCGGGTGCGTGATCGCGGCGTCCGCGACCCAGCCGTCGAGCACCACCCCGATGTCGATCGAGAGGATGTCGCCGCGCTTGAGCTCATAGGAACCAGGGATGCCGTGCACGACCATCGAGTTCGGCGACGCGCAGATCGACCCGGGGAAGCCGCGGTAGCCCTTGAATGCCGGCTCGGCGCCCTGGGAGCGGATGAACCGCTCGGCCGCCGCGTCCAGATCGGCGGTGGTCACCCCGGGGCGGGCCTTCGCGCGCAGGATCTCGTGGCAGCGGGCGAGGATCCGGCCGGCGGCCGCCATCCGGTCGATCTCCTCGGGTGTCTTGAGCTGAATCACTAGATCTCGGCCTCGAGAGCCAAGGTAGCCAGTGTGGCACGAATGTGGCTGTTGACCTCGTCGGGCGCGCGCGTCCCGTCGAACCGGCGCAGCACGCCCCGCTCCTCGTACCACTGGATCAGCGGCTCCGTCTGCTCGTGATAGACGGCGAGCCGCTTCTGGACGGTCTCGGGCGCGTCGTCGTCGCGCTGGATCAGGCGCGAGCCGTCCTGGTCGCAGACGCCCTCATGCTTGGGGGGGTCGAGCTCCACGTGGTAGACGTGACCGTTCTTCGCGCACTGGCGCCGCCCCGACAGCCGCCGCACGACCTCCTCGTCGGGGGCGTCGATCAACAGCACGGCCGTCAGGGCGCGGCCGCGCTCGTCGAGGGCGCGCTCCAGCATCTCGGCCTGGCCGATCGTGCGCGGGAAGCCGTCGAGCAGGAAGCCGTCGGCGGCCCCGGGCAGATCGAGGCGCTCGGCGATCACCGCGCAGATCAGCTCGTCCGGCACCAGCTCGCCGGCATCCATGTACTCCTTGGCCTGCTTGCCCAGCGCGGTGCCCTGCTCGACAGCATCGCGCAAGATGTTGCCCGTCGCGTAGTAGGGCAGGTCGAAGTCCTGCTCGAGCCGTTGGGCCTGCGTGCCCTTGCCGGCGCCGGGAGGGCCGAGCAGAACCAGGTTGCGTTCGCTCACTTCAGGAAGCCCTCGTAGTTGCGCATCATCAGCTGCGCCTCGAGTTGCTTCATGGTGTCGAGCGCCACGCCGACGACGATCAGGATCGACGTGCCGCCGAAGTAGAAGTTGGCGCTGGTCTGGTTGAGCAGGATCGTCGGCAGCGCCGCGACCGCGGCCAGATAGAGCGCGCCGGGGAAGGTCAACCGGGCGAGGATGCGGTCGAGGTATTCGGCCGTGGGTCTGCCTGGCCTCACCCCCGGGATGAACCCGCCGTACTTCTTCAGGTTGTCCGCCTGTTCCACCGGGTTGAACGTGACCGCGGTGTAGAAGTACGTGAAGATGATGATGAAGAAGCACTCGCCGACCAGATAGGGCCAGTCGTTCGGGTTGAAGAACGCCGAGAAGTCCTTCGCCCAGTCGGCCTGGAGCATCTGCCCCACCGTTGGCGGGAAGGCCATCAGCGAGGCGGCGAAGATCACCGGGATGACGCCGGCCATGTTCACGCGCAGCGGCAGGTAGGTCGACCCGCCGCCGGCCATTCGCCGGCCCACGACGCGCTTCGCGTATTGGACGGGGATACGCCGCTGGCCCTCCTGCATGAAGACGATCGCCGCGATGATCGCCAGCGCCAGGAACGGCATCATCACGACGAAGATCTGATCCGGGTTCTCCCACCACTTCTGGATCCCGCTCGGGAGTCCGGAGGCGATCGAGGCGAAGATCATCAGCGAGATGCCGTTGCCGATGCCGCGCTGGGTGATCAGCTCGCCGAACCACATCAGCAGCACGCAACCCGCAGTCAGCGTCATCACGATCACGAAGACGCGCCCGAACGTGAAGTCCTCCACCACGTCGGCGCTGCCGCTCGAGAACGTGCGGAACAGGAACACGTAGCCGATCGACTGGCCGAAGGCGAGGCCGACGGTCAGGTAGCGCGTGTACTGCGTGATCTTCTGCTGCCCGACCTCGCCCTCCTTGCGCAGCTTGTCGAGCGTCGGCACCACGACCGTGAGCAGCTGCAGCATGATCGAGGCCGTGATGTACGGCATGATCCCGAGCGCGAAGATCGCGAAGCGCTGCAGCGAGCCGCCGGAGAACGTGTTGAGCAGGCCCAGGATGTTCGAGCCGCCGAAGTTGTCGGAGATCTGCTCGACCGCGTCGATGTTGATGCCCGGCGCCGGGATGTAGGCACCCAGCCGGTACAGCGCGAGCATGCCCGCGGTGAAAGCCAGCTTCTTCCGGATCTCTGGTACCCGAAACGCGTTCAGGAACGTCCGGAGCACCGCGCTACTCCTCGTTGATGGCGGACCGCGGCCTGAGTCTGTGGTCAGTCATCAATAAGTTGGCAGGTCCCGCCCGCGGCCTCGATCTTCTCGCGGGCGGTCTTCGAGAAACCGTGCGCGTGCACGGTGAGGCCCTTGGTCAGCTCGCCGTTGCCGAGCACCTTCACGGGGATCGCGCGGCGGGTGGCCAGGCCGGCCTCCTTCAGCGACTCCGGGGTGACCTCGGCGCCGCCGTCGAAGCGCGCCTCGAGGTCTGACAGGTTCACGGGCTGGGTGCGCGTGCGGAACTTCTCGAACGGCATCGACGTCTTCTTCGTCGGTCCGCGCAGCTTGCGCATGCGCATGTGGATCGGGTTCTGGCCGCCCTCGAAGCGCACGCGCTTCTTCGCGCCCGAGCGAGAGCCCGCGCCCTTGTGGCCGCGCCCGGATGTCTTGCCCGTGCCGGAGCCGTGGCCCCGGCCCACGCGCTTGCGGTCCTTGCGCGCTCCCTTGGCGGGCCCGAGCGAGTGCAGGCCGATGCTCTTCTCAGGCATCGCTGACCTCCACCAGATGCCGGACCGAGTGGATCAGGCCGCGCACGGTCGGATGGTCCTCGCGCTCGGTGGTGCGGCCGATCTTGCCCAGCCCGAGCGACTGCAGCGACCCGCGCTGCTTGGGGTTCGTGCCGTTGGACGAGCGGACCTGCGTGATGCGCAGCGTGGCCATCAGGCGGGCGCCTCCTCCGTGGCCGGCGCCTCCTCGGCGACCGGCTCTGCCCTGGTGTCGTCCACCCCGAGCACCTGGGCGACCGTGAGGCCGCGCAGCTCCGCCACCTGCCGCGGGTCGCGCAGCGACTGCAGCGCGTTGACCGTGGCCTTGACCAGGTTGATCGGGTTCTGGCTGCCGAGCGACTTGGACAGCACGTCGTGGATCCCGGCCAGCTCCAGCACCGCGCGCACGCCGCCGCCGGCGATCACGCCGGTACCGGGCGAGGCCGGCTTGAGCAGCACGCGCGAGGCCGAGTGCACCCCGACGATCTCGTGGGTGATCGTGGAGCCGTGCATCGGCACCTTGAAGAGGTCCTTGCGGGCGCGCTCGACACCCTTCTGGATCGCGACCGGCACTTCGTTGGCCTTGCCGTACCCGACCCCGACCTGTGACTTCTCGTCGCCGACCACGACCAGCGCGGTGAACGAGAAGCGGCGCCCGCCCTTGACCACCTTGGCGACGCGGTTGATCTCGACGACCCGCTCCTGCAGGTCGGAGCCCCGGTCGCGGTCGCGTGTCCTGTCTCTAGAGGCCATGTGGATGGTTCACCGTAGCGATCAAAATCGAAGGCCCCCTTCGCGCGCGCCCTCGGCGAGCGCCTTGACCTTGCCGTGGTAGCGGTAGCCGCCGCGGTCGAACACGCACTCCTCGATGCCGGCTGTCTTGGCGCGCTCGGCGAGCAGCTCGCCCGCGCGCTTCGCCTGCTCCATGCGGGCGAGTGACTTGAGGTCGCCCTCGATCCAGTTCACGGCCGCCAGCGTGTGCCCGGAGACGTCGTCGATCAGCTGCGCCTGGATGCCGCGGTTGCTGCGGAACACCGACAGCCGGGGGCGCTGCGCCGTGCCGCTGACCTTGGCGCGCACGCGCCGGCGGCGGCGCAGTCGCGAGGCGGGCTTGGTCTTGACGCTCACGAGCGAGCCTCCGCCGGTGATTCGGCGAGCGAAAAGCAAGCCTGGGGAGGACGCAGCGCGCAGTCGATGCCGGAGGCATCGGCGAGCACCGAGGACGACGCCAGGCGCGGCTTTGCAGCCGCCGAAGCCCGGCGGAGGCGAGCGAGTGAGCAGGTAACGCTCATGCGCGCTTGCCGACTTTCCGGGCTACGTACTCGCCCTCGTAGCGGATGCCCTTGCCCTTGTAGGGCTCCGGCGGGCGCTGCTTGCGAATGATCGCCGCGACCTCGCCGACCGCCTGCTTGGAGATGCCGCGCACGACGATGCGCGTGGGCTGCGGGACCTCGAAGTCGATGCCGGTCGGCGCGTTCAGCTCAACGGGGTGCGAGTAGCCGAGCGCCAGCACCAGCTTGTTGCCCTGGAGCTGGGCGCGGTAGCCGACTCCCTGGATCTCGAGACGCTTCTCGTAGCCGTTGGTCACGCCCTCGACCATGTTCGCGATCAGGCTGCGGGTGAGCCCGTGCAGCGCGCGGTGCTCGCCGCGGTTGGTCGACCGGGTGACGACGATCTCGCCGTTCTCCTGCGCGACGGCGATGGCGCGCGAGACGCGCTCCTCGAGCTCGCCCTTCGGCCCCTTGACCTTGACGACCTCCGGCTCGATCGTGATCTCCACCCCATCCGGGACGGAGATCGGCTGCTTGCCGATGCGGCTCATCCGATGCCCCTTTCCTGTCCATCGTGCCGGCGGGGGCGCGAAGGGCGAGCAGAGCAAGGACGCAGGTCCGAAGCCTTGCTTGGTGCAAGGCGAGGGCCGAGGACACCGCTCGGCGAAGTCATTCGCGTCATCCGAGGGTGCGATGGGCGGGGAAGGGGCATCGGGGCTACCAGACCCTCGCCACCAGCTCGCCGCCGACGCCCTGGCGGCGTGCGTCGTGGCCGGTCATCACTCCCCTGGAGGTCGACACGATCGTCGTCCCCATCCCGCCCTGCACCTTCGGCACCTCGTCGGCGGCCACGTAGTGGCGCCGACCAGGCTTCGACAGGCGCTCGATGCCGAGGATCACGGGCTTGCGGTTGTCCGTGTACTTGAGCTTCACGCGCAGCGTGCGGCCCACGCGCGCGGGCTCCACCTCGTAGCCGTCGATGTAGCCCTGCTCGGCGAGGATGCGCGCGAGCTCGGCCTTGAAAGTCGAAGCCGGCATCGCGACCTCGTCGTGGTCGGCGCGCAATCCGTTGCGGATGCGGGTCAGGAAGTCGGCGATTGGATCGGTCTGCATTACCAGCTGGATTTGGTGAGCCCGGGGATCATGCCCTCGTGGGCGATCTCACGGAGACAGATGCGGCACAGCCCGAACTTGCGCAGATACGCGCGCGGTCGACCGCACCGCTTGCACCGGTTGTAGTTCCTCGTCTTGTACTTGGACCCGCGCTGCTGGCGGACCCGCTGTGAAGTCTTTGCCATCTACTCCTGTGCCTCTCCGGTGTCGCCCTGTTCGCCCTCTTCGTCGTCCTTGGGCGCGGGCTTCTCATACGCCTCCGGGTTCTCCTCCTTGAGCGCCTCGAGCGCGGCCTGCTCGGCCTCCGCGCGAGCGCGCGCCTCCTCCTTGCGCCGCTCCTCCTCGGCCTCCGCGGCCGCGTCGCCTGCCTCGCCCGGCGCCCCCTCGCGCGAGAACGGCATGCCCAGCTCGCGTAACAGAGCATAGGCCTCCTCGTCGGTCTTGGCCGACGTGGTGATCGTGATGTCGAGTCCGCGCACCTGATCGATGGCGTCGTAGTCGATCTCCGGGAAGATGATCTGCTCGCGCACGCCCATCGAGTAGTTCCCGCGGCCGTCGAACGAGCGCGGGTTGAGTCCGCGGAAGTCGCGGATGCGCGGGATCGCCACCGACTGGAGGCGGTCGAGGAACTCATACATGCGGGCGCGGCGCAAAGTGACGCTGACGCCGACCGGCATGCCTTCGCGCAGCTTGAAGTTGGCGATCGACTTCCGCGCCAGCCGCACGCTCGGCTGCTGGCCGGCGATCGTGGCCAGCTGCTCCCTGGCGGCGTCGAGCATGTTCGAGTCCTGCTTGGCCTCGCCCACGCCCATGTTGAGGGTGATCTTCTCCACGCGCGGCACCTCCATGACGGAGGAGTAGTTGAAGCGCTTCTGGAGGCCCGGGCGGATCTCCTGCTCGTAGCGCTCCTTGAGCCGCGGCGGGACGGCGGCCTGTGCCGAGGCTTCCATCAGTCGATCCCCTTGCCGGACTTCTTGGCCACGCGCACGCGCCGACCGCCCTCGCGCTTGATGCCCACGCGGGTGGGCTCGCCGGACTCCGGGTCGATCAGCATCACGTTCGAGATGTGGATCGGCCCCTCCATCTCGACGATTCCGCCGAGCTCCTGGGCGCGCTGGGTGTCGCGCAGCGTTCGCGGCTTGGTGTGGCGCTTGACGATGTTGGCGCCCTCGACGAAGACCTTCTGCTTGCGCGGGTCGACGCGCAGGACGCGGCCGGTCTTGCCCTTGTCCTTGCCGGCGATGATGCGCACGGTGTCGTCCCTGCGGACCTTGAGGGCGGCCATGGCTAGAGCACCTCCGGGGCGAGCGAGACGATCTTCATGAAGTTGCGGTCGCGCAGCTCGCGCGCGACGGGGCCGAAGATGCGCGTGCCGCGCGGATTGTTCTGGGCGTCGATCAGGACGGCGGCGTTCTCGTCGAAGGCGATGTAGGTGCCGTCGTCGCGGCCGAACTCCTTCTTGGTGCGGACCACGACGGCCTTGACGACCTCGCCCTTCTTGACGGAGCCGTGCGGGATCGCCTGCTTGACGGTGCAGACGATCACGTCGCCGACGCCGGCGTAGCGGCGGTGCGAGCCACCGGCCACGCGGATGCAGAGCACCTCGCGCGCGCCGGTGTTGTCGGCGACCTTCAGCCTGGATTCCTGCTGGATCACTTGGCGGCCGCCATTACCGGGCTCGCTCCAGAACCTCGACGAGGCGCCAGCGCTTGGTGCGGCTCAGCGGGCGGCTCTCGACCAAGCGCACGGTGTCGCCGATGTGCGCCTCGTTCTGCTCGTCATGGGCGTGCAGCGTCGAGCCGCTTCTGACGATCTTCTTGTACTTCCGGTGCGGACGCGCGCTGTCGATCCGCACGGTGATCGTCTTGTCGGCCTTGTCGGAGACGACGATTCCCTGGCGCGTCTTGAGCCGGCCGCTCGCGCCTGCCGCGGTGGCGACGTCGGGCGTCTCGGCGCGTGGCTGACCGGCGCGCTTCTCGCGCTGCTTCTGGCGGTAGGCGCGCCGGTGAGCGGCCTTGCGTCTGCGCGTCTCGGCGCGCTCCTGAGCGCGCTCCTCGATGGTCCGGGCCGGACGTGCCTCACCCGTATGCGTGGAGCGCGCCTGCCGGCGCCGCTCCTTCGGCGACAGCAGCGCCTCCGGCTCCTCGTCCGAAGCGGGTGCGGCAGCAGCGGGCGCCTCGTCGGCGGCGGGCTCGTCGGCTGCCGGCTGCTCCGGGGCAGCCGCTTCCGGGGCGGCCTCCTCGGGCGCCTCCTCTGGCGTCTGCTCCTCGTTCACGTTCTCTTCGTTCTCAGACATTTAGCTTGCGGATCTCGGTCTCCACGTCGATGTCGCGCTGGCGCGCCACGGTGAGCGCGCGCGCGAGGTCGGTCTTCGCCGCCTTCAGCCTCGCGGTGTTCTCCAGCTGGCCGGTGGCGTGTTGGAAGCGCAGGTTGAACAGCTCCTTGCGCGCGGTGTCGGCGAACTCCACGAGTTGGGCGTCCTCAAGGTTATGCACCTCGACCGACTTCATCCCTGGCCGCCCTCGCGCTGGACGAACTTGGTCTTCACGGGCAGCTTGTGGCCAGCCAGGCGCATCGCCTCGCGGGCGAGCGGCTCCGGCACGCCGGACAGCTCGAACATCACGCGCCCGGGCTTGACCACGGCGACCCAGCCCTCGGGCGAGCCCTTGCCCGACCCCATGCGGGTCTCGGCAGGCTTCTGTGTGTAGGGCTTGTCGGGAAAGATGTTGATCCAGACCTTTCCGCCGCGCTTGATCTTGCGGGTCATCGCGATTCGCGCTGCCTCGATCTGACGGTTGGTGACCCACCCGCGCTCGAGCGACTTCAGCCCGTACTCGCCGAACTCCACGCGCGTGCCGCCCTTGGCGTTGCCGCGCATGCGCCCGCGATGCTCCTTGCGCCACTTGACTCGCTTCGGCTGCAGCATCAGAGCCGACCCCCCTGGGGCGCGCCACCCGGGCCGCCACCACGAGGACCGCCGCGGCCACCGCCGCGCCCGCCGCCGCCCGGCCCGCGGCCGCCACCCGGTCCGCGCCCGCCGCCGCCCGGCCCAACGGCCTGGGGCGCCTCGAGCTCGGTGAGGTCCTGGGCGAACCCCTTGGGCATGATCTCGCCCTTGTTGATCCAGACCTTCACGCCGATGCGGCCGAACGTGGTGCGCGCCTCGTAGAAGCCGTAGTCGATGTCCGCGCGCAGCGTGTGCAGCGGCACGCGACCGTCGGAGTAGCCCTCGGTGCGCGCCATCTCCGCCCCGCCGAGGCGACCCGACACCTGGATCTTCACGCCCTTGGCGCCCGAGCGCATCGCGCTGGTCAGGGCGCGCTTCATCGCGCGTCGGAAGGCCACGCGGTTCTGCAGCTGCTCGGCGATCGACTGCGCCACCAGCTTCGCGTCGAGCTCGGGGCGCTTGATCTCGAGGATGTTGACCTTCACGGCCTTGCCGGTCATGCGGTGGAGCTCCTTGCGCAGAGCGTCCACCTCGGATCCGGACTTGCCGATCACGATCCCCGGCCGGGCCGTATGGATGTTGACCTCGACCTCGTTCTTGTTCTTCTTGATGGTGATCGTCGAGAGACCGGCATGCGCGAGCTTGTTCTCGATGTGCTCGCGGATGCGGATGTCCTCCATCAGGTAGTCGGAGAACTCCTTCTCGTTGAACCAGGTCGACTTCCAGTCGTGGATGTAGCCGACCCGCAACGCTTCCGGATGAACCTTCTGGCCCATTGCGGCTACCTCCCGTTGGATGTGGTCGTGAGTTCGATCGTCATGTGGCTCGTGCGCTTCTTGATCGGGGTGGCGCGGCCGAGCGCGCGCGGCCGGAAGCGCTTGATCGTGGGGCCCTCGTCGACGACGGCCTTCACCACCCGCAGCTCCTCGGGACCGAGCTCGTAGGCGGACTCGGCGTTCGCGATGGCCGAGTTGAGCAGCTTGAGGATGTCCTCCGCGACGGCCCGCGGCGCGTGGGCGAGGATCGCCCGCGCCTGCTCGACCTCCTTGCCGCGGATGTGCCCCATGACGAGGCGCGCCTTGCGCGGGGCGCTGCGCACGTAGCGCGAGCGCGCGCGCACGATCAGGTCGCCGTCGGGGCGCGGAGCGGGAGCCTTCTTGGCCTGCTCGGTCGAGGTCTCGGCGGAGCCGCGGCGGCGGGCCGGCTTGGGAGCGGGCGCCTCCTCGGCGGCTGGTGCCTCGGCGGTTTCCCCGGCGGGAGCGGCCTTCTCGGCGGGCGCGGCCTCGAACTCCTCCAGCCGCGCGACCAGCTCGTCCTTCTTGCCCGACTTCGGCAAGCCGCGAGCCTCGAGCTGCTCCTTGAGCACGTCGACCTTGAGGGAGGCCCAGCCTTCCTCGGGTGCGTCGATCCGGTCGGGACTCACCGCATCCTCACCCTGTCGCTGCCGGCGTGCCCGCGAAAGACGCGCGTGGGCGCGAACTCGCCGAGCTTGTGCCCGACCATCGACTCGGAGACGAACACGGGCACGTGCTTGCGACCGTCGTGGACGGCGATCGTGTGGCCCACCATCTCGGGGAAGATCACCGACGTGCGCGACCAGGTCTTGACCATCTGCCGGTCGCCCGAGGCGTTCATGGCCTCGATGCGCTTGAGCAGGCGCTCCTCGATGAAAGGGCCCTTCTTCGACGAGCGGGACACCTAGATGCTCCTTTCCTGGCCATCGTGCCCTCGGGGGCGCGAAGGGCGAGCTGGGCGAGGACGCAGGCCCGAAGCCTTGCTTGGAAGGAGCATCTAGCTACCTCCGCCCCTTCTTCCCGCGCCTACGGCCGCGGACGATGAACTTGTCGGACGCCTTGCGCTTCTTGCGCGTGCGGTAGCCGAGCGTCGGCACGCCCCAGGGCGTGACCGGGTGGCCGCCGGGCGTGTGGTGCGCCTCGCCGCCGCCGTGCGGGTGATCGACCGGGTTCATGGCCACCCCGCGCGTCTGGGGGCGCTTGCCGCGGTGGCGCGAGCGCCCCGCCTTGCCAAGGTCGACCAGCTCGTGCTCGGCATTGCCGAGCACGCCGATCGTGGCGCGACAGTCGACCGACACCATGCGCATCTCGCCCGAGGGCAGCCGCAGCGTGGCGTAGCGGCCTTCCTTGGCGACCAGCTGGATCGAGGTGCCGGCGCTGCGCGCGAGCTGCCCGCCGCGCCCGGGCGTCAGCTCGACGTTGTGCACGGTCGTACCCGTCGGGATGTTCGCGATCGGCAGGGCGTTGCCTGGGACGATGTCCGCCCCCGGCCCTGACGACAACTCGGCGCCCACCGCGAGCCGCGCCGGGGCGAGGATGTAGCGCTTCTCGCCGTCGGCGTAGTGCAGCAGCGCGATGTGGGCCGAGCGGTTCGGGTCGTACTCGATCGCCGCGACCTTCGCGGGCACGCCGTCCTTGCGGCGCTTGAAGTCGATCTTGCGGTAGCGGCGCTTGGCCCCGCCGCCGCGGTGGCGCGAGGTCACGCGGCCGTTCACGTTGCGCCCACCGGACTTGCGCAGCCCCTCGGTCAGCGCCTTCTCCGGCTCGCTCTTCGTGACGGCCTCGTGCTGGAGGTAGGTCGCGAAGCGGCGACCCGGCGACGTCGGCTTGTACTTCTTGATCGCCACTACGCCTCCTGGCCTTCGAAGAGCTCGATGGAATCCTCCGGATGCAGCGTCACGACCGCCTTCTTCCAGCGGCGGCGCGTGCCCTTGCTGAACCCGCGGCGCTTGGGCTTGGGCTTGACCCAGGCCGTGCGCACGCCGGTCACGCGCACGCCGAAGATCTCTTCGACGGCTTGGCGCACCTGCGTCTTGTTCGAGCCCTCGTTGACTCGGAACGTGTACTTGTTGGCCGCCAGCAGGGCGTAGCTCTTCTCCGAGATGACGGGGCGCACGATCACCTGGCGGGCGTTCACTTCGCCACCGCCTTCTCGGTCACGCGCGCGAGCGCGGCCTCGGAGACCACCAGCCGCCCGGCGCCGATCACGTCGGCCACGCCGACCTGGTCGGCGTGCAGGACGGTCACGTCGGCGAGATTGCGGAATGACTTGAGGCAGTTCTCCTCGCCGTCGGTGAGCACCACCAGCACGCGGCCCTCGCCGTCGAGCTTGGCCAGCGCCGCCGCGGCGGACCTGGTGGAAGGTGTGTCGAACTTGGCGGGGTCGACCGCGGCGATGGAGCCGCGCTCGGCGTGCACCGACAGGGCGGACCTGAGCGCGCGACGGCGCGCCTTGCGGTTGATCTTGACGGTGTAGGACCGCGGCTTGGGGCCGAAGGCCACGCCGCCGCCCACGCGGTTGGGCGTGGACAGCGCGCCCACGCGGGCCCGGCCGGTGCCCTTCTGGCGCCACGCCTTGGCGCCGGTCATCGAGACCTCGCCGCGCGTCTGGGTGGACGCGGTGCCGCGCCGGCGCGCGGCCAGCTCGGCCCGCACGGCCTCGTGCACGATCGGGCCATGGAAGCGCTCGCCGAAGACCGCGTCGTCAAGGGAGAGCGTGCCGGTGCCGCCGCCGATGTACTTGGCGCTCGCCACGTCAGCCCTCGCTCCTGATCTCGACTACCGCGCCCTTGGGGCCGGGCACCGAGCCGCGCACGAACAGCAGGTTCTCGTCGGCGCGGACGTCCACGACCTCGAGCCCGCGCTGCGTCGCGCGCTTGTTGCCCATCTGGCCCGGGCCGCGAATGCCCTTGAACACGCGCGCCGGGTCGGCGGAGGCGCCGATCGAGCCGGGCGCGCGCACGTTGTGCGAGCCGTGCGAGACGGGCCCGCGGTGGAAGTTGTGGCGCTTGATCGTGCCGGCGAAGCCCTTGCCCTTCGAGACGCCGGAGACCTTCACGGTCTGCCCCTTCTCGAAGACCGCGTCGACCTTCACCTCGGCGCCGACCTCCAGCTCGCCCGGCTCGCCGCGGAACTCGCGCAGGTGGCGCAGGTTGCCGACGCCCGCCTTCTTGAGCAGGCCGAGCTTCGGCTTGGTCAGCTGCTTCTCGGTCGTCTCGCCGAACGCCAGCTGGATCGCGTCGTAGCCGTCGCGCTCCGCGCGCCGGATGCCGGTCACGAAGCAGGGGCCCGCCTCGATCACGGTTACGCGCTCGACGTGGCCGTCCTCGGGGTCGAAGACCTGCGTCATGCCGATTTTTCTTCCCAGAAGACCAGCCATGGCGCTACACCAGCTGAATCTGGATGTCGACGCCCGCCGGGAGGTGATCGAGACGCTGGAGCGAGTCCACCGTCTTCGGCGTGGGCTGCAGGATGTCGATCAGCCGCTTGTGCGTGCGGATCTCGAAGTGCTCGCGCGAGTCCTTGTCCTTGAACGGAGAGCGGATCACGCAGTAGACGTTCTTCTCTGTCGGTAGCGGCACCGGGCCGGACACCGAGGCACCCGTACGCGTGGCCGTGTCGACGATCTCCTTCGCGGCCGTCTCGATCGCGGAGTGGTCGTAGGCCTTGAGCCGGATTCGGATCTTGTTCTGGGTGAGTGTCGCCATGGTGCTAGAGACAGATTCGGGGGCGAGCCAACCTCTGCTCGCCCCCGTGTAGGTCCTCTGTCGGAGGTGGTCCTACTCGATTACTTCGGTGACCACCCCCGAGCCGACGGTACGTCCGCCCTCGCGGATGGCGAAGCGAAGCCCCTGATCCATCGCGATCGGCTGGATCAGCTCGACCGTCATCTCGACGTTGTCGCCCGGCATGACCATCTCCGTGCCCTCGGGCAGGTTGGCGACGCCGGTGACGTCCGTCGTGCGGAAGTAGAACTGCGGCCGGTAGCCGTTGAAGAAGGGCGTGTGACGGCCACCCTCCTCCTTCTTGAGGCAGTAGACCTGGGCCTTGAACTTGGTGTGCGGGGTGATCGAGCCCGGCTTGCAGAGCACCTGCCCGCGCTCGATGTCCTCGCGTGCCACACCGCGCAGCAGGCAGCCGACGTTGTCGCCCGCCTGACCCTCGTCGAGGATCTTGCGGAACATCTCGACGCCCGTGACGACGGTGTTCTTCGTCTGCTCGTGGATGCCGACGATCTCGACCGTGTCGCCCGTGTGGACGATGCCCTGCTCGATGCGGCCGGTCGCGACCGTGCCGCGGCCGGTGATCGAGAAGACGTCCTCGACCGGCATCAGGAACGGCTTGTCGAGCGCGCGCTCCGGCTCCGGGATGTAGGAATCGAGGTGACCGGCGAGCTCGAGGATCTTCTCCACGCTCCCCTCGTCGCCCTCGAGCGCCTTGAGCGCCGAGCCGATCACGAACGGGATGTCGTCGCCCGGGAACTCGTACTCGGAGAGCAGCTCGCGGACCTCGACCTCGACGAGCTCAAGCAGCTCCTCGTCGTCGACCATGTCGGCCTTGTTGAGGAACACGATGATGTAGGGCACGCCGACCTGGCGGGCGAGCACGATGTGCTCGCGCGTCTGCGGCATGGGCCCATCGGCGGCCGACACGACCAGGATCGCGCCGTCCATCTGGGCGGCGCCGGTGATCATGTTCTTGACGTAGTCGGCGTGACCGGGACAGTCCACGTGCGCGTAGTGACGGTTCTCCGTCTCGTACTCCACGTGCGAGGTGGCGATCGTGATCCCGCGCTCCTTCTCCTCAGGAGCGTTGTCGATCTCCTCGAAGCTCTTCGCCTGTCCGCCGACCTTCTCGGCAAGGACCTTCGTGATCGCCGCTGTCAGCGTCGTCTTGCCGTGGTCGATGTGACCGATGGTGCCGACGTTTACGTGCGGCTTGTTGCGCTCGAACTTCTCCTTCGCCACTCCGAACTACCCCTTTCTCAAAGTCTTCCTCGGGCCGCGCCCGAACTTGCGAAACATACTCCTTACGCGCTAGCCCCGACCGGCTCGCCGGTGCGGTGCTCGACGATCTCCTCCGCGATGCTCGCGGGGACCTCGTCGTAGCGGTCGAACTGCATCGTGTAGGTCGCGCGGCCCTGGGTCGACGATCGCAGGTCGGTCGCGTACCCGAACATAGCCGACAGCGGCACGCTCGCCTTGACGGCGATCGCGTTGCCGCGCGGCTCCTGGCCCTCGACGTGGCCGCGGCGGCGCGACAGGTCGCCGATCACGTCGCCGATGAAGTCCTTGGGCGTGACGACCTCGACCGCCATGATCGGCTCCAGCAGCACGGGCTTGGCGCGGCGGGCGGCCTCCTTGAGCGCCAGCGAGCCGGCGATCTTGAAGGCGATCTCGGAAGAGTCGGTGTCGTGGTACTTGCCGTCGGTGAGCGTGGCGCGCACGTCGACCATCGGATAGCCCGCCTTGACGCCCGATTCGAGCGCCTCCTCGATGCCCTTCTCGACGGCCGGGATGAACTCCGACGGGACGTTTCCGCCCTTCACCTTGTTGACGAAGTCGAAGCCCTCGCCCGGGGCCGGCTCGAGGTCGATGTAGACCACGCCGTACTGGCCCGAGCCACCGGTCTGGCGGATGAACTTGCCCTCCACCTTCTCGACGCTGCCCCGCACCGTCTCGCGGTAGGCCACCTGGGGGCGGCCTACGGCTGCCTCGACCTTGAACTCGCGCTTGAGGCGATCGACGATCACCTCGAGGTGCAGCTCGCCCATGCCCGAGATGACGGTCTGACCCGTCTCGTCGTCGGAGCGCACCTGGAAGGTGGGGTCCTCCTCGCCGAGCCGCTGCAGCGCTCCCGACAGCTTCTCCTGGTCGACCTTCGTCTTCGGCTCGATCGACAGGTGCACCACCGGGTCGGGGAACTGCATCGCCTCGAGCACCACCGGCGCGTCGGGCGCGGCCAGCGTGTCGCCCGTCGAGGTCTGCTTGAGGCCGACGCCGGCGGCGATGTCGCCCGCGTAGACCTCCTCGACCTCCTCGCGGTGGTTGGCGTGCATCATCAGGATGCGCCCGACGCGCTCGGTGCGGCCGGTGATCGAGTTGAGCACGCGGCCGCCGGCCTGGAGCTTGCCGGAGTAGACGCGGAAGTAGGTGAGCTTGCCGACGTAGGGGTCGGCCATGACCTTGAAGGCGAGCGCGGCGAAGGGCTCCTCGTCGGAGGGCTCGCGGACGACGGTGCTGCCGTCGCCGTTGGTGACCTGAGAGCCCTCGAGGGCCTCCATCGGCGGCACGTCGAGCGGACTCGGGAGGTAGTCGATGACCGCGTCGAGCAGCGGCTGCACGCCCTTGTTCTTGAAGGCGGAGCCGCACAGCACCGGCGTCATCGAGATGTCGAGGGTCGCCTTGCGGATGTCGGCGATCAGACGATCGGCCTCGATCGGCTTCTCCTCGAGGTAGTCCTCCATCAGCTCGTCGTCGTACTCGGCGACGGCCTCGATCAGCTCCGTGCGCGCCACGTGGGCGGCGTCCTGGAGCTCGGCGGGGATGTCTGTGACCTCCCACTCCTGGCCGAGGTCGTCCTTGTAGACGATCGCCTTCATGTTGACCAGGTCCACGACGCCGGCGAACTCGGCCTCGGCGCCGATCGGCAGCTGCACCGGCACCGGGTGGGCGCCGAGGCGGTCGATCATCGTCTGGACCGAGCCCTCGAAGTTGGCGCCGATGCGGTCCATCTTGTTGATGAAGGCGATCCGCGGCACGCGGTACTTGTCGGCCTGGCGCCAGACGGTCTCCGACTGGGGCTCGACGCCGGCGACCGAGTCGAACACGGCCACGGCGCCGTCGAGCACGCGCAGGGAGCGCTCGACCTCGACCGTGAAGTCGACGTGGCCCGGCGTGTCGAGGATGTTGATGCGATGGTCGCGCCAGAAGGCGGTGGTGGCGGCGGAGGTGATCGTGATGCCGCGCTCCTGCTCCTGCTCCATCCAGTCCATGACGGCAGCGCCCTCGTGCACCTCGCCCATCTTGTGGGTGCGGCCTGTGTAGAACAGGATGCGCTCGGTCGTCGTCGTCTTACCGGCGTCGATGTGCGCCATGATCCCGATGTTGCGGGTGTTCTCGAGTGTTACTTGGCGTGCCATGAACTGTCCTGATGCGTTTCCGGTTGAGAGCAGAAAAAAGGCCCTATCCGGGCCCGGCGCTGCCTTAGGTGCTCGCCCGGAAGTGGTCTATGTCGTAGGGGTATCCATCGACGTGATTTGCCGCACCGCACGTGGCTGAGAACCACGTGACGGAGCGAGACCGCGAGCGAGGGAGAACCGCCCGCGAGACGACCGATGATGGTAGCAGGCATTCGGGCGTGCTCCCGGGCGCTTTTCGGGGCGCAACCCCGCTTGCCATCGGGATCGTCGTGACCGCTCTGGTGGCCGCCGCACTGCTGGTGGCGACGGAGTTCTCGACGGTCGCGTCGGTCGACGTGGCGAACACGTCCTGCGAGGTGATCCAGGACTCGGATCCGGACCTGGCGGACCGCTGCTCGCTGAGCGGCTTCGAGCGCAACGGGGGATCGTTCGTGCTCGTGGCCGCTCTGATCGCGGCGATGGGCTGGGGAGCGGGGTTTGGTCGTTCGCGACCGGCCGCGACGGCGCTGGTGGCGCTCGCCGTCTGCGTGCTCGCCTGGGCGTTGGCGGTGGACCTGCCGGTGACCGACGAGACCGGGGCGCTCGGGAGCAACTTCGAAGGGGCGCGCGGCCGAGCTGGGATCGGCCTGACGCTGGAGATCGTGGCCGGCCTGGCGGCGATCGCGGCGGGCGCCTTACGTTTAGGCGCGCGCGAATAGAGCCCGCGCCGGACGGATCACCCCCCGGCCGCCTCGCGAGCCTCGGCATGGTTGAAGAAGCCCAGCCAGCTGGCGATGCGCCCGTCGCTCAGGTCGCAGACCAGGCCCAGCTCCGAGCCCAGCGGAAGGCGGCTCTCGTAGCCCTCGACGACGAACTCGCTGAGCGCCAAGACCTTGGCGCCGAGGTCGAGGAGCTCGAGGGGCACGATCTGGGCGCTGGCGAAGCTCTCGTCGACGTCGCGCAGCCATTCCTCGATGCCGTCGTGACCGCGGTAGGCGCGGCCGGTCAGGGCCGAGACCGGCGGCCGCAGCTCGACGTCATCGGTCATCAGCTCGCGCAGCCGCTCGAGGTCGCGTTCGTTGTAGGCGTCGATGGCGGCCCGGACCAGGGCGGTCCCGGTCAGAACGCTCATCCGCCGGGCGGCCCTTCGCCCCGCTTGCGCTTGCGATCGGCGACGAAGCGCTCCTTCTTGGCGGCCTCGCGCTCGGAGCGGCGCCTGTCGGACTCGCGGGCGGCGGCGCCAGTGAGGCCGACGCCGGGGCCCGCCTCCGCGATGGCGGAGAACACCCGCGTCACGCGCTCGTTGCCGCAGGCAGGGCAGGGCGCGGTCGCGCCGGGCGGCGTCAGCTCCTCGAAGCGAGCGCCGCAGGCGTCACAGGCGAACTCGTACAGAGGCACCGAAGGAAGGGTATCCCGGCCGTGTTGGCCCCGGTATTCGCCCTATACGCGAGTAGTAGGGCCCACGCTCGCGCCCGGCCGCCCTGGTTGCTGCCGTTTACCAGCGGTAGTGCGCAAACGCCTTATTGGCCTGCGCCATGCGGAAGATGTCGTCCTTGCGCTTGTACGCGGCGCCCTGCTGGGATTGGGCGTCGCCGAGCTCTCCGGCGAGCCGTTCCGCCATCGACTTCTCGCGGCGCTGGCGGGAGAACTCCACGAGCCAGCGCACGGCGAGCGTGCGGGCGCGCGGCGGAGGCACCTCGACGGGCACCTGGTAGGTGGCGCCGCCGACGCGGCGGGAGCGCACCTCGAGCGTGGGCGTGAGGATCTTGATCGACTCCTCGAGCGCGGGCACCGGCTCGTTGTTGGTCCGCTTGGAGAGGATCTCGAGCGCCTCGTAGACGATTCCCTCGGCGGTCGACTTCTTGCCGTCGACCATCACCTTGTTGATGAGCTGCTGGACGAGCTTCGACCCGTACATGGGGTCGGCCTCGATCGGCCGGACGGTCGCGGCGGCGCGGCGCGGCATCGCTAGCGGGCCTTGGCCCCGTACTGCGAGCGGGCTTTCTTGCGGTCGGACACGCCGGCGGCGTCGAGCGTCCCGCGCACGACCTTGTAGCGCACGCCAGGCAGATCCTTGACGCGGCCGCCGCGCACGAGCACGACCGAGTGCTCCTGCAGGTTGTGGCCCTCGCCCGGGATGTAGGAGGTGACCTCCATGCCGTTGGTGAGCCGCACGCGCGCGACCTTGCGCAGCGCCGAGTTCGGCTTCTTCGGCGTGGTCGTGTAGACGCGGGTGCATACGCCGCGCCGCTGGGGAGCCGCGATGCGCTTCTTGCGTCCCTGGCCGGACTTGAGGCCGGGCGTGGAGACCTTCTTCTTGGGCTTGCTGCGGCCCTTGCGAACGAGCTGGTTGATGCTTGGCATGCGGCGGGTGATGCTAGCAGCGGAACGGCGAGCGATCGGCGAGCGTGAGCCCGCGGTCGCTCCTAGGCCTCGGCCCGCGCGGCGCGCAGCGGGGCCGGCGTGAGCGCCGCCGCGATCACAACCAAGACGAACGCGAAGCTCTGCAGGACGATCCCGACGGGGTCGTTCGCCATCGGATCGCCGAATACCAGGATCCCGCCGCTGATCGCGGTCACGTTGGCCGCGGCGCTGGTGAGGGTGATGACCGGGACGGCCTCGCCTTTCTGCAACCCGCGCGCGCACGCGAAGAAGGCGATCACCGAGGCGAGCACGCAGGTGAGCAGCCAGGGGGACACGAGCCCAGCCACCCCGAGGTCGCCGACCGGTCCGGTGAGCGCCTTGATGGCCACGTCGGAGACGCCGAACAGGATGCCGGCGGCCATGCCGAGCATCACGCCGTGGTGCTCATGGGACCCGAGCTTGGGCGAGAGCACGAGCAGGGTGCCGAGCACCAGGAGTGCGGACTCGAACGCGATCATGGCGGCCAGCGAGTAGTTCGAATGCGCGCCACCGCTGTGCGGCAGCGTGGCGGCCAGCAGAACGAGACCGAGCGCCGTGAGGCCGACGCCAGCCCACTGACGGGTGCCGACCGTAAAGCCGAAGAACCGTTCGGCGAGCACCGTCAGGAACACGAGCCCACCCGAGATGACCGCCTGCACGAGCGACAGCGGCGCCAGCGCCAGCGCGGCCACGTGGAACGACCACGCGATCAGCGCGACCACCATTCCGAGCGTGAACCACTTGGAGCGGAACAGCCCGACCGCGCTGGCCAGCGGGTGCCTCAGCGACACCGCGGGCGCGGCGCAGGCCCCGCGATGCTTGAGCAGGAAGCCCACGTTGGTAGCGAGCGCGCACAGCAGGGAGAGGATGATTCCGAGTTGGATATTCAACTAAGAGATATGGGTCGAGTTTGAAGGCGGCTTCCCGAATGCCCTCTTCGAGCTATCGGCCCCCGCGCCTTCCGCTTTAGCGAGAAATGCCAGGCCGGACGAAGTCCAGCCCCTCGTCAGCCTAGGGTTCCCGCCTGAGGGCCGCACCACACCTTGGTAACGAACGAGACAAAACCGATCCTCTTCGTCGATGTCGACGGGGTCATCAGCCTGTTCGGGTTCGCCCCAGATCTGGGACAGCTCCCCGGCCCCCTGCACTGGATCGACGGTGTCGCCCACTGCATCCCCTCGGCCGTCGGAGAACGTCTCGTCAGGCTAGCGGAAGGTTTCGAGCTCGTGTGGGCTACCGGGTGGGAGGAACGCGCCAATGAGCACCTGCCCTTCCTGCTCAAGCTGCCCTTCTCCGACCTGCCCTCGCTCACGTTCGACGGCAGGGCAGTGTTCGGCTCGTCGCACTGGAAGGTCGACGCGATCGACGAGTACGCGGCCGACCGCCCGGCCGCCTGGATCGACGACAACATCAGCGAGGAGTGCCACGCGTGGGCCAAGCGACGCTCCGCGCCAACGCTGCTCGTGGAGACCAGCCCCTCCGAGGGTCTCACCGACGAGCACGTGGAGCAGCTGCTGAGCTGGGCGGCGGGCGTGCGCACCGAGGTCGGGTAGGACCGGCGCGCCGGGAAGTTTCCGGCGGTTATGCTCGCCCCGTGCGGGGCAGGGGAGCCATCGCGCTCGCGTTGCTGGCGTTCGTCGGCTGCGCGGGCCAGACCAACGTGGCCACGGTCGTGGGCACGTCCGCGGCCACGCTCAACGGCGAGCGACGGTGCGACTCCGACGTCGACGGGCACTGGACGTGGGAGTGGCGCGAGCTAGGCAACCAGAACTGGTCGAGCGGCGGCGGCTCCCAGCTCGACTGCCCGGGCGGTGGCGGGGCGCTGAGCCACAACCTGAGCGGCCTGAAGCCGGACACCTCGTACCAGTTCCGCCTGCTCGTCGACCCCAACGAGCCCTGCAATCTGAGCGTTCCGGCCACCTGCCAGGACGTCTACCCGCTCGACGCGAACGGCGTGGTCAACGGCACGACCTACGACACCTTCACCACGCAGCCCGAGTGCGACGACGTCCAAGGCGCGAGCGAGTCGCTGGCCGCCTTCGTCGCGTCCAACCCGGCCGGGAGCTCGAGCGACCGGCGGGTGCTGTGCCTGCGCGCGGGCACTCAGAGCATCGGGCAGCTGAACGGGCTCAAGGCCTGGAGCACGCTCACACCGCGCGGGGAGGCGGACGGCACCAAGCAGGCCGCGATGCTGATCGGCAACCTCGGTCTCGGCAACAGCGGCGCCACGGTCGAGGACGTGCAGGTCGTCGGCTGCTACGCCCAGTCGGGCTGCGCCGCGGATCGCGACAAGGCGATCGACGTGCGCGCGAGCGACGTGACCCTGCGGCATCTCGACATCACCCAGCAGAGCGGCCGCAACCGCGACGTGATCCAGTGCGTCATGATCGACGGCGGCTCGCAGCCGACCAACGTGTCCCTCCAGCACTCGAAGGTGCACTCCTGCGGCAGCGAGTCGTCGGGCAACATGGAGCACGGGCTCTACTGCTCGAGCGCGCTGCGGCCGCTGATCGCCGGCAACTGGTTCTACGACAACGAGGGCTTCGGAATCCAGCTGTATCCCAACTGCGACGGGGCGCTCGTGATCGGCAACGTCGTGGCGGAGAACGGGGGCGCGTGCGACGTGGACGGGTCGAGCACCAGCGCCGCCTATGTGAGCGGCTTCTGCGGCTTTGCTCGCGAGAACGTGACGCGCACGGTGTTCCCGCCGATCCACTGCGGCACGACGTCGGACAGCCAGGCGATCGACATGGTGCTGTACGACCCCCGCGGTGGGACCACCGACTGCGGGAGCGTGAAGCTCAGCTCGAGGGGCACGCTGAACGCGGACCCGCAGTTCGCAAACCGAACGGGCTACGACTTCCGCGTGGGCAACCCGTTCGCGCGGGCCAAGCTGGGGATCTACGCCGAGATCCCGCCTGGCCCGCGCTGGTAGGTCCTACTTGGAGTCGCGAAGCTCCGAGTGCCTGGCTTCGTAGAGCCGGCCGAGCCGGCTGCTTGCGGCTAGGACTCGGAGCCGTCGCCGTCGGCGGGCAGGTCCGCGAGGTCGCCGAAGGCGTCCGCGCCGTCCCCGTCTCCGCCGAAGCCGAAGCCCTCGATCTCACCCGAGTCGCCCAGGCCGAGCTCGGCCGCGAGCTCGGACTCGTCGAGCAGGCCGATCTCGTCCGGCGCGTGGCGCCGGATCGGCTCGGTGGGCTCGATGTCGAGCCGGCGGTAGCGCCTCAGGCCCGTGGCCGCCGGGATCAGCTTCCCGATGATCACGTTCTCCTTGAGGCCCAGCAGCCGGTCGGTCTTGCCCTCGAGCGCGGCGTCGGTCAGCACCTTGGTCGTCTCCTGGAAGGAGGCCGCGCTCAGGAACGAGTCGGTGGCGAGCGAGGCCTTGGTGATCCCCAGGATGATCTCCTCGGTCTCGGCCTGCTCCTTCTTCTCCTTCTTCAGGCCGGTGTTGACCTCGATCATCTCGTTGCGGTCGACGAACTGGCCCGGGAGGTAGGTGGTGTCGCCCTTCTGGTCCACCCGGACCTTCTTCATCATCTGCCGCACGATCACCTCGATGTGCTTGTCATCGATGTCGACGCCCTGCGACTGGTAGACCTTCTGAACCTCGCGCACGAGGTACTGCTCGGTCTTCGTGCGCCGGTCGAGCTGGTTGTCCCCGCCGTAGGCCAGGATGTCGTGCGGGTAGATCGAGCCCTCGTTGAGCTGATCGCCCACGTGGACCTTCTGCCCGCCCTCGACCAGCAGCCGCGTGCGGCGCGGGAACGAGTACGGGTGCTCCTCGCCTGAGGTGTCGGTGATGAGCACCTTCAGGCCCTTCTCGGTGTCCTCCACCGAAACCGTGCCCTCGACCGTGGCCAGCTCGGCCAGGCCCTTCGGCTTGCGCGCCTCGAACAGCTCCACCACGCGCGGGAGACCGTGCGTGATGTCCGCGCCGGCCACACCGCCGGTGTGGAACGTGCGCAGCGTCAGCTGCGTGCCGGGCTCACCGATCGACTGGGCGGCGATGATGCCGACCGCGTCGCCGATCGCCACGACCTTGCCGGTCGCCGGCGCCTTGCCGTAGCAGGCCTGGCACACGCCCTCGGCGCGGCACTTCAGCACCGAGCGGACCGGAATGCCGGCGGGCTCGTCTCCGAACGCCTCGACCAGATCGTCGATGTGGGCCTGTGTGATCAGCTCCGCCTTGGGCAGCAGCGAGCGCCCACGCTTCGTCTTGACCTCCTGGGCGGTGTACCTGCCCTCGAGCTGGCCGTTCGGCCGGCCGCCCTCGTCGAGCAGCGGCATCACGATGAACTCCTTGGTG
>Ga0268253_10000038_pt1 | contig 40262 bp, 24 predicted proteins | sample AgamicMgMarz_FD_200250 | JGI IMG/M metagenome (GOLD analysis project Ga0268253, IMG submission 200250) | Agave microbial communities from Guanajuato, Mexico - Mg.Ma.rz (v2) (version 3) | ecosystem: Host-associated > Plants > Phyllosphere > Phylloplane/Leaf | place: Guanajuato, Mexico... | reverse complement strand
ATACAAGGTAGATAGGCAACCTCTTATCTATCTTAGAATCTTGCCTTATCAAAAGACGACGTAAAGACGAAAACGGAAACTTAACGGGAAAAGACTACCCGGGAGACATGCACCAGAGTTAATGGGGTCGAGCTTAGCTCATGAGATCAACTCATCTTTTAACAACAAGGGCAAGAACTCTATTAGTTGCTATTTGACTCACTTACCTTGTGACAGATGACGGATTCTCTCGTTCGGGCTTAGTCCGTAACTCTATTCTTAACTCCTATCAAGTATTAACTCATACATAGCTCGGGAGAGAACTCTATACCTTAAAAGCTTGGGACCGATGAAGTCTTCTCCCTTCTTTTAGGGCTAGCTCCCGCTCGTTACTAACTCATACTCTTTCTTTCATACCTTCAAAGTGCCTATAACTTAAGAAGCAGGTTAAACAACACTAACTCGATTAACTCTTTCCCTACAACCGTAAAAGTGACACTAATTAACTTAAAAGAAACCCTATAAGCACCATCCGACTTCCCCTATTAGATGAGAGGGCTCTGGGAGAAAGCTATGAGTTAAGACTTGGTACGAAGGGATCGATCAAATCTCTACTTTTTGATAGTAAGGACAGAAGGGCTAATGTTATCGTAATCGATTACCCAGCACGAGGTTGAACTAGACCCCGCACAGCGAGGAACGAAGTAACTCGACCAACGGGAGAGGAACAGAGGCCGAACCCAGTGCAAGGAGGGAAAGAACTATTACGTCAACGACCTACTCCCCCGCTTACAAGCTAGCCAGATTCCGTCTTCTTCTAAACCTTTTCTCTATCTCCCACTTCTTTTCCATTGAGGACGGCAACTCCTTACCTTACTAAGGCATACTGTCACTTTGACGGGTTTCAAGACGAACTTACAGGAGTCAAAAGCATTTTTAGTACCTGATCCTTATGTAGCCAGACCAAGGCTAAACCTCCTCGAACTCTTACACCCGGAGTCCCCTGTCAGAACTCTTAACAGGACACCTGAGTTAACAACCTGGAGCAAGAACACTATGTAACCCAATGCCTATAACTCCGAACTCCCTGACTTATGGCTTCGCAACTCCTAGCTTCATTCTGGTTAGACACCCTAGGAAATGGACCAATTCTCGTTGGAGGGTTAGACAACGTAACCTGGAATGGAACCAAAGGCTTGGTGTTAAGTCCTCTAACTATAAACTCAACGCTTCAGGAATCGTTTAAGGTTTAGAAACAAAAGGAAATGCCTTAGAGAAAAATCCAACAACCTCTAATTCCTCAAGACAGGAGTCCCAGACAGATTAGTGATAAGTATTGGATGGATTATCGAGTTATTAATTCACCCGATGGACGAGCTGGGAAGGTTCACATTGCCGGAAACGAGGCTTTTCCCTTTACTTCAAGTCAATCTAACCGAGCCCAAGCTAACGCCCTCGGTCCCTTTGAGGTAGTTTCCTTCGGGATATAGAAAAGAAATTCCTATTTTGTCAATTCAAAGAACCCAAAGGCCTAGCATAGCAGCCGAACCTACAAAGTAATGCTTAGGAAAAGAAGCTTAGCTCGAAGGCTTGATTCCCTACTCCATTTTCTTTTTGGAGCGGGAATGACTTAGAAGAGCATTTGAGAGTTTCTAAGTCCGGGAATCGTTTTTTTTAGCTTAAAGGGAATCCTCTTTCATCCGACCTAACGGGTAACCTCACTGCTTGCTGCATTCTCGACACCTGACTTCTAAAGGGGGCACTGATTATTGATCACAAATCGCTTGTTATCGAATAGGTTATTCTCTTTGCTTTTTCATCTTACTGTGACGCTGCTTCAATCAAGGCGCGTCAGCCCTGAGAGAGAATCCAGTAGCTGTCCAACGGTTGCAAGCAAGCTACTCCTTTTGAGAGATAAGCAGCTATTGGATCATCAGGCTTGGGGGCGTAGCGATAACTCGAGACCTTCCTCTCAACTATTGACAATTACAGAATCTATATATTCAATACGCCCGGCAAGACGCGATAAAGACCTGAAGGGCTTCAGAAGCCCTTCGATCAAATGAAAGTCCCACAGCTGATTCAATAGCTGTCCTCTATCAAGCACCGGTTACTGATTAACGTCCGACAACAGGAAAGAGAGGACGAGCTAGTTACACAGCCCATATATATATTACTATCCCGGTCGTCACATGATTACCATTCCTTAGCCCTCTCCTTTTTTTCTTTAGTCAGACTAGTTACTGAAAGCATTTCTCGCCTGTCGCCCGGTCTGATTGAGGGTGGGACCTGAGATCGACGCTGCTGCTTTCTCCGCACCTTCGTCTGCTAATAGCTTCACAGTCAACCCCTGCGCCTTTCGCTGAGCCGGATGCGGATATGCCGACAAAAGCTACATACTTTAGTACTTCTGCCAGACTTCACTAAAGCTACAAAACTTCCGAGTCGCCAAACATAAACTCTAGTCCCAAACGCTTCAATCAGTTTTGCTGAAACAAAGATCTTGTTCCCGGCTAAGCGTAAATAGAGTTCAGAGTCGACTTTTGCACATTACATAAAATAGCTAGCGCTCTTGAAGGAAGATCTTTGGGTATTGGGACCCCTTCTGTAACAACCGATTCGAAAAATCCCTTACCTGCTTTAAGCTCTGTCAAATCCCGACGAGAATGCCAGCGAATTCTCTTTTTTTAAGGAATTCAGCGCCTCCTTCAGAGTTGTTATGCAAAGCCATCCGAGGTCTCTCGAGCCTACTACTGATAAGGAGAATGGAAATCCTTTTCTCGAAAAAGGGGGTGAATTTCATTTCCCTTCCTAGGGCACAAAGGAGAGACCAGACGACGATGTGCCTCCGTCAAACCATTCACTCTTTGAACCTTTCCTTGCCTTTACCAAGCCAAGAACTGCACATTGGAGCGCTTTCTCGTCCCCTTGTTACTATTGGCTTGAAACCTTCACCTTTTCGATTCTACTGGATGGAGAAGAAAGCTTTCGATTCATTTCTTCTTCTCGTCCGTCAATCAAAGTGGTTTGTTTGCCAGAAAAGATCATCTTTCTTTCTTATTCTGATTGATAGGGTAGTGAAAAGTATCCCGTTGTTAGGGTGGGGAATCAATGACGAATCGTGGTAGTAGACATAGACGTGAAAGCAAGCCTAACCGATCGGACCCACAAAATGGACAGTTAATGCTCAATCTTTTCCGATGGTTCCGAAAGAATAAGGGGTTAGTACGCTATTACGTTGTAGGCTCTATACATACGGCACAATAATGAATGCGAATTCGCAGGTCGCTCCTCACTCCGCACCAACCCGAATTTGACAAAAGGGGTTGAACGCGGATTGTTGCTAGTCGTTCGTGGCAACTAGCAGTTCTTGTGTGACGAGTGTTGCTAATTAATTAATAGCCACCAAATCCAGGTAGGACAATTTGACGGGTCCACTTGGAACCCCCAATCAGCCCATGCAGTTAAAAGGAATGTCTATTATTAATTATTTGTGGGTTGGTTTGAAATGGTTTCGAACGTAGTAGCGAGCCTCCTTTTCTCACTGGCCAGAATACACTTAGTTAGCACCACAAGCGTGAAGAGCGCGCAGAATCAAATAACAATTCCTTTAACCCCGTGGTGGCATTTCAGCCAGTTGATACAGAAGTGAGCTAGACTGTCTCATGTCAAAGCGGATAGTCTTTTATGACTAGTAGACTAAAAAAAGGGGTGCTTGCTATGCGTCTGACCCGGAAGGATGTGCCTACTATGGCAGGAAGGGGCTTGCGCACAAAACTGCTTTATTGGTGGGTGGGCTGCTTTCAAGGTGGAAATACAACACCACAACCAAAAGGGGTAGTCGCTTATGATGGTACGATCTGGTACCGGGGATCCTAGTGCGTAGCCGGTAAGGAAGTGTTTATTAAGTTCGCAAAATGTTCAAAGTGCCAGCAGTTCCCTTTCGTTTAGTTGGTGAAAGCTAAGGTGGAAGTTGGTGGGCGTAGAAGTCTAAGTGCAAGAAAAATCATCATCTGCCCACATCTTAATCAACAGACTAAGCAGCAGGTAAGGGTAACGCACAAGAGAGTTAGAAAAAGGCACCCCTTTCGCCTCCTTCCTTGGTTTCATTTTCGATTTTGCACAGCTATAGTATGCTTTGGAGGAATCCTGTAATAAAAAGTCGTTTTGTTTTGGCCTCTTTTTCTATTCCTAGTAGCGAGGCCCAACGAGGTAGAATGCTTTCCCTAGGGGATAAGATAGTGTTCCAGAAGTTTGCCTACTTGCTTGGTTACAGTGTTGACCCGAAAAGAGACAAACCATTTAAGGAATCCCCCCTAGTTACCAGGGAGTCTCTTTCCCGCGTAGGTCCCATTCATCGGCCACATACACGTTCTCAAGTAGTACACTTTTGGTCGAGCGAGAATAGACGATGCAGGTCATTTTTTGGGAGTTTTCTTTAAGGCATTCCTTTCCCGTCCTGAGCAAGCCTCTTTTCATTGACGCGGTCAGTCTGTAAGTGAAACAAAAATCCTTCCGATCAGCCAGTTGCAGAAGAAGCTCAGCTTCAAGCCAGTTAGACCAACGTCAAGTTCTGACGATGGCAGTTGCTAACCATAGAGTTGAATTGAAATTGATAAGCTAAGGCAATAGCATTTGAAAGTTCTCTTTGGAGTTTACTTAACATCAAGTTCCTGCAAACTAGGTTAAGAAATCCTGTGGGCTTCACAGCCAGTGAGAGGTGAAGTCCTTATGTCTTATCCTTCCATGGAGAGCTCACTCTCTTTCCTCTATATTCCTTTCGTTTCCATACGTTTCTTCTTTCGATTCGATGGCAGCGGACTTCATACTGAAGGGTGCAGCAGAGGCTGGAAAAAGGTATGGGATATCTTCTCTTTAGGGGAAGGCCAAGTGCGAATGGAGCTCTTTCTAACTACAACGTATACGCAGCGAGTAAGGCTTTCAGTTCACAGTAGGACTACTAAAGTTCGTCAGCTTTGGAAAGAGAAGAAGAGGAGTCGATGAAGGGAAGAAGAAGATGTTGATTAGCTGCTTCCCGGACTTTCATCAATGGTTGATAAGACAGAATATTTCCCAAAAAGAAAAGCAGCTTAGGTAGAGTTGAGCTCTCCATTGCCTTTTGAGGCGAAAGCCTTTCATCCCTCCCTTCTTGGTCTGCTTTGCGGATAGTCGGGTGACGGAATTAGGGGATTGACTTAGACATACTAAGCGCTTTCAGTCGGGAGTACTTCACTTCGTCAGCAAAAGCTTAAGCAGCCTTCTCACTAGTGAATGAAGTCAGTTTTCTCTCGAATAGCATACGTACCACACCTTCACCACCTTGCCATTTGAGTTATGGCTTGGTCGGGGTCGTCCCTGAAATCCTTACCTTCGTGGTTATATTGTGAGTTTCCTCTTTCTTCAGATGAAACAAAGCGATATAACCCTATGCCCAGATGAGTTATTTACTCAGCCTGGGATGATCCTGGAATGGTCGTCTTTATGAGGGTGGATGAAGGACTGGCTGCGATACTGTAATTGGTATTATCGTACCGCTATGGATCCTGAGGTGGACAGACAGGGGCTCGACAAAAGAGAAAGTATCATGGTACGTCGTCTATCGGGTTTGGGACGAATTTTCCCTTTCCCAATCGCTGATAGTTACCATTAAGTGGTAGGCGGCATTTCGTCGATTATTGTTGTTTACTCTTGGATTATTCTCTAATCGGTGGAACTCTCAATCTCAGAGAGCACCTCCGCTATTTTTAGTCGCTTTTCTGCTTCAGCCTCTTGGATATGCAGAGTCTCGAAAACCTCTTGTAAAAAGTTCTTTGTTGGTCTTATCCGTTGGCAGTTACGAAGAACTGAACAAATCCTTTTTTTTAAGTAGTCAACACTAGGGGCGTTTGGCTCGAAAGGTTGATCCTCAGCATGAGGCCGTTCAAACAAAAAGGGATTGTGCCCTTGGAGCCAAAGTGGATTCCTCATTCCTGTTCGGCCCTTGGTTTATGCTCGTCCCTTCCGCCGGTGCTGGCGCCTGCGGCCTTTGGTCGAGGGCCGCCCATATATCATCTTGGGGCACGCTGTCCACTGAGGTTGATGGTCCGGAAGCTCCCGTAGCCCCCCCCGAAGGAGCCATCATCTTAGCCAGCTCGGGATCCAAAATAGTCAAAACTATTGCTATAACCAGCCCTCCACCACACCACCCGAGTCTACTAAAAAGAAAGTGGAGAGATTTTGTGAGAAGCATGGATTTGAGTTTGACAAGAAAGAAATGAAAATCCATACCAATCCATAGAAATGAAAAAGAAAAAAGGATCGAAATTAGGACCAAAAACTGAAACACTTTTGCACGACTTTCTTTAGTCATAGCTTCTCATCTCATCATTTTTGGGGGTGCAGTCTTCTTCTGTGTGTAGAACATTGGCTCATGCGTCCAATGGGTTGCACCTGACTGTACCCAGTTCAGTTGGAACAGAAGCACCACCGCTCATTGGTGGGGGAGCTGACTGAGATCTCCATATACTATGGTAATCATGTGATGCCCGTAGTAAGTCAAATAGAAGAGTCAAATTCGATTTTTCCGTTCTAGGGACAATGTTGTCTTTCACTATCACATGGGAAATTGATAAATAGAAATTGTCTGTGACGCTTTCAAGTAATAAAAGATAAAGGGCTGACAGTTGCTATTGAATCAGCTGGTATAGAAGAGGCTAGTACACAAGCTACTAAAGCTAGCCAATGAGTTGAACGAACTGAATATCGACTATACGTGAAACTCATTTCATTACGTATCGTCGTTCGAGTGAAGGAGTTGAACTTAGTTTTTCAATCTAAACGAATAGCTCTATAGACTTGGAGTGAGTCTATAAGCTTCTCTTCGAGCAGGGAAGTGGGACAGGAACCTTAACTATCGACTTCTGACTTTCCAGTTCTGGTGGAATCTTCTCTAAAGGCAGTTCAGGCACTTCCGGGGGTTCAAAAGAATAGGAATCTCTTGAAGAATAAAGAGATATTATCGTTTATAGTAGTGAAATAGTATAGAAGCGGAATAGGATATCATGTAGAAGTGGATTAGTTAGAGGAGGTAGCTGTGATGTGATAGCTGGTGTTGAATCAGTTGCCTTTGGCGTAATAACTTAATTATATTATATATATAAGATATAAGTGAAATAAAAAAAAATCCTATCTGCCTTAACTTAAGGAATGAATTTATAGAGATAGAGGAAGAGAAAAACCTCAGTAAGAAGAGCAGTAGGCTAATCTTGACAGTTTCATTTTTCGATTCGGGCCAAAAGAGCTCTCCAATAGTGCACCGAAAGGGGGCCGGGGAGACGGTCAACCTTAGATCGCCTACGGTCCCTCATTACTGTTGAAGAGAGCTACAAAAGCAATATGCTTAACACGTGCAATTCGAACGAAGTTTTCTTGTCAACTCTTTTTTATTAGGTAAGTGTTCAGTGTAACCCACCTACTCACTCGCGGAAGAGAAGAATAGAGATGATTAGTCGATATGTCGATATAGAGCTTTTCGTTTCACTACGTTCCTCTCCTTCAGATCCATTGGCGGGGGTGACTAACCATGGTTCGGCTCTCGCCCTAAGGTTACGATCCGTTGGGTTGGGAAACCAACCTGGATCCACTTTCCTCCAAAAGCCATACCGATTGAGAAGGAGATCAAGTTGAAAACAACCGAGATCGGATCTCTCACGGAAATTGTGAGGCTTAATGCACATCCTAATAATGCCAGCTCAAAAGTGCTTTCTATTTCCTTAGATGACACACTTTGTCCCAATCGAATAAATTGAATGTGTTGTCACTAGGAGTTCTATCATGAGGTATACGTAAATTACCTTTCGTCAATATGTCATCTCATACAACAGATTTTTACCCATGTTTCTAGGTAGGGCCTAGACATCATTTCTTTTCAGGTGTCAAAGTTATTCTGCCAGATAATCTTATCTTTCTGATATCTGGCATCCGAGGTAGGGTCTTATCTCATTCTAAGATTATTGCAGAAGTACTTCTACATGAGTCCTATCTCTTGAGGAAATCAAGGCTAGCATCTGGGTCTCAGTAGACTAATGGTCCTCTCCACACTATCCTTCTCGCTCTAGCGTGATTGAGGCAGCAAAGAGTCGACTTATTTACCAGAGAATCCTAGATAGGAACCTATGTATACTGAGCTTGCTTACCATAGGACTGCTATTGGATAGGTTTACCTTTTTTCTCCAACGGGCCTTAGTACTGCAGCAATTGGAAGGAAAGCTTCGACCATTTCATTTGGTGAGGCTTCGAAAGAGGGAAAGAATATTATCCTCCGTTCTATATGGTTGTCCTACGCTAAATGATCTGCTTGATGTTCCTTTGGAAAAGGTTGGTTTCATGACTTGTCGCTGTCCTCTGAATAGAAAACATCATTAGAAAGAGTGACCTCCAGGTTATAAAAGTTAGAAAACCGGTAAGTAGGTAAGAGTTCCCTGGTAACTCGCTTCGATAATGAAAACATCTAAAATACATTCGATACTATAATCCGGGGCATGATCAAAATCAAGAATGGAAAAATTCAGAAGATACATTGCTAAATTCGAACCAAGGGCTAAATCCTCCTCCATGGTTTTTGATAGAGAAGAACGAGATTTTTCAATTGAGTAAATCCGTTTAAGAACCTTCACGTATTTACTGACTTTCTTTATAGGTTATGCTCTCATAAGAGCTCCTCAGATATAAGTGATAGAGCTTATCTACGGGGCTTCTCGCTAAGATAAAAAGCGTTTAGAGGAATATGATCTATCATAGCTCCTTCGTTATAATTTCTATTTTATTATAGATAACATCCGAGGAAGAACCTTTCCTTTCAAATTCCATGATGACACATGTCTGAAAAAGAGGGGTTCGTCAGCCTTTGACATTTGACATATCTTTGCGGCTCGAAAGCGTGTTCGTGAACAACGTTTCTGCACAAATAATGGATTCATTCTGGAAGAAGTTCTACGCGGAACTAGAGCGTATATAGTTACAAAAAGTGCGAATGGTCTCAGCCGTTGTTGGCGAAATCAAAATCCAGATTAAAGGAAGAGGACTTATATGAGTTACAAACTGAGATCGAGGAGCGGAGAGCAATAAGAATTCAATGTCATTGCTGAAAGCTTTTACAAAGAAATCCCCTTCTGCTAAGGATTATCTGAAGCAGAAGATGATGTTATCCGAGTTAAGTTTTTTGAATATATTTGGTCTTTATACGCTTGAAACGAGAATTCTTCATGTTCTAGGGTCGGCTATGAATATGTGCGAACTGATATAACAACTCGATTGTTCGAGTTCAAGCTCGAATTCTTAATAGAGAAGATATCGACTCATTGCGCTGAAGTCTTCTTAGTTAGTGACTCAAGATAGAATACCTCTTGGTGGAGTTGAGAAAGATTTGATTAATCTGAGGAAGTAAAACGGAAACAGTACTCCAAGGAGACGGTAAGATATATCAGAAAAATGGTTTTGCTACGTTGGATTTGACTCTCCTTCCGATCGTTTGCAAGCCAGGCAGTCTACGAAGGGCTTCAACGAGGGCTTAGAGAGTGAACTCTATAACCAATTTCGTCTATTAACTTCACATGACTATGCACATTTCAATATTGAGTTGAAGGAGTCAACGCGTATATGCAATATTTTGAGTCGACTTCAGTCTCAAGTCTTTGAGATAAATAACAATTATTGACGTACATTATGGAACATCTAATGCCTTAGAAAGAATACCACTATTGAAAGCAAAGGAATCGAAGCAGTGCCACCGCTTTTTAAGGTACAGACTAATTAAGAAATCCTTACTAATTCCGGTGTCAACACTTGACTGACCGGACTACGCTTCAACCAGTAGGCTAGGAATTTCTACGTCTATATTTCTACGTCTATTAAGTCTTTTGATCTTTGCGCCGATTCTCGTCTTTCGTCTTTTGCGTCTCGAAAAGAGGAATAAAAAACTTAGCATCACAGAGAGGAAGTAGCAGACCCAGATAGGCAACTAAAGAAAGAGCAAACTAACTAAGCAAGTATAGGACCGAGAATTATTGAAGAGCACAGCAGAGAGCTCGATCAATTACCAGAGATAACTTTGAAGTATGGTCGGTAAAAGAGAACTAGAAAGAAGTAAACAGACCAGGGCAAGAGCAGGAAAGAGGAATGAACCGGTTGATAGCCAGATATGGGAACTAAGCAAGGGATGCTTTACTCAAACAAAAAAGAATGCCAAAAAGAGCAGAAGAAGGTATAGGGATCACGATCACTGACCCGGATTTCATTTCCTAGCTTAAAGAGGCACAAGAGCACGAGTTGATCCATTAGAATTCTATATAAATGTTAGTTGAGTCCTCTCCAATACTCCTGTTTAGCCCGTTCCGATCTTCCTCTTCCGTTGAGGATTTTTGGCAACGACGCTTTTCTTGTCTTCAAGTCCAAAGCAACATGAACCTGACTTCGGAAAGGATTGATTAAGGCTGCCAATTCGAAAACCAACTCATTCAATCGTAAGTAAAACAAAGTGTTTTTTAGGAGGAGGAGAGCTTGGTTTTTGGGGATAACTAGAATATCTTTATATGGTCTCAAATTACGGTCGAAGCCTTTCCTAACTAAAGTCCCTTTCTCTCTCTTAGAACATAGCTTTCAGGCTGACGAATCCTATTGAAGGGGAATGCTATCTTTTGGTCTTCCTTGTAGACTAAGTCGTTGGACTCCCTCTTACTTTTTATAAGTTAACTAGCCTTTGTATATATTGAAGTTTCCTCTGGCTTGGACTTTCGAGGTGCGTATGCTTTGATCCAACTTCGAGTCTTATTCCTAAGCTTGACCTCGTAGAAATTATCTAGCTTAGAGCTTTTTACTCCTTTCCAAAGCATCAGGGAAGTGGGACTAAATCCAAGGTTTCTGCATAAGTCAGATTGTGAGGCTAAATCACAGGTTTTTGAGGTAGATTCTTCACATCCAGGATCTGAAATCTCCTTTTTACATCTTTCAACGATTCCCCCGAAATAGAATTCTTTATCTATGCAGAGTGCTCTCAGAGGCTGGGATTAATAGCCATATTTCGTACATTTAATTGTGTATATAAAAAAGAGCTCTTTCTTTCTTCAGTTGATCGAGAAACCCCTGCCCAATCAATAGAGAGCCTAGCCCGAGAGACGACTTCCCCCAACCGCTCATCTGTATTCCGATCGAAGGCTTCATTCATAGCTATCTCCTCTGTCCGCTTTGAGTGATTAGGAAGCTAGGACTCAAAGGAGACAGAGTCAACAAGTATCGATCTTTCGTCTTATCCAACAGGACGTCTACATCTCTCTTAAGAGTGAATCTTGCCCCATTCGACGCCTTTTGATGACTTCACTTCCTGCAAGCACGAGTTAGATTGTGCCTGAATCTTCGTATCTTTCCGGAAGAAAGAAGACTCTAAGCAAGGAGGAAATTAGCTGCAATTCGACTCAATATACGAACTTCTTTTCTAGGAAAGCAAGTCTTGAAACTTTCTAATCAAAAAGAATCTATGGGAAGAAGCGCTTTAGAGACTAGCGATAGGAAAAGGTAACGACTAGCTAAGTAGTCTACTAGAGTTTAGTCAGTTGAAGCAGATAGCACTAAAAAGACGGATCTATCATCTTGAATGCTCAAAGTATAGTTCTATTCCAAGTCTCTGTTGTATTCCTAGGGTTAACGAAAAGAGTTCCAATCCAGTAAAGCTAATACCTACACTATTCTCCTTGTGCTATATCCCACTTCTGTTTTTTAAGATCTATTTCTAATAAGTAGGGGCGGCCAAGACAGAGGTCTGTGGGAGGGATAGCCTTTCCTATGCAAGAGGGTTTGACTGAATTGAATCTGCAACTGTCTCGCAAACTCTTCCTTCTTAGGGGTAGACCCTATGGCAACTCCCAATGTCAGGTCCAACTTCGACTGTTACCCTAGGACTGAAACTTTCTTTCTAGCTTAAAAGATTAGTTGGCTTGCTTCTCCTAGCACCAGGCTAACTACTAAATACTAAAAGGCATGGGCAAAGGGGAATGACTGACTATAGCGCCAGCACTTTCCTGATAATATCCTTCTGCTAGTTTAGCCTAACTTCTATCCCAATCTCAGGGGACTTCCTTCAATTCCAATATCCTCACTCTCATTCCCAAGCTGGAAACAAGGGCAGGGGCTTACTTTATTTACCCTATCGCCGTCCCCAAGGGTTCAGGCATTCCATGAAGTGCAAGCATTTGAACCAATCGATAAGACGGGAACTGCCACACCTACCACGCAAGGAAAGAAAGGCTACTACATAAAGGAGTATGACGGTAAACCTTTGAATCTTTCTTATTGTCTTTCCCTTTCATCTTGATATCAACTATGACATTAACAAAGTTAACGTAAGAAGAAAAAGATCGGTACTACTCTCCCTGATGCTAACCGGGCAATGAAAATTCATTGTAGGCTTAACTTAAGGTTGAAGTCTTTCAAAGTCTCTATTGGGATAACTGTAATCTTTCTTCTCCTCTTCACGCTAGGAAGAAGAGATTCTCGTCTTATCCGCTGATACGAATAAAGAGTTTCGTTTCTTTGAAAGGTCCCTAGAAGGGGATTGGAATTACGTCCTATTGTCATGCTTACCTCAGGGCATAGCTCTAGTCTTAAAATAAATAAGATTTTGAATAGTGCTGACTTTACTTCAAGCTTAGAAAGGCAAGATGATTTAACCAACTTTGAACCAATCGTCGCAATATGGCCCATTCAACTAAGTCACGAGGACGATCGAAGAACTGAACATATGAAGGGATGAATGAGAACTGATTAGGATTAAGACTACGCTCCTCACGTAATATATGTACTATAACCCCCTTGACATAAGGATCTATAAGCATATCCCTGCCTAACCAAAGGTCAAATGTAAGGGTGGCTTTCTTGTACATAGCACGCAACCTATCAGTATGAAGACTTCGACTATGAGCAAATCGAGACAAGTCCCCTATAACGACTGGCAAATGCAATCTCAAGAGAAAGATAAGCGGCAACACACAACGGAAGGATAGTACTTTTCAAAGTTGTTATATTATTATGTTATGAAAGGCTTCCTCTTCCCCTTATTCTTTAAACCAGTCTGACTCTTCCAATTTGGTAGAGTTGGGCGGGCGAATCAAGATAAATGACTAGGGGATTTCCTGCCAGAGTTCCCTCCCTTGGGGTGTCATCAATGTTGGCAGATCAGTAAATGCTGAAGCAGAACCATCTGCTGCCGCTGGAGTGCCTTTCCCGCTACCTTGCCCCATCTCTCATTCCTTTAGCGGACCAATGAATTGATCTCGAGCAGAACAGAACCGTTCAAAAAGAACGAAAGTACCAGAACCGCTTGGCTTATCAACCGCATGGAGTTGTAGTATCCCAGTCAACTGCGTCGAACCTTCGAAAAGCGCTTTATGCGTTTATCACCTAGCCGCAGCCGCATAGTCTAACTTTTTTCTATTGGTACTCTCTCCTCTCTTTTGATCCCAAGCGGGAAAAAAAGCATAGGCACTCCTACAAACGAGATAGAGTCGCCAACCAACATATGAAGAACGAAACAAAGCAAGAAAATCGCATAGGCGAGCACCCTTCCTGCCACGCCCTATTACCACCCACAGTGTACCGACACTGACTGCGAGAAAGATGCCAAAAAGCTTCAAGAGCCAAGGAGCTGGGCTCGGGCATTGATCGATAGTAAACCTTTCTTTTCCTATTCATATTCTTTATTCCAATTTGGCTGGTTCACCCGCATTGGAAGTCTCGGATGAAGCTCAGATATTACATATCACCAGAACATGAAGTGCTTAGAAAACACAACGGGTTGCCGGACCGAGTGATAAAATCTGTTGACTGGCTCACGTACGTAGTACTAGATAGATACTTGACTTCCTGCAGCTTTCAAGACAGGCCCTAGAAAATGACTGACTCTCATGGTTCGCTACTGACTTCCTTAAGTGAGCTACTTAAGGTAAGGGGCACTCCTAGCATACATAGATTACCATTCTAACCTGTCCTTGCTGGTAGATAGATGCGCTTAATTAGTTACCTGAATGAACTCCTCCCCGGAGCGAGGACTCAAAGGGATTGTCTGGCACAAGTGGGAGTAACCAATTCCCCAAGATCAGGTCTACTGCTTATACGCCTGCGGATCATCACGCGCTACTAAAGGGAAAGACTCCGCCTTAAGAGATAGGCTTCTCTTAGGTCTACGTCCTAAAGGCTGGGTGGTCTATAATCTCACTATCACTCGACCAGCTTGGGTGATTCAATAAGCTACGACCATAGAAAGTGTTCAGAAAAGCTGCTGTTAATTGAGCGGGGAGCTGGGACTACGTCTGTTCCGAGTGCCTAACCTCCCGGCAGCTAAGCAGTCAAACTAGAAAGATCATCAACTAAGACAGAGCCGTTATGATCTCCTTCGAAAGGTCTGATCTAGGCCTAGCTGCGCCTCGCCTTTCTTACTAGAAGAGCAGGATAACATACGTAATTAGAGAAGCGAACTTGTTCTGAACAGGAAGAGATGCTGACACAGACAGATAGTTGTAGTAGAAATTCCCCGCTACCTCATCCTCTCAACTCACGGAATCTTCTACTACGTTGATACACGAGTTGGACAAAGAGGTAAGTCGCTTTATTAGGTAAACGATCTGGGGTCAGAAAACAAAGAAATTGATATATAACAATGGGGTGGGCTCTGCCATCGTTTCACTCCTATCAATGGTAATCCCCTGATTCACTTCTCACACCCGAGGAATGCAGCTTAGCCAATATGCATAAGCTGTTGCGGCATTAGCGCTCTTTTTCAGGAATAGAATAAAAAGCAGCTGTTACAGAGTCCCTTTTGATGATTGATGCCAAAAAGACGGGCTTTCCATAAAGTGTCACCATTTCAATTGGCATTATAGGCATTCCTGAAGTAAGGGACTGATTGCCTTAAGTCCGATGAAAGAGTCTCTGTCTCAAATAGGGGAATGCCAACGGCTGAAACTCTTCTTTTTTATCCAAAGATCTGCCTTGCGGGAGGGCATCTAAGACTGAAATGACAGGCTTTCAAATGCGGAGGCTTGGTCTCACGCGAAATAAACTTTCTCTTTGACCTGGATAGGATTCAAAAATGCTTCCTGCGCTCGGAAGGGTAAAGAGAGTATGCCACCTTAAAATAGGTAGGTTTCTACTCTCAGAAATGGCTTTCTCATTGGATTACCGCTCTTTAGCAGGAAGCCGTAAGAAGTGCCCTTCATTAGTAGAAGGCTTCCTCTACGTGAAATGACGTTCGTAGCCAGACTTGCTATCTTAGGCCCCGCCTAATTCGCTTTCTTAGGTCGGATCTTCTTCTATAGATGCGTAGCCCTTTATTGATCCCGGGCACGCACATGGATACAAAGCTTAAGTCAGGCTGGCTAAGTGCTCCGTTCTGTTCTCCTTTCCTTATAGCTCACAATAAGACTAGCCATTCAAGGAACTCCAAGCTTCGAGTAGGGCTTCTCTCAATCGGCAAGGAAGCTAGCAATGAAGGGTCTTTATCCAATGAGGCTTTCTCCTTTACTGCAGCCGGTGGATTGTTTTAGACCTCTTCCCGATCTCAAGAAGAAAAAAGGCATTACGAGGGGTGGGCGTAGGCGAGCAGGCTTTTTTACAGCATCGGCAGCTTTCTGACACTCATACTGCCAATCAGCTATTACCCTCTGGCTTTCTCTTCTAGAAAGGGGGCTTGAAAGAGCTAATTCGTTCTTAGCTCTTTTAGCTTCTTAGAAAGAGACTAAAGGGAACTACCGGACGATGTTAGATAAAAAGAAAGAAGAAGATCGTCCGCTGCATATCATCCGATGCGCTTATCTTCTGTTAGTTCAATAGCCTAGCTTCCTACTAGCAACTCAGTCAGATAGGAATGCCCACTACAAACTACAACGGGAAGATATTCTATTAGTTAGGTTAGCTCGTTAACAACGTCTATAGGAAAAAGAATTCCTATAGTTACTTTTTTGAGTTCCTCTCCCAGTAGTTGTAGTTCTCTTTCTTTTATCATACTACCGGACGAGAGGACTATAGATAGATGTAACGTCCGATACGGTTCTTATCCTCTGTTGTTCCTCTATCCTAGTGCTTCTATTTTCCCTAGCCTTCCATTCCAGTGCTGGTAGTTGAATAAGGCCAGGCCAATATGAGCTGAGCTGCTATTAGCTATCTTTGCCTTCCTTTTCGAGTATCCCAGTAGGAGTAGTAAGCTAGGGCCAAGTAAGTAAGATGGAACTCATACCTGTAGTTTGACCCGGACGATGCGGACGTTAATGCTTACATCAATCCTATCGTCCTTTAGGTAAAGATGGATAAGGAAGGAAAAGGTATGCAAGCTGAGGTTCTTTTAGGAAAAATCTTGCCTAATGGCTCAGCTCAGGCACTACTGACGGGCTCGGGTCTGGTTCAAAAGGTAGAAAGGCTAGGCACAGGTTTCAAACCAACAAGGTGCTTCCTCGCAAGACCAACTGGCACAAAGAACGGCTACAACACAAGCCCGACTTCCCGCCTAACTCCACCCGAAACTCCTTCGGAGCCTCGCTCTCGTCGTATTATAGTAGGTCTGGAAAGAGCCTTGTCGTCGTATCAGCAAGAGCACCGGAACAAGATAAGCATAAGCAAAGACAGGCATAATCGTAACCGGCTCTAAGTCTTCTTATCTTTTCTAAGTGGTTTTGCCCGTCCCTTAGCCAATCAAGCCTTATCCCTGTCCTGCCCTAGACTAGTCCTCTGTCAGCTAGGAATCACCATGGCAAAGGAGGGGCGCGAAGTAGGACTTCTATATCAGGGGTGAAGCACGGGCTCAGGTCTCGAATCAAAAGGTGGACCATTCATCCTGACTTTTGGTAAGGAAGAACTCCTGCTAAATCGCAGATGTATTTGGTGTTAAGAAAGAAAGCCGGCTTGTGCTGGTCCCTTTCTCTGGTAGTCACGATTGGATGAATATCTCGTGCGGAGGTATGAAAGTACTAGGCTCACTACGCTGGAAAAGTCTGCTATAGTTCGAGAACGCAGAGGTGCTGAGCCAAGAAGCTCCACACAAGTAGCTCTTAAGTTAAGGCAGTCTAAGCGGTACAACGAACCTGTCAATCCATTCATCTGAGGAGTTTTCCTTGTTAAGTACCTTAGGGCTGTCATCTTAGAAGGGATGGCGTGCTCTCAGGCTTGGGTTGGTGAAACTTCCTTATCATGAAAAGGAAAGTGAAAGCCCGATTAGTTGCTTTTGAGAGAAGTGGTGACAGGCTTGTGATGACGCCCGATCCATAATGGGGAAACTCGAGCTAAAGCAAATCTTTTAGGAACATAGCACATCAATCCTCTGTACCGATGGGACAGCAGGGAGATAGACCTCGTAGCTGGTGGGAAAAGGCCCTATTCAGAGGAAGAAGGGGAGACAGCCGATCGAGTCACCAAGCCTTAAGGCAAGAGATTGACGCAGCTTACCCCTTTCATACCCCACGGAGTGGTAGTTATGGCATTTCATACCTGAGGGAGTACTTGCATTTTAGTAAGGCTGTCTTGCTCTTACTATTAAACCCATTTTGAAACTACCTTAAGGTGATAGCCGAGAGCCATGATAATCGTATTTTTTTCTGCTTAAAGATAAGCCTTCTAGAAGAAATAAAGATAAGACGGAAGATGTCTATCAATATATGTCTCACTGCTTTACTTTGTTTGCGTAGTAAATGGTTTTGACGTGAGAATCAGCTGCTATTAACAAAGAAGATCTGTCTGTAAGCTATTACCTTTCCTGGCTTGCTCTATAGAATATCCCGTGGTTAGCGTCCTTGCTTATAGGGTTGACTGATGAATACGAAAAAAAGTAAGTTTACTTGCTGGCTGAAAAGAGACTATAAGGGGTTCATAAGGTTATAGTCTCTTTTCTTGCAACTCTAGTCGAGGTTCTTCTATCACTGTAGTTTACTGCTCCTCAGTGCTATAGAAAGAAGGGGTCGGGTCGCCGGACTTGCTGAACATATACCCCGCAAAGAGCGAAGCTTCGTTCTTTCAACACTCGAACAAGACCTCTCAGCCTGTTGAGAAGGAAATCGCAGACGACTCTCTGGATAGACTTCCTTGGTTGCAGCAGCAGTTATGGATTAACGTATTTTTTTATAATAGAAAAAAACAAGTCTCGATTTTACAACTCGACAACGGGGCAAGGCTCGATATCGAGAGGAAAATAGATAAGAGGTCAGCTAGTTACGAGATCGTACTATGCTATAGTAATGAGACTGCCCTACCTCCTTCTACCCATGGACAACTACTAGACTGCCTCACTCAATCTATGCTCGTTTAGTCTAGATCTACGGAAACGCGCCTTGACTGACGGGCTTGTTCAGTCTACATAACGTGTCTCCGCACCACTGCTCGGTTCCTTTCTCTAAACTAAAAAAAAAGAGACCGAGTTGTGGACCGGGCGAGCACACCCTCAAAAGAAGATAGCCGGGGTCCTTAGGAAGGGAATGCGCCAGTACAATTAGGAAAGTCAGGTGTGACCAAAGTCTGTAAGATTGAGCCCCGAGAGCAATGCCGATCGAGGGAAAAAAAGAAAAATTCCTATTTCCTAAACTGATGACATCGAAAAAGAAGCTACTTTGACTTTATAAAAAATGTCCTTAGTCTTGCTAGGTAACTAAATAATCGATTTAGGTGTGGCAAGAAGAACCATAAAAGGTAATTCCCTTACTGGATCGGAGTGCCGATTGAACAACTTTACAAATCTAACTTTAATGACCGCGATCCAGCGCAGCATCGCTTACCACATCTCGTGGGATCATTATCCATTCGAATGTCTTTTTTATTAGCAACCCTCGATACAAATTTTTTGCGTAGGAAGAAAAAAGAGATCTTCTTATACAAGAGCAGAGTATCTCGAAAGAAGAAAACTTTATCTGCTTATTCGGGACCATAGACGAATGAATAAAGCCTTAGAGGACAGTCTTGTAAGCAACTCTTTCAATCCACCGGGAGTTGAGACTCACTAATGCTGGATTACTACGCCTTTCGGTAGCAAAACCCTTCACTAATAACCTGGCATAAAGCCGATGTCTCCAACACATACCAAGCCCGAATTTTCGTAAGTAAACTACTTAGTTAGAGGCGAGGTAGCCCAAGCGTGAAAGCCTTCCCTTTCTAAGCTTATGAGTCCGGTTTCGTTCGGCTAAAGCCTAACTTTCATTAACTGAATCTGCCTACTTTCATGCTCGAGCCTGACTTAAGTCAATTACTTGATCAACCACGTTAGAAGGAAGAGAAAGCTAGGTGCGTTTGGAAAAAGTAGAATGTCTCTTTATTCGGCCTCACTCCAATAGTTCAGTCGGGAGAGAGCGGCGTAGAGGAAAGATCGTCACTATTGGGGGATATCAATAATATGACGATTTGGCGTATGACTATTACCGTTACTGTATTGCTAAGAGTTGCCGGCGAAGGCGAAGGGGAGAGAGATTTTCACTCTTGAGAGATCCTTTGAATACGACCAGGGGGATAGAAGCCCACGGAGCGGTATGCTAAGCCGGAAAGGGAGAGAGTTGAGTTAGATCCAATGCCATGGATTCTGTTGGAGGAAGATCCGCAGGAGAGAGAATTGCTTTTGTTGAAGAAGCTTAAAATAAGCTCTTGCTCACCGCCTACGGCCCCTCGACCTGAAAGACGATTCACTCGATCACACCTCACTCTTCTTCCCTTTCCCCGAGTTGAGGACATTCATTGGCTGCGAGTTTCAGGATCGAACATCAACAACGGCAGTAACTTCACTAACAACTAGAATGATAGGGCTTAAGGAAACTGCAAAGACTATAGGGATTGGAATAATTGCAACATCTTCACTGACGCCGTTTAGTTATTCGGGGTAAGAATTCCCACTAGATAAGACGGGAATTGAGTTATGATTGATTCAAATCTGGTATGTAGTAAAAAGAGTCTCAATCGACTGACACCTTCACTCAAAATTCCTAAAAGAAAGAAAAAGGTGCATGCCGCACTCACGAGGGCTTAATTACATTACCTAGGGCTTCTACCATTTTATGAATTAGTCATCGCTCTCGCTCGTAGGCCTACCTATTCTACCCACACATAGCAATATAGGGAAGGAGGGAGTTCTCCCAGCACCTAGAATCTAAAACAATTCTAAAGTGCTCTCCCGCATTGCATTAAGGACAGAACAATTAGCCTTTCTTCCCTTGCTTTCAACTTCATCTTAGGCTGAAGGCATTGAAGACTTGACTGAATATAAGGCTGACGGGGAAAAAAGAGACTAAGCCCTGGTAAAGAGATTCTATTATAAGGCATTTACTATAGCTGATAAAGTAGCTAAGCGCGTCGAAGCTATCTAGAGACTTTATGGCTGATGGGAAATGGCCTTCTATTGGTCTTCTTCTTCCTTGCTTTCAACTCTGTATCAGGTCTCCCGTCTAACTCAAAATAGAATCGGAAACTTCTTTTCTTTCTTACCTTTCAATGGCATTGACTCAGAAGGAGTTGATGAAATAGTATCTTACCGGATCCGGAGAAAGGATTTGATGAAATAGGCAGTTCCCAGGGGAAGAGAATCAATGGGTGTAGCAGCGTTAGGGTTATTGGTTTAGTTACGCTTGTTCGAAGTTCCATTTGATCCGGATAAAGTAGAAGAATCTCTTCTACGGTTGCTTTCCTCCCCTGTAACTTAAGAAGCCTACTTAGACGACTTTCTTCTAATTCTCATGACAGGATGGCAAGAAGAAGTTTATGCCTTTTTCCTGCTGCTATGGCAACAGCAATAGAATGCCTTTTTACGCCTTCTATGAAGAAGGTCGGGCTGGTATCAAAGAAAGAGTCTAAACCTACTGCTCCAGTCTTACTCATCCGTTAATGTGTTGACGATCCTATTGAGCAGTTAGCAGCTAAAGTCTCATCTTCCTAGGGCATTTCCTCATAAGTAGCTTCTTCTAAGGCATTTCGTCCTTCGTACCTTCTTCTATAGTATGTTCCCGGCCATTTGATCCAACTGATGGGAATTATGTAACCGGTAACTACAAGCCTACTTAGACGACTATACTTTCTCTCGCTGCTGTAAGGGCTTTAAAAGAGGAATGTCATCCTTTATGTTTTCCTAAGATCTCAATCGAAAACGGAAAGATCAATTCTTCCTTTCTTGCTTCGGGCAACTAAATAGATCGAGTTAACTCCGGCTTCTCAACAATCTCTTTACGGAAGGAAGTGTAACTTATAATAGAACTACTTGCTGCTTTCCCTAAGTCAATATCAATAGGATTCTCTGCGCATAAATAGGAATTGATTCTTTCATACTTTCTTGCTGCTCTTTCTAAGGTCGGGATTGCAACAATAAATTCCTCGGGCTCTTCTCATTCACCGAAAGCCTAAGCCTAGAAAAGCTAGGATTCGAAGTCAACTTGAAAAGCAAATGAGTCAGCAAGCGGAGGCTCGAAAGCCGGAGCGCGCTAGCGCGCTTTCCGTTTTCTCGCTTGGTAAACCCCTCTTTCTATCGCTACGCCCTTTGTGCCCTGTAGTAATCAGTCTACTTCCGAATCCCTTTGGAAAGAGCTATAGATTGGAAGAAGCCTATAAACCCATGCCAGCAACTAGTTATTAAGCAAAGGTACTCTTATCCACTCTTTTCGCCAGAAGTATGATTTTTCAGACGGAAAATAAGGGAAGATATATATTGACTTTTACATCTGCCTTAGCATCCCGCTTATATATCATAAATCTATGAAGGGATGGTATTATGCGTGGATACCCCGACCTTGTGTTGGATACAGGTACGGGTAAAAGGGCATGCGGAGACTTAACACCTCCGTAGGCAGTCAGGTATGGCTTTGGTTAAGTAAATTGACGACTCCATCTTCACCAGTAGCCAAGGTAGGCATAATCCGCGTGAGCTCTTCAAAAGTCTTTCGTGCCTCACCTTACTGGTGCTCTTCGCCAGATTTTTTTTTAAAGCAACTAGAACTCTTTCAAAATGAAAGGGTCTCGTTCTGCCGTATGGGCTTTCCCCAGGGTGTAAGAAAACTGACGCGTCATCAACAGATCTCGATCCACGGCTTAGTAATCCGCAGACGCTTCATACGAAGCCCCGGACCCGCTGAATCAGGAGAATCCACTTTTCGTTGCAGGTGAGTTGGTATATAACCTTTGGAAGAGCAGAGGCTGGCAAGTCGACCAGAAGACCGGCTAACCTAAGCGCCCACGAAGAGAGATTTCGAATACTGAACTAAGTAGGTAGTAGGCCTTCCACTTTGGGAACCTTTATCACAGAGCCGATTTCCTCAAAGCCTATTCTCGAGGGAGAAACGGAGCTGGCGGAAGGTGAACCAGAGCCTACTTAGGAGGTAAATGAAACCCCTGAGACTGAGCAAGCTGGAGCTACTAGGTCAAATTACCCAAGCTGAGCTTGCTTGGCCACTTAAGGTTTCGCATCGAGATAGAAAAGGTTCGGATTGAATGAATCTACCTTTCGCTTGCTTTGTCTTCTAGGGAATTTTCTGCTCGCTACACCTCTGTTAAACTGCCCAAAGTCCAAATTCTTCAATAGCTTGATCTTGATCTGACCGTCTAATGGAAGAATTCTATTAATATGGAATTTCCTGGTATGAGCTTCAAAAGCATTCCCATGGAGCCTGAACCACGTGACTTCGTACCTCAATCCCAGCCGCATTCGATCTATAATTCTTCTTCTTCCCCGGCTTTTCTACCTTCATTTCATTTCGGCTTCGCTAAAAAGACCTGGGCTATGCCTCAAACTCTCTTCACTGGCCCAGGGGTTCACTAAGAACTATATCTTCTCCGCATCAAGGAGAAGAGCAGAGATCTTTGTTGAAGACAGCACGGCAATGCGCAATCGCTAAACAAGACCACAAACGCTATATCACAAAGATCAGTCTAACTAATCGGCCTAAGGCTTGACGAGACAATTCCTGGCTAACACGAGTAATGGAAGAAGACCCGAAGCGGATAGTAAAAACTCCTTGAGTTAAGCATAAATAAGTACCCCAGAGGCTACGAGAAAGATCTGAGGGCGATCTCGCATTGCTGCCTCACAACGTTAACAAACTCCATCCAGGGATTCAGAAAGAACGGTCCTTTGGACCAGAAGGAAGACAAGAACGAGACAGATACAACTAGGAACCAGACATTCACAACAAGTGCTAAGCCAAAGAACTAGGACTCCACGAGTCGATCGTAATCCGAGGCTTCTCGGTTAGAATGAGTGGATGCACTCCATTGGGATCGTTGTAATGGCATCCCTTTTCTTTAGATAGGAAGGGAAGGCTGTTTAAGTTGATGTCCAAAGGATATCTGGAAGGAAGATGGTACACAGAAGAGCAGGGTCCCAAAGCAAATGCATTCCCATCTGGGCAAGAGCAAAGAAAGAAAGGGCAGGGGAAGGTGTGAGGCAGGGAGGAAGGATGATAATCCAACCAAAGGAATTAGCCACTCGTTCTATCAATAGGCGCCGTGGGCCTATGAGCTTCTGGGCCTGTACGATTTCCTGTCCTCAACAGTTCAAAACGCTTGACACTGAGAGCTTTGGTGAATATTTTGCCTTTTGGTTATGGAGTCTTTCCTTCCTTCCAAGCCGCTTTCAAAGCAGTAGGCAGTCTCTTCTTTCTTCTTATACGGTAGCCAGTCTTTTTTAGAATGGTTGAATAGAGCCTCCCTTCTGTCTCCCAGTCTGTCTTCTAAGAAGATAGTAGTAAGTCAGTTGTAGGTTTACGAATGGCTTCTTTGAGACTTTCTTCTCTTTGCTAGAATCGCTTCTTCTCTTTGAAAGAATGCGCTGTGATCTTTTCTTTTTCATCCTAGCTATCATCTCAATCATTCTTCATTCACTTCGAGCCCTCGAGTAGTTTTTCTCATCCAGGAGAGTAGTCTTAGAGGCGGTCTCCTCCCTGTCCTTCTTAGATGGTATCCTCTCTGTCCTTCCCCTTTCCCGGACTCGAGAACCCCTGAAGCGCACAGGAAGCATCTCAAGGAAAAGAGAGAAGCACTTGCCGCGCATACTTATCCCAATTAGAATTAGAAAGAAAGGTTAACTATCCGCAAATGCCCTTCGACGAAAAGGCAAGACGCAATGATCGTACATTCATTCGCCTTTTGCTCATTTTTCATTTCGACAATGAGAGCTACGATCGCACCACGCTCCAGTCAACCTATTTTCGGAGGGCAAAAGTGTAGATAGATCCTTCGCTTACTCAGCTAAGCCGAACACGAGAAAATGAGTTAAGTCGCGGAAAGTTGCAAAGCCACTTGTAGCCCTACTGGGGCACCAGGAGGAAGTAAACCTACCGGAGGGACTCACACTGTTGCAGAATCAGCATCAGCACTAGCCAAAGAAAAGCTAAAAGAGGACGTCCTATGGCCAAGGGAGAAGGAGAAGCGCAAGAAAGAGGACGTAATAGATAGACGGACGCCCCCCCTTTGGCCTGGATTGTGACCCCGGAGACATTTTTTCAAAGTAGACTTCCTGCTGACACAAAAGCATCCATGGGTGCGCCACTCTGCCGGATAGAGGATGAACCACGGTCTTGCAAAGTACGGGGGATTGAGACCGCGGGCAGAAAAGGTGGGGAGAGATTCAGTCCGACCAAAAAAGGGCACCCTAGCGACTCCCGCATGTGCAGGTTGCCATCCTGACGGGAGCCTGCGGCTGACGTCGATGCACGGTAAGCCGACTTTTCTTCATCAAGATGTCTACCAATAATTCCATTCTCATTTATATAGGCCCCTCTGGTCCTACATTTGCTAAATTAGCCGGAGCTCATGGAAAAAGAAAAGAAAATAAAACATAGCAATTGCAGCAAAGCCTAACCAACCATTGGTTATGCGAGAAAATAGAGGGACCAGAAGTCATTCTGTAAATACGCTTTATTCTGGGGAAATCGACTCTAGATGATCGACGAATTAAGCGATCACATGACCCTAAGTCTTAGGAGAGTTAGGCCCTTTTGAAGCATCCGTCTTTGCATAGTTTTCATTTTATTAGAGGAGGAAGTCGCTTCTCATACAAAAGAAAAAGAATTAGCTTTTCTTGAAGGTAGTCCTTTGGTCTATGGGCTTTGAAAAAGTATTTTGCCCTAGAGTGGATAAGGTTACTAAAGAACCGAACAATGTCTTGCTCCGCCAGATAGGAAGGGCAGCAGAAAGCATAGGCCACATAGACTCTGATCATCGTAAACAGCGTAGTTAGATAATAGGATGTGCTCCTTTCTGCTCTCTTATAGAAGCATTGATGCTATTGAGAGAATGCTTCGAAAATTCCTTTAGCTTAGGGATCGCAGGTCAATACATACAGTTAGCTGGGAGACCATCCATCTGTCAACCAAAAAAAGAGGGTTGATTGGGCATCGTTAGCCTTAGGCGATGGAATGAAGCCTGCCTTCTCAAGCAAGTTTGGCTGCTGGCCTACAACCCCAGTTCCATATGGATCGACTGGATCAAAGCTAGATATATCAAATCCAAATCGATATGGGACTATTTCCTTCCAACTGGCTGTTCTCCTGTGTGGAAGAATATATGCAAGCTGATCCCCAAAGCAAAGCTATTCATTTTACATGTCATTGGTGATGGATCGATCACTAAATTCTAGTATGATACCTGGCTTTCAAGTGTCAGATTAGTTGACACATATGGGGGGCGTGCGATTGTTGATCTCAGCTTGGGTGATGCGCTCCTACTGTCTCGGATTTTTGGTCTTCCACTATTCTTGGAATCTTTCTTTTCCTTCAAACGACGAAAGAATCTGGACCCTTACGTCTAATGGCCTCTTCACCATCCAGTCAGCCTACAAGGCCTTAACTCCTCCTGCTACCTCCTTATTCTGGCCGAAAAAACATCTGGTTCCCGGCCGATGCATGCGTGCACAGGCTATAAACGGGCGATTAAAGACGAAGGACTTCCTTGCTAAACTCTAAACTGGGCCTTGGTTACGACTGCGACTGTGTTCTCTGTTACAGAGAATCGGAATCGGTTCCCCAAAAATGAAAAATCTCTCTTCAGGGGCATTCTCAACCTACAGACTATCTTCAACATATCTCTGAAGTTTGGTCAGTTGAGGGCACAGCTACTAGACTGGTATTTGCTGCTGCGATTTGGTACATTTGGTCTGAGCGCAACGCTCGCATTTTCTGTACGAAGCCCAAAGAAATGCTGCTCTCTCTTATTCACGAACAAGCAGTACCACAGAGCGGTAAAAGGAAGGGAAAGTGTTCCGCTACTCTTGTTCAAATGGTTTCCATGGTTCGACTTTCATCGAGATTGGCGCAGTCCTTAGGCCGACAAGGGCAGAAATAGCACTCGTTGAAGGCCTAATGCGGAACATAAATAAGAAGACAAAGTCTTCCATTGAATGGCTGGTTTACAAACCTGGGCTCAGACGGAACTCAGGAGAGGATTTAGCCTCTTGGTGGACTACAAGTTGAAGAGTTCATAATGTTGGGAAAAAAACGGATCTGCCATTCCTACTCCCCAGTTATGTCATCCCTTACCTATGATTCCATCCTAGTTTTCGCCGCCCATGGTTCCGAGAGACCCAATTTATACAGAATGAGCACCTCACCCCTTTCTTTCCTTGTAGTTGGAGTTGGGCAAGATTTCACTTGTAAATGGATTGGCTTTAGATGCGAGATACGGCTCATAACCACTGCTTGTGAACAGCTTGACTCCTGTTTACAGGCTTTCCCGGCTACAGTACAGATTGTGCCAAAGACAGCTCGCTCTGCTCGCTCCTGCTCAAAAATCTATACCATTTCTCAATTCTCTGACTCGTGGCTACTTACTTTTTGTTGATTGGACTCAACGCGTTTTCGGCGGATCACTTGAATTATCATATAGAAGCAAGTTCAGTACTCAATAGCTCGGTGCAAAAGTCATGGAGCTTCCGACATCAGACGGTTGAGGCTTGGTTGGAGATGGCAGGACTTCTGAAAGCCTCTATGAATTAATTCAAAGAAAGCGGCATTGATTGCAACGCCTCGTCGCTATTGTCTGGATTAAAGTGACGAGCTGGCGTCACTCTTATCGAAATCTCATAAGAGAAGAAAGCAATACAAAAAAACTTAAATGCCTTTCTTCTTTTCTTTTGAAAAAGCCGTATTTTCTGTTCACTTCCCCTTTTCTCTGTTGGTCAACAACCAACCCCCTAGTAGATATAGAAAGAACCATCCCAACAAAGCGTCAGGGTGGACCGATGATCCAACAATTGTGTTATGACACGAAAAAGAAAAACAAATCTTATTTGGCTAAGACTTTATCTGAATCGTAGTTCAACTTGGTTCCTAAGCAGAGTAGGCATTTTGAGTACCAAAATTTCTTTCTTTCTTGATAAACTCGGGTCCCTCTTAAAGAGGACGAAAGATTCTGTTTCCTCGTTCTATATAAAAAATGAGAATTTCTTCTTCTTTTTTGTCAAGCTTGGCTATCTCACATGTTTTTTTCTTGTTTTCTCTCTTTCCTATTCCCTTATCTTTCCCACTATAGAAGTGGAAAATTATACTCGTCCTTTCCAAGTGATTTTTCAACTTTCTCTCTATCTTTTGCATTTTCGCTTCTTTACGACTAAAGAAGAAAAAGAGGCGAAGTGGCTTTTGCTTATTAGCGCCTTTTATTCTGTGGTAGCTACCCTGTTTCTAAAGAACCTCGTAAGTCTCGAGGGTCTTTTATTCATCATGGTTCCACTTTTTTGTTTCTTTATTTTGTGTCTTCCATCGAACGCTCTTCCTTTTGCCATTCTTCTCTTCTATTCATTGGAAAAGGGACTGGCGCAATGGGCGTTTTTTCTTCTCTTCCAGCTACTAGCTTACTACGCCCTGTGCTTGTTTTTGGAAGCTCGCCCTAAACAGTCAATTTATCCCCTTATTCTACTTTTGTTCTATTTTTTTTTTTTAGGAAAAGTCCATTATAGTGACAATTTTCTGCATGAACCGGCACGGCTACCCGCCCTTGTGTCGGGGGCTTGCATAATTTTCCTTTGCTTTAGAAAACGCGCAAGGGTTGGATTTATTTTTGCATTTTTTGTTTATTTGATTTCGAGTACATTTGTAGGGGTAATTTCAATAGCGTCGGCGCCGGGCGGGGATAACATATCTTGCCCCATTCCCTTCCTTTTTCTCTTCTGTCATTTATTTCTCTTTTTTGGTTTATTCCTTTTTCTTTGGAATATCCTACCGGCAAAACAACCTCTAGTCCCTTTACTTTTTGGGGCATTATTGTACTTTTTGCCGTACTTTCCAAACCTGGAGTGGCGTCAGGGGTGGATCGAGGGACTCGACCTCTTTATTCTCCTACTAGGACTTGTTCTCTTCATTTGCCGCGAAGAAAATGAATAACTAGAATAATTCCAACATCCGGGGGAGAGCGACGCGCGTTTAAAAGGCACCGGAGAAGCATAGGCGCTAAGGCACCTTTTCTTTCTGGTGGATAAAGTTTTTGGAAACGGGGGAGTTGGCTGATAAAGATGGACAGTAAGGATCGCGTAATATAAATTTTTCGGCCTCGTCATCGACCAATTGCTCGGAAATTCTCAGTTATATGGGTGGCTTAGATAGTGAGCAAAAACAATTGATCAAGAAATTGGTCAACTTGAACATGAAAGAAGGTAAAAGAACGAGGGTTCGTGCTATTGTTTATCAAACTTTTCATCGCCTATCTCGAACTGAAGGCGATGTAATCAAACTTATGGTTGACGCCGTAGAGAATATCAAGCCCATATGCAAAGTTGAAAAAGTCAGAGTAGCAGGTACTATTTATGATGTCCCCGGGATTGTAGCCAGGGATCGTCAACAAACCTTAGCTATTCGTTGGATCCTTGAAGCAGCTTTCAAACGACGTATAAACTACAGGATAAGCTTAGAGAAATGTTCATTTGATGAGATACTGGATGCTTACCGAAAGAGGGGAATTGCGCGTAAGAAAAGGGAGAATCTTCATGGACTGGCTTCCGCCAATCGAAGTTTCGCGCATTTCAGATGGTGGTAAAGTGAAACCACATAAAGAGCTCCTCCTCATGTTGAAGGAGAGTAGCTTGTATTATGCTTCTTTATCATCCAGAAGATCGGGTCGCTTCCGCATCCCCTGAATGAACGTCTAAACCGATCCGCTTCGGGAGCATCTTCTCGGGATCATAGCTAGTTTTTTTCACTGCGAGTGGTTATCTAAAGTCAAGGTAGAGAGGAGGGCGCTCCTGCTTATCGACCCCTGTCAGCTAGCGAAAAGGCATTGTACCCCGTGAGTGGTCTAAATCAGCTGCAGGTAGTGCCGGTTTAGAACCTAGTTAGGCCTTGCGCTCTTGTCTAAGGGGTCAAGGAGTTTACCTTATCCGTATCGAGCGAGCCACACTGTACTGATACCTGTACTTCCGAGATCATCCTTCTTTTGACTTTCTTTCTCAAGTAAACAAGCCTTCATCTCTTTCATTACTTTAGACGAATGGAATCAATATGAGATGGATTCTGAAGCCAGGTGGTAAATTGAATTTCAAGGAAATGAACTAAAGGGCGAGGCGAAAGTGGATGGCTTGGAGTTCCATATCTCATCAGAGAAGGAAAGGAGGTGGGCGTACCATGTAAGGGCGGGACCATCCAATAATTAATTGTACGAAGAGCCTAACCTAAGGCACAGTGCCCCATTCTGCGCTACCGGCCAACATCTGGACAGGAAATGCGCGTCATGCCGGTGCGGGTCTCCCGTTCCGTCGAAGATTTTTCAGTCTGGCTGAGAGAACCAACGCGTATACGGCGCAGAATCTATCCAAGCCGGATAAGGTTTGGTGATCATGCGGTTATCCTCCTTCCTTTTCCTTGGCCTTTTTTTGTTGTTAAAAAGTCAGATATGGTTTGACCATTTTCCTTTTTGTATTTTTCTTTATATAGATCTCATTCCTGTTACTCTTTTCTTCATTCATTGAGTTGGAGGAATCCATATAGATCTCATTCGTATTCCAGTTTTTTTTCAGAGTTAGATGTGGCCTCTCATTCCTTAGGGAGTGAGAGGGTAAGGGAGAAAGGGTGGGTGGCCCCTTACGCGCTTTTTTAGGAGGATCCGTCGGATGGAACGGAAGCGCATATAGGAAACGAATCGGGCATCTATGGAGAGAATAAACCTTCTGCGTTGTCTAGTAAGCTGCCATTTTCATATATTGATCTGAAAATCGAAAAATTCCATAGGGAATCAGAAGGAGTCTGAATAAGATCAGCAGGAAAGACAATGATAGGGCGTCTCAAACAGAGGCAGTGTTGCAGAAAAAAGATCTTTTTTCTTCTGATCTTAGTACAAATTCGGTCGATATCGACAATCCAGTTCCGCGGGAAGGAGGCCTAGAAAAGGTCAGCGGGCCAATAAAAAAGACCTGCCTTTGACGCTACGCTGTGCCGACCAGCAGCGGGCTGCTAGTCACGAGCTGGTCAGGGACAGGTTCCGGTCACTACTCTTTCGATGCCATGCCATTGTGGTGGCACGGGAACCACTGAATGGGGGCGCTTTTCATCTCATCGCCGGCGTGTGGAAGAAAAGTGCATCCAAGCACAGCGCAGCCTTCAGGGTCCAAGATTGCTTCGTCGAATGGGCTGGCTGGGACGGACATCGATCTTCGCTTCGCGGGTTCCAGAAAAACCACCATCTCGCTCTTTCCTTTCTTCGGCGCTGCCTTTTTCTTTGTGTTTTGGCCTCCAAACGCGTCTTGACGGGAAAAGGATTGACATCGAGTTTGCACTTTTGAGATCAAAGGCTGGAGCCGGCCCGGCAGACTACGCAACTCTTTGAGGTTACGAGGTGACGGCATAGATTCACAACGGCTTTCACCTTAGCTGGATCAGCCTCAATTCCTCTCTCACTCACGATGAAAGCGTCGAGCTTTCTCGAAGACAGTCGGGGATTTGACCTCTTTTTGTTGAATTGATTCAGGCGCTCAAACAAAGGCTCAAAAAAAAAGTAGCAAGATCATGCCTCGAAGAAAAGAAGGCAATTCACGAGGAAAAGTCCCACTCAGACATTCAGACACACAAAGACAAAGATGACAACCGGGGCACGTTTCTAAGGATGGGCTCCTGCTTTGAATATAGAATAGATGAGCATGACACATGACATGATCAGACTAGAAGACCGACAGCAAGCAATAAAAAGAATAAAGACTTTATGAAAGAGTTTTGCTTTCTATGGATTCCCCAGAGGGGAAGAGACCCCAGTCAGCGACACAGAAATGGTTGAATCAGAGTTCTTGAGATTGGATTGATGCCGTGTATGTCTTTCCCTTCTGGCTCTCACCGGTAGACCGCCCCTATCACATGCCAATGAAAAAGAACCTAAACCAAGGGCTAACCGGAATTCTATTTTTTTTGGGTTCCACCAGATCCTTGCCCATCAACCAAGTGCTGAATTAAAAAAAAAAAAAATTGGATCAAAAAAAAAGAAGGCTGCTGTCATATGCCGGAAGAATGGAGCTCATCTCCTCAGTGCTTGCGAGCCTTCACATCTATTGGTCGTCCGCTTTCAGGCTTCCGGATAATATCTCCCAATCCATTTCATTTCGCATTCGGGATTTCTTTTGGTCTGGTCAGGCCCTGAACCCGCCTATAAGATCCATACGATCAGCTGGTCCAATGTAGACCGAAGGATGAAGGTGGATTGGGTTTCAGAACTATTGAGGGCTGGAATAGGACTGCCATGTTAAAGCTACTCTGGATAGTAGTTAATGATAATGGGTCCATTTGGACTCAATGGGTTCATTTTCTATATCGACGGAGAAAAGGGTGGCTAATATTCCATCCGACTGCTCTTAGTCTTGGGGGAGTGCCGGTAAGGGATGATGTGGCTAATGCTATCACTAAAGGTTGATTTGTAATGGCGAAAGCGCGAAGCTGTGGCATTGTCCGTGGCTTAGAAATGGCCCGATCAGCTACAGTTACTTTGTCGCTGTTCTAATGGAAAGAGGTCCCCCGGACCATGCTCGTCTAAGCGATTTAATCAAAAATAGGCATTGGAACCTTCCTCAACGCTTTTGAATGGCTGGACAGTGTCTAATGCCAGAGATTACCCTTTCTTTATGAACTCCCGCAGCTCCCTGTTGAAAACAGGATCGTTTGGTCTCTCAGCCCGGATGGAAATTGAAACTCCAAAACAGCCTGGAACATCATTAGGCAGACCTATCCTAAGGTCGACTATGCAGGCATCGTTTGGAACAAATTCTATATCCCCAAGCACAGTATTATCGCTTGCAGCGCCTCAACTCTGGGCCTCTTACAGCAGATCGAGTTAGCATATTTTCTCCCTTCACCGTGACTCTTTGTGGCCTGTGCATGCTTAAATAAAAAAGTGCCGAACATCTCTTTCAATTCAGCTATGCAGGGTTGATTTGGGCTCAGCTCTGTTTGTTATGTGGATATGATCAGCCCGCAACCAACCTTCAGTTTGCCGATGGGTTAATTAAGATCAAAACGCCGAATTCGGCCTTGACTCGCCTGATGATCCTAAAGCTCTGCTTTACAGCAGTCATATACTTACTATGTTTGGCGTGAGATAAATTCCAGGCGCCATGAGGGGAATCCAAGCAGTAAGCAGAACGTCGTTTTGGAAAAGAAAGGAAGGGAAGTCAAAATCAGACGCATCTAAATCGTCGCAGCATATCCAACTAAGACCATACTATCTATCCCTTCGTCTTCATTCACTTCAAGGCTGGTTCTGAACGCTGCGTAACATCGAAGTCAACCTGGCTTTCAAGAAGTTTAAGAGGCATCTTCCATTCATATCGATTTGGGTTTTTCTGCACCATATTTTGATCTGCCTCTTCTTCGATCCGGAATTCCCAGCAAATCCTTGACTCCTCGAATACAATGGGATTTCACACCTGGCGAATCTTTCACTCTACCTCCTCTTATTAAGACCATAGAATGTTCCTGCAAATTATGACCTTCGCCCGGAATGTGAGCAAATATATCATGTCGATTGCTCAACCGTACTTTGGCTATCTTACGTAGAGCTGAATTAGGTTTTTTCGGTGTTCTCGTTGAAACACGCGGGCGTACTCCTTGCTTCTGGGGACATTGATCCGAAGCTCGAGTACGGTCCGTGCGCCGTTTTTCTTTTCTACCATGACGAATCAATTGATTTATTGTAGGCATCGCTCTTTCCTTTGTCCTTCCCCCCTTTGCCCTATCGCGTCTGATTACTCCCGATCCAAAGCACCCCTTTTCCATTCATAGAGAAATCCTATCGTTAAAATCAATAAAAAGGCCATCATGGACCAAGATCCAAACGGATCAATCTTGTTGAGAGGTACTGCCCAAGGAAAGAAAAAGGTTACTTCCGGATCAAGGATAATAAATAAAATTGAAACAAGATAAAATCGAATATCGAAACGACTTCTGGCATCACCGAAAGGATCGAAACCACATTCGTAGGCCGACAATTTTTCTGGATAAGTCGAACTATTAGAAGAAAATGGAAAAGGAACACCGAGTGGGATCAAAGAAACTAGCAGACTGATCACTAAATAGATGCAAATAGGCGCAAATTCTAACATAATGAACATTTTTTTCGATTATTCCCTCCAGACAGAAGTTTTTCCTGATAGGAGTAGTGAAGAATGTTAGTGAGTTGTGTGGTTGTTGACCAAGAGACAGCACGGGACTGAATGAGGCACTGACTGAAGTAGTCTGAAGACAGCGTTCTACTTGCATGTCTTAAGCATCACGCAGAACTTCGTTAACTCTATTGATAAAGGGAGTGTTCTCTTCAAATCTCAGATAGGATCTGCAGCAAAGGGGTGCCGGCTTCGCGAGACCATTTCGGTCTACACACGGCGTCGCTCTATTGGGCCTTGCTTTGACGATCGACTTTCTCCTTCAGTGAAAAAGGCACCTTTCTTTTCTTATGATATTTCGTTTTAGCTAAAAGAGAATACTTTACTTTGTTTAGAAAGAACTTCCCAATAGCAAAGAAGAAAGCGGAGAAAGATCCATTCTTTATAGCCGTTACGAAAGCTCCCGAAGAGAAAGAGGGCTTTGCTGCTTGACTTCGTGAACCAGGTCCAGGTCTTGCATTTGGCATTACCGCTGTTGACGTCCCATGACGTTAGCTAGTTAAGGGTGAAACGGATGACGGAAAGAATAGCAGGCAAAGGAAAGAAAAAAAACGAATGGAGGGTAACATTTTGTATTCCTTAAGGTCACAGGCGAAGCTGACTTCCTGCGGTAGCCCAACGGCTATGTGACCAGCAGTATCTATTTCACTTGAAAAGAGACTAAAGTCAATTGTTTAGTTTGAGTCAAGCATTATCAAAAACCGAGATTCAGAAGCAGGGAAATCGGTAGCGTAGCGAGTCCGAACGAATGCGGCATTTGACCAAGAATTGCCATTGCCTGAGGCGAACGGACGCTTAAGGAAAGGCTACTTCTTTCTTCGTTTTGGTCCCCGGATAACTGATTGTTGAGTGAAAGAAGCTTTTTAAGTATACTTTGATTCAACCAGAGCTTTCGAGATAACCAGTCCAGGTGCAGCGCGAGCTAAGACTAAGACTCCAAGGCAAGTTTTTGAGGAATAGGAGCGGATGGTTCATGCTTCGAAGAAGAATCTTTCTGACGATCGAATGCGACCTAGAAAGATTCTTTTTCTTCCTGGCGAGGACAAGGTCAAAGTCAAGCAAGGAAAGGAATAACTATAAGATTCGGAATCGAATCCGTATTTGATTATTTGTTCGTTTATCCCATAGATTCCGCTGCAATAAAACTTTCTATTATTATGATATGGCGATGCAATTGAATGATCTAATTCGCAGTATCACGAAGCCGCTCTTTCAAAGTCACTATCTCTATCATAATAGAAGCAAGCTCAAGGCGTTGATGAATTAGCTAACGAATTGACTAGGAGAATGATTCTTGAATAAGGTGAAACTTTTCCTATTGCCCACATTTCTTAATAATAAATATATACTATATAAGACCACTACTCACTGATTAGCTGGGAAGATTTTTGCTTCTTGCCAGTTAGCTCTCCAGGTAGCTTTTGCAGTTACTGATTCAATTCTTTCGTAGGGGCACGGGCAGGCTCATGGCGATACGTTCTTTAAGTAGAGTCTCTATAATGACGGTCTCAGTAGACGGAATGAGTCTGGTCAAGCTCTTTTGGCTAGCTCTTGGTCTGGAGAAGGAGTGTACTATAACGGTAGAAGATCTCCAATCATTAGCTCTGGTTCACGGCTAAACGTTGTAGGCCTAAGCGCAGTTGTCGCTCTTGGAGTCTGATCAGTAAGGGATAAATTCACACCGGGAAATCTCTTTCAACATAAAGAAGCAACATCCTAATCATACCCAGCCCCTGGCCTTAAAGAATCAATACCCGGAGAATGGTAAATGGCTTAAAAGGGTGTAACCGGCAAGATCCGACTTTCAAAAAGAAAGCGAGTGAATAGCAGGCTTGTGTCCTTTAATCCAGAATGGCTGCTTGGTCTTCAGTGAGCGAAGTTACTTCCTCAAGAGAGTTCTTTGAGCCGGGGCAAGCGAGTTGACAATGGGGGAAGAGGGCCAATCAGAGAAATCAGCAAGGACTACGGTAGCTGAAGTAGCTTCGGTTGGATGTAATGAAAAGGGATTTGGCGAAGTCTATTTCCAGCATCTTACTCGGTCATGAATGAAGAAGGTAAGGCCAACGCGAGATTCTGTTAGTGTTCCGTGGGAGGAGGAAGAAAATATCTTAGCACTTCTTATAGTCGGGTGTATAGTAGCGAGGTTATCAGCCTCACAACTATATTACCCACTTGCCACCCCCCACTGCCTTTCAGCAGCGAGTATTTCCCTCTGGGACTATGTGCTCTGGTGCACCGTCAGTCTTATAGTCTGCGCTCTTTCTCTTCTGTCATTGATAAGATGACAGGAGCCATGATGAAGTCGGAACCAGAGAATCCTCCGTCTATCCATCGATCATGTGTTACTGTAGTATTCGGATCTAACAACCAATTAGGTGTAGTCGACATACTCCAGCCAGCAGCCATGTCGTACAACTTCCAGAAAAGACCAAAGAAGAAGAGATTCTCATCAAAATGGAGTCTTTTCCAGTTAGTTGCACACATAGGTGCTGAAAACATTTGATCAATAGATACTTCAGGAGACCATGCGTCGGTATAGTACCATTGAACCCATTTGAGCCATTGTTTCATCCAATGAAAAACAATGGTTCTCTCATGAAATTCAATTTCACCATCAAAGCACAACTCATCTGGTACGAGTCCTATCTCCTTAGGCTTCAATTCAAATCGGAGATAAGCGATCATCTTACCCTTTAGATTGAGATTTATAGGCATACCTCTTCCAATCCACCATTAACAAGGTAATCGCTGCTTCCCATTTTGTTTTGCGGCAGCAGCTTTCAATCGTTCCCAGCGTTTAGACTGAGTAGACATCAAGCGTGCACGAACTCTATAGCCTGCACCACCTTCACGCTGAAGTCTATTCATATCCAAAGACGACTTCGCTCCTAGTTGGCATAGACCTATAGTAGATCGGCAACACAACAAAGATTGTTGGGAAACAGGTGATAAATCAACCTGCAAACCTTTAACCCAAAACTTCTTAGCAAATTCTAGTGCTCCATCATGAGAAATAATAGATTTTGAATAAGAGATGGACACACTTTCAAAGTAAAGAAGTGAAGTGTACTGCGCTGCAACCTTGTCATTGGCAATGACTACGTCATCTCCAAGAACAGCATAGTCAGTGAACGGAGTCTTTCTCTGCTCTCCAGCAGTTTATGCTGCCAACCATACCAGATAATGGTGTGACAGAGAGAAAAGTGACCAGGAGCCGTAATAGCCTAAAGGCTGCCCGGCGTCGAAGGCTATTTCACGTTCCTGTTAACTGAAAGTTTTGTTACTTTGAAAGTGTTAAGACCTTCAGTACTGTTGACTATTGAGGATGCCATGGCCCCATAGGAGCTCCATCATGGTGTAAATAACACTCAATGGCCAACGGTCAGTTGCAGATTTGAAATCAAAAGAATATACATAAAGCAGATTTCATTTCCGTAACCTCCGTAGAAGTAATCTTTGTTTTACATAATTACATATAGCTTTGATTCTTCGCTTACCAGCTCAATAGAGTGTCTGAGCTAACCTACCTGTTACTAATGGAATACCTTCGCCGGCAATATAGTCGACATATGAGGTCCAACTTGAGCCTCAAAAGACTCAAGGTTCCAATTAGCAAACCGTCTATTATTACGATCGTCAGGGTATTTAACCCATTTAGACCATAATATACCAGGAGAAAAGAACCCATCTGGAATACTATGTCAAATACATACATTCCAGATAAATGAAGCCATCTCATGTTTTCAATTTACTTTGATATTTGGATAATTGAGATGTTTCATTCTAACTTCTGGCAATATCCTGTAACGGGATATATACCTATCAGTCAGAGGGGTACTTTTCCTTTTAGGTTCCCATACCATACAAAGTGTTAAAGGTATAGTATGGACGTTTGGAAGATAGACTTTCCTCCACCTCTCGAATGATGATTTCATCATGCCGAGTACGAACAGATTCTCTATCTTTGGTAGGAGTAGCTATGGATGAGAATGTTGCTCTACTTACACGTGGAGCTAATTCTACAATCTGCGCTAAACCAAACCTTCAGAGATCTAATCTGACCAGTCTATCTGCCAACGAATCTTTCTTCCGAATAGCTCGTCTTATAACAGAAGGAATGATTCGTTGAAGTCCAGAACGAGTTAAAGACACGGAAACAGAAAGAGAGTATGTTTTCTGAAAGCTACCAGCATAGAAGCGCTGAAGGCTAACAGAACACTGCTTGAAATATAAGGCAGTAAATAACAGACCTGATTTCCGTTTCATTGCCAACACTTTTCTCACGAAATCAACTGAAGCAAGTCCAACTTCAACTGATAGAGACGCAGAGACAATTAAAGGAACTCGTAAGAGAAGCCCCTTTCATTGCCGAGCGTGTTTGAACACGCTCCGCCAGGACCTTTTAGGGACCTTTTCAGCACTACAAAAGAGTTTCTGTAATTTAATATTACATTAAGAAAATAAAACAAACCAGCGTAACAAGGATTTCAACATGTTACGTGGTCATTTGGTATGTGCTGAATTATAACCTAATCGAATCCGCTCTCCTGAAATTATGAAACTAGTTCTTCTCGAGGGGGGGGGATCGCCGTTTCACATCCGCTCCTCTACAACTACCTTTCGCCCAACATGATCACGAACGAAGACAGAAAATTGCGTAGATAGGAGGAGGAAACGAACCAACCCAGAAGTCCTGATCGGAACGATTGAAGAAAGAGAATGGTGGCCCCTTCCGTCCAGGGGACATCGTCGGAGAACAATGTCTGGGACAGGGTGAGAACCTTCCGTTGGTTACGCCCTTGAAGTGGTTGTGTTGGTTCTTCTATATGACGATATGGAGATAGATCCAGATAGAGATCTATATCTTTCTATCGATAGAGAGATCTGAAGAGAAATGGATATTGATCTGCTTTCAAGATCTATGAACAAGAGAGACCCCGTCATATATCCATTTGAAAAAAGAGATGAATAGTGCGGGCGGAGCCACCTGAAGGAAGAGATCGACGATCCCCTGCAATCTTTCGTCAGCTTCAAGGGAGAAACTTTACTTTGAGAAAGAAGGGCATTCTATTCTATGCACTTCGTCAGGCGCCTGTTACTATCTATATATATATAGCTATAGATAGGCTACCCTTTGAAGTTCGTTAGCGCCCTCGCCCTATTAGATTAGTTTAGTCATAAAGGAAAGTTGACTTTCGCCCTTTGACAACCTTACAGACTGAAAGGTGGCTCCGCTCAAACGAAGAACGTCCGAGACGCCTTAGATTAGAGAAAGGTTTGTAGAAAGATTCTTCAACAATTTCATTGCCTATAAATAGAAAGAAGTAGGGGCTTCAAAGCTTGTAGTTTAGGGGTGCGCTTCTTCCAGAACCGCGACTTTGTTCTGCAAGAATGGCTTTCTCTGATAGAGGCTCGCTTCGCTTTTGTTTTGTTGCGGAGCTTGCTGGATAGGATAGGAGTAGGTGCTTGCTGCTCGCTCGCTGTCTACTAAATGAGCCTTCACTGCCCGCCTGCCCCCTATGAAGATGAAGATTTGAATCTTCAGTAAAGTGAAGTCAAATCAATGAAGTGAACAGCCCAACCTTTGAAGGCCAGGCAATCGGTATCGATTGTTGAAGCCAAGGCTGAAACCTAATTCCAAAATGAAACGAAAGAATAGAAAAGACGTATATAGTATAGGAAAAAGCTTCTCTTTGATAGCGGTCATAGGGGTTCTGAAAGGATCTGATCGTAGATAGAGACTGAAACCCGTTCGGGGGTAAGGGCGGATGTAGCCAAGTGGATCAAGGCAGTGGATTGTGAATCCACCACGCGCGGGTTCAATCCCCGTCGTTCGCCCATCAATAAATGGACCAAAAGTTACGAAGACACAAACCAACCCGTCCATTTTTTCTGCAAGCAAGTCATCTCTTTGCTTTCAAACGCATCCAAGCAATTGGTATCCGATTAAAAAACATAGAAACCATTCGCCTTGCCTACTTGCTGAAAGCACAAACTTTGATTGTTAATTCTATGAAGTTTTTAAGACCTCACTAATCAGCCTTACTTAACTTAGTTCAAAATGAATGAAATGAACCCCCGGATGAAGAGAAAATCTCCCCTCCCTTTTACGCCCCGAACCGGACAAATTGAGTTGTCGTGACGACCTAATAAGATCGTATTTGACTTCTCTTCATCACGAGACTGATCGGATCTGCACACCCGAGAGACCTCCACAAAGCAAGCTAAAAAAAAGAGTTAGAAGACTGAAAGCAAAGAGTTATGCTTTCATTTCAATCTCAACAAAGAAATGAATCTTGAGTTAGAAATTATGAAAAAAGGGGGTAGGTATAATGCACGCAGGCCAAGTCAAGTCAAGCTAAAGCTTGCCTTACTTTTCTTTCATAAACGTAAAAATGACTAGTAGAAGCTGACAGAAAGCGGTTTTTTCGGCACTCGCTTTCTTCGTCTTAAGTCAAGTTCAGTTTCCTTTTTTTTTGATTCGGAACTCTTAGTCGAGCTGATGGCGAGATCGATTTTATGTTCGAGGTTCAAGAGGAAAGAGAGGAACCACCGCCCAATGGTGCTTTTACGAAAGTACGGTCACCGGTGGCTAATACCTTCTCGACACTATCGAACTTGAAATCCACTCTCAATCGCTCGGGGAGGAATCCTTTTTTTATCCTGGACTTAAAGAAGGCAAAAAGCGCTGGAGGCC
>Ga0268253_10000036_pt1 | contig 41989 bp, 37 predicted proteins | sample AgamicMgMarz_FD_200250 | JGI IMG/M metagenome (GOLD analysis project Ga0268253, IMG submission 200250) | Agave microbial communities from Guanajuato, Mexico - Mg.Ma.rz (v2) (version 3) | ecosystem: Host-associated > Plants > Phyllosphere > Phylloplane/Leaf | place: Guanajuato, Mexico... | reverse complement strand
CGACTCACTCCTTTAGAAAGTGAGTCTTTCCGTATAGGCTTAAAAAATGTTTGGATGATGACTGAAGGCTTACAAGAGATAGGGGGACGGACATACATGGAGATAAAAGTAAATCCAGAGGTGCTGCAGACATTTGCAGAGCGAATTCAGCAGTCTCATTCACAGACGGCTGATGCACTTCAAAAACTAAGCTGGGAAGCTACAAATCTACATTTCTTGTCTGTTGCAGATATTGATAAAGTGCTGGACTTGCAGGAAGAGTTACAGCATATGATTCGCAAACTTGATTCGCTAACGGAAAACGCACATTTATTAGTAAAAGACACTGCAGAACAAATGAGAAAAGCAGATGGAGAGCTAGAAGGCTCTTCAGGCTGGACGGAGTTTTGGTCGAGCGTCTGGAGCGATGGGAGCACCCATTCACAAGATACGTGGAATGATATAAAGAACTTAAAAGAATGGAATACGTATGACAATATGCATAGAACAATTGAAAAACCTTTAGGTACTCTTAATGTTATGTGGAATTCGCTTTCTATGTCTTGGGAAGAAAAAGTAGTGAATGGTTCTACATGCAGTCGAACGGAATTTTTTACTTATGGCGTTATTCAAATGGGGTTGGGCATTTTAAGTCAGGAAATGAATCCTTCAAACATTACGTTTAGTGACAGCACAGAGGAAGTGAAGAGAGAATGAATGAAGTATATGATGGCGCTGGAAGCGAAATGGTACAGTTCCTTACAGGGTTGTCTCAGCAATGAAATATACATTTAACTTATTAGAAAAATCGTTAATTGAAGCAATGAAAGATAATAAGAAAATTGCTCAATTTTATAAAACTTTAATGAATAGCAATTTATGGCTAGTTGTTAGTTCAGAGCATGGAGCATCAGATATATTAATTGCAGAGCACTACGTTCAGACGATGAAAAGCGCAGCGTACCGATATTTACCTGTTTTTTCGTCAAAATATCCGATTGAACAGATGCTGAAAGATGAAAAGACCGTATGCGTATCATTTAAGGATATGCTGCCTGTATTAAATGAAGAAATAGCGATATTACTTAACCCTGACACGCCTCTCTCAAAATTATTCATCCCCGAAGAAATAAGGATGTTAAAAGAAGATCAAAATTATTTTAAGCAGTAGCCAAAGCAATAAAAAGCGCATGTGCTTTTTCAAAGCATGTCTGAATCTTAAATAAATAGAAGATATATAAAGAGGCAGGGTCTTAAATAGGCTCCTGCTTTTTTATTACTAGTAAATAGTTCTATAGATAATGAACAAAAATGTAATTTAATAGTCTTAGAGTTTTTATTTTCCTTTAAATAGGTACCTATAGATCAGATGGAAAAGGTTTAAATGAGAACAAAATCTTGGTTGTTTAGGTTTTATTTGCATTTTTTAGGGGTATTTGTAGATACATATTCTCATTTTTGGAGGCTTTTGCAAGTAACCTTTGACCTTATCACTAGAGTTTCTTACAATAATAGTAAATATATAAACCGAAGGAGAGATATCTATGTCAGGAATTATTCGCGTAACACCAGCAGAGCTTCGCGACATGGCAGGTCGATATACTAACGAAAGCGGTCAAGTCCAAGAATTAGTAAGCCGTCTTGATACAATGAAAAATCAACTTCAAGACATGTGGGAAGGTGCTTCAAGCGAAGCGTTTGCTGCTCAATACGAAGAATTAAAGCCTTCTTTCGTTGAAATGTCTAACCTACTTACAAAGATTGCTAAGCAATTAGATGATTCTGCAAATGTTCTTGAAGATACAGATAACCAAATCGCTAGCCAAATCCGCGGTTAACTTCATCTAATAATCTAAGTGAAGTAATAAAAGGAGCGCCCTATTCTCAAAAGATGAAGGCGCTTTTTCTATGTTTTGAGGTGATGAAACCCTATGTATATAGAAGTAACAGTAGACTTAAAGCACTATACAGGTGATCGGTTCGATTTGCGACTATCAAACTATCATTCACTCAAAAAAGTAGTCGAGATCGTTTGGCAAGCTAAAAAGATTACTCAATCACCAAAGGACGGTGCGTGGATACGTGTTTCAAATAAAAATCTTATTTTCTCGGGAAATGAGACGATGATTAACTGCGGAATTACCACAGGTGATTGTATCGAAATTCTCTAAAGGAGTCTATTAGAATGTCAGAGAAGAAACCGACTTACTTAGAAGAACAGCTCGAAGCTGTAATGACACGTCATAATAATGAATATACATTTGTTTTTCAAAAAGAAAAAATTCGACTTAATCGTTCTGTTGAAATTGAAATGTTAAAGGATGTAAACACGGCTTTTCAAAAAGAAATCATGATGAGCGATGATGAACTTAAAATAACAATTAAGCCTACCTCTGAATTTCAACCTTTTACAGCATTAAGAGGAAAAGAAGAACAGCAAAAGTGGCTGTTTGCAGATCAGCTTATCAAACAAGTAAAGCAGCATTTTTTTTCAAGGCTGCATTTGTTGATTTGTCCAGAAAATATCATTTTTGATAAAAGTTTAAGTCCGGCTTTTTTACATTATGGAGTGAAAGAAAGTTTACCTCCTTATGAGTCTAACGAGGAACAAAGCTTTCAAGAGTTAAAGGCTACGATAGCAGCGGCCGTTGACTCATCGCATACATTTGAACAGTACTTTAAGTTATATGAGACCTTGCAATTAAAAGAAGACGCTAAAAAAATAATGCATATCAGCAATGAGGAAGAGTTGAGTCAATTTGTTCAGCATAAGCTAACCCAAATTGAAAAGCATCAAAAGACACTCGTTCAACTTCCTCAAAAACGCTGGACCATTTTTAAATTTTCATCTGTGGGTATGCTTGTCTTATTAATTCCAGCTCTTATTTATACTTTTTACTCTTACTTTTTTGCTCAGCCGAAACAAGAAGCATTTGTAGAAAGCAACGAATACTTTCTTGAAAAAAACTACAGCAAAGTAGTCGACACACTTGAAGATTATGACATTGAGAGCATGCCTAAAATTGTGCAATACGAAATAGCAACTTCCTATCTTGTTAATGAAAAGTTAGGGGAGGAGCAAAAAGCAAATGCTTTAAAGACTATTACGCTTCAGTCAGATCCTCAGTATTTTGCCTATTGGTTTTACATTGGCCGAGGAGACAACAAAAAAGCGCTAGAAGTCAGCAGGTTGTTAGAAGAACGTTCGTTAATTATCTATGCACTAATGAAATACGAAGGTCAGCTAAAGACAGACAACGATTTAGCGGCTGATAAAAAGCAAGAAGAGCTTGATAAAGTAGCAAACGAACTTGAAGAATTTAAGAAAGAAAATGATCAGCAAGAAGCGGAAGCAGCCAAGCAGCAAGAAGAGAAACAAGCTGAGGAGGCACAGGCGGCCAAGCAGCAGGAAGAAGAACAGAAAGCTGCAGAAGCCGAGAAAAAGAAACAAGAAGAGCAGAAAAAACAGCAGGAAGATCAATCGAAGTAGGGAGGTAGTTGTATGAATATGCTTTGGGTAGTTAGTGGGCAAACGTATCAGCAGCTGCCTGTAGATTTTAAAACCTTTCGCCAAGCAACGGTAGGAAACACTCAGCATCAAACTTTCACGTTTTCCTATCCGTTTGAGAAGGGGCAAATGACGCTGTCATCTGAAAAGAACGGCCGGCTCTTGATTTCCTACGGAGAAGAAAGGATAGCAGAGCTATCTGTTTCTGAGTCATTTGTATGGCGAGAACAAGGACATGCTTTAACCTTTGTTCTTACAGAGACAGCTGTTAAAGAAGCTGTCTATTATATTGATTACGGATCAGAAGTCTCGTTTTCCACCAGTGATGAAGCAGCTGATGTGTATCAGCAGAAAGAAAAGTGTATAGCAGAGCCAAAAGAAGGATTTTACTTATCAAAGATAAACGGGAAGTGGAAGGTCTTTTATAATCAAGAACCGCTTTATCTTAACGGACACCGACTAGAAGAGAATACGAACCTTCAGCCCGGTGATCTTATTTTATGGTCTTCTATGACCATTCAATTGATCGAAAAAGATTTGCTGAAGATTCAAAGCTGCTACGATTATGCATCTAAGCTTCCAGCTACGGCACAGCCTATTTCTGAAATGAAAAAGAAGTACCCGGTTTATAGAAGGACACCGCGCATGATATATGATTTGCCTAATGATAAGGTGAGCTTATCCTTTCCGTCTCAAGACAATGACGAAAATAACCGAAGCTTATGGCTTACTATTTTACCGCCATTAGTCATGCTTTTAGTCATGGGTACGGTCTCAATTATTCAGCCTAGGGGAATTTTCATTATTATATCTGTCATGATGTTTACGACCACGCTGATTGTATCTACCGTTCAATACTTCAAAGATAAAAAACAGCGCAAGAAGCGGCAGGAGCGTCGTCGTCGAATCTATACAAAGTATCTAGAAAACAAGCGCGAGGAATTACAAGAACTAGTATCAGTTCAACGAGATGTATTATCTTATCATTTTCCGACGTTTGAACGAATGAAATATTTAACAGAACAGATTTCTGATCGAATTTGGGAACGAACTGTAGAAAGCAGTGATTTTTTACAGGTGCGCCTTGGAACAGGAACAGTTCCTGGAAGCTACCAAATTTCTTTGAATAGCGGAGATATGGCTAATCGAGAAATTGATGATTTGCTTGAGCAGTCTCAGCACATGGAAAAGGTCTATCGAGAAGTGAAAAATGCCCCTGTTACCGCTCATTTAGGTTTAGGCTCTATCGGTCTGGTAGGAAAGATGAAAACGGTGAAGAATGAACTGCATCAGCTTGTAGGACAGCTGGCATTTTCCCACAGTTATCATGACGTAAGATTCGTATTCATTTTTGATGAAGAAGAATATAAAGAGTGGGAATGGATGAAATGGCTTCCTCATTTTCAGTTTCCGCATTCTTTTGCGAAAGGTTTCATCTATAATGAACAAACGAGAGATCAGCTTTTATCTTCTATTTATGAAATGCTGAGAGAACGCGATTTAGATGAAGCAAAAGGAGAAGGGGTTTTCTTGCCTCACTTTGTTTTTATTATTACGAATCAGCAGTTAATTGCAGATCACGTTATCTTAGAGTATTTAGAAGGATATCATCCTCACCTTGGGTTTTCTGCGATATTTGCGGCAGAGACAAAGGAAAGCTTAACGGAGCATATTCATACACTCGTCCGTTATATTAACGAATCCGAGGGGGATATATTAATTCAAAAGCAAAAAGCTGTGAATATTCCATTTCAGCTTGATAAACACACGCTTGATTATAATGAAAGATTTGCAAGGATGCTGCGGACATTGGATCACCAAGTTGGCATGACCAACTCAATTCCAAATAGCGTTTCATTCTTAGAATTATTTAAAGCAAGAGAAATTGGTGAGTTGGATATCGTGCAAAGGTGGCAAAGCAATGAATCAGCTAAGTCGCTAGCAGTTCCTATTGGGTTAAAAGGAAAAGAAGATATTGTTGAATTAAATCTTCATGAAAAAGCTCACGGCCCTCATGGATTACTTGCAGGTACGACGGGGTCAGGGAAAAGTGAATTCTTACAAACGTACATTCTTTCTCTAGCGGTGAATTTCCACCCCCATGAAGTCGCGTTTTTATTGATTGACTATAAGGGCGGAGGAATGGCTCAGCCGTTTAAAAACATGCCTCATCTGCTTGGAACCATTACAAACATTGAAGGAAGTAAGAATTTTAGTACAAGAGCCTTAGCTTCTATTAAAAGTGAATTAAAGCGACGCCAGCGCTTGTTTGATAGATATGAAGTGAATCATATTAATGATTATACAGATTTATATAAACAAGGGGTGCCAGAAGAACCTCTTCCGCATTTATTTTTAATTTCGGATGAATTTGCCGAGCTAAAAAGTGAAGAACCAGAGTTCATTCGCGAATTAGTCAGCGCGGCGCGCATTGGGCGTAGTCTAGGCGTTCATTTAATTTTAGCTACGCAAAAGCCAGGCGGTGTTATTGACGATCAAATTTGGAGTAATGCGCGCTTTAAAGTAGCTTTAAAAGTCCAAGATGCCGCTGACAGTAAAGAAATCTTAAAAAATGCGGACGCTGCTTCTATTACGGTGACGGGCCGAGGCTATCTGCAGGTTGGAAATAATGAAGTGTATGAACTGTTTCAGTCAGCTTGGAGCGGCGCGCCGTACATGGAAGATACGTATGGGGCTGAAGATGAAGTCGCCATTGTCACAGATCTCGGGTTGATTCCTTTATCTGATGTATCTACTCAGCAGACGTCATCTAAACAAGCGGAAGTAGAAATTGATGTTGTGGTGCAAAAAATTGAAAAAACGCAGCAGGAATTAGGTATAAAAAAATTAAATAGTCCATGGCTGCCGCCTCTTAGAGAGAGATTGCTTCGCAGTGAGTACAAAGAGAAGCGAGACGGCGTATTCCCAATTGGCTTAATTGATGAACCGGAAAAGCAAAGTCAAACGGTATATAACTACCATCTGATGGACGATGGGAATATTGGTATATTTGGGTCATCGGGCTACGGTAAATCGTTTACAGTCATGATGTTGCTTCTTAGTCTAGCTGAAAGACAGAGCCCGGAGCAGCTTCATTATTACATTTTTGACTTTGGAAACGGCACGCTGCTGCCGCTTCGTCAGCTGCCTCATACGGCGGATTATTTCTTAATGGATCAAATGCGTAAAATTGAAAAATTCATGACGATTATCAAACAAGAAATCGCAAGGCGAAAGCAGTTATTTCAACAGCAGGAAGTTAGCAATATCAAAATGTATAATGCTCTAAGTTCAGAAGAGCTTCCTCTAATTTTTATCACGATTGATAATTTTGATCTTGTCAAAGAAGAAATGCAAGATCTAGAAATGCAGTTCACACAGCTCGTGCGTGATGGCCAGTCTTTAGGGATTTATATGATCTTTACCGCGACGCGCGTGAATTCTATTCGTCAGTCACTTATGAATAACTTGAAAACGAAGGTTGTTCATTATTTAATGGATCATTCAGAAGCGTATTCTATTTTAGGACGTACGCCGTATGCGCTAGAGTCTATTCCAGGCCGGGCTATTATCAAAACGGATCAACCTTATTTTGCGCAGCTGTTTTTACCTGCGGGAGGAAAAGATGATTTTGAAATTTTTGATGCAGTTAAGCTGCACATTCAACGATTAAAGAATCAATATGCTGATGCTATTGTTCCGGAGCCTGTACCAATGCTGTCATCGAAACTTGTACTTGCCGAGTTTATGACAGACAGAAGGGTTATTCGGGAAAAAGGAGTCATTCCTCTTGGATTAGATGAAGAGTTTGTTCGACCGGTGCATATGAACTTTACGAAAAATAAGCATTGCATCGTCATGGGGCAGACGCAAAAAGGAAAGACAAATGTAGTGAAGGTCATACTGCAAACAGCGCTTGAACAAGGCGTGAAGCAAATCGGACTATTTGATTCGGTTGACCGCGGTTTATCAAGCTATGCAGGTGAAGATGAAGTTGTTTACATGGAAACAAAAGAACAGATTATCGACTGGCTTGATTTAACTGAAGAACGATTGCAACGACGTGAAAATAAGTATTTGGAAGCAGTGCAGGCAGGAACGGTACACAGTCTTTCATTTGCCCCGATCATGCTTGTAGTAGACGGATTTGTAAGATTCCAGCAAAACTTAGACAGCGTCCTGCAGGATCGTATTACAAAATTGATGAAAAATTATAGTCACCTGGGCTTTAACTTGATTGTTGCAGGGAACAACAATGAGTTTTCGAAAGGATTTGACGCGTTAACAACAGAAGTGAAGCAAATTAGCCAAGCCGTGTTGCTGATGAAGAAAACGGATCAAAGCTTATTTACACTTCCTTATGATCGAAAAGAAGCCGACGTTAACCCTGGCTTCGGTTATTATATTAAAAGTGGAAAAGAAACAAGAATTCAAATCCCGCTATGTGTAAGTGAAAGGAAGATCTTAACATGACCGAACAGCGTAAGTATACACTTAAAGTCATATTAGCTGTTGTTTTAATTTTGGCTCTTCCTTCTTTCTTTTTCCAGTATATTGGAGACAACCCGCTGCAAGTCACAGAAAACTCAACAAGAACGATTGCGGTTGTTAACGAAGATAATGGAGTAAAAGAAAATAGTGAAAAAGCGATAGAGTTTGGGGAAAAAGTGACTCCTCTTTTACAGGAGGGGTCAGATTATCAATGGACTGTGCTTGGACGAAGCGCAGCTACAAGCGGTTTACAGAATGGGAAATATGACGCGGTTATCTATATTCCCTCGACTTTCTCACAAAATATTTTATCGTATCAGGAAAAAAAGCCAGAAAAAGCTACTTTGGAATACAAAGTTCAAAGTCAGCTTAACGCAGTTAATAAGGAAAAAGTAGTAGGGGAATTAGAAGATGCTACTACAAAGGTTAATAATGAAATGTCCTCTTTGTACTGGAGTTATGTATCACAGGAAGTGGATAAGGTACGCGGACAGTTCGATAAAATTCTAAATAAAGAAATCGCCTTTCAAAAAACAATGGTCGCTTTTTATAAACCGAATTCAAAAGATTTAGCAGGTGAATTGAATGATCAAAAGAAAATTCTTCAGCAAATCCAAGATAATGTAAATAAAGCAGAAAAAGGTTCTAGCGACAGACAAGGCGACGTAGAACAGGTTGAAAAGAATTTAAACAGCTTCATTGAATATGTAAATCAATATCAAACATATCAAGAAACACAGAAACAAATGCTTGAAAAAACGCAGGCCCAAAGCGTCGCTGCGATTCAAGAAGGGTTGTCTTCCCTTGAATCTAATCAGCCAAGTTCTAAGAAAAATTTTAATGAGCAGGCCAATCAAGTGTTTAGTGGCTTATCTTCCATTCAACAGCAGCTGGATCAAAATCAAAAAGCCGTCGGAGAACTTGGAGACCAACAAGCGGATAACGTCAGTGAACAAGAAAAAGCTCTGCAAGATTTGAACGGCCAAATAGTCAGTTCATATAAACAGCAGTCTGAGCAAACAACACTAAATCAAATTGAAAGTAAGCTAAAGCCGCTTCGTGCGCAGCTAGAGACAGCTTCATCAAATGAGGGTGGCGGAGGCTCAACGGATCCAGGAGAAGACGGCGAAACTCAGCCAGATCCAAATCAAGGCGGAGAGACGCCAACGGACCCTGGGGAAGGTGACGGAACTCAGCCAGATCCGAATCAAGATGGAGAGACCCCGACGGATCCTGGAGAAGATGATGGAACTCAGCCAGATGCCGGTCAAGGCGAAGGAACGTCAGAACCAATTAAAGTGGATTTATCTCAGCAAATAGCAAAGCTTGATGATATATCAAAAGGGCTTGAAGACTTAGAACAGCAGCTCCAAGGAATGATGAACGAAACACCTGAAGCGCCTGAAGCACCTGAAGCACCTGAAGCACCTGAGGGAACGGAAACGCCTGAAACACCGGACACACCGGATGCATCAGGTACATCCAATGCTGTGAAAAGTGCGCTTGAAAAAGTGGCTAATCTGAAAACACAGGTACAAGCAGTCAAAGATGAGCTGCAAAATGTAACAGTTCAACCGGAAGCTTCAGGAGAAAATACGGATGCGCTGAAGCAGATAATTGCCAGTTTGGAAGCAGACGTTAAGTCTTTGACAGCACAGAAAAACAAAGCAGAGCAAGACTTAGAAGAAGCAACCAAGTCGTCGAGCGGTCAAATTGCTAAGCTTCAAGAAGAAAATGAACGATTAAAAAAAGAGAATGAAAAGTTGAAAGAAGACGGCAAAAAGCCTTCTAAAGGTAGTGTGGATGTAGAAAATCTCATTACGATGATTAAAAACAAAGAAGATAAAATCTTATCTTCTCCAAACCTTTCAGCTTCTCGCAAGGAAAAGCTGAGCAATACATTCTCAGGTAAGATTCAAAGCAGCAGTGCAGAAGATCTGCTAAAGTACTACGGTGATTTATCGCAGTATGATTTGACTTTAGCTCAAGTAGGAAATACAGACATACAGAACAGCGTCCTTAACAATGACTCTATTAAAGGAAGTTTGCAGCAGGCTTTAGCTGGCACCGTCTCTTCTCAAGATGCACGTAAGCAAATCCAACAAAACCTGTCTCTAACAAAAGAAGAGTTAGCACAGTTCCAAAATTCAGTGCAAGATTTTGCTGACCAGTATGGACAAACAGTTGATGCTGAACAAGCATCTATTATGGAAGAGCTATCAGCTATTCAAGAAAAAGCAAATGCAATGAATCAAGAGCTTCAATCTAGCGCAGGTGAAGATCAAGCATTAGAAAAGAAAGAAGCTCCGGACGTAACGGGCTTAATGACGCTGCAGCAAAGTATGGGTCAAGAGTTGAAAGGAATGAACGAACTCATTTCATCTTTAGGTGAAAGACAAGCTAATGTTGTCACATACACCGATGAATTGCAGAAGCGTGTAAATGAAGTCCAGGATAAAGCTGACACGCTTAACAGCAAGTGGGCCCAAAACGTGGATTCAACGAAGTTGGTTCGCGGCCAGGTATACCGTCTGTTAAATAATACATTAGTAGATGGACAGAATAATGATTACGTTTATCATTATTTAGCGAATCCTCTTCAAGTAAGCGGTGAAGTGCCGGCTGAAAAAGTAAAAGAGGTTCCACCGGTTGTCATTTTGGTTATTATCTTAATCAGCAGCTTACTAATTGGCTATTTCAGTCAATACTACCGACACGCACCTATGCTTGTAAAAGGTACGCTGTTTGGGTTATTAAATTTGATTGTAGGGTTAATGGTAAGTATCTTTAGCCTTAACATTTATTCGTTATCGGGAGACCGGGCAATGGAATGGTCAATCTTTACGATCGTCTTATTGCTTGCTTCATCTACACTTGTACGTATTGCTTTCTTATTAGGAAGCTTCGCTGGATGGGTGACGACAGTAGGGTTGATTTTATTTTATATTACCCCGCTTCTTAACTTATCTATGCCAAACTTTAATTACGAAGATCCAGTATCTAAAGTATATATGTCAATTCAATATGATACGCAGTCTCTGTTTGGACAGGCGCTTATTGTATTACTGGGGATGACTGCCGTTTTAAGTGTTCTGCCATCTATTATTCGTGCTTTAAAGACGACTAAAGAGGTCGAAAATGATGAAACCTATAGTGCTTAATAAGAAGATTGGAAGTATTGTTCTTATTTTTTCACTTCTTTGTTTCCCTATAGCAGCAGCGGCTGAAGCTGATGACGGAAACGTTGAAGAGATTAAACCAAATGTATATAAAGATGATCCGATTAACTTGGACCCCGAATCTTTGCTGGAAAATAAAAAAGAAGTAGGAAATATCCCGGAGGAAATAAAGGATCTTACATTTGAAAAAGAGGAAGATGCAGAGAAAGAGAGCTTAAAAGAAAGTCTTTTTGCGAACGCATCAGCTGAAGATAATACAATTTCTGCGAAAGCAAAAGAATATAACTTGTTTTCTTCTAAAAACACTTACTACAAGAAAGATCGAACAGAACAAACTGCTTCTGAAAAGTCATCAGACCTACAATGGTTTTATTTATTATTGATTGGTGTGGGGATTGTTGTATTATTTGCGGTTTTAATACCGCGCATTAGTCCTCAGCCTTCTGTAAAAAAATGAAAAAACCTCGCTGTTAATCAACAGCGAGGTTTTTTCGTATAGACGCAAGCTTATAGGCGGCGGAAGCCTTCTTCAAACAAATAATCTTCTGCTTCTTCGTAAGATAGAAATGCTGCCTCTAAGTTCAATCCAGAATAAACATTCCACAGGTCATCTTCATGAACAAGTAAAAGCGTTGCATTGTCTGGGCCGTTCCAGCGCTGTTCATTTCCATTCCCTACAATAGCTTCTTCTCTAGCTGTATCAGGAAGGGTAGACAAAGATTCAATAGAAGCTTCAATAATTGAGCGAAGCTCTTCTTCTGTATAATCACGGATATTTACAAGACCTTTGTCATTTGTTTCATATCCTTTTAAAAACCCTGCATATACAAATCCATTTCCGTTAGGATGCAGATGATGCACAACAACCGTTTTATCGTACACGCTTTCTTCATAATGAAAATTCACGCGTCCTAAAGATACATCTTTTCGATGCAGCTCTGGAAACGATGAAATAATAGCTAATTTTTCGTCAAAACTAAGCATAGACAATCCTCATTTCTATTTAAATCATTTCATTTTCTGAAATGGTATAAGCTCTTTTACGATTCGGTTGATTATACCATATATAAAGAAAGACACATAATGCTTTTTCCAATGTGGACTTTTAAAAATATAACCCTTCGCATAAAGTGGCCGTCACTGTAAAGAAGAATACATCTTTTTCACTATAAAACTTAACAAAAAAGAGGCAGGGAATTCACAGTGAAAAAATAATATAAAGAGGTGGAAGAAAACTAGTTTTCAAACCTATCATAAGGAGGAATAAAAAAGTGAAATTATACGCTCTGTGTAAAAAAACATGGGCAATGCCCCTGCTTGTTTTTGTTCTTTTAGTGAGCTTAACTCCTGTTAGTCAAGCAGCCGCATTTTTATCTGTTGCACAAGCTCTTGAGAATCAAAACAACAGTGTACAAACGGTTAAAGGATATGTAGTAGGTCAACCTACAGGCACATCTACAGTTATTACGAGCAATTACCCAAACGATTATGCACTTGCTCTTGCTGACAGTGCAAATGAAACCAATACAGACAAGATGGTGTACGTTCAAATTTCTTCAAATTTGCGAAGTACATTTGGACTTCAAAGTCACTCGGAGTTAAAAGGGAAAAGTCTTACTGTTAAGGGCACACTCACTCCTTATTTTTCACATCCAGGAATAAAATCAGTTACTTCTATCAGTACAGAAACAGGAGGAACTGATCCTACTCCAGATCCCACAGAGCCAACCGTTCCAGTAGAAGACTATTATCGTACCGCAGCTGGAAAAACAGGAAATACCTTAAAGACAGAGCTTCATAACATTATTGATCATCACACAGAACTGTCGTATTCAGCCGTATGGGAAGCTTTAAAGAAAACGGATGAAGATCCAGCTAACGCAAATAACGTTATTTTGCTCTACACGGGGCGTTCACAGGCTAAGAGTACAAATGGAGGCGGAGTGGACGATTGGAATCGTGAGCACGTCTGGGCAAAGTCTCACGGGGATTTTGGAACAGCTATGGGACCTGGAACAGATCTTCATCACTTACGTCCAACCGATGTGTCTGTAAACAGTACGAGAGGAAACTTAGATTTTGATAACGGAGGGACGGAACATAGCGAAGCACTCGGAAATTATTTTGACAGTGATTCATGGGAACCTCGAGATGAAGTAAAAGGCGACGTGGCTCGTATGTTGTTTTATATGGCCGTGCGCTATGAAGGCGATGTAAGTGATGAGCCTGACTTAGAACTTAATAACACAGTAAATAATGGCACTGCTCCTTATCACGGGAAATTATCTGTGCTTCTTCAATGGAACGCCCAAGATCCAGTAGATGATCGAGAACGACGTAGAAATGACATTATTTATTCAGACTATCAGCATAATCGCAATCCGTTTATTGACCATCCTGAATGGGTGAATGAGATTTGGAACTAATGAAGGAGGCGTCCTGGCGGGGCGTCTTTTTTTATAAAAGAAAAAGGAAAAAACTAAAGTCCGCCGAATACCTATAGGTGATTTTGAAAAAATGGAGGGAAGCTATGAAACAGCTATGTAAAAAAGGATTGGCTTTTATTTTAACGCTCATTTTTGTTAACGCTTTCATTTTGAATCCACTTAACGGAGCGGCTGCCGTAGATGGAAAATCAATGAATCCAGGTTACAAAACCTATTTAATGGCGCCTTTAAAAAAGGTAACAGACTATACAACATGGGAAGCGTTTGAGAACGATTTACGCAAAGCGAAACAAAATGGATTTTATGCAGTGACAGTAGACTTCTGGTGGGGAGATATGGAGAAAAACGGCGATCAGCAGTTCGATTTTTCCTATGCGCAGCGCTTTGCTCAAGCTGCTCGTAATGCAGGTATAAAGATCGTTCCTATTATTTCTACTCATCAGTGCGGAGGCAATGTAGGAGATGATTGTAACGTTCCGCTCCCATCTTGGGTATGGAACTTAAAAAGTGATGACAGCCTTTACTTTAAATCTGAAACAGGAACGATAAATAAAGAAACGCTAAGCCCTCTTGCAACAGACGTTATTTCTAAGCAATACGGTGAGCTCTACACGGCATTTGCGCAAGCGTTAGCACCTTATAAAGACGTGATTGCTAAAATCTATTTATCAGGAGGCCCTGCAGGTGAAATTCGTTATCCGTCCTATACAGCAGCAGACGGAAACGGCTATCCGTCTAGAGGGAAATTTCAAGTGTATACGAACTTTGTCAAAAGCAAGTTTCAATCATATGCTTTGACTAAATACGGTTCACTCACCGGCGTTAATCAAGTGTGGGGAACCAATTTAACGTCTGCATCGCAAATTTTACCGCCATCAGATGGCTATCAGTTCTTAAAAGATGGTTATTCAACAGCTTATGGAAAAGATTTCTTAGCATGGTATCAAGGAGCTTTGGAAGATCACACAAAACGTATTGGACAGTTAGCTCATCAGGCTTTTGATTCCACCTTTAACGTACCAATCGGTGCAAAAGTGGCGGGAATTCATTGGCAGTATAATAATCCGACGATTCCTCATGCTGCAGAAAAACCTGCTGGATATAATGATTACAACGCGCTTTTAGATGCGTTTAAAACAGCTAAATTAGATATAACGTTTACGTGCTTAGAAATGACGGACAGCGGAAGTTATCCAGAATATTCTATGCCAAAAACGCTTGTACGCCAAGTAGCAGGTATTGCGAATGCAAAAGGAGTTGTTTTAAATGGGGAAAATGCTTTAACCATAGGCAGTGAAGATCAATATAAAAAAGCAGCTGAAATGGCCTTTAACTATAATTTTGCGGGATTTACTTTGCTTCGTTTCTACGATGTAATTAATAATGATACGCTTATGGGGCAATTTAAAAATACGTTGGGCGTTACACCGGTTGCGCAAACGGTTGTAGTAAAAAATGCGCCAACTGCATTAGGAGAAACGGTTTATATTGTTGGAGACAGAGCTGAGCTAGGTCAGTGGGGTACGTCTATTTATCCAATTAAATTAACATACAATTCATCTACAGCTGATTGGAGAGGCACAGTCTATTTTCCTGCGAGTCAAAATGTTCAATTTAAAGCAATTGTGAAGAGAGCTGATGGATCGTTAAAAGCATGGCAGCCTTCGCAGCAATATTGGAGCGTGCCGTCAACAACAACGACTTATACAGATAATTGGTAAAACAAAGCCGCATAGCAAACGCTATGCGGCTTTATTTTGAACACAAGAATTATTTCCAGTTCGTTTGAATAAATTCATCTCGACCAGACTTAGCGCGGTCTTCTTTATAATGCTTTGGATTTTTCTTGTGAAAATCTTGGTGATACTCTTCGGCTTCATAAAACGTAGAGGCAGGAAGAATGCTTGTTACGATTGGTTTTTTAAAACGTCCGCTTTCTGCGACCTCTAGCTTCGTCTCTTCAGCTGCTTGTTTTTGGCTATCGTTATGGTAAAAAATTGCTGTTCGATATTGCGAGCCGCGGTCTTGAAATTGACCTCCGTCATCTGTTGGATCAATTTGCGGCCAATAAAGATCTAATAAACGTTTATAGGGAAACACTTCGGGGTCAAATGTGATTTGAACCACTTCGTAGTAACCGCTTGTTCCAGATTTTACTTGCTCATAAGTAGGGTTATCCACAGTTCCCCCCATATATCCTGATACAATGCCGTGAATACCTTCTAGCTCTTCAAAAGGTGTAACCATACACCAGAAACATCCACCTGCAAATGTAGCTTTTTCCATACGTAATCCCTCACTTAATCCGTTGTTATGAAGGGTATTATAACAAATTTATATTGAAACAGCTAGAAAAGGGTTTGTAGTCTGTGTAAAAGCTGTGGATATAGGTGGATATCCACAGCTTTTACACAATAAACTCGACTGCTTTGAAGATTGAAAAATGAAGGAGAGAATAAAGAAAAAATGATAGAATAGATAAGATGTATATATCGTTTTAGAAGAAATTGCACAACAGAAGTACAATCTACGGACTGGACTTTGGGGTGCTGATGGCATCTAGATAAATAAAGTTAGTACGTTAGTAACAAGAGGTAAGAAACAGCATATTCGCGCTGTTAAATAAATATACAAAGATAATAGGAGAGTTGAATATGTTACAAGATAATCTCATCCTAGAACACTATGGATTAAACGAATTAAATTTTGATACGATCAAAAGCTATCGGGATCGGTTTGCTGAAGTAAAACCAGCTCATCCTTGGAATGCGCTTGAAACAAAGGAGTTTTTATACAAAGTAGGAGCTTGGGGAAAGGTTAGAGATACCCATAAAGAAGGAGTCACACTCGCAGGCCTGCTTTTATTCAGTGAAGAACGGATTATCACAGAAGTTTTACCCCAATACTTTTTAGAATACCGGGAAAGTAAAGGAAACGAAGAATGGACAGAGCGCTTTACCTCTCAAGACGGGACGTGGTCAGGAAATATTTTTGATTTTTATTTTCATATTCATGAAATTGTTCGTAATAGCGAACCTCAGCCGTCAATCGCTTCCTCTTTAACAGAAGTTTTGATTAATATGCTTATTCATGCAGATTATAATGGCGAGGGCGGCGTTATTTTAGAAAAGCGACCTTCTCATTACGTTTTTTCTAATCCAGGTCTTTTGTTAGTACCTACAGATTCAGTTTTTAGCAATACCGTTAGTCAGCTTCGAAACCCAAATATCGTTAAGCTATTCAGTTTACTAGGGCTATGTGAACGTTCGGGCTCTGGTTTGAAAAAAGTAAAGCAAAATTGGAGCCTGCATCATTATAAAACGCCAGCTATTGATCAAGATGTTTCTATGCATCGTACAGTGGTCACGTTATCTCTGTCCACTCAAGAAAGACAGGTGAGTTCTTCTGAAAAAGACACTTATAATACGTCCATAACCGATTTGGGAAATAATTTTAAAGATGTCGAAAAACATCAAAATACACCTGAAAACGATGTCGAAATTGACTCCTATAATAAAAATAGGTACTCCTACAATAAAGACTTAATAGAGGAGTTTAAGTCGTACAATAGCGATGTTAACTCCTGTAATAAAGAAGATAACTACTACAATAACGAAATCAACTTATATAATAGCGATGTTAACTCCTATAGTAATAATCATAACTCCTATAATAACGAGCAAGAAGAGGATTCTTCTAATTTGGTAAATGTAGAGAATATTGATACGAAGCTATGGGATATTGCCGCGCTGGCTCGTGAAAAAAAACGGCTTTCGCCGAATCAGATGGAACATATTATTCTTGAGTTATGTAAAGAAAAACCGCTCATGCTTAAAGAGTTTGCTTATTTACTAGAAAGAACGCCGGATGGAGTACGTAATAATTATTTAACAAAGCTATTACGAAAAGGACAATTACAGTTGAAATATCCAAATCAGCCAAACCATCCAAAACAGGCATATTTATTTAATAAGAAAGATATAGAGAAATAAATCAAGCAACCGATAGAACATATAGAGATTAAGCTGCAAAAAATTGATAAGGAGGAGTTTGCTAAAAGCTACAGATTTAAGGGGGAAATTCACCATAAAGTTGTGCCAAGCTGTCAGACTCTCTTTATATGAGTTCTGGCTCGTATAAAGGAGGAAAAAGAGTGTGAAAAGCAAGTGCGTTCTTATTTTTCTGGTGGTTGTATGGCTGTTTAATATGGGGAAAGGAATAGGATGTGGATCAAAGGTGAATGCAGAGATGAATATACCGCTGTCGACGTGGGTGTGGGATACAAAGAAATGGATGCTGAACCAAGAAGCTATCCTCGAAAAGCTTCAAGAGAAAAAGGTGACAAACGTTTATTTACAAATTGATACTCATCTTTCACCTTCCGTATATAGGCATTTTATCCAACAAGCACAAGCCCAGGGCATAAGTGTTTACGCACTTGACGGCGCTCCTTATTGGATAGGGCCTTCTGGTATAGAAGAGCAGGAAGCATTTTTTAATTGGATAACAGCTTACCAAGCAGAAGCAGACGAGCCACAGCAATTTTCAGGGGTTCATTTGGATGTAGAGCCTTATTTGTATAAAAGTTGGGAAAATAATCGAGCGAAAAGTATTCTGCAGTATCAATATGTTATTTCTCAAGCCGCTGTACAGTCTCATGAGTTACACTTGCCGCTTGCTGTAGATATACCGTTTTGGTTTGACGAAGTTCCATTCAAAAATAGCAATGGTTCCGGTTCGCTGGGGCGGTGGATTATTCAGTACGCTGATGAAGTCACAATTATGGCGTATCGAAACTACGCAGATAAAGAAAACGGTATTGCTGAAATAACAGAAAATGAACGCAAGTGGGGACGTGTACTATCCACTCGGATTGAAATAGGGATAGAAACGATGGCTTCAGATGAAGGAGAATACATTTCTTTTTCTGCTAAAGGAGAAGAAAAGATGATGCAAGAGCTGGGTATGTTGCTTACAAAGTGTCAAGCTGAAAATCCTCCAAGCAGTATAGCTGTTCATTATTTTGATAGCTGGCTACAGATGAAGCCATGACAACGAAAAGACCGCTGCATCGCTGCAGCGGCCTTTTTGGGTTTAGGGAGTATAGATACAATATAGCCATTTTCTTAAAGGACTATACATAAAAAAAGTAACCATTTAAAAAATGGCTACTCACACAAAGGGGGGGAACTTAATCTTATTATTCCCACTTTTTCTAAAAGATATGCCTCTTTTAACCCGTTTTTTTAAAATAATTTAGTCGTCCAAGATTCGCAGTTCCACACGTCTGTGACAACATCTTGATAAAATTCAGGTTCGTGGCAAATAATTAAGATACTTCCTTTGTATTCTTTTAAAGCTCGTTTTAATTCATCTTTCGCATCTACATCTAAGTGGTTTGTAGGCTCATCCAGTACAAGAATATTGGTTTCATTGTTAATCAGCTTACATAGACGAACTTTTGCTTTTTCTCCACCGCTTAGAACTTCTACTTTACTTTCAATATGTTTTGTTGTTAAGCCGCATTTAGCTAAAGCTGCACGAATCTCGTATTGGGTAAAGTGAGGAAACTCATTCCATACTTCTTCAATACATGTATTGTAATTAGCCGTTTTGATTTCTTGTTCAAAATAGCCAATATGCTGGTAATCTCCTTTTTCTACAGAGCCTGAAATCGGTTTGATTTCTCCTAAAATACTTTTTAAAAGAGTTGTTTTCCCGATTCCATTTGCTCCTACAAGGGCAATCTTTTGGCCTCGCTCCATTTTTAAATTCAGTGGCTTAGAAAGCGGCTCTTCGTATCCAATGACTAAATCAGATGTTTCAAAAATTAATTTGCTTGAAGTACGAGCACCCTTAAAGTTAAACTCTGGTTTTGGACGCTCCTGAGCTAGTTCAATTACTTCCATTTTATCGAGCTTTTTTTGACGGGACATGGCCATATTTCGTGTCGACACACGGGCTTTGTTTCTCGCTACGAAATCTTTTAAATCTGCCATTTCTTGCTGTTGTTTTTTATAAGCTGCTTCAAGCTGCTGTTTTTTCATCTCATATACTTTCATAAAATCGTCGTAGTCTCCTACATAGCGATTTAACTCTTGGTTTTCCATATGATAAATTAAATTGATCACGCTATTTAAAAATGGAAGATCGTGAGAAATTAAAATAAACGCATTTTCATATTCTTGCAAGTAGCGTCGCAGCCACTCAATATGCTGTTCATCCAAGTAGTTTGTAGGCTCATCAAGTAAAAGAATTTCTGGTTTTTCAAGCAGCAGTTTGGCTAATAATACTTTCGTACGCTGTCCGCCGCTTAAATCCTGTACATCGCGATCTAAGCCGATATCTTCTAATCCTAATCCGCGTGCAATTTCTTCGACTTTTGCATCGATAACATAAAAGTCATTGTTTGTTAAGAGGTCTTGAAGCGTACCGACTTCTTCTAATAGTTTTTCGAGTTCTTCTGGTGATACATCCGCCATTTTCTCATAGAGGCCATTCATTTGAGCTTCTAAATCAAATAAGTATTGAAAAGCACTTTTTAGTACATCACGAATAGAAAGGCCGCGCTCTAATGCTGTGTGCTGATCTAAATAGCCAACGCGCACTTTTTTAGACCATTCTACTTTTCCAGCATCCGGTTCTAGCTTGCCTGTAATGATGTTCATAAATGTTGATTTACCTTCGCCGTTTGCTCCAATTAAGCCGACGTGTTCACCTTTTAACAATCGAAATGATACATCGTTAAAAATCGCACGGTCACCAAAACCATGGCTTAGATTTTTTACGTTTAATACACTCATGCTGACACACCTTTTCTTTTAAAATATCTATCGTACGTTTCGTTATAAACAAATTGATTCATAACGATTATAGCGAACTTATATACATAAATCCATATGAGTTTTCCAGCCTTGAAAGTCATATAAAATTCACTCGCGTCTTCCTTTCACTTCATTCATACTATATATATCAATGTAGAAAATCCTTCATGACGAAGGGACGGTTATATCGAATCATTCAAATAGAGTATATAGAAGAATAAAAAGGCAGGGGGAAAAGAAATGAACATTCATACGATACTAGTGGCAGGAAGAATGCATAAAGAGCTGGAGGAGATAATCAAACAAAAGCAGCTGTCTCAGACGTTTCGATTTATGGAAGAGCAAGACGTTACAATTGAAGATTTAAACTGGGCTGACGCGCTTTTATCCTTCGGTCCAACAAATTGCTTTGAAGATCATAGCTTTAAATGGATTCATTCTCTCGGCGCAGGAGTCGATCAGTTCTTAGAAAGCGGTAATTGGAAAAAGAGTGTGATGTTAACACGTACGATTTGTTCATTCGGTCAGCGAATCAGTGAATATTGTCTTAGCTATATGCTAGCTGAACTTCAGCACCATGCACAGTTTCAGCATCAGCAAAAACAAAAGCAGTGGAAAGTGGTAGAGCCTAAGCAGCTTTCTACTCAAACGGTCATAATTTACGGAACAGGTGAAATCGGCGGGCGTCTTGCAGCCGTTTTAAAATCTTTTGGTGTACGAGTAATTGGTGTATCTAAAAGTGGGAATGAAAAGCCGTCATTTGATCAAGTGGTCTCGGTTTCGAAGGAAAAAGAATTGCTAAAAGAAGCCGATTGGATTATTAGTACAATGCCGTTAACACATGAAACAAAAAGCTACTTTGATCCAAAATGGATGAATTTAGTTGAAAATGCATACTTTATAAATGTTGGACGAGGAGCAACTGTAGATGAAAATGCGTTAGTAGAGGCTATTGAGCAAAAACGTATTCGAAAAGCATACATAGACGTGTTGGAGCATGAGCCGTTAACGAAAGAATCTTCTTGGTGGGATCATTCAAACATCATCATAACACCTCATATTTCAGCGGTGACTACGCCTGAAGAAGCCGTCGAGTGCTTTGTTGAAACGCTGCAAAAAGTTGAGCAAGGCGAATTGCCTTCTAACTTGGTTAATATTGAAAGAGGCTATTAAAGCATTATGATGCGCGTTTCCGCTACGAGAATGGTATACTGAAACTTGCTTTTCTTGAACGAAAAGAATGAAATCTGTTCTTCTAGGGGGAACAAACGTTGAAGCAAGAAGAATTATTTGAACAAGCACGTGTATTTATAGAGACGTGTTACGCTGAACTTGAAAAAAGCGAAGCGGATAAAAACAAGCGGTTAAAAGAAATCCATCAGCAAATTATGTCAATCGGACATTATGATCATACATTTGAAGAGTTAGAGCACGGAGCTCGTATGGCTTGGAGAAACAGCAATAAATGTATCGGCCGACTATTTTGGCACTCGCTCAATGTATTTGATAAGCGAGATGCGAACACAGTTGAAGAGGTAAGAGACGCCCTGTTTCACCATATTGAATATGCAACAAATGACGGGAAAATCCGACCCACTATTACGGTGTTCAAACCGAAAATGAAAGCAAAAGAGCCGGTTAGAATATGGAATCATCAGCTAATCCGCTATGCGGGATATGAGACGGAATACGGTACGGTAGGAGATCCTGATTCTATTGCGTTCACGGAGGTTTGCCGAAATTTGGGGTGGGAAGGTGAGAGAACTCACTTTGATGTTCTTCCTCTGGTACTGCAAGTGAATGAAGATTCACCTCGATGTTTTGAGATTCCAAAACACTTAGTGAAAGAAGTAGCGATTACGCATCCAGAACTTCCTGAATTTGAAGACTTACAGTTAAAATGGTACGCTGTCCCGATGATTTCAGATATGAAGCTAGAAATTGGAGGGATTGATTACGTCGCAGCACCGTTTAATGGATGGTACATGGGGACTGAGATTGGGGCGCGAAATTTAGCGGATACGTATCGCTATAATCAACTTCCAAAAATAGCTTCTCTGATGGGATTGAATATGGATTACAACGCGACGCTTTGGAAGGACAAAGCTCTTGTTGAATTAAATGTTGCAGTGCTTTCTTCTTTTAAACGAGAAGGCGTTAGCATTGTAGATCATCACACCGCTGCTCAGCAATTTCACTTGTTTGAAGAAAGAGAGCAAAAAAATGGCCGCGAAGTGACTGGGAACTGGACGTGGTTGATTCCGCCGGTTTCGCCAGCTACCACGCATATTTTTCATAAGCCTTATAAAAATAAAGTATTATCACCAAATTATTTTTATCAAGACGCTGCTTATTAAATGAACAAAAAAGAGAGTACGCATTTGTACTCTCTTATTACACGTTAATTAATTTTTGTGTTTATCAAGCAAGTTAGCAAGTACATATGTTTTGTACTTTTCTACTTTTCGGCCTTCGTGGTTGCGAACTCCTCGTTTCTTAAGTTCCTCAACATACCAACCTTTGCTTCCTACGTGCATACTCAAACACCCTTTCGTCATTTTTTTAGGATGAACAGAATGAGGTTCATTGTCTGCTCGAATGGAGACATCTTGTCTTTCCAATACGTGCCTCATTGTAACATCTTTTATTTTATGATGAAAGGGAAAAAGGTTAAAAAAACGAGAATGATTTCAAATGAATTTTAGTTTACTCATTCCTCGTTTTTTTGAGATAGAAGGAGGAGGTTTAATTCATCTTTATTTTGAATTAGATCTTCTAGCGTATATTGATCTAACACCTTAATGAAGGCTTGCATGGCTTCATGTAAAACACTTTTTAACTTACAGACGGGGCTAATAATGCAGAAGTTTCCTTCACGGTCAAAACATTCCACGATATGAAAATCTTCTTCTGTTTGACGTACCACTTTTCCAATATTAATGTCTTTTGGAAGCTGAGCTAAACGAATACCGCCGTTTCGTCCTCGGATCGTTTCAATTAAGCCAAGTTTTCCAAGCTCGTGAATGATTTTCATAAGATGGTTTTTTGAAATATTATACGCTTCAGCAATTTCTTTTATATTGCTTAGTTTATTATTATCGCGAACGCCTAAATATAATAAAACTCGCAGTGAGTAATCTGTATATTGTGTGAGCCTCATCTTTTTACCTCTTCTCTTACCAGCAGCTTATATATCTATAATAGCATGTCTATATCTAAGAAATACAGAAAGAATGCTCACATTTTTGACAGGGTGAATTTGTGAACATTCCTTTAAATATGTATATAAAATATATCTTTTCAAGTAGGATATGAGTATTATAAAGATGTATTAAAAATATATCTTTTGAAAATGAATCTTTCGGAGGCGAAAGTTATGAAACAAACAACTATTTCTATTGTAAAAAGTACAGTTCCTGTTTTAGAACAGCATGGTCAAGCAATTACAACTCGTTTTTATGAGATGCTTTTTGAACAGTATCCTTCTTTAAAAAATGTATTCAACCAAACAAATCAAAAAACAGGCCGTCAACAAATGGCGTTAGCTAATACAGTTTATGCCGCTGCGCAGTATATCGATCGGCTTGAAACGCTGCTTCCAGTTGTAAAGCAAATCGCTCATAAACACCGCAGTATCGGCGTAAAAGCAGAGCACTATCCAATTGTCGGAGAGTTCTTATTAAAAGCAATTAAAGATGTTTTAAAAGAAGCTGCGACAGATGAGATTATGGAAGCTTGGAAAGAAGCATACGGTGCTATTGCGGACGTATTCATAAGTGTGGAGCAAGAATTATATGAAGAAGCCGAAGAAAAAGGATGGAAAGATTATAAAAAACTAATGATTCATAAAAAAGTAAAAGAAGCAGAAGACGTGTACTCGTTTTATTTAGTATCACCTGATCAAAAAACGCTGCCTGCTTTTCTGCCAGGTCAGTATGTGAGTGTACGAATTCCTGGTCAAGAGTATTTATCCATTCGTCAGTACAGCTTATCTGGCTACCCAAACCAACCATACTATAAAATTACGGTAAAAAAAGAAAAGCAAATGGAAGACGGGGTCGTGTCAACTTATTTACATGATCAATTGAAAGAAGGAGACTTGCTTGAAGTCAGCGTTCCAGCAGGAGATTTTGTCTTAAAAGAAAATAAGAAATCAGTATTTATCAGCGGCGGTGTAGGAATTACTCCAATGATGTCAATGCTTCATCAAGCACTGGAAAACAATCAAGAAGTAACATTTATTCACAGTGCTAAAAATGAGCAGTTTCATGCAATGGAACGAGAGCTTCAATCGTTGTCAGAAACATATACGTTTGAACAACACGTTTTCTATAGTCAAGCGCAAACAGCTCAGCATGATGAACATATAACATATGGTCGCTTAACTAAAAAAGAGCTAGCTAAATATGCCGGCGATAAACATGCATATTATTATGTTTGTGGATCTTCATCATTTACGCAAATGGTATTAGAAGGCCTAGCTGAAATGGGTATTTCCCAAGAAAATATCATGTATGAATCGTTTGGCCCGAAAATGAGTATGACTCCTTCCGCATAAATGTATGGAAAAAGGGTAAAAAGCTAACAGTAGACAATACTGTTAGCTTTTTTTATGAAAGGGAGTTTAAAGATGACAAATAAGCAGTATGACATGGTGGGAATAGGAATAGGACCTTTTAATTTAGGCTTAGCGGCCCTTGCTGAGCCTCTTGATGAAATTGATGCCGTCTTCTTTGATAAAGAAGAGAAATTTGAATGGCATCCGGGCATGTTAATTGATGGCACGGACTTGCAGATTCCGTTTCTAGCAGACTTAGTTACATTTGCGGATCCAACAAGCCCCTATTCTTTTCTAAATTATATTCACAAGCAAAAACGCTTGTATCCGTTCTTTTTCTTTAATCGTTTTGACATTCCGCGTCAAGAGTACAACGAGTACGCAAAATGGGTAGCGGAGCAGCTATCTTCCTGCCACTTTTCTTCAAAAGTTGTGGACGTGATACCGAAAAATGAAGAAGAGTATTATGAAGTAAAGGTAGAAACACCTGAGGGAATTCAAACAGTAAATGCTAAACACGTTGTAATGGGAACAGGAAGCATTCCACTTGTACCTCCGGCTTTTGAAGAAAAGCTGAATGAGCATATTTTACACAGCAGCGGCTATTTACATAAAAAAGAAGAGATTCAAAAAGGAAAGCATGTAACGATCGTTGGTTCAGGGCAAAGTGCTGCAGAGATTTTTCTTGATTTATTAGAAGAACAGACTGAACATCATTACCACCTTACATGGTTTACAAGATCCTCGAATTTTTTTCAGCTTGATCAATCCAAGCTTGCTCAAGAGTTATTTTCGCCAGACTATGTAGATTACTTTCATTCGCTGTCTTTTGAGGAACGTACAAGCACGGTAGAAGATTTAAATCCTTTACGTCACGGAATTGAATCTTCTACTTTAACGAAAATCTATGATTTACTTTATCATCGTTCACTTAAAGGAAAAGTACCCGTTACGATTCAAGCTTCGACTGAAGTAAGTGATATTCATAAAAAAGGAAATGGATATGAGCTGGAGTGCAAACAATTAAAGGCTGAACGCTCTTTTCAATACGAAGCGGATCGTTTGATATTGTCCACGGGCTATAAGCCAAAAATTTCGCCGTTCATCGAACGAATAAAAGATGATATCGTATGGGAAGATGACAAGCGTTTCAAAGTCAAAAAAGATTACCGGCTGGTATTTAAACAACCCCGTAACCACCACTTTTTTACGTTAACCAATATCGAACATTCACACGGATCTGGCGCAACAAATCTTGGTTTATCCGTTCAGCGCAATCAGCGTATTCTGAACGTGATTGCAGGAAGAGATGTGTACCCAGTTCCAGAAGAGACGACGTTCCAGACATTTAATTTGTTTTGAATTTCTGCTTTATAAAAATCTTCAATGTGGTTTTTGGTTATTGTAGAAAAGTTTTTTACTCATAAACTATGTTTAAAAGAATAGTGTACGGGTATTTTATTTATAGAACATTAGTACACAAATCAATTAAGGAGTTGCTTAGAATGAGTAAGAAAATTGCAGTATTAGTAACAGATTTATTTGAAGATGTGGAATATACAGATCCAGCCAAAGCCTTTGAAGAAGAAGGCCATACGCTAACAAAAATCGATGTTAAAACAGGTGAAGTAACAGGTAAACAAGGCGAAACAACATTAACAATTGATAAGGCAATTGCGGATGTAAAACCAGAAGATTTTGACGCATTGTTTTTACCGGGAGGTTTCTCACCAGATATCTTGCGTGCGGACGATCAAGTCGTAGCTTTCACAAAATCATTTATGGATGAAGGCAAACCGGTTATGGCTATCTGTCACGGACCACAGCTGCTAATCAATGCTGAAACATTAAAAGGACGTGACGTAACTGGTTTCAAATCAATTGCTATTGATTTGAAAAATGCAGGTGCAAACTTCCATGATAAAGAAGTGGTGGTATGCGGTAATCAACTAGTTACAAGCCGTACACCAGACGATATGGAAGCATTCGTACGTGAATCAGTAAATGTCTTAAAGTAAGTAAATAATATTAGTAAAACTTTCTGTAAAAGGCGATAACAGGGTGGTTTACCACTCTGCTGTCGCCTTTTTTGTATGTAACGATTTTGACGAGGAATTTACAGTTATATTACTGCATTGGATGAAGCGGTTTCTAAAAGAATATGAAAACCTTTTACTATCAATAGATAGAAGCCACGTAACACAATCGAAATATTTTTTACATAAATGAAAGTATAATTTTGGTAGCTTAAAAGACGTTGCGAGTTTCATAGTTTTCATGCAACAATGAGGGTGCATCACGAGATTGGCTTGCTACAAGCTTAGATGCGTTGCGGTTTTACAAAAAAACTTTATTATCACATAGGAGGATTTCAAACATGAAGAAAAGGTTTCGTATTGCCACTGTCGCAGGTGCCGTATCATTAGGATTACTAACAGCAGGACAAGCAAATGCAGCAGCTCCTGATTGCAACACTCCAAAACAAATTACCATTAAAGATGCTCAAGCAGCACAAAATATAAATGTAGATGAGCTATTAAAGAAATTTAACGCTCAAGGACAATCTGCTGAAGCAGCAGCTCCACAACAAGAAACACAAGCACCAGATCAAGCTGAAGCAGCTCCACAGGAACAAGCAAAAGCACCAGAACAAAGTGAAGAAGCAAAAGCTCCTGAGCAAACACAGCAAAACACAAAAGCTCAACAATCAGAAAATACTGATAAAGCAGAACAAACAAAAGATGCTAGTCAATTTGAACAAAAGGTCGTAGATTTAGTAAACCAAGAGCGTCAAAAACAAGGTTTAAAACCTTTAACACTTAACAAAAAATTAAGTGACGTTGCACGCACTAAATCAAAAGATATGATGGACAAAGGGTACTTTGACCACAATTCACCAACATATGGTTCACCATTTGATATGATGAAACAATTCGGCATTGAATATACAACAGCAGGTGAAAACATTGCAAAAGGTCAGCAATCTCCTGAAGATGTAATGAATGCTTGGATGAATAGTGACGGTCACCGCAAAAACATTCTAAACCCTGATTTCACTGAAATTGGTGTTGGATACGTAAAAGGTGATACTACGTACTGGACTCAACAGTTTATCGGTAAGTAATACAAAAAGAGCAGGATATACCTGCTCTTTTTTGCGTTTTTAGCTGTCCAGTTTGGGTATAGTAAAGTAAGAACACGTAAAGGAGTGCCTTAAATTGGGACGTATATTAAAAAAAATTCTAGTCGCTGTTTTTCCTATCCTTTTAAAAGAAGGATATCGTCATTATAAAAATCGTAAAACTCGAACTACGCCGTCTAAAGGATATAAATAAAAAGGACTCGAACGAGTCCTTTTTATTTTATGCTTGAACGGTGATATGCTTAAATTCTTTTACGTTAAATAATCCTTTGTCGGTTAATTTTAGACATGGGATAACAGGCAAGCTTAAGAAAGATAATGTCAGCAGCGGGTTGAAGTTCTGTGAAATATCAAGCTCATGAAGAGCCCCGTGAAGCTGCTTAAGTAAGCTGTTTACTTCATTGTAAGGGTGAGGTGACATTAATCCTCCAATGGAAAGAGGGAGGGAGCCAATCACTTCATTGCCTTTTACAATAACAATACCTCCGCCGATTTCTTCAATTGCCGCAATTGCTTTTGCTAAATCTTCATCATTTGTTCCTACGGCTACGATATTATGTGAATCGTGAGCAATCGTGGTAGCAATCGCTCCGTCTTTTAACTGAAAACCTTTTACAATCCCAAGACCAATATTCCCTGTTAGATGATGACGCTCAACAACAGCCATTTTCAGCTGATCGTTTTCTACAGAAGACTGAAATTCGTTTTGCTTCACTTGAACTTCTTCTACAATATGATTTGTAATCAGGCTGTTTGGATTAATTTCAATAATATTAGCGCGATTGTGCTGAAGTGGTATCGTAAGGTTTTTAATGGAAAACTCTTTGAGATGAACAGAATTCATTAGTTCTGTTGGAAGATCAATTTGTTCTTCTTGAACAGAAAGCATCTCTCCATTTTCAGCAATAAGCTCTCCGTTTTGATAGACATGTGCTGCAGATATATCGGTTAAGTCGTCTAATAGAATAAAATCCGCTTTGTAACCAGGAGCAACCGCACCTCTATCTTTTAACCCGTAGCATTCAGCCGCATTTAACGAAGCCATTTGAATCGCAATTAACGGATCCAGCCCGAGTTCAATAGCAAAACGAACATTGTAATCAATAGAACCTTCCGTTAATAAATCATCTAGGTGTTTGTCATCGGTACAGAATAAAAATCTGCGCGCGTTACGTTCATTTACAGCAGGTAATAGTTGTTTCAAATCTTTAGCGACAGAACCTTGGCGGATCAGAACATACATCCCTCGCTGAATACGTTCAATTGCTTCTTCTGCTGTTACGCATTCATGATCTGTTGAAATGTCAGCGGTACGATAAATATTAACGCCCGTAGCATCTAGCCCTGAGCCGTGCCCATCAATTACGCCGTTTGCATCGTTAGCTGCTTGTAATTTATCGAGCATATCGTCATCTCCATCTCGCACAGCAGGGAAATCCATCACTTCTGCTAATCCAAGCACGCGAGGGTGAGAGAAAAATGGCGCTAAGTCAGGTGCTTTTAAGACGGCTCCAGAGCTTTCAAAAGGAGTTGCTGGCACGCTTGAAGGTAAGTTCACAAATACGTCTAAAGGAATGGAATCCGAGTTTTGAAGCATAAACTCAATGCCAGATTTCCCTGAAACATTCGCAATTTCATGGGGGTCCGTTATGACAGTTGTGACGCCTCTAGGTACAAGAAGTTTTGAGAACTCTTTAGGTGTAACCATTGATGATTCAATGTGAACGTGTCCATCAATGAACGTAGGAGAAATGTATTTTCCTTTTGCATCAACAACGTTATTCCCATCGTATTGACCTATTCCAACAATCACTCCATCAGCAATCGCAATATCGGCTTCAATGATGGAAAGCGTAAATACATCGATAATTTTCCCGTTTTTCACTACAAGATCTGCAGGTATTTTTTTATTGGCAACAGCAAGCTGTTTTTTTAAGATTGTTTTTGTATTTGACATGAATGTGACTCCTCTCATTGTATAACTGAATAACAATGAAGGACTATGTAAGGGAGAACATAAAGAAGAATAAAAATGCAGTATGAATGATGTTCAACCCTCGTAGTCCAACTATTTACGGTAGTTCGGTAGAAACTCTTGGACCCTATTTCCAAGACTATACGAGCTTTAGGTATTTCGATACATTCTATAGACAAATAATAAAAACGTCAATTCCTAATAAAAAAGAAAGATTTTTGGGAATATTTCATCTATGTGTATGTAAACGATTTAACTCTTATTTGCTCGCTAAAAGGTGCAGCATTCATGTATAGAAAAAAATGTAGAAAAAACCGTCAATGGCTATTAGTCATTGACGGAGTTGTCATTAAGCTTGTTTACGCAGTGTACCTAATTCTTCCGCGATCGCTTGCATTTCACTTGGGCTAAAAGAATCTTTTCTCATTACCATATCGTATAAGTACTTTAAGTCTTCATACATTTCTTCGTCAAAAGCTTCAGCTTTAATTGCTCCGATATTTAGCATGCGCAGTTTTTCACTAATGCTATCGACCATATGTTTAATATTCTCTGGAGATTTTACTGATAAATCCACTTTGTTCATCCTTCCAGTTGCGTTTTTTTTATTGTAACATGTTTTTATCGTGTGAACACTTTTATGTCAGGTTCTTATCCACAGAAGAGTGGAAACGATATAAATAAAAGAAAACTATTTTTTAGTTTAAAAATGATTGTATATAATGTTTGTAATAAGGGAAAGGAGTCGAGACTATGATTAACGTATTATTCGTTTGTTTAGGAAATATTTGTCGTTCACCCATGGCAGAAGCGGTCTTTAAAGATATGGTGAAGAAAAAAGGGCTAGAAGGACAAATTCACGTAGATTCTGCAGGCACAGGAGGCTGGCACAAAGGCAATCCTCCTCATGAAGGGACGCAATCTATTTTAACGAAAAACAACATTGATTTTAAAGGGCAAACAGCAAGACAAGTGATTCAAGAGGATGTAGCTAAATTCCATTATATTATTGGAATGGATGTCGAAAATGTAGGAAATCTGAGAAGGATGGCTGGACATACTAAAACAGGTTATATTGCAAGGCTTTTGGATTTTGTGCCCGATTTACATATTGAAGATGTGCCGGATCCTTATTTTACGGGAAATTTTGACGAAGTATATGACTTAGTTCAAGAAGGATGCAAGGCTCTTTTAGACGAAATTATAGAGAAGCATTTCTCGGAATAAGCGATACTTAAAAAATAAAAAACGGAGGAGAAACGACAAATGGGTAAACGAAATAAGCTAGTAGAAGGTATTGTCATTGGAGCAATTATAGGAGGAGCTGTTTCTTTATTTGATAAAGAAACAAGAAGCTCCGTCATTCAAGGAAGTAAAAAACTGAAAGACAAAACAACAACTCTTATTCAGCACCCTGAACTTGTAACGGATACTGTCAAAGAGAAATATGAAACCATCCGTACGACCATCGAGCAAGTTTCTGAAGATGTATCATTTGTAGCAGGAAAAGTAGAAAAGTTAAAAGAAACAACGCCTCAGGTGATGGAAATTGTAAACGATACAAAAGAAGCATTTGTGGAGAAGTATGGTGATGAACAAAAATAAATAAGGAGGCACATATGGCTGGAATGTACATAAATAACATCGTAAGGTTTGGCAAAGAACTGATGGGCCGCATTCATCGAGATGAGCTGCCCAGTTTATCAGCTGAATTGGCTTATTATTTGCTGCTCTCGCTATTTCCTTTTTTAATTTTCTTAATTACGCTGATTGGATTTTTGCCATTGGAATCAACAGACCTGCTTGACTTGGTCGAAAATGTAGCGCCACAGCAAACGCTGCACATGATTGAAAGCAACGTTTCCCATATCATTGGTTCTCATAATGAAAAGCTATTGTCCTTTGGTATCATTGCCACGATGTGGTCTGCTTCAAATGGAATTAATGCGATCGTAAGAGCATTTAACCGAGCGTATCACGTACAAGAAAATCGGCCTTTTTTAGTGGCGAGAGGTATGGCAGTTCTCCTTACTTTTGCGATGATATTTGTTATTATTGTAGCGCTTTTACTTCCTGTTTTCGGTCATATGATTGGCCTTTATTTATCGTCTACGTTTGGATTTTCAGAAACTTTTCTCGCTTTATGGTCTGCTTCCCGCTGGATTATCAGCGGTCTCATTTTGTTTACTGTTTTTACCGGGTTATATTACTTTGCTCCTAATAAAAAACTGCTGATTCGAAATGTTGTAAAAGGAGCAGCTTTTGCTACGGTGGGATGGACAGTGGTATCGATGCTGTTTGCATATTACGTAAACCATTTCAATAACTATACAGCTACATATGGAAGCTTGGGTGGAATTATTATCCTGCTTATTTGGCTGTACCTATCGGGGATGATTATCGTTATTGGAGGAGAAATCAACGCTATTTTCTATGACCGTCGAGTCAAATCTTCATAGTCACAAATTGGGATGAAATCATTCGTAAGATATGAGCATACTAACAAAGTGAAAGGGAGGTTTTACATCATGACAAAGCATACAAAAAAAGGCGGAAGCAATACAAAGCAAAATAAAAAGAGCCAGCCAAAGCATAAAACAAGCAACAGTCAAAATGGACAAAACGGTTACCATTAAGGCATTGATTTCCATAATAAAAAGCCTAACAAATACGTTAGGCTTTTTTGCGTTAAGATTTTAGCAAGCGAAGGCCGTTTAAGATAACTAAAATGGTGCTGCCTTCGTGACCTATAACACCAAATGGCATATCAAGCACTTGGAAAAAATTCGAACAAATTAATAAAAAGATGACGGCAATAGAAAAAATAACGTTTTGCTTCACAATTGAGTTCATTCGTCTGGAAAGAGCTACTGCATCCGAAATTTTTGATAGATCATTTTTCATTAAAACGATATCCGCTGTTTCAAGTGCCACATCCGTTCCTTCTCCCATGGCTACTCCAACGTTAGCAGTAGCAAGAGCAGGTGCATCGTTAATGCCATCTCCCACCATTGAAACGGTAGGGAATTTTTCTTTTAACGCTTTAATTTTATCTACTTTCGCTTCAGGCAAACATTCTGCAATGTATTCATCGACTGCACATTCTTTTGAAATGGCTTCGGCTGTTTTTTCGCTGTCTCCTGTAATCATGACAGTATGAATACCCTGCTCTTTAAGAGATTTAACAGCGTCTACAGCTTCTGTTCGTACAACGTCTTTTAGCGCAAGCAATCCTACAATACCATGCTGGTCTTTTGCGTACACAATCGTTTTTCCTTCACTGGCAAGCGTAGATGAAATCCCATTTTCGAATTCAGCTGCATCTTCTTTACCTACAAACTCTGCTTTTCCTATCTTCCACGTATCTCCTTGAAGAGAACCAATGACACCATATCCGGGAACGTCTTCAAGCGAATCTGGCTGAACGAGTGTTAACTCCTGCTTGTTTTTCACAAAGTCAACAATGGATTGAGCAAGCGGATGGTTGGACTGACGTTCAATTGATGCGATTTTAATAAGAAATTCTTGTTCGTGCATATCAGAACGGACAATGACATTTGTTACTTCTGGTTTTCCTTTTGTTAACGTTCCTGTTTTGTCAAAAGCAATTGCGCTTAAATGGCTTAACCTTTCCAAATGCACGCCGCCTTTGAACAAAATTCCTTTTTTTGCTCCGTTTGAAATAGCAGACAGCGAAGCAGGGGTAATAGATGCAACTAAGGCGCAAGGAGACGCTACAACTAAGAGAATCATTGCACGGTAAAATGTCTCGGTCCAGCTCCATCCAAGTACATAGTGTGGGAGAAATAGCATAACTGCCACAACCGATAGAACAATTTTTACGTATGTGCCTTCAAATCGTTCAATAAACAATTGAGAAGGCGACTTTTCACTTTGAGCCGTTTGAACAAGTTGAATGATCTTTTGAAACAGCGTCTCAGCACTTGGCTTTGTCATTTTAATGGTAATGGCGCCTTTCACATTCACCGTGCCCGCGAATACTTCATCATCGAGCTGTCTTAGTACAGGAACAGATTCCCCTGTAATAGCAGCCTGATCAATCGTTGTTTGACCTGAGACAACAATACCATCGGATGGCACTCGTTCACCCGGCTTAACTAGCAGCAAGTCACCGATTTGTAAATCCGAAATGGATACAATTTCTTCTTGATCTCCAATCAGACGCGTTGCTTCTTGCGGCTGTAAATTCATCAAGGCGCTAATTTCTCGGTTGCTTTTATTCATGGTGTACGTTTCTAATGCACCGCTTAATGCAAAAATGAAAATAAGCATAGCACCTTCTGTCCAGTAGCCAATTACAGCCGCTCCAATGGCTGCAATAATCATTAACATTTCGACATTCAATTCTTTATTTTCAATCGTTTCTTCAATGCCTTCTTTTGCTTTAGCAAATCCGCCTATCACGTAAGCTAATACAAAGAGCGTAATAGATACAGCAGTATCCTGCTGTTTTGACAGCAGCCAGCCGGCTAAAATCAGCACGCCGCTTAACAATGCAGCAATGAGTTCACCATGTGTTTTTAATACATTGACAGCAGAAGATGTTTGCCGCGTTTGTTCTTGTTTTTTAGGTAACGCATTTTCCATACAAATCCTCCTTGAACGATAATTGAGAAGAATAATCACAATCATTACCCCTAAAAAAGCACGAAAGCTGCCATCTCAGCGATAGCAGCACATTTTTTCACCTATTGTCTTTTAAATTGGGATATTTAGTATAGTATAGCACGGAACAAGCAAGGAGGTAACGACTAACGCCTAAAAAATAAAAACAGAATGCAGCTGGACGTCTGCATTCTGTAAAAAACGTACTACATATCTAAATGTTCTTCATAATATTTATAAGCGGAAGTGTAAATGTGCTCGATATCGGCATCCGTCATGTACATTAAGGTTTCACGGTCAATCCCCTTCATTGTTTCAATAAATGTAATCATGTTTTTACGTTCTTGTCTGCTCATTTATTATTCTCCTCTCCATCTGTTTTAATACAGTTTATTATATTTAATTGTATTATATAACAGAAAAAGTATTTTGTGTGGATTTTTTTTTAAAATAGGCAAAAAAATTTAGAAAGACGTAAATAATTGACTATATAGAAAAAGGTGTTTTATAATTTATATATGAACATATGCTCATATACTTGCATATAATGAACGGAGAGATGTTATGAAAAAAGATGAACATTCGTTTTTATCGCCTCAAACGGTAGAAGAAGCTTCAAGAATACTAAAAGCTATTTCAGATCCTACGAGAATGAAAATTCTTTATTTGCTATTTCAAGAAGAGTGTTCAGTCGGTCATATGGTTGAAGTGCTTGGTGTTTCACAATCAGCTATTTCACATCAGTTGACTCACTTGCGTCATTTACGTTTAGTAAAATATCGCCGTGAAGGGAATACGTATTTCTATACGTATGATGATGAACACGTGGTTGGAATTTTGCATCAAGTAATTCAGCACGTAGAATGCGCACATAACGAGTAGAAGGAGGGGCTTTGCATGAGTCATGATCATCACCACCATCATGGTCACCATCACCATTTTGATACACAGCGTGAAGGCAACAAAAAAGGTCTGTTAATTGCACTCATTATCACAGCGGGTATTATGGTTCTTGAGTTTGTTGGAGGGCTTTTTACAAATAGTTTAGCGTTATTATCCGATAGCGGACATATGCTTTCTGATACAAGCTCACTTGCTCTTAGCCTTGTAGCGATATGGTTTGCTAACCGAGCTGCATCGGCTAAAAAAACGTACGGTTATTATCGCTTTGAAATATTAGCGGCTCTTTTTAACGGAGTGGCACTGTTTGTAATAGCAGGATTTATCATCTATGAAGCCTATCAGCGCGTATTAGAGCCGCAGTCTGTAGCAAGCGGCAGCATGATGTTGATTGCTGCTGTTGGTTTACTCGCTAATTTAATCAGCGCATGGTCACTTATGAGACAAGGCGATGTGAAAGGAAATGTAAATTTACGCAGCGCTTACTTACACGTATTGGGAGATGCTTTAGGATCTATTGGAGCTATTGTAGCGGGACTTCTTATGATGCTGTTTGGATGGTATATTGCTGATCCTATTATTTCTGTAGTTGTGTCTGTATTAATTTTAAAAAGCGCTTGGGGCGTGCTTGCTCATAGCGTTCATATTTTGATGGAAGGCTCTCCTGAAGGGGTAGATCATAGTGAAATAAAAAACCTTCTTGAAAACATTGAAGGAGTCAAAGATGTGCATGATTTACACATTTGGACGATTACTTCAGGACTGGACTCATTGAGCTGTCATATGCGCGTAGAAGATGAAAAAGATTGTCAGCAAATTTTGCAAAAAGCCATCGATTTAGTACATGATCACTGCGGCATTGAGCATACGACGATACAAATTGAAAAATCAGCTCTTCAGCATCGAACGCTAAAAGTTTAAAGAACAAGCGAGAACCTATAGGTTCTCGCTTGTTTTTTGTTGCATAGGCATCTTTTGTCCGAATACAAAAAGAATAATAAAAATAAAGCCAAGCACCCCGCTAATAATATTAAAAAAGCTGATATGGTGAAAGAACTGAATAAACGTGCCGCCTATATAAGGGCCGGCAAGGCTTCCGATACTAAAAGCAATGCCGCATAGTAAATTACCTGTAGGCAGTAGGCGAGCAGGAATCAAATCCGTCATATAGCTGATTCCTAAACTAAACGTCGAGCCTACAACCATGCCAGCTATAAATAAACAGGCTACTAATGGAATAGCGGTCTCTTCCAAGAGACTTGCTGTAAAAAACGTAACGGCTCCAATTGATAAAATCCAGCCTAATACCAATTTCCTTCCAAATTTATCGCTCAGTATTCCGAGAGGAAGCTGAAATACAATAGCTCCAACTGCAAAGGAAGTCAGCAGCAGTGAAATAAACTCTACTTGCAAACCAATTCGTAAACCATATACAGGAAAGCTTCCGTTCAGTGATGATTCTAAAAATCCATATCCAAAAGGCGGCAAAAAAGCAATCCAAGCATACTTAGCCGCCTTAGAAAATCGCTTAGCCGTTTCTTTTAATGAATTAACCTCCACTTCCTGTAGGGGAAATTCATTTTTTATCAAAAATAAAAACACCCACGTTATGAGGCAGAGAGCTGAAGAAATCATAAAAGGAAGCGCTTGATTAATTTCAATTAACGGCGTCATTAAAGGGCCAACAGCAAAACCAATACCGAAAAAAAGCCCGTACAATGAAATATTTCGACCTCGTTTATCAGCAGGTGAAGACGATGTAATCCACGTTTGAGTACCAAAGTGCAACGCGTGATCTCCTATTCCAATAAATAAACGGAGCACAAACCAAAAAACAACAGATTTCCACAGGGGAAACAAAGCTAAAGACAAAATAACCAAAAGTCCGCCTGCTGCAATAATTGGCTTATATCCGTATCTGCGAAGCGGCCCTTCCATAAAAGGAGAAATAAATAAGATGCCTAGGTACAATCCAGTTGCGTTTAATCCGTTTATAGTAGAGGAAAGACCGTCTTTCTCAAAAATAATAGCAATTAAAGGCAGCAGCATACCTTGGCTGAATCCAGAAATGGCGACAAGGCTAACTAAAATCCAGAAACGTTGTTGATGAGTAGCACTCATAGCATTTAACCTCTTTTTTATCTATATTTTGTCAATCCAACTGTTTAATCGTACAAGGAAAACGCTTTATTGACAAGGATGTAAACATGCTGCGCTGTCTATTTGACATCTTTTTATAGGAAGAGTAGAATAAAACATGTAAATAGTTACATGTTTTTATTTACAATAAAGAGGTGATCGCTATGATAGAACCAGTGCTTAAGAAAATAGCGACATTCACAATTAATGTCGGTACACCGATTGTCATTGGTCATACAGGATTGGGAAAAAAACAGTTTATCCCTATTAAGTCAGGTACTGCAGATGGAGAGATAAAAGGTTTAATCCTTCCAAGCGGAGCGGATTCTCAAATTATTCGTTCAGATGGACGCGTTGATTTATCTGCAAGGTATGTAATTCAAACAGAAGATGATGAGCTTATTTATATCGAAAACAACGGAATACGTCAGGTTAGTGAAGAATTTAAAGAACAGGCTGCTGAAGGTAAAATTGTACCTCCAGAGCATGTTTATTTTCGTACGGTTCCTGCCTTTGAAACAGGAAGTGCAAAGTATAAGTGGCTACAGGACCGCATTTTTCTAGGCGCTGCTGTGAGACACCCAGACAGCGTTGTGCTAGACATATACGAAGTTTTATAAATTAACTCAAAGGAGAGATATAAACATGGAAAAATTTATTGGGAATCATATGATTTACACATACGAAAACGGATGGGAATATGAAATTTATATTAAAAACGAAAATACAATCGATTACCGTATTCATAGCGGAATGGTGGCAGGACGATGGGTTCGTGACCAAAAAGTAGATATTGTGAAGTTAACAGAAGGTGTATATAAAGTATCGTGGACTGAACCGACTGGAACAGATGTATCTTTAAACTTTATGCCTGATGAAAAACGCATGCACGGCATTATCTTCTTCCCAAAATGGGTACATGAACATCCTGAAATTACAGTGTGCTATCAAAATGATCACCTTGATTTAATGCATGAATCTCGTGAAAAATACGAAACGTATCCGAAATACGTTGTACCTGAATTTGCTGACATTACATTCATCAAAAATGTCGGAGCGAACAATGAGGAAGTTATCGCTCAAGCGCCTTACGAAGGAATGACAGATGATATTCGCGCTGGAAAATTGATTTAATACGGAATCATAAAAAGAGGCTAGAACAAAAGGAAGATCCGAACGATGAATTGAGATTCTTAATGGAGAATCAACTTCGTTCGGATTTTTTTATGGTGACGGTGTAACAAGTATCCATATTGAGAGTAGTTGATTATATAAAAAGAGGTTTATAATGAAGTAAAGGAGTGAAGAAAATGGAATTTAACATGAAAGAAGAGGCGGGGTTTACAACAAATTTTCCTTATGGAGAGCTACATATCGCCGGAGATGAAGAGTATGGCTTTCGTCCGTATCAGTTAATGGTATCGTCCATTGCTGTTTGCAGCGGAGGCGTGTTAAGAAAGATTCTAGAGAAAAAAAGAATCGCTTTTTCCGATTTACGCATCCAAGCTGATGTGACGCGAAATGATGAAAAAGCGGGGCGAATCGAAAAAATTTACTTGCACTATATCATCACAGGAGAAGACCTGCCATTAGACAAAATTGAAAAATCAGTTGAGCTAGCACGAAAAAATTGTTCGATGCTACAGTCGGTTGTGGACAGTATTGAAGTGACAGAAACCTTCGAAATAAAATGAGCCTGGGACAAAAGTATGTTAGTTGAAGGAAAATCCGAACGATGAATCGAGATTCTAGCTGGAGAATCCAACTCGTTCGGATTTTTTTATTGGTAGGCTGAATGGAGGTTTCATGTATGTGGCTGCTTCTAGCTGGTGATTGGAGGGCAAGACGGAAGACTGCTGCGGGAAAAGCGGAACAGGTGAGCCCCCAGAAGCGTAAGCGAGGAGGAGACTCACTGGGCCGCCCTCGGAAAGCGAAGTCTTGCACGGAAATCAACAGCGGTATCTCAAGCGGTCCCTACGAGCTCATTTCTCCCCTTTGTTCCTCTTTAGATGGAATAGATTTAGTTATGTCTCAAGCTCACATTTCCTTTGGTTTGCTTCCAGCTTTATCAAAATAGCGCATGCGTTCAGGAGTCAGCTGAAGAAGCAAATAATTTGGGTCATCTGGACTTTTAATCCACTCTTTTAACTTTTCATTCCAAAATTTCTTTTTTAACTCTTCGTTTGTTTCTACATTTACTTTGGCTTCTACCTCTACATACGGATCACTCCAACCTTGCCCCTCATAGCCTAACAAAATATGAACGTAAGGGTTTTTTTCTAGTTCTTCGACTTTATGGGTATCTTTATTGGTGGCGGTGTAGAGCACAAGATCTTCATGAAAAAACATCATAAAGCGTGAATAAGGTTTTCCATCTTGAATTGTAGCTAACGTTCCAATTGTATAGTCATCCAGTAAGGATAAAATTTGATTTTTCACATCATTATTGCTCATTTTTTCACTCCTTATTATATCTTTTTATCCTTGGTAGTTTGGCTGATTTTTAACTATCTTAATCAAAAATCAATTAAGGGTTTATCATTTATAAAAATAGGTTAAAAATACTAACATTGACGGTGAGTCTATACAAATTCCATTAATTTGATATGATTGATTTTGTTGTCAAAAAATGAATAAGGTAGGTGTACATATCGATGATCAATCGGATTTTTCTTATAGCGGTTATTCTTGGGGTGCCGCTATCTGTTATTGGGCACATGATGCACTGGTCAGATGTTCTTATGTTTATTATTTACTGTTTAACAATCATTGCCCTCGCAGCTTTTATGGGGAGAGCAACAGAGAGCTTAGCTGTTGTAGCTGGTCCTCGAATAGGAGGTCTATTAAATGCTACGTTTGGTAACGCTGTAGAATTAATTATTTCTATTTTTGCTCTAAAAGAAGGCCTTACAGCTGTGGTGCTTGCATCGTTAACCGGTTCTGTATTAGGAAATCTTCTTCTTGTAGGCGGTCTTTCATTCTTCATCGGGGGATTAAAATTTAAGCGTCAAGAATTTAATGTCTATGATGCAAGACATAATTCTGGATTATTGATCTTTGCCGTTATCGTTGCGTTCGTTATTCCTGAAGTGTTTGCTAGCGAAATGGACGAAGTGAAGACTATGTCCCTGAGTGTCGGAATCTCCATTATTCTCATCATCTTGTACTTAGCGGCGTTATTTTTTAAGCTGGTAACGCATCGAGGCGTGTATCAGCATAAAAGTGAAGAAGTGGAAGAACATGAGGAGCCAGAGTGGTCAATGTGGAAAGCGATTACTGTTCTCTTTTTGTCTACGTTAGCTGTAGCTTACGTATCCGAAAGCTTGGTTAGCACAATCGAAATTGTATCGGAAAGCTTTGGCTGGAGTGAGCTGTTCATCGGGGTCATCATTGTAGCGATTGTTGGGAACGCGGCAGAGCATGCTTCCGCTATTATTATGGCTGTTAAAAATCGCATGGGTGTAGCTGTTGAAATTGCTGTTGGATCAACTTTACAAGTAGCGATGTTTGTAGCACCGATATTAGTGTTAGTTTCTCTATTATTCGAAAACCAAATGTCTCTTGTCTTTACTTGGCCCGAGTTGATTGCGATGGTAACGGCCGTATTTTTAACGATTGCTATTTCTAATGACGGAGATACAAACTGGTTCGAAGGTGCAACTCTTTTAGGTGCTTATATTATTATGGGAATTGGTTTTTATCTTATTTAAAAAAGAAGAGGCTGGGACAAAAATGTTTTAGTTGAAAGAAGATCCGAACGAATAATCGTTCGGATTTTTTAGGTTATAGTGAACATAGATTTCATGTGTTTAGTTGCTTCTAGCTGTTGATTGGAGGGCAAGGAGAAGACTCCTGCGGGAGAAGCGGAATAGATGAGACCCCGCAGGAGCGTAAGCAACGAGGAGCCTCATCGGCCGCCCGCGGAAAGCGAAGTCTTGCACGGAAATCAACAGCGGCGTAAAAAGTGACCCATACTAGCTCATGTATCCCATTGGTTCGTCTTTAGATTGGATTAATTTAGTTATGTCTTAATCTCTTCTTTTTGTGTAAGTAAATAGAAGAATTTCCCTTTCGGTATTCAGGATAAAACAGGGGATGTTTGAAAAAACTATGGTTGCATTCATTAACGATGTTGAAAGGAGTTTCTAGATGTTACGTAAATTGCTTTTATTTGTGTTTACCATCATTATTTCATTTTCATGTTCAACGAAGATCGCCATT
>Ga0268253_10000035_pt1 | contig 42196 bp, 36 predicted proteins | sample AgamicMgMarz_FD_200250 | JGI IMG/M metagenome (GOLD analysis project Ga0268253, IMG submission 200250) | Agave microbial communities from Guanajuato, Mexico - Mg.Ma.rz (v2) (version 3) | ecosystem: Host-associated > Plants > Phyllosphere > Phylloplane/Leaf | place: Guanajuato, Mexico... | reverse complement strand
GCTGCCAGCATTTGCGGTAAAATAACCGCCCAGCCGACTGCTTGAAGCAAGCGGCTTCCTTCTTTAACAGGCACGTCCATTTTCGCTTTGGTGACAGCTAGTGAAGCGATAAAGGCAATGACGGCTGCGATTGCTAGTGAAATTAACGTAACTTTTTCTGGATCAATTAACGCCCAGTTTCCAAACTTAATTTTGCCAAAGAGAAGGGTACCGATAATCGTAAAAATAGGAATAAATAAAGCAGGTAAAAAGATTTTGTTTTTTAATCGCTGCGCGTGAGCCACTCGTTCTTCAGCAGGTGTTTCGGCTTCATTTGATTTAGTGACGCGGTTAAATGAAGCAAGCAGCACCATGATAATGACTAAACATCCTACATAAAAAGGCGGAATGACGTTGCCAAATAAAAACGTAATAGAAAACAGCGCCCAGAATAGAGAAGATCCTAAACGGTTAGGATGGTCAGGGTCGCGTGCGATTCGAATCGCGATAAAAGCGACAATAATACCAAGTAAGTAGTAAATCGTATCAAGTGTCAGGATGCTTTTCATTTAACTCGCCTCCGTCTTTGAAGATGATGTTGGTTTGTGCTTCGTCATTTTTCTGTGAATACGTCGGTCTAACTGACGGAAACGAATGGCACTGATCAGCAGCGCTGCGAGGGCAGTTGGAATACCCCAAAGCGCCATATCCCAAACGTCAACGTGAATGCCTACGGAGTCAAAGAACCCTTTCATTAAAAGAATTCCACCCGTTGCGATAAAGATATCTTCTCCGAAAAACCAGCCCGTATTTTCAGCTGCCGCTGCGTGAGCTCGGATATCTTCTTTGACTTTAGGCGGAAGCTCTCCGTATTTGGCACGCGCTGCGCCTTCAGACATGGGTGCCACTAACGGACGCACGGATTGAGCGTGTCCTCCGATATTTAAGCCGACTGCGGCTGAGATTTCACGGATAAAAAGATATATAAGTAAAACATTTCCAGAAGAAGCGTTTTTCGCTTTTTTAATCAGCACTTCCGCTTGTTCCTTTAACCCGTATTTTTCTAACACGCCAAAGATAGGAAGAGTAAGTAAAATAGCCATAGACATATAGCGGTTATCTACAAAAAACTGGCCAAACATCGTAATTACTTCATGCAGTGACAAACCTGATACAAGGCCCGTCACGATGCCTGCAACAGTTATCACAAGCAGCGTGTTTAGACGAAATAAAAATCCCACTGCCACTAGCAAAACCCCAATTAATTTCAACATAAAAAATCCCCCTTGAGTATGTATAAATCGTGCTATAAATTTACCTCCATTGCTTTTCTAAAAAAACAAAGATGTTTTGAGTATAAACAATTCTGAAAATTAAAACAAGATAGTTAAGACATAAAATAGTTATATTGGTGAACTAAAAGCATAAAAGGAAGATTTATATACAACATGCATGTAGAAATAAAAGAAAGAATTCCACGAAGAAGTTTGGGCAGAAACTTTTTAAGCTGATCTGCTGAAAACACCTCTCCTGAAATACCAAAAATGGTGTATAATGCTAAAAGGTATGAATATAGAATTATATAGGTTACATATAGGTAAATCTATATAACTATATTTTAAACAATATATTGAAGGAGGAAGGAGCATTTGAATTGTTCAAATTGCAGCCATTTTAATGATGGCGGGAAGTTTTGCGTGAAATGCGGCCAAAAATTACAAGAAGAGGCAGCTGTAAGCCAGACGGCAGCAGCATCCGAATATCAGCCTCAACCTCAGCCGCACACAGCGTATACGCCTCAACAACCTAATCAGCGTGTCCGTCAAGCTAAAAAAGTGTCAAAATCATTTTTTAGTTATTTTGCAGAAGGAATTAAACATCCAACAGCTACAGCGCAAGCAGCAGGTGAAAGCCAATTCGTTAATGCTCTTATCACAGTCATTCTTTATGCTCTTAGTATACCTATTATGCTGTATGTGGGCTGGAAGCTATTGTTGATACAATTTGTTCGAAGCATGTTCAAACTGCCTATTATCAGTGAAGAGCTAGCTCCATCAGACATGGAGGATTTTAATACGAGCGCTGATTTGATAAAAGCTACAGATATCAATAGCATTATTCATTTTAATTTTACTGATTTTGTCTTTAAGCAAGGGATTTTTATTTTTATTGGACTCGCGGTTATTATTGGAGCAACATATGTTGCAGCAAAGTTTGGAAAGGTAGACGTTTCCTTTAAGGGATTTTTCTCACGCTTTGGCACGTTTATGATTATTCCAACAGCGCTTCTTCTAATGGGACTTGTCCTTGCATTTCTCCATGTTGAATACTTCTCTTATTTTATGAATTTTGGTTTGCTGAGTATTTTCCTTGTGGTTCCATTTACGGTTGCTAGCTTCAAGCAAAGCGGAACAAGCGGCCTAGATCGTATCTATAGCACTCTTATTGTATATGTAGTAATTACGATTGTGCTGACGTTCATTGCGAATGGGTTAGGAGAAGAAGCTAAAACCATTATTACAAGAATGGGAAACAGCACTGAATTGAATGACCTATTTTAAGCCGACAGAAAGCATCGTGTACAGCGGTGCTTTTTCATACCATTATAAAAAAGGAGTGTAGAAATTGGGATATTGTAAAGAGTGTGGACATCAGTTAACCGATGAGCATCAATTTTGTCCAGAGTGTGGACATCCTGTGGAAAGAAAAGAGACTTCTAGCCAAGGAGCACAATCACAGCGTTACGCAGAACCTGCATCACCTTCAGTAGAGGAAGGGAGAGAATCGGTAAAACCTCCAAATAAAAAAACAAAGGTCATTGCGATTTCAGTTATAGCGGCAACTGCTATACTTGGCGGCGCTTATTACGGAATAGATAAAACAATGATGGCGCCTAAAGCAGTATCAGAAAAATTTATTGCTTCAGTAAAGGGCAATGATGTGGATAAAGTAAAACAATATGTAAATGATGGTCAAATTCAACTAGAAGCCAACGATGAGCAGACAAAAGCATTTATTACATATTTGCATGAAAATCCGGATGTAATGAAATCCATCTCTGAAGGGTTAGTGGCAGATAGCAGAGCGCTTGAAGCAGGAGTTTCAAGCGAAGATCACTCTTCATACGCTAAGTTAGAACAAGACGGAAAGAAATGGGGAATCTTTGATCATTACACGGTACAAATAAACCCTGTATATGCAAAAGCTCAGTCTACAGAAGATGCGACAGTAGTATATATTGATGGTCAAAAAGCTGGAACGGTAAGCAGTGACTCCTCTAAAAAGGTTGGTCCATTTTTACCTGGTACGCATACATTAAAAGGTGAAGTGCAAAATGATTATGGAAAAGTTGAAAACGAACAAGAGATTGAAGCTACCAACGGAGAAGATGTGAACGTTGAGTTTGATTGGTCAGATCATGCAGTATACATCTCTTCAGATTATGATGACGCGATGCTGTACGTTAATGGTAAAGACACAAAAACAGAAATTGGCGATATTGATTATCTAGGTCCGCTGCCAATGGACGGTTCAGTAAAACTATATGCAAAACGTGGAGAAAAGAAAACGGAAGAAATATCAATTAAAAAAGGCATAGAAGATGTTGCGCTTAATTTTGATGAAGAAAATACAGCAGAAGTATCAGCTCCTTCTAAGGAAGAACAGTCGGGTGACCAAGATTCAAAAGCTGGTTCTGAAGTATCTACTAGCGAAGTTTCTAGTTTTATTGAACAATATATGTACGCTACAATTTCCTCAATTAACAGTGGAGATTTCTCTATTGCAGAGCCATATATCGATTCTAACGGACCAAAATACAAGGAACAAAAAGATTATACAGCTTACCTAATCAAAAAAGGCATAACAGAGGATTTATTAAGCTTTAACGTAAATAGAGTAACAAAACTCGATGACTCTATGTATAAAGTATATACAACAGAAGAGTATGATATTTCGTATGGAGACGGATCTGTTAAATACAAAAAATTCAACAGTATTCATAAAGTAAAAGAATTATCTGATGGAAGTTTGGGAGTTTATCAGCTTATTAGTTCAACGGAAGTAAAGTAAAAACTAATAAATAGACTTTGAAAAAGCAAACAACTTAGTAGGTAACAATACATAAAAAAGACGTCTTCTATGAGAAGACGTCTTTTTTATGTATGAGTCCAAATATCAAACCCAATACCTGGGATACTGACGGTCTTGAAATAAATTATTATACACGGTAGAAATCAATACAACTACACACGCACAAATCATAATAATACCTAAGTATCCCCAGCCTGCTTGAGTATTAATTGCGACAATCGCGCTAGCTGCAGCGGGAGGATGAACGGTTTTTGTAAGAATCATTAAAATAAGAACAAACGCAAGCACAATCGCGATAGTGATTAGACTTCGATGAAATAAACTCCAAATAATAAGTGCGGATACCGTTGCGAGTAAATGACCTCCAAGCACGTGGCGCGGCTGTGATAAAGGACCTTTGTGAGCTCCGAAGACAAGTACGCAGCTTGCGCCAATCGGAGCAAGCGCCATTGGATAACCAAGCGCTAGTGCAATCGCGCTGCTGATGATAATTGCAATTAAGCCTCCGATAGAAGAAACGACTGCATCTCTATAATTGATTTTAGGTTCTTCTTTTAGTTCTCCTTTCATCTTTTTAGCATAAGAGCTTAAGTAAGACAGAAAGGGACTTTTTGTTTGAGCAAAACTTTTTTCAATCTGCATTTCTTCTTTCCTTTCTCTTTTGTAAGTAAAAGTTGTTTGTCAAGTTGTATGTCAGAACATCTGCTATATTAAGTTAGTTTATAAGAAAACAAGGATTACTGGAAGAGGAAAAATGTCTTTTTTTATTGGAAATATTTTTTATGAACGAAAAAAGGCGGGATAAGGGGGAAAAGGGTCTCTATGTGCAGTAAGAGTAGGAGAAATGTATAATAGACCTAGAGGTGACTAAATTATGTATCTAGTAGACTACCATCATCACACGAATAATTCATTTGACTCTCAGGCAGTCATGAAAGAAGTTTGCGAGCAGGCTATAAAAAACGACATAAACGAAATTTGTTTTACCGAGCACTTTTCATTAAATCCATTAGCGCCAACGTACGGTCATATGGATTTTAATAAATATGAACGAGAACTAGCGGAATGCAGAGATCAGTTTCAAGATCAGCTAGTGATTAAAAAAGGTATTGAGATTTGTGAGCCGCACTATTTGAAAGAAGAGTATCAAAAAACGATGAAGCAAGAGAACTTTGATTTTATTTTAGGGTCGGTTCACAATATTAATAATATCAAGCTTCGTAAACACTTAGAGCTGAATGATAAAGAAGCGGTTTATCGCGCTTATTTTAACGAAATGTATAAGCTAGTAAGCGAAGCGGATATTGATGTGTTGGCTCATTTAGATTTAATGAAGCGCTATGCGTTTGAGCAATACGGCATTTACGACTTTTATCAATTCAAAGATATTCTTGCAGATATTTTGAAAAAAGCAATTGATCGTAATATTGGAATTGAAATTAATACCTCAGGCATGAGAGGAAAGCTGGGCGAAGCATTGCCGGCACTTGAAGTTGTCGGGTTGTACCGCGATTTAGGAGGAGAAATCTTAACAATTGGATCTGATTCACACTTTGCCGAAACCGTAGGCGCACATATGAAAGAAGCAGTTGAAATGGCAAAACAGTGCGGGTTTACGGAGATTTATACGTTTGATCAACGCAAGCCGAAAGGAATCAAAATTTAATTTCAACAGAAGGGAAAATAGAATATATTTTCATCTTTTATAAATAAATGTTAGAAAATGCCCTCTTGGTTATATGTTACAACCAGGAGGGCATTTTCTTGAGCGTACTGTTTATATTCACTTTTGCTTATGATCCGATAAAAACTTTCGGACTTCTTCTATGGAAATTCCTAGTGCGCGAGCACTTTCCATAAGGCTTATCCATTCTTGATCCATTGACAGTACATTTTCTTTTTTCATTACGATTCATCCACCCTTTGCCAGGGAACCCAGCCGTCGTAGCCCAAAGCGGCCTTAGACCTGAAGCTTTGCGTCACTATTTTTCAATAGTTTTGCCCTTATCTGGATAATTTGTAATAGTGTTCTTAGTATACGGTTATTTTACAAGATAAAATTTGTAAAAGGTGTCGAAATGGGTCGATTGTCATAAAAAAATTAAAAGTCAGATAATAGATACATCAGTGTGTTTTTCGGAACTTTAAATAATATTGAAATTCAATAAATTCTTCTTTGGTCATGCCGTCTCGAATAGCTCGTTCAATTAAATAGAGCCATTCTTGGTTGAGACTTGGCTTTGAAGTTAGAGCTGGACGGCTGATATCTCCTTCAATTAATTCATCGATTGTTGTATGAAGAGAAGAAGCAATTTTATCAAGCATTTGAAGAGAAGGGTTATTATTTAACCCTTTTTCTAAATGAGATAAATACGATTTTGAAATACTAGCTTCTTCGGCTAAGCGTGTAATAGAATAGCCTTTTTTTAATCGTAAATTTTTAATATTTTCTCCTATCACTTCAGTTCATCCTCTTTTTATTAGGTTTTTGTTCATTATAACGTATAAAAATGGTTTGTGACCGTTTTTTTATCAAAAATGTTCTTTATAAAGAATATTTCGGGGTTTTTTGTTGCGGCACATATCAACCAATTCACGCTCAGTTCATACAACCCGTGCACAATAAAAATAGAAAAACATAGAACAGGAGAGATGAACATGACGTGGAAAAATGAATGGACGAAATGGAGTACTCATAAAGAGCTGCCAAGCCAATTAAAAAAACAAATGAGTGAAATGACCAAAAGTGAACGAGAAGATGCCTTTTACAGACAGCTCGAGTTTGGAACAGGCGGAATGAGAGGCGAGCTAGGTGCAGGACCAAATCGTATGAACATCTATACTGTTCGGAAAGTCACGGCTGGACTTGCTACATACATTGAAGAAAACGGAACGGAAGCCAAAAAACGAGGAGTTGTCATTGCGTATGATTCCCGTCATGGCTCAGCAGAGTTTGCTTTAGAAGCCGCCAAAACATTAGGATCTTACGGAATTAAAAGCTATGTATTTCAAGAACTGCGACCAACGCCCGAATTATCATTTGCCGTTCGTTATCTTCGCGCTTATGCTGGCATTATGATTACAGCGAGCCATAACCCGGCAGAATACAACGGCTATAAAGTATACGGAAAAGATGGAGCACAGCTTCCTCCTACAGCCGCTGATGTAATTGTCACACATATGAATAATATTGAAAACGAACTGCTGCTGGAAGTAAAAGACGAACATGAACTTCTAAGCCAAAATCTAGTAAGCTATATCGGAGAAAATTTGGATCAAGTATACTTAGACTATGTAAAAGGCCTTCAGCTAAACAGCAATGCGTCAAATACGAACCTGTATATTGTCTATACGCCGCTTCACGGTACGGGACAAACACTTATTCCGCAAGCACTTCAAAACGCTGGATTTCAGTACATTACAATCGTAGATGATCAAAAAAATCCAGATCCTAACTTTCCAACTCTTTCATCTCCTAATCCTGAAGAAGCACAGGCTTTTCAGCTAGCAATTCAATACGGAAAAGAAACGGATGCAGATTTGCTGCTTGCCACAGATCCAGATGCTGACCGACTAGGAGTCGCAGTGAAAAATAACAGCGGTAAATATGTACTGCTGACGGGAAATCAAACGGGTGCTTTATTGCTTCACTATATGCTGTTACAGAAACAAGAAAAAGGAATACTTGCAGACAACAGCGTCATGCTTAAAACGGTTGTTACATCAGAGTTAGGTCGTGCAATCGCAGAAAATTATGGTGTGGAAACAGTCGATACGCTTACTGGTTTTAAATACATTGCCGAAAAAATTGAAGAGTATAAAAGAGAAAGAACAAAAACGTTTCAATTTGGATACGAAGAAAGCTATGGTTACTTAATCGGTGACTTTGTGCGTGATAAAGACGCCGTGCAGGCAGCAGTGATGATTGCTGAAGCAGCTGCTTATTACAAGCAGCCAGAAATGACGCTTTATGATGGACTAATAGAACTTTATGAAACTTACGGCTACTACAAAGAGTCGCTTACTTCTTTCACTTTAAAAGGAAAAGACGGAGCCGAACAAATCAATCGTATCGTGAACAGCTTCCGCGAGCATCCTCCTGCAGAAATAGCGGGTATGGCAGTCGAGAAAATAGAAGATTATCAAAGTGGAAAAAGAATCAACTTGCTCACCGCTCAGCAAGAAAAAATGGACTTGCCTTCATCCAACGTACTCAAGTTTTGGCTGAAAGGAAGCTCTTGGTTTGCCATTCGTCCGTCTGGCACAGAGCCGAAAGTGAAGTTTTATTTTGGAGTGAGGCAAGGAACGACTGTAGAGAGTGAAGAGCGAGTAAAAGAAATGGAAACAAATGTTATTGATATGATTGCAAGTATCATTTACTAGCAGAGAAGCGTTGACTGCATCAGGGTATTTTTTTATTAGCAAAAATACTGCCTGAATTCAAACCGAAACAGCCCGGACGCATCAGCCGTTTCTCAAAATGTATCTGCTGCAACTGAAGAACAGCTTGCCTCCATGAAGGAAATTGCTTCATCGGCGATGGATTTAGCAAATATGTCATAAGAGCTGCAAGAATTGATTGCGAGGTTTAAAGTTTGAGGAAACCTAAAGGTTTGGAAGCTTCCAAAGCCAAGAGAAAAATTGAAGCAAAAAGATTCAGTAAAAAACAAGCTGCAACTAGTAAGACTATCTGCAGTTAAATTCATACATGAAAAAAAGTCTGGTTCTCATTGAGAACCAGACTTTTTTTCGGTTTTATTATCAAGCAAGATATAAAGATATCTCTAGCATTATAGCATGAACAAAGGACAATAGTCATTAAAATATGGAAAATAAATAAGAAAATATCTTTATTGGATTTTGAAATGATTGTCACAATTCATAAATAATAAGCAACAAGTTAAATAAATGAAGATAAAGTACTGGAAAATCTAAGGATTTACCCGATATTAGAAAAGATGTCTTTAGATTTATATAGTACTAGAAAAGTAGTAAAAGTAAGGAGAGCAGCCAATGAAAAACATGATGAGAACCTTGGTAGCGATAGCTATCATTCTAGTTCCTTTAACGGTTTTTTCGACAGCAGAAGCCGCAGGAACAGAACCTCTTGTATCGGTAGAACTAAGGAATTACTTAGGCAATAAAAGCAGTATTACAATTCAACCTTCAGCATTGTATCGTCTTAAAGATGAGGATGTAACGCTGCAAGCAAACAAAGATTATGAAGTGAAAATAGCAGGCACGAACGTGGTGCTATATCAAGAAGGAGAAAAGTTAGGAGAGTTTTCTAGCTTTGAGGTTACACCGTCTACTTATGATGCAAAACTTACTATTAACGGCATGTCTTATTTAGGGGACATGAAGTTTACGAACGAAAGCAATAAGTATGTTCGTCCTGTCAACACTCTTCCTATAGAAGATTATTTAAAAGGTGTAGTAGGAAAAGAGCTGTATTGGTCTTTTAAAACAGATACGTTTAAAGCTCAAGCAGTAGCAGCAAGAACGTACGTACTTAGCCTTAGAAAGTCAGTAATCAACGATACGACGAGTTTCCAAGTGTATGGAGGCGACTATTGGGATGAACGTATCGGAAAGGCTGTAGATGATACATTTGGACAAGTCCTCACGTATAAGGGAAGTATTATAAACTCGGTATATTCTTCAAGTAACGGAGGAATTATTCAATCCAACACAAATGTCTGGGGAACTCCAGTTAATACATATTCTCAAGTAAAAGATGATCCTTATGATCCCAAAAAAATATGGACTAAAACGGTTCGAAAAAAACAAATTGATTTATCGGGAAAAGACTTAAAAAAGCCAGAAGAATGGTGGAGCAAAACAAAAGAAGCTGACGCAGAAATGACCAATCGTATTAAAGACAAAATGTTAGCTGGAGACCTAAAAGGAAAAGATATTAAGATTACAAGCATTTTAAAAATTAATTTCTACGCTCCTGACTCAGCCAAGCGTGTAACAAAAAGCGATATTAGTGTCAAATATATTGTGAAAAATGAGTTTGATAAGAACGGGAATATTGAGGAAAAGCAGTGGGATTTAATCGGCAGTTCAGCCGGAACAATCAATTATCTTATTACTGAAGGAGGGATAGGAAGTAAATACGTGACAGATATTAATGATGATGGAACTTCTATTATCATTAAAGGAAAAGGATTTGGGCATGGGATAGGCATGAGTCAATTTGGTGCTGACGCTATGGCTGCTGGAGGCAAAAACTATCAAGAAATTCTAGCATTTTATTATCCTACCACTCTGTTAACAAGCGTATATGATACAGCATATCCAAGAGTGTATAAAGTACTTCCTGATGCTCCAGAAGTAAATGACATTACATCAGAAGATACTAAGGTTACGGGAAAAGCAGCACCTGGAAGTATCGTGTATGTGAAAAAAGGATCAACGTTGTTAGGGCGTAGTATAGTATCCAGTCAAGGTACATATTCAGTATCTATCCAGCCGGAGGCAGCTAAAACGAAAATTGGCGTAGTAATTAAAGATAGTGCAGGATACAGCCCTTATACATATAAAACAGTTGTGCAAAAAGTGACAAAGCCTGCATTACCAACCATCAATAAAATTTATGATCAAGATACAGCAGTCAGCGGTACAGCTGAAGCAAACAGTATCGTATATGTAAAGAAAGGATCAACAGTCCTGGGAAGAGGAGTAGCAACAAAGCAAGGAACGTATAGTATTGCCATAGCACCTCAACCTGCTAATACGAAAATGGGTGTAACGGTGAAAAATAGCGCTGGGTATAGTGGATATATGTACATGACTGTTTCAAAAACCGTTCAAAAACCAGCTGCTCCTGTTATTTATACAGTGAATGACCAAGATACACATGTAACGGGGACAGCTGAAGCAAACAGTATCGTATATGTAAAAAAAGGATCAACAGTGTTAGGAAGAGGAGTAGCAACCAAACAAGGAACGTATAGTATTGGAATAGCACCTCAACCTGCTAAAACAAAAATTGGCGTAACGGTAAAAAATAGCGCTGGGTATAGTGTGTACACATACAGTACGGTAGTGGCAAAATATACAGCACCTAATGCACCGGCCGTTAGTGATATAACAGACGAATCCACAGTAGTAACAGGAACGACTGAAGCAAGAAGCCGTGTATATGTTAAAGCAGGAACAAACGTCATTGGAATAGGTACAGCAAATAGTAAAGGTGCATTTAGCATCTCTATTTCAAAACAAGCAGTAAACACTAAAATAGGTGTAACGGCAAAAGGAAAAGGCGGATACAGTCCTTATACTTACAAAACGGTGGTATCCTCTAGTCCTTCAGCACCTAGCGTAAACCGTGTTTTCAGTCTGGTAAAAATAGTGTCAGGATCAACAGAACCTAAAAGTGTTGTCTATATCAAAAAAGGATCTCAGCTGATTGGAAGAGGCGTAGCTGATAGCAAAGGCTCTTTTAATATAGCCATTATACCACAGTCAGGCAAGACGAAAATCAGTATCATTATTAAAAATCCAAAAGGTAAATACAGCCCGTATCGTATTGTGACGGTCGGTTAATAAAAAAGCGGACGCATTCAAGCTATAAATGCGTCCGCTTTTTGCTTATTCAGCTTTATAAAAGAAGGGAAGGAGATAACAAACCTCCATATATTAAAAGGAAAACCAAATTTTTCTCTCCGTTTTTTCTTGATTGAGATAGAATAGAAAGAGAATCTACTACATAGAGACTAAAGTATTCAGCTGTAATAAGATTATGCAGCTGAGGAACAAAAGGAGTTACGAATGAAACTATCGACTACTGATGTAACAATTGAACTTAAAAACTTTTATCAGCTTCTAGTTACTTGCCACGGACAACACAAACATACAAAAATGTCTTATTACTTAATTAAAGACCAAGAAGTGATTGAAAAGGTACCTTATTCTAGAAATCATTCATATACATTTAACTTGAACGAACGAGGAAGATATAGAGTAAAAGTCTTTATTCGAAATGCCGAGGGAGAGCAAACAGTAAAAACAAGCGAAGATTTTCGCTATAAAGACTTTGAAACAAAAGACTATCCAGTCTACGAAAAGAAAGTCTATTCGATAGTAGGCGTTCATCGGAACGCGGCTTTTATTAAACTATTGATGGAAAAGCATAATCAAATTAGAAGCTTTATTGACCCGACCAATCAATACTGCGGGCAGACTTTTTTCGACCTTCCAGTTGAAAGCCTTGAAGATGTCGAAGGACAAAATGTTACGTTAATTGCTCTAGAAGGTCTTAAACTAGACGGACATCAAACAGAGCTCTATACATTAAAAGTAAGTGAAACGAACATACTGACAAATGCATTGAACCGGTTCTTATCAATGGATTTATATAGACTATCTAGAACTTTTTACGAAAACGGTTTAACAAAAGGAGCAGAATACGTAAAAGACTTTATTCATCACAAATTCAACTCATATATTCCGTACACAGCCGAAATAGGCGAAGGTACAAAACTTGGTTACGGAGGTATTGGAGTCGTTATTCAAAAATCAGCAAAAATCGGAAAGAACTGCACCATCTCACAAAATGTAACCGTAGGGTCGCGCGGCAAACAGCCAATTATTGGAGACAATGTATATATTGCCCCCGGAGCTATCTGTATTGGAGGCACGATTGGAGATAATGTCGTAGTAGGCGCCAATGCAGTTGTGACAAAAGATATTCCAAGCAACTGTGTCGTAGCTGGAGTGCCAGCTAAGATTATTAGTACGGATATGGAGAAGTACGAGAAATATGTTCGAAAAGAATAGAGGAAATGCAAAAGATCTCTAAGATTTAGAAATCTTTTTGTCAGGTTGTTGAGAAACTTTTTCTCAACAACTTTCTTTTAGGTCTTTTCTTTTTTTTTGAAGTGGCAACACTGATAAAAAAAGACTGGAGTTGATGAACGATGATGGGATCATTAAAAAATCATCGAGGTGAACAAGTGCCGGTATCCGTAGAAGCCTTAGTCTCTCTCAATCATTTTTTACGAATGATTGAGGTCACAATTGAGTTTATTTTTATTGAGGAAAAGCTGGTTCTTTATTACTCCAAGGACAACGAACGACCTTCTATTCATCCCGAAGGTCAATTGGCTAAAGAGCTTGAAACGAATGTGGCCTACCGATGTTTTTTAGGATTATCTTTTATGGATAAGGTGTCACATCATTCGACGAGTAGTTTTAATCGTCGTACTCGTTTTCTTCATACAACGATTTTCGAAGATATTTTTGATGAAATCGTTCGCCAAGCAATCGAACATTGAATGGTAGGCAGGCAAGCTCTTATGACAGATTCCCCACATGTTAACGCGAATGCAAATAAAAATAAGTATGAAAAACAAGCGGAAAACCCACGTCCTAAAGCGCATTTAGAAGAATTAGAAGCAGCTGCCAATGAGGAGCGCATCCAAAACGGGAAAAAGAACTAACTCCTCGAAAGGTGGAGGTTAAACACAATGTTATTACCAACACCTATGTGACGGCCGGGAATGTATCGGATTCTGCTCTATATCTTGAGCGTCTTGAAAACCAAGTAGAGAAGTTTCAGTTTTCCGTTGAAGCTGTGACATTAGATGCCGGTTATTTTACCAGTTACATTTGTAAAAAGGTCACAGAAAAAAAGATTTTTTTGGTCATGGGTTATCGACGTTTCGGATCTTCAAAAAGAGACATGCCGAAACGCTTGTTTAGGTATGTGCAATAAAAGGATGTTTTCGTGTGTCCAATGGGATGCATGCTTTATTCTCTTACAGATCGTTCAGGAGAACGATTGTATAAAGCCAAGAAATAAGATTGTGCGGTATGTCTGATGCGTGAGAAGTGTTTTTCGAAGAACCAGAAGCAACGTATGATTACTCGTTATACTGGAGAATCCTATAAATAAAGGGTCAGAGCCTATAAATGAACAAAATCGGGGCAACAGTTATATAAGCTGCGAAGTACAACTATTGAACGTAGCTTTCCAGATGCTAAGGAGCTCAATGGCTATCGCTATGCCGGTTATCGAGGGAGGAAGTCTGTCCAAATGCAGGCCAATCTGAGAGCCGGCTGCCAAAACCTAAAAAAATTGCCCATTATTTTATCAAATAATGGGCAATTTTTAGTAATACGTGGGTGCAGGGTTAACTTTCTAGATAAAAGGGTTTCTCCTCAATCTGAAACAAACTACATCTTAATAGGTGTAGTTTGTTAATATTATTTATCGTTAGTTAACTCGGATTTTTCGCGTTCTTGTAATAGTGAAATTGCAAACCCTACAACAATTGTTAAAATTCCTGAGTAATTAAGTCCCAATGTAGCTTCTTGGAATGAAGAAACTAATAATAAAGCAAACATAATTCCAGTTAATACAATAAGCTTATATTCGATTTTACCTTTGTAAGCAAAATTTAGCATGTATTTAATACATCCTATAAAGAAGATAAGGTAAAATAGCATACCTGGGTAACCTAATTGATATAAGAGTGAACCTAAAAAGCTTTCTGTTCCCATACTAGAGACTTCCCAGGCAGGAATACCTTCTAACATTGCATAGTACACCCCTCCTGAACCGATACCATTACCAAACGGATGTATAGGAGAATTTAACAATGGCTGGATAAACCCTTCAAAGTGAACTATGGCACTTGACCTGACCCCACTGTTATAAGCAATTAGGAAAAATATAGTTAAAAATGACATTAACGGTGCAACAAAGGTCCTTGGTCTTATCTTTACGACATACAAGAAGAAGATCCATACAAGTATAAGTAGATAAATAGCAAGAGCACCTTTACCCAATGTTAACAATAGACCAACAAATAAAATTACTCTAATGAAAATGAGTGGTACATTTCTTTTCATAAATAGGGTACAAATAAGAGCGGCCATCAAAAAATAACTAGCTGTAATTACATCAAAGAATATTGAAAACATACGAGGTACTAGATATGGACCTAATGGTGTATCCCAGTTAGGATCTCCACCTTCTAAGCCTTTTGCTTCTAATACGTATTTTAAATTGAACCAATCTTGCCAAACGTGAGAGTCACGACCAATGAGGTTGAAAATAATTCCACATATAACTGAAAGTACACCTAACCATATGGTCATTTTGAATACTGAGTAAATCTTTTTAGGGTTATTCTTAAGTCCAAAATAAATTAATCTACCTAAAAAGTAACATACAAATATCATTAAATATTGACGGATATAAAAGAATTTACTTTCTAAATTTGCTACAGAAGGCATAACAGTACTAATGCCAATCCATATTACAAGGGGGATAAAAACCTTTTCAAACTTAATCAACCTTAATGTTTTTGGGTACCTTGTAAAAAGATAAACCAGAATAAATCCAGCTAATAACTCTTTATATATAAACAACAATTTCACGTTCATTCCGCTTATTTGATAGTCGGTAAAAGTATTACCAATTCCCACTAATACGTTTTGGAATACAATAGAAAATACTAAGTGATAAAGCAAGAATATCGGTTGTTTAAAATAAGATGTTATTAAAATGACAAAGAACATACTGTTCAAAACTAAAAACATATATCCAATCTTTACATTATGTAGGTTTGAGATATAACAATAAAGTAAACTGTGTAGAGAAAGGAATAGTAAATAATAAACCAGAGCAGTGTTATTTACTCTTGAGTTGGAATGTTGCAATTTTAATGATGTGTTTATCACATGTATATCCTCCTAAAAAAATTAATTAGCATCAACTGATATTGTAATATAATATAGTTGAAAAAGGGTTCTAGATATTTTTCTTGTTAACTAACTTTGATTTTAGGCTGTTCGCTTTTACTTACTTTTTTAACGGAGAAATCTTTTCCAAGTTTTATTGATACAACTTCAATGTATTTGTACATTAAGGAAGCAATAGGAAGAGTAAATACAGGAACTAAACATATAGCGACAGGTAAAGGTATTAACTTGCTCAAAAATTTGCCGCATAGCATTATAATGACAGGGTGAATTAAATAAATACTATAAGAAATCTTTCCAACCCATAGAAGCGACTTTTTAGTTAAAAATGCTTCAATTCGTTTAGAGTTTAATACCAAAGAGAATAAAATGATAATACCAAGTGCAACTATCCATTGAATAATTAAAGATCCTAAGACCGATAATATTCCATCTTGTCCGAAAGGAATTAAATTAAGCAATGTTTTATTAATAAGTAAAAAGCTTAAGGCTAACAAGATAATCTTATGGTTTAGTTTTAATTTTTTTATTTTTTTACTAACCTGATGAGAGCACTTTGCTAAGACAGCTCCCATGATAAAAAATGTACAATAAAAAAAGGTATCCCCTATCGAGTTAAGTAGATAGTTTATTGGTTCAGAAATGAAAATTTTTTGGGCAATTGCTTTTGTTAGTACCCATAAAAATGCCATAGATCCCAATCCAAGAAGTAGAGATTTTATCCAATTTAATCTAACTATAATTAACATTAGAAGCGGGAAAATAAGAGATATTCTCATTTCATGAACTAAGCTCCAGGTTGCACCATTTACGTTATTAACATCATAGCCAAGCATAAGTATGTAGGAAAATACAGCTTCTATAGTTAAAGGGTGTTCCCAACGGTGGTTAAATGCATCTGTTAGTTCAGTTATTGGTTGGTAGTCTGACAAAAGTATCATAAGAGTTGAAGATAAGACCATTACGAAAATATAGGGAATGTAAATTCTGCAGAATCTTTGTAAAGCGTATGACTTATATGAATACGGCTTTTTGTTTAAAAATGGTAATGATAATACAAAACCACTAAGTACAAAGAACAGTAGAACCGACTCAGTTCCTGCTATAACTAAATGAAAAGGTGTATAATTTAAAACTTTTAAAAAAATATTCGTTGAAGGCTCTATATTGTTGGTATAAAAGACGAAGAAGCAAAGTACACAATGGTAAATCATAACAACTATTGAAGCAATTCCGCGAATTGAATCTAAACTGTCTATTCTTTTTGTTTTGCTCAATATATCTTTCTCCTTTTAATAAATATATAATTCGAATTTACTTTAGCATAATTTACAATATTGGACAATATAACCTATTGAAAATGTATTTAATGGTGAACCTTACATATGTCAATGATAAGTTTACTTTTATGGTGACCAATACGATTTTTTCTTTATTTTTTAGCGAAAAAGTATCATAATAGTTTGAAAAATATATAGGAAAATAATACACCTCTAAAAATATAGGAGATTTTAATTAATGTTAAAGATTAATTTGGGGAATGTTTTATTTTTAGGTTCAATTCTATTTATTATTAGTTTAACTCTGTTTCCAGAAGCAGCATTAGGTATTGGTGTAGGGAAAGGAGGGATTAATGTCACTCCATTTCATACGATTGGACATACACTCTTCCATCATACTTTTGCTAATTTTATAAAAAATAATATAGGAAACATTATTTTATTTATGCCTTTTGGTTTCTTGTTACCATTTAAATTCAGAAGTATCAATAGCATCCTAAAAGCATGCTTAGTGGGAATGTTATTTTCGGCTACTATTGAGTGTGTTCAATTATTTATGTCTAGCAGGTGGACAGATGTTGATGACGTTATTTTGAATACAATAGGAACTGGAATAGGGTACAATGTATTTAAAATATATGTGAGAGAGGACTGAAATCAGTCCTCTTTTTATTTTATAAAAGGGGTGAGGAGGATGTCATAAGCAACGGAGGTACAAACGATGGATACAACGTAAAAAGAGATAGTTGAAATGAAAACTGATGTTAAATCATTACAAAAAGAAGTGCAAGAACTGAAGCAGATCACCACACGTCATGATGGAAGAATTCAAGCCATTGAAAATATGTTGAACAATATCAATGAAAATAAAACTTGGCTCAAACGTACTACTACCAATGCCATTATTGATGTGGTTTGTACCGGTTTTATAGATGGTAGTATCGCCATTATCTTCACAGTATTTAAGAGAGGAAGATAAAAATGAAAAAAGGTGTATTCACATTATTGGGTGGTTTCCTAACTGCCCTTTTATTTTTCTTTGGAAAAATTGGTGTGAGTTTTGATTGGTTTAAAAATGAAAGTATTAAAGCTTTTATTGCGCTTGCCGTTAATATTTATGCCATATAGAAAAATACACACGCATCCACGCGTATTAATCAGCTAATACGTAAAAAAAAATCTCAAAAGATATAGTCCAAGTCTCTATTTCTCTATTTATGAAGTGGCTTTTTTATATAAAGCCTAAAACCTATTAATTAGGCTCGTATCAGCTGCGATTTCTTTTTAAGTTCATAGCTTGTATTAAGTAAGTAATGCAAAAACGCAATAGTAAAAATATTAAGATGATTGATGTTTCTCATCACAATGGAACGATTAATTGAACAAAGGTAACGTCCGATGGTGTAAAAGGCCAAGGCGGATATAGTGCACATACGAAAGTGGCCGTAAAATAAAAGAATAAGAGGATTCTAGTAAAAAAAAAGCATGCACCAATGCATGTTTTTTTGTATATCTATGATTTTACAGCAGACCTTTTTACTTTATACAATACGAATAAAAGAATTGCTGCGCCAAGTGAATCAATCGCTACATCTACGATACGGCCATCCCGGCCAATAATAAATGCCTGATGGACTTCATCTAAAAATGCAAAGGCAGCTACGCATAACCATGCATTCAAGTAACGATATTTCTGTTCCTTCAAATTCCAGTAAAAAAGCAAACCTAAGATACCGAAAAAAGATAGGTGGGCAATTTTCCGCAAAATAAACTCTACGTTAAATCCATAACTATAGGACGTGTAAAATTCACTGCCGGGTCGCAAGATGAACCAAAGTGTAGCATTATGATTCCAAGCAGACGAATTTGTCCAGCTAGAAAGACTAGTTACTTCTAAGTGTGGCGTATGAGAGAACTTTGAAATGGATAAAAGTAAAAGGATCAATAAAACGCGTTTTAATATCATCAGAAAAACTCTTTTCTCTACAAAATTTTCACTTAATGATAAAGAGATTTGAAGAGAAATGCAAGGGAATCGTAAGCATCATTCTTGATTATAGTTCTTAATACCTGTTATAGATTTAGGTGTTTAATACTATATGGGTAATAAGTTCCGATATATCAAACATTATATTGAAGGCATTGGTTGCGTTTTCAATATAATTTCATATTAAATGAATATTTATCAGAAATTTTACAATAAATAATCCAGTTGGCTCAATAAATGCAAGGGCTTCGCTGGTAAAATAAGTTTTAGAAATTTATTGGAATAAAATGAACAATTTTGTAAAAAAAACTAATCTATGAAAAAGAATTAGTATATAGTCATAATGTTAGAAAAGGGTCATAAGGTATATTTTAGATATAAATAACGACATAAAAAGGACAAAATTGGTCATATGGTAACTTTCGACAAAATAAGACATTGAAGGGTTACTATGCCTATGGTAGTATTTCATAAGTGAAAAATAGTTTATATAGGCCTTTTGAAATGAAAGGAGGAATTGCAATATAATTGATCTTCATTGTCACATTTTGCACGGGATAGATGACGGCGCTCAAACAATGGAAGACAGCTTACAAATGGCTAGACAAGCAGTATGTCAAGGCAGTCATACGATTGTCGCAACTCCTCATCATCAAAATGGAAAATATATCAATGGGAAATGAAATCTTACATCGAGTTTCAGTATTAAACAATTACCTAGTTCAAGAAAACATACCTCTTACTTACGATATTGGCGGGTCAAAAGCCTCGTATATATGGAGAAATAATCAGAGACTATCGTAATGGCAAAATATTAACCTTAATTCAAGCGAATAAATATATTTTTATAGAATTACTATCAAGTCAAGTGCCTCAACTTGCAGAAAAGTTACTTTACGATATTCAATCAGAGGAATTGACGCCTATTATCGTTCATCCTGAGTGAAACACTCGTCTAATTGAAGAGCCAGACATTTTGTATAACCTCGTTAACAAAGGTGCAATGGCCCAAGTAAGTGCTTCAAGTTTGACAGGAAGGTTTAGTAAGAAAAATAAGTAATTTCCAAATACAGGAAGCTAGTGAATTCATTGCTTCTGAATATGGAATGGATACGCTCTACATGTTTTATGAAAATGCAGAGGCTATTATTAATGGTCAAGTATGTTTCAAAGATACGCCTGATAAGGTCAAGAAGAAAAAGTTTTTAGGAATCTTTTAATTGTTAGATTTCCTAACAACTTTCTTCTTTTTTTAGTTAGTAATGATTTAATATTCAATAAAAATATAAAAAAGAAATAAATGGTGATATCTCCTAACCACTATCAAAGGAGATACTCGGCCGTACTGTGGGTGAAAAACACCTTAGACACGCTTGTTGTCAAGAGTACGGTGTGAGGGCGGGTTAGATGCCCAACTATATAAATATTTATGAAAGAGCTGTATCTCTACAACTTTTCCATAAGTATTTACATCTTGTACATACCTAAACTAGTAAATAAAAAAAGAGAATGAGGGATGATTAATGATGAAAAAAGTAAAAAAAGCCATTATTCCAGCAGCGGGATTAGGAACCCGTTTCTTGCCAGCAACGAAAGCGATGCCAAAAGAAATGCTGCCGATTGTAGATAAGCCGACTATTCAATATATTGTTGAAGAAGCAGTTGCGTCTGGGATTGAAGATATTATTATCGTAACTGGAAAAGGCAAACGGGCTATTGAAGATCATTTTGACTACGCGCCTGAGCTAGAAAATAATTTAGTATCTAAAGAAAAATTTGATATTTTAGAAAAAGTGCGTCAATCGTCTAATGTGGACATTCACTATATTCGCCAAAAAGAGCCAAAAGGTTTAGGTCATGCTGTATGGTGTGCGCGTAATTTTATTGGGAATGAGCCATTCGCTGTATTATTAGGTGATGATATTGTACAAGCAGAAACGCCATGTCTGCGTCAGTTAATGAATGAATACGAACAAACACTATCTTCCGTCATCGGGGTACAAACAGTGCCTGATAATCAAACGCACAGATACGGAATTGTTGATCCGATCTCAAACGAAGGACGCCGTCATCAAGTCAATACATTTGTTGAAAAACCAGTGGCAGGTACAGCTCCTTCAAACCTAGCAATTATGGGACGCTACGTGTTTACACCTGAAATCTTTAAATTTTTAGAAGAGCAAGAAGTAGGAGCTGGCGGAGAAATCCAGCTGACGGATGCGATTCAAAAATTAAATGAAATTCAACGTGTATTCGCATATGATTTTGAAGGTAAGCGTTACGATGTGGGTGAGAAATTAGGGTTTATTGAAACCACAATTGAATTTGCTTTACAGCATAGAGATTTGAAAGAAGATCTATTTAATATCATGAAGAATTTAGTAGAAAGTGAGACTAAAAAAGTAGTAGAAACAAAATGAGGAAAAAGGTTTAATAACAATAAAAGTCTAAGTATCTTTATTAAATTCTAAAGCAGAAATAATATTTGATTAATTTTATACTAAAAATTTAATATTCTGTTCTAGACTATAGACTTAAAGTCCTTTTTTGTAAATTTATTTTAATTAAAAGATAATGATGGTAAAGGAGTAATTGAATTGAAAATCCCTTCAGTTGAACAAGAATCTGTGGATTCTAGCTCCATGTTATTAGAAAACAAAGTCAATAATAAATTAGTGTATTCAAAAGCAAAAAGGTCAATAGATGTCATTGGGGCAATATTAGGTTTACTTATACTTTTACCTATCTTTTTAGTAATAGGGATTTTGATAAAAATTGAAGATCCAAAAGGCCCTGTATTTTTTAAGCAGGTTAGGGTGGGCAAAGATGGATCAGAATTTAATATGTATAAATTTAGATCTATGGTCACTGACGCAGAGGAAAAGCTAGCTGAGTTATTAACTCTAAATCAAGTATCAGGTGCAATGTTTAAGATGAAGAATGATCCTAGAGTTACGAAGATTGGTAGATTTATACGAAAGACAAGTATTGATGAGCTACCTCAGCTATGGAATGTGTTAAAGGGAGAAATGAGCTTAGTGGGACCAAGGCCTCCATTGTTGAGAGAGGTCAACGAATATACAAATTATCAAATGCAACGCTTGCTAGTAACACCAGGATGTACGGGGATTTGGCAAGCAAGCGCCAGAAGTAGTGTGGGCTTTGAAGAAATGGTGGAAATGGATCTATATTATATTCGTAATCGAAGTTTGTTTTTAGATTTTAAGATTATCTTGAAAACTGTAACAGTATTTTTAGGTTCAAAAAATGCTTTCTGAAAATAATCACTATTTAAAATGGTCCATGAATTTAAAGTGTCAAGCCAATTAGTGAAATTAATTGTGGTTTGAAATGAATGGAAGCATTTTTCAGGTGAAATGTTAAAAATATTATTATAGAAATAAAAGGCTTAAGATATTTTACTTAAACTATTTATTGTTAGAAAGAAGAATCTAGTTTATATACATAATTCATATAGTCAGACTATGTATGTAAACTGGTTTTATTTTTACTAAATGGAGGAAATCTAAAATGTTTCTGAGGCTGTTGTTAATTATCGTTTTATTTTCCAATTGGCTGGAAGAATGGATTCCTCTATTTACTTTTACCGATGAAATTTTAGCGTTAGTCTTACCAATCTTAGGGTTAATTAAGATAGTGACTGTTAAAAAGCACGAAAAAGTTTTTACCAATTTAGAGGTATTAGTATTTATTCTAATTAGCATAGTTTCTTTTATAGGTGTGATATCAACTATATTTTCAAATGTTGATACTACATTTCCCCTGCAAATATATACATTATTTGCAGATGTTAAGTATATTTTAATATATTTCGGGGCTAGAATACTATTAAGATACTATGTTACTAATAGCCAAGAACTATATAGTTTCATAGCGAAGCTTTCATATCTTTTCGCTTTACTTTCCCTAAGTGTATTTGTATTAGATTTGATTTTTAATTTTATGCAAGGCTATAGTAACCGGTTTGGTTTAAAAAATGTAGCTTATGGATTTGGACATCCTGCGGAATTTTCATTATGTATTATCTTGCTAACAGCTCTTAATTTATATTTTAGTTTACGGTTCAAACATAAAATAAATTATATATATGTTATCTTAAATTTACTATTACTATTTACAGCAGGTAGAGTCACAGCTTTAGCTTTCTACATAACCTTAATCCTTTTAATATTGTTTTTTAGATATTTTAGAAGGTACGTCTTCATTGGAGCAGTTGTAAGCTTTACAAGTGCAATAATATTTACCTTTAATAAATTCAATGAGACTTTTATTAATGTACAGGAGCCTAGAGGTATCTTGATGGTTACAAGTTTAGATATAGCGAAAAGGTTTTTTCCTTTTGGTAGCGGGTTGGGAACATTTGGATCAAATGCGTCAAGAACTAATTATTCCGAATTATATTACCAGTATGGCTTTGATAAAATTTGGGGGTTGGCTCCATGGCATGATGTCTTTTTAACTGATTCTTATTGGGCTATGATGATTGGTGAATATGGTTTGATAGCCTCCTTTATAAATTTGATTGCTTTGTTATTGCTACTGGTAAATTCATATTATATTTCCAAGGGGATATTTGGAGTTGTAATTTTTTCACCTATTTTATATATAGTAATAAATACTCCTGTAGATACTACTATTGTAGCAAATAGCTCCTTACCATTAATGTTTGTAGCCGCGTTATTAATCTCGTTAAGGTTAACTAAATTTAATAACACGGATAGGCAGTAAATAGCTCGTGGGAATATGTACTTGTTTATATTAAATTTTATTCCTTAAGATTACATAATTATTGAAGAATAATAAGGAATAAAACAATCGTGAAAAGTGAAAGGTAGTAAAAAATGTCTAAGTTAGTTAAATCAGGAATAATAGTTTTTGTAATTACAGCACTCAGTAAAGTATTAGGTTTCTTAAGGGAAACCTTCTTAGCCTACCAATTTGGTACATCTTTTGAATCTGATGCTTATTTTGTCGCTTTGACTCCTTCGACACTAGCTATAACGTTTGCATTAAGTGTAAGTAGTGTCTTTATACCTTTATTTGTAAAAAATATGAATGATAAGCAAGAAGCCCATAGATTTGCTAATAATATTATAATCATATTTTTTGTAGTCTCTATTGTTTTATATTTATGCTTATTCTTAAATGGAAAAGCTTTTATAAGCCTAATTGCTCCGGGATTACCACAATATGCAGAAACATTGTCAATTCAGATGTTGAAGATTTTATTTCCCTTAGTATTTGTATCTATTGTTATTCAAATGTATACAGACATGCTAAATAGTTATGAAAAATTCTCTGCATCGGCCATGAGTCTTTTACCAAATAACTTGTTAATAATTTTTTATCTTGTAATAGTGGGGAAAGAGTTCGGTATAGGGGGGGTAGCATATATTACGCTTGCTGCCTTCTTAACACAGTTAATAATCTTGTATTATTTATTAAGAAAGGAACAATACCAATTTCGATTATCACAAAAAGTTTTTGACATAAAAACAAAAGAGTTCTTGATGCTAGTTTTTCCAGTTATTCTCAGTAGTACTTTTAGTCAAGTGAACGCAATTGTAGATCGATTTATTGCATCGAATCTTTCGGAAGGAAGTATTTCTGCACTAATGTATTCCTTCCGGTTGAGATCTATGATAACTGGAATATTTGTGACTGCTATTATAACTGTGACATTTCCTAAAATTTCAAAACTAGCATTGAAACTTAATAAAGAAGATTTAGTGAAATTAACACAAGAGAGTTTGCAGATGATTTTGTTGATTGTAGGTCCTATAAGTGTTTATTTAATGCTCTTTAGTACTGATATTATAAAATTATTATTTGAAAGAGGAGAGTTTAGTCACCAAGCTACAATTGCTACATCAGGAGTATTCTTTTATTATTCTCTTGGTTTAATATTTATTGGTATAAGAGACGTCGTAGTAAGAAATTTTTATGCATTAGGAGATACAAAATCACCTACAATCATTATTATAGCTAGCTTGTTTATTAACATAATTTTAAGTTTCGTTCTAGTCAAAATCATGGGACTTAATGGATTAGGCCTTTCATCAACACTAGGAATTTTATTAAGCATTATGTTATTAAATAAAAAATTAAATTCTATACTACCAAATATATGGTCAAAACAATTTATTTGGACTAGTATAAAAATCACTCTTTCAATTATAGCTTCTGGTAGTCTAACTCATTTTATGAGAGAGAATGTTTATACATTTTCATGGTCTTTCTTGAGTGATTTTGAGTTAAGTTGTATACGTTTAATTAGCTATTTTATTCTTTATGTAGTTATTTATTTATTTATTTTGCTGTTTTTGAAAGAAAAAACGACATCCAATTTAATTAAAAAAACATTAGAAAAATTAAGGAATAGGTGATTATAATTGAACATTCTTATTGTTAACGCGCATTCTTCTAGAAATAAAGGAGATGCAGGTATTATTTTATCAATGATAGATTCTATAAAGAAAAACGTGCCAAATGCTAATATAAAAATTAAAACAAGATTCCCTGAAATTGATAAAGATACATATGATGTACTTGTACGAGAATGTGCTTGCAATATCTCTGTTGACCCCGACGAGTCGAAGGTAACCAAAATAATTTCAGCATTAAATATGCTAAGACGACTTTATAGCAAAAATCAAAAGATTGATGATGACTATAAATGGGCTGATGTTGTTGTAAGCTGTGGGGGAGGGTTTTTATTATCGCACCGTTTTAGTCCAGCATTGCTTCAACATTTAGTACAATTAAAAATCGCTTTTGATTATGATAAACCTGTTGTAATTTATGCTCAATCTATTGGTCCTTTCTATAATAATATTATGCAGAAAGTCAGTAAGCGAATATTAGATAGAGTAGATAGAATTTTCATTAGAGAGAATATTTCACAACAATGGTTAGAAAAGATTGGCTGTAATAATAAGAATATTGTAGTGGTATCAGATTCAGCATTTTGTATGAATAAGCAACAATCTGATTACGTAGATCAGCTATTTTTAGAATTAAAAGCGAACCATGAAGGTCCAATTATAGGATTAACAGCCAGAGATTGGAATTTTCCGGAGATGGAAGATAAAAGTCAACACCGCTTACGATATGTTGAGAGTATGCAAAAAGTCATTTTGCATTTTGAAGAAAAATACAATGCAAAATTATTGTTAATGCCACAAGTGTTAGGACCAAATAATTTTAATGACGATAGAATTATTAGTAGAGAGATATTAGCCGGTATCAACAGTAAGTTTAGTCAATTAATAAATTATGACTTTAACCCACGAGAATTAAAATATTTTTATTCAAAATTAGATATGTTTATTGGAACGAGAATGCATTCAAATATCTTTGCTCTTTCAAGTTATGTACCTACTGTAGCAATCAATTATGAGCATAAAACAAGAGGAATAATGGAGCTGCTGGAATTAGAAAATTATGTTTTAGAAATAAATCATATTACATCTAGCGACTTAATTTCAGTAGCTGAACAATGCTGGAAAAACAGAGATAGTCTAAAGAACAAATTACAAAGGCAAATTCCTCAGGTATTAAATAGTGCAGAAACTCCAGCGAAGTATATAGCTAGTTTAAATAAGAATCTAGTTCATAGTTAATGAAATTAATAGGTCAGTATTCTTTACAAGCAATGGTTACGAAACGGAGGTGCAGTTTATGAAAGTTTGCTTAGTTAGTTCTACAGGTGGTCACTTAATAGAATTGAAAAAAATTATTCCTGCTGTAAAGCAATATGAATTTTTTTTCGTAACAGAGCAAAGTGAAATGAGTAATGAACTAAAAGATGAGTTTAAGGTCTATTATCTCGTGCAACAAGAAAGAAAAAACATTCATATTGCCAAAAATCTATTAATCAATATTTTTAAATCGTTTAATATTTTAATCAAGGAAGCACCAGACGTCATTATTTCAACAGGTGCTGGAGCTGTATTTCCTCTTTGTTTATTTGGGAAAATACTTGGTAAAAAAATTATTTATGTGGAGAGTTTTGCCAAGGTGAATTCTCCAAGCTTGACTGGAAAATTAGTATATAAGTTTGCAGATGAATTTTATATACAATGGGAAAGCTTAAAATCATTTTATCCAAAAGCTAAATATAGGGGGTCTCTATATTGATATTAATGACAGTAGGGACACAAAACTTTTCATTTGATAGGCTATTAAAAATGGTTGACGAACTTATGGAAGATAAAGTTATTACTGATCAGGTATTAGGTCAAGTTGGCTATTCTTCTTATCAACCTATTTATTATGAGGGGTTTGATTTTAAACCTGAGAGTGAAATGACTAAACTGATAGAGCGTGCTGATATTATGATTACTCACGCAGGAGTTGGATCTATTACTACTGCTTTACAATTACGAAAAAAAGTAATCGTTGTACCAAGGTTAAGGCAATATGGGGAACATGTAGATGATCATCAACTTGAAATTGCTCAAGCTTATCGGCAAAAAGGATATATCGAAATAGCGAAAAATAAAGAAGAACTAGCTTACTTATTAAGAAATATCAATAGTATTAATTTTCAGAATTACGTTCCGGAAAAGTCTACAATATTAAGCTCAATCCAGGATTATATCGCTAATATATAGTATTTGTTTATAAAGGAGAAGTTTAATGAAAAAACCCAAGATATTAGTTGTAGGATCTTCCTTAAAAGATAAGGGAGGAATTGTAACAGTAATTAAAAATATAGAACAATCCTCCATTAATGATCATTATAAGATTAAACGCATTGAAACTTATATAACAGGGAGTATTTTAAATAGAGTATCTATTTTTATAGTAGCATTATTTAAATTAATTTATTCACTGATGTCTTTCAGACCTAATGTAATTCACATACATATGTCTGAAAAAGGAAGTTTCTATCGAAAAGCGATAATTTTGGTGATTTCAAAATTATTTAATAAGCCAGTGATTCTGCATATACATTCCGCAAGTTTTGATGAATTTTATAATTCTAATGAGTTTCAAAAGAAAGTAATCAAGTTTATTTTAAATAAAGCTGATAAACTTATCGTTTTATCTAAACAATGGGAGAAATATTATTCAAATATTGTTCCTAAGGATAAAATTGCTGTTTTATATAACGGAGTTTATAGAATTGAGCAAAAATTTAAAAGAGAGCACACTATTCCAATAGGGCTTTTCCTTGGCAGATTGGGCGAGCGAAAAGGTACGTATGATTTATTAAGCTCTATAAAAAAGCTCAAAGAAAATGGTGTTTTAGGAAAGTTTTATTTTGCTGGAGATGGAGAGATAGAACAAGTAAAACAATTAATAAAGGAATATGAATTAGAAGAAATAGTAACAGTCCTTGGCTGGGTAAATTCTACACAGATTAATGATTTGTTAAAACGAGTAGACTTTCTTGTTCTTCCTTCATATAATGAAGGCCTTCCTATGGCCATTTTGGAAGCAATGAATTTCGGTCTTCCTATTATTTCAACGTATGTTGGAGGTATCCCCGAGGTCATAACGAACAGTGACAATGGTTATCTCATAGAACCAGGGGAAATAGATGAATTAACAAAAGCATTAACATCCTTACTAAAAAGCGAAGAATTGAGAATAGAAATGGGAGAAAAGAATAGAAATATTATTCTTAAGAGGTTTGATATTCAGTCTCTAATGAAGGATTTATCCAACATATATAGTAGGTTACTGCAAAGTTAAGCCCTTGAGATTTAGAAAGAGTTAGATGAATAAAATATTCATTTTCATCTATTGTAAAAAAAGATGTAGCTATTGAGTGGATTTTCTAAGCTTATAAAGACTGAACAAGTAGATCTTATTTATTTTATTAAGCTAGTAGGAGGGGAAAGCTTTTTGAAAAAAAAAGAATATTTCTTTTCATTCTAATGATTGTAATGCTATTTTTATCGATTTTCTTGTACGAAAGTTTTTATAAAAAACATTCTTTAAGGAAAGTTGCAAGTGCAAATGACTTTCTTATAGGTGCGTCTGTTTCTTCAATCCCTTTTCTTAAAGACGAAAAATATAGACAGGTATTAAAAGATGAATTTAACTTATTAACGATCGAAAATGATATGAAATTTGCTAAAATACATCCGCAAAGAGACACTTATAATTTTGTTATTCCAGATCTTATTATAGACTTTGCACTTGAAAATGATATGAAAGTTAGAGGGCATACGCTAGTTTGGCATGCAACATTACCTGATTGGATTAAGGATCGAAAATATTCTAAAGAGAAACTTACACTAATATTAAAAGATCATATTCAGACTGTGGTGAGACATTATAAGGGAAAAATATATGCATGGGATGTAGTTAACGAAGCTTATAATGATGATGGTACTCTTAGGGAAAATATATGGTTACAAACTATAGGACCACAGTATATTGAACTTGCTTTTAAATGGGCCCATGAAGCAGATCCTAATGCACTCCTTTTCTATAACGATTATAGCAATGAGGGAATTAATGTAAAATCTAATGCTATTTTTGAAATGGTAAGAGACTTAAAAGAAAGAGGAGTACCAATTGATGGAGTAGGGTTTCAAATGCATTCAAGCATTACTTATAGCAAAGATTATAAGAAAATTAAAGAGAATTTTGCAAGGTATAAAGAAATTGGAGTAGAAGTTCAGGTAACAGAGATGGATGTGAAAATTCAGCATAGTAATGAATCATATAAAAAAAGGTTAGAACAACAAGCTGATATGTATGCTAAAACTTTAAATGTATGTCTTTCATCTTCAAACTGCAACGCGTTTATTACATGGGGGATAATAGACAAGTATTCATGGATTCCTGGATTTACAGGTAATAAAGATGCTCCACTTCTTTTTGATAATGAATATAAACCTAAGCCGAGTCACGAATCAATTTATAACGAGCTTAGAAGTAAAACAAGTAAATAAGGAATCTCTGACTTAATTTTAATGAACTAAAATACAATTTTCTTTCTATTAGGCTTAATTTTAAACAAAGCCAATTAAATTGTGGAATAGGTAGGCTACTGGATGCAATCTCTTAAAATTTACTTATAAATAAGTTATATTCTAGATATGAGTATGGTAAAAACCATACTATCAAGTTATTAAGTTTGGAGGTCAACCATGGAAGAGACAATTAGTTTACGAAATTTGTTTCAAGTGTTAAGTAAGCGTCTGTGGCTTATTATATTAATTACATTTATTGCAGCAACTGTAAGTGGAGTTATCAGCTTTTTTGTACTAACACCTGTGTATGATTCAAAAACACAAATTTTAGTTAATCAAGCCAAGAATGATCAAGAGTTGTACAATACTCAAACTGTTCAAACGAACGTGCAACTTATTAACACGTACAATGATATTATCAAAAGTCCAGCAATCTTAGATAAAGTGATTAAAGAACTAAAGCTTGATGATTCTGCTCAATCCCTAAGTGGCAAAATTCAAGTTACAAATGCAGAGAATTCCCAGGTAGCACAGATTGTCGTACAAGATACAAGTGCTAAACGTGCAACTCAAATTGCCAATATGACGGCTTCTGTGTTTAAAAAAGAAGTCCCTAAAATTATGAACGTGGACAATGTGAGCGTTCTGTCAAAAGCAACGCTTGGTGAAAGTGCAAGTCCGGTTAAACCACAGCCTCTTTTAAATATTGCGATTGCAATAGTAGTCGGTTTAATAGTAGGTATCGGTTTATCATTCTTACTTGAATACTTAGACAACACATTAAAAACGGAGCAAGATATTGAAAGTATTCTAGAACTTCCTGTGATTGGGGTAGTGACGAATATTAAAGATGTGCCTAAGCCAACAAATGTACAGCGTCCGGATTTAACTGCTCGCGTACCGCAAAGAGGTGAGACGTATGGCTCGTAAAAACAAAGCTCAAAAAAATGACAAACTGCTGACGTTAAAAAGACGTTTGCTTGCTCATAACAGCCCAAAGGATCCGGTAGCGGAACAGTATCGTACAATCCGTACAAACATTCAGTTTTCGAATGTGGATCAAGAAATTAAAGCGGTTGTTGTCACATCAAGCGGAACCGAAGAAGGAAAATCTACAACTGCTTCTAACCTAGCAACAGTTTACGCGCAGCAAGGTTTAAACGTATTACTCATTGACGCTGATTTACGTAAACCAACGGGTCATTACACGTTCCGGTTAGAAAATCATATTGGCCTTACGAATGTATTAACTCGTCAATCTACGTTAGCGCAAGCGGTTCAAGAGTCAGAAATTCCTCATCTTTCTGTTCTAACAAGCGGTCCCATTCCACCCAATCCATCTGAACTGTTAGCATCTGCTCAGATGGCCGAGTTGTTAAAAGAAATGAAGAAACAGTTTGATATGATTATTTTTGATACGCCTCCGATTTTGGCTGTGGCTGATGCGCAGATTTTAGCGAATCAAGTAGACGGCACGATTTTAGTAGTCAGCAGCGGTAAAACGGAAAAAGACGCTGCGTTAAAATCGAAAGAGCTGTTAAGTAATGCAAAAGGCAAACTGCTTGGGGTTGTGTTAAATAACCGCAAAGTAGAAGAAGGGAACTACTATTACTATTATGGTACCAATTAATTAAAGCCTCCTCGCTAGCATGTGCTAGCGGGGAGGCTTTTTGGCGTATTTTTATAGAAGCAACCTATAAGAAATTATGACTATTGTTATAAAAAGTTTAAAATGTGAGTTTTTTCATGGTTGAGGCACTTATGAAAAATTAGTAAAATTTTGCTGTTTGTTAATGTATTTACAAGATAGCTAAAAAGTAGGTTTTTCTCGGTGAACAGCACTTTATAGGGCTTGTTTAGTAGTTCGAATGAAATGAATAGATATATTCAGACTATTCTTAAATATTTACAGGGCGTTGATTCACAGATGTTTCGACAAAAAAAGACATAGAAATACATGTTATAATATGCTAACATAAGTATTGCTTTTATTAGGTCTTAAGAAGGATAGGGGTGAGGGTAGATGATTGACTTACATTGTCACATTTTGCCTGAAGTGGATGATGGTTCTGTAAGCAACGAGATGAGTATTGAGATGGCAAAGCGAGCCGTATCAGAAGGTATTACGGCAATTGTTGCCACGCCGCATCATCAGAATGGCAGATATCACAATGAAAAAGCATCTATTTTACAGAGTGTTGAACAATTAAATAGTTTGCTAGTTCGTGAAGGAGTGCCATTAACCATTTTACCCGGTCAAGAAAACCGTATTTATGGTGAAATCTTAGACGACTATCATCAAGACAAAATTCTCACTTTAAACAATACGGGAAAATACTTGTTTGTTGAATTTCCTTCGAGTCAAGTCCCTCGATATGCGGAGCGGCTGCTGTTTGATATTCAATCACAGGGAATCATCCCTATTATTGTTCATCCTGAACGAAACAGTCGATTGTTAGAAGACCCTGATCTTCTCTATAACTTTATTAATAAAGGAGCATTAGCTCAAGTTACAGCTTCTAGCTTGGTTGGACACTTTGGAAAGAAAATAAAGAAATTTTCTCACCAGTTAATAGACGCCAACCTTGTGCATTTTGTTTCATCAGACGCTCATAACCTGCAGCATCGTTCTTTTCATATGCAAGCGGCGATTGATGTGATTGAAAGTGAGCATGGAAGAGACTATTATTATATGTTTCTAGAAAACGCTCAGTGCGTTGTAGACGGAACACAGTGCTACAAAGAATCTCCAGAAAAAATTATGCGGAAAAAGTTTCTAGGTATTTTTTGATGCCTAGAGGGTAGAAGCTATTGAGCAGGATAGAAACTATGAAAGAATTTGATTATTTACCTAAGAGTGTAAAAAAGGCTGTGCGGTATATTTACCAAGATGCATCTTACGATCAGCTGCTGATTTTAAAGAAACATTTAGCACATGCCATTCAGCAGAAAGAACAAGAACTTTACAAAAAAAGAGACTAGTATCCTCTATTAATACTAGTACCTTTATACATAATTTAATGAAACTAGGTGACTGCATTGCAACAGCGTATTAAAGTAATGACGATTTTTGGAACACGTCCAGAGGCCATTAAAATGGCTCCCCTTGTATTAGAATTAAATAAACGTTCAGAAGAATTTGAATCTATCGTGACAGTAACAGCTCAGCACCGTGAAATGCTAGATCAAGTGCTGCGTGTGTTTGATATTACACCGGATCACGACTTGAACATTATGAAAGACCGTCAAACGCTTATGGACGTAACAACACGCGGACTTCAAGGACTAGATCAAGTCATGAAAGAAGTTCAGCCTGATATCGTACTTGTTCACGGCGATACAACAACAACCTTCATCGCAGGTCTTGCGGCTTTTTATAATCAAATCAAAGTAGGTCACGTAGAAGCAGGTCTTCGCACATGGAATAAATACTCTCCGTATCCGGAAGAAATGAACCGCCAGTTAACAGGTGTATTAGCGGACCTTCATTTTGCTCCTACTACAAAATCTGCACATAACTTGCTGCAAGAAAACAAAAAAGAAGAAACATTGTTTATTACAGGAAACACGGCAATTGATGCATTAAAAACAACGGTATTAGAAGAATATTCTCACCCCGTATTAGATCGTGTAGGAAATGACCGTTTAATTCTGTTAACCGCTCACCGTCGTGAAAACCTTGGTGAACCAATGCGCAATATGTTCCGTGCGATTAAACGAATTGTAGAGGAACATGATGATGTACAAGTCGTCTATCCTGTACATTTAAATCCTGTTGTTCGTGAATTAGCAGATGAAGTGTTAGGAAATGATCCTCGCATTCAATTAATTGAACCTCTAGAAGTAGTAGACTTCCATAATTTCGCTTCACGTGCTCATATCATTTTAACGGATTCAGGCGGTGTGCAAGAAGAGGCTCCTTCATTAGGTGTACCGGTATTAGTACTTCGTGATACAACAGAACGTCCTGAAGGAATTGAAGCTGGAACGTTAAAGCTTGCAGGGGTAGAAGAAGAAACGATTTATTCACTTGCTAAAGAGCTTTTAACAAATGAAGAAGAATATGCGCGTATGTCTAAAGCATCAAATCCGTATGGTGATGGTCTTGCTTCAAACCGTATTGCCGATGCGATTAGTGAATATTTCAACGCTCAAAATAAGTAATTAGTAGATGGGGGAAGTTTAATCATGTCAAAAGTAAAAAAAGCCATTATTCCAGCTGCGGGATTAGGTACACGTTTCTTGCCAGCAACAAAAGCAATGCCAAAAGAAATGCTTCCAATTGTAGATAAACCGACCATTCAATACATTATTGAAGAAGCAATTGAATCTGGTATTGAAGATATCATTATCGTAACGGGTAAAGGCAAACGTGCTATCGAAGATCATTTTGACAACGCACCGGAATTAGAACAAAACCTAGTAGAAAAGGAAAAGTTCGAACTTCTAGAAAAAGTGCGTCAATCAGCGAATGTAGAAATTCACTACATCCGTCAAAAAGAGCCAAAAGGATTAGGACATGCGGTTTGGTGTGCGCGCAAATTTATCGGTGATGAGCCGTTTGCTGTACTGTTAGGAGACGACATTGTTCAAGCAGAAACGCCTTGCTTGCGTCAGTTGATGAATCAGTATGACGAAACGCTATCTTCTGTGATCGGTGTGCAGACGGTTCCAGAAAACGAAACGAACCGTTACGGAATTGTAGATCCTATTTCAAGCACTGGCCGCCGCTATCAAGTGGATACATTTGTTGAAAAGCCAGCGCTAGGAACAGCACCTTCTAATCTAGCCATTATGGGACGCTATATCTTCACGCCTGAAATCTTCAAATTTTTAGAACAGCAGGAAGTAGGCGCAGGTGGAGAGATCCAATTAACGGATGCGATTCAAAAGCTTAACGAAATTCAGCGCGTATTTGCTTACGACTTTGAAGGCAAACGTTACGACGTAGGTGAAAAGCTCGGATTTATTCAAACTTCGCTAGAATTTGCTCTTCAGCATGAAGATTTACGTGATGATTTACTTACATTTATGGATGAGCTATTACAGAGAGAAAACGTAAAAGCTTAATTGATGTTTCACTAGTTCGCTTGGCGGGCTAGTGAAATTGTATTGGAGTGAAGTTGCTTTGACAAAAAGGGTACTTGTGATTTCTCAACATTTTTATCCTGAAATCGGTAGTGCAGGAAATCGTATAAAAAATATATATAAGCTCTTAAAAGATGAAAATTATGACGTAAATGTACTGACGACTGAGCCCACATATCCAAATAAAAAGATCTATCATGACGAACAGTTTTGGGATGATGAGTCAATTGATGAAGAAAATGATGTAACGCGCATTGGTGTGAAAAATCGCAAGTATTCTAGAAGTATTATCAATCGTTTAATGTATTATTTAGAAATTGCTTTTAAGATGATGCTATTCATTTTAAACGACCGAAAAAAGTACGATGTGATTTTCGTTACATCTCCGCCTATTTTTATTGCTGTCGTCGGGCTGCTTGCCAAATACCGTTACCGAAGGCCGCTTATTTTAGACATTCGAGATTTATGGCCTGAATCGTTAAAAGGCGTAGGGGTGTTCAATTACCCGGTCGTTATTTCTGTTTTCAGCCGCCTGGAGAAAATTCTCTATGTAAAAGCTGATCATATTATTGTAAACAGCGAAGGCTTTATTCGTTTTATGACAGAGAAGTATGCCATTCCGTTAAACAAAATTCATTTTATGCCTAATGCTGCAAATCGTAATGAAATTTCAATGATTGAATCTGGAAGCGATGTATTTAAAGTCATGTATGCAGGCAATATTGGTTTAGCACAAGATGTAACGGTTCTAATGGACCTTGCAAAAGAATTGCATGAGTATAATATTGAATTGACGGTTATGGGATATGGATTTAAAAAGAAAGAATTTGTACGTTTTGCCAAAGAGCATAAGCTAACGAATGTTCGATTTATTAAACCAACTACTCGTCAAGAGTGCTTACATATTATTTCTGAACATCATATTGGAATTGTGACGTTGAACGGTAAGCAAGTATTTGAAACGGTTCTTCCTGGCAAGATCATTGATTATATGACGTGTGGAATCCCAATTGTCGCATCGGTTTCTGGCTATGCCAAAGACGTAATTGTTTCACATGAAGCTGGAATTGTATCAGAGACAAATACAGCAGATGAGATGCTCAGACATATTCTATACTTGTATCAGCACCCTTCTAAAAGAGGCGAAATGTCTCGCAATAGCTTAAATTATGTAAAAAAGCATTTCTTCTGGGAGAAAAACATCGAAGTATTAATACGTTTAATAGAGAATAAAAGTTCTGAACCGCTGCATGTGGAGCAGACAGAATCAGTGGATAAGGTTGAAGTATTATGAAAAAAAATGTCTGTATGTTTGTATGGAATCATTTTACCAATGATGCGCGCGTCCTGCGCGAATGTACGGCTTTATCAGAGAATGGTTACGCCGTTGATTTAATTTGTATTCACGATCCGAACAATCCGGATTTAAAACAGTATGAAGAAGTAAATGAACATTTTCACGTTCATCGCGTTAAGCGCTATCCTTCTTCGCTGCTTTTTATGAAAAAAGCGTATCGCGCACTTCTAAAATATAGAGTACTCGCTCTGATCGCTTTTTTGCTGTGGTTAGGAGCAGCGTACATAGCTCCTTATGTAGTCCTTCCTATTACAATTGTAGCCGCGCTGTTATTAAAAACAAAGCTGCAAGTAGTTTGGGTAAGAGGAAGCATTATCTTAAGAATGATTTTAAAAGGCAGGAAGAAGAAATACGAGATCTATCATTCGAATGATTTAAATACGCTTCCTCAAGGATTTATCTGCTCAAAGCTTCGCTTTAAGCGCAAGTATCTTGTCTATGATTCTCACGAGGTGCAAACGAGCAGAACGGGCTACGACAGCGGCGTATACGCAAAAATGGAGTCGTTCTTTATTAATAAAATTGACTCTATGATTGTAGAAAATCATACGCGTGCAAAATACAATGAAGATTTATATGGCTTTTATCCAAACGTTGTTTATAACTATCCGTTTCGACCAAAAAAGAAGCAGCAGCAACAAGTTAATTTACACGAACGCTTAGAGCTTCCTGAAAATGAAAAAATTCTATTGTATCAAGGCGGTATTCAAACGGGACGAGGCCTTGAAAAGCTTGTTCAAGCGGCTCCGTTATTTAAAGAAGGAACGTTAGTCTTTATTGGAGATGGCCGTATCAAGCCAGAGCTAGAGCGTATGGTAGTTGAAATGAAGTTAGAAGATAAAGTGAAGTTTATTCCGAAAGTACCGCTGCAAGACTTACCGAAGTATACAAAAAATGCGTACTTAGGTTTTCAAGTATTAAATAATGTGTGCTTTAATCACTATTCAGCTTCTTCCAATAAGTTGTTTGAATACATTATGAGCGATGTACCTGTGGTCGCATGCGACTTTCCGGAGATTAAAAAAGTAGTAGAAGGCGAGCATGTTGGATTATGTGTAGATTCGCATGATTATAAAGAGATTGCGAGTGCTGTTAATCAGTTATTAGGAGATCCTGTGCTGCGTACAACGATGAGCAACAACTGTAAAACAGCGAAGTTCAAGTACAACTGGGAAAGTGAACAAGTTCAATTTTTGAAAGTCTATCAAGCAATATAACGTAAAAGGAGGAACTTACGCGTATGGGTGTCAAACTCCATAGCCATGTATCTGTAGAAGTTCTGGAAAAAGAACTTCAAGTGGTTAAATCGGAACTAATCGAACAATTAAACATAAGAGAAAAAGAATTAAAAGAGTACCAAGATTTGCAAAAGCGTTATACGATGCTAGAAAAAAGATATGCGGCTATCAGCCGTTCTTTTCTAGGGAAATTAACGCTAAAGTATTGGACGGTTCGAAAGCGAATGGGTACAAATAAAGCAACAAAGGGGCATAGATAATGATCAGTGATATTCAAAAGCGTATGAAGTCGATTACGCAAAAAAGAGATTGGGCAAAAGCACATCGCATTCCAAGCCTAGAGTTTTCAGAAGTCGAAGCGAATAGCGGCTGGTTTAAAAAGCATCAAGTTGCTGTTTCATTTAATGAAGACGACCGAAGTTTTACTGTTGATTTGAATTCTAACAACTATACGTATCTAACTTATCGCGAGCAGAATATCGACTTTCAGCAAGCTCCTGTAGAAGAAAATATTGCATTTGACTTTTCAAGTCAGCAAACGCTTGTCTTCAAAGGGACAAAAAGTGAGAGTGTCTCCGTCGAGTTATTCATTATTGAATATAAAAATCGTCAAAAAGTAGATATACATAGATTTGAAATGAACAGTGAAGGCATTATACCGTTCTCTCAATCTACTGATTCTATTCGCTTAGCGCTGCGCGTGAAAGGGCAGGGAACATTTAAAATTGAGAGCATGTTAATTAATGACCGAGGATTCTGGAATCAAAGCGAGCTTTTGACAGAAGGAAATTATATTGTTTTAGAACAAAATCAGTGGTACATGCCTAAGTCCGATCAATTATACTATGATCCATTTAACAAAAAGTTCAACGTAAGTTTTGAAGATAAGCAATTCGCGTATGTAACGCACAGAGAAGGAAATGCTGCTTTCTCTGCTCAGCCTGCAAGTCCAGTGGCTGTTTATGACGATACACTATCAGTTTGCTTCCAAGGCGAGAAAGAGAATTCTGTTGATGTACGTCTTGCTATTGTTTTTTACCAAGACGGAAAAAAAGTAGGAACAGATGAATTAAAGTTAAATAATAAAAAGCTGATTCATTTTCAAGAAGAATATAACTCTATTCGTCTAGCAGTGAGAATATCTGGTAAAGGTGAATTTAAGCTTGACGATATCATCATTAACAACGTGTCTTATTGGTGGGTTCATGACGTTGAAGTAACAATTCCTAAAATGACGGTTGATGCACCTGTTAAATATGCTCTTAACGAACACTCCCTTAAAGGATGGCAAGAGTCAAATAATGGTGTCATTTATCATCCTTGGAACCAGCTGTTTCAATCGAAGTTAAAAGGACAAGAATTCATTCATTTAACAGCTCAGCACTTTAATACAAGTGAAAATATCTCAGTAGCTGTTGATCATGATTCTACGTATGTGATTACGCCAGCAGGTGAAGTGTACGAAGGTATTGAGTTAGTTGTATATGCTGTAGGATATAAAAACAACAAGCAAAATGAAATTCATCAGCTTGAGCTAAATGAAAAAGCTGAACTGCGTTTCAAAAAAGATACGGAACACGTGGAGTTTTTAATACGTGTGACGGAGAGCGGATTCTTTAAAGGACTACAGATTAATATTCAAGAAAAGCCAATTGAAATTACCAACAGTGCACAGCTAGAGTTACAAGCTTCAGATTGGTTTGCAAGCGCGAAGAAATTAGTACAGCTTTCTACATCAGAAAATGGGCTGCACGGTTTAGTAAATATTGAAGCTGGCAAAAACAGCTATATTTCTTATAAAGAAACAAATAACAGCTTTAAAATGCTTCCGACTCACCATATCATGACGATGCAAAAAGGGTTTGAATATGAGTTCACTGTAAAAGGTAAAACAGATGAAGATGTAGCTGTAATTCCGATGTTTATTGGATATTCAGATGAAGAAAAGCTTCAAGTGCTGCAGCTAAAATTTAACTCAATGACAAAAGTTCAAATTCATCCTGATATTACACAGTTCCGAATTGCTTTACGCGTTTCTGGAAAAGGTGAATTTGATGTTCATACGATTTCTATTAATGAAATGAAAAGCATTGAACGAGAACAGTTATTAGATTACGTAGCAAAACAAGAAGTAGATGCATTTAAAATGCTTCCTCCAAAGCCGATCAAAGAAATGAAGATGGCGGTTATTTTTGACGAATTTACGACGGCTTCTTATGAACATGAATGTAACTTAATTAAAATGACGCCGGATAACTGGCTTGAGGTTATGACAAAAGAACAGCCAGACTTGTTAATGGTTGAATCTGCTTGGCGAGGTAACGGAGGCGTTTGGAATAAGCGTGTTGGTTACTACGGGGAAGAGAATATGAAACCTCTTTACTCCCTACTAGCTTGGTGTAAAGAGCATAATGTGCCAACCGTATTTTGGAACAAAGAAGATCCTGTTCACTTTAATCGTTTTATTGAAACAGCTAGACGATTTGATTACATTTTTACAACGGATGAAAACATGGTTCCTTACTACCAAGAAAGAGCTGGACACCAAAATGCATTTGCGCTGCCGTTTGCTGCGCAGCCGGCTATTCATAACCCGATTAAAATCGTGGATGAACGCGAAAACAAAGCGTGTTTCGCTGGATCTTATTATCGTCATCATAAAGAAAGATGTATTGATATGGATCGATTATTAGATGCCGCGGCTAAAGTGGGACTAGATATTTATGATCGAAACTATATTCAAAACTTAAAAGGTCTTATGCCAAATCATCAATTCCCGGATCGCTTTGTTCCTTATGTAAAAGGAAACTTAAAGTATTACGAAATTGATAAAGCATATAAAGGCTACAAAGTTATGATTAACGTAAATACAGTAAAAGAATCTCCTACGATGTTCTCTCGCCGTGTGTATGAAGGGTTAGCATGTGGAACGCCTGTTATTAGTACGTACGCACAGGGAATTGGAGAAATTTTCGGTGATCTTGTTTATATGTCTGAAGATCCAACGAGTTTGCATGAAGAATTCAAGCAGCTGTTAGAAGATGAGCGTTACTACGAAGAAAAAGCTTTAACGGGTATTCGAGATGTATTAACCAAGCATACGTATACGCATCGCTTAGAGTACATCATTGAGAAAGTGGGCTTAAACTTTGCTTTTGAACTGCCAACAGTTACGGTAGTCGCGATTGCTAATACGCGTCAAGAGTTTGAGAACATCATTGATCAATTTAACCGTCAAGCTTATGAGAATAAGCAATTATATATTTTAGTAGATACATTCGATGGCTATTTAGATCTTTACAATAAGTACAACACAAAAACCATTCACACGTTTGTTCGCAGTTATATGCATAACTACTTAAACATTCGCGATTGGATTTCAAGTGAGTATGTAACGTACTTTGGCCAAGACAGCTATTATGGGCAAAATTATTTACTAGACTTAATGCTGAGCACAACGTTTACAGACAGTGACTTTATTGGTAAAACAACTCATTACAGTGTGGCAAACGGAAGGCTTGAAGAGAAAAATGCAGGTCAGGAATACGAGTTTGTAAGAGAGTTATCGTCACAGAGCTCCGTTGCTAAAACAAATGTATACAGCAATCTTTCGCTTGAGCAAGTAATTAATCTCTTTGAACAAGATCAAAGTCTTGCGTCATATGCTAAATACGGCAAGCAGTTCTTTAGTAATGACAAATTTAATTACTTGAAATTAGAAGATAGCAGCAAACGCGACATCACTGCTATGGTAAATAAAATAGAGCTGTGAGGTTACAAAAATGAAAAAGATATTATTTGCAGGACATGATTTGAAATTTGCACGTATCATTATGGACCGTTTGGCAAGCCGTCCTGGGTTTGAAATTAAAACGGACGAGTGGAGTGGGCATAATGCTCATGATGAAGAGCATAGCCAAGCTTGCTTAGAGTGGGCAGACGTTATTGTTTGTGAATGGGGACTTGGAAATGCAGTGTGGTATTCTCATCATAAAAAGCCTCACCAGCAGTTAATTGTACGCATGCATCTTCAAGAGCGCGATACGATTTATCCTCATAGTTTTAACATGGAGAATATCGATAAAATTATCGCGATTTCTCCATACGTATATGAAGAGTTTTATCGAACGTTTAATTTTCCACGTGAAAAGATGACGATGATTTATAACGTAGTAGATACAGAAAAAGTGGATGGTTCCAAAACGGAAGACGCTAAGTATCATTTAGGCATTATTGGAATTTGTCCGCAAAGAAAGCGTCTAGATTTGGCTGTAGATATGCTAGATAAGTTATGGCATCAAGATAATCGCTATAAGCTGTTTGTCAAAGGGAAAATGCCGCAGGAATATTCGTGGCTATGGAATAAAGAAGAAGAGCGTGAATATTACGAAGCGATTTTTAATCGTATCGAAAAAGCTCCGTGGAAAGACGCTGTTATTTTTGAAGGGTTCGGCGATATTTCTGAATGGCTTTCAAAGGTAGGAATTATTCTATCAACAAGT
>Ga0268253_10000031_pt1 | contig 46359 bp, 17 predicted proteins | sample AgamicMgMarz_FD_200250 | JGI IMG/M metagenome (GOLD analysis project Ga0268253, IMG submission 200250) | Agave microbial communities from Guanajuato, Mexico - Mg.Ma.rz (v2) (version 3) | ecosystem: Host-associated > Plants > Phyllosphere > Phylloplane/Leaf | place: Guanajuato, Mexico... | reverse complement strand
TTCGTTTCATTTCATTTCACTCATTTCGTTTCATTTCATTTCACTCATTTCGTTACACTCATTTCGTTTATTCCACTCGCTTCATCGGATAGTGTTCTAATTCCAAGGCTAGTGTGGCCTGCCTTACCTGAATCTATCTCTTCGGGTCGTTGCAAGTTGAAAAGTCTCCTTTGAAGGGTATTATTGATATTGGCATAGAACAGAGCTTCAGGTCGAACTAGTGGGTTGGGTGGCAAGGAGACTATTAGGGAAAACATACATTCGTTGGATAGGTAGCTGGATTGAATCTAATTGCTGATTCCGACGGAAGCCATAGGAGTTGTATTCGAGTAAGAGCGCGGGAACCCGAAGAGAAATACGGATGAGTGCAAAAAGGGCAAACGAAGGGTACGAGTGAAAAGAAATTCAATGCCCGTAGCGAGTCAAAAAGCAGGGGCCTAAGCATCCTTTGCGGCGCTTGCCCTTAGGTTCAGTTCGATTCCGCGATGAGGCCATGCATATAAAAAAAAAGCAAGAGAAGCTACAGAAAGCGAATTTCATAATAATATTTGTTACCGGCGTAACAAGAACAAGCTGAAGAATAGAATTGAGATCTTTCCTCCGCTTCGGATTCATTCATTAGAAAGAGTTCCCTACGCCGCCTAGTCGCTATAGGAGACACGTGTACACCGCCGCGTCTGAAATCAAAGAACGGAATACCTTCTGCGGCTATCATGGCTAGGGTAATAATTCGTATATGGAAACGCCGCTTCCTCTTTATCCTTTATTCGATTTCAGGATAGGGAATACGGCCTTGAAGGCGATGAAAAAAGATGATAATATAGGAACGCGGCAAACTCTTTCAAGAAAGACGCATCCTCAGCTACAGTGGTAAAATCTCTATAGGCAAGTAGCCCATGATTTTCCAATTATAGCTCGGTCCGAATGCCCTATAGCTTTGGAGTTTCCACCCTGGTGATTTGGCTGTAGAAGCCTAGGCTAATGAATTGGGGAGGTACGCAAGCGAGGGAAAAAGCTTTGATGAAGCAAAGTGTAAAGCTGAGGCATATTTAGAAAACTAGCAATTCCGACTCTTCTCTCAAAGGGTGAAGGTCTCGGTCCGGTCTTTTCTTCCTTGGTCTGACGCTTGCGTCTTCCTTTCAGCGCATCCTTGGGGAGGTCACCTCGTCAGGCCTATAGGTCCGTCTATCGATAGGCTGTCTTTCTTTTCTTTCTCTTACGGGTCTGATTCTATTGGAAAAAAGGGCCGGTCTCTTCGGCGAGGGCTTGACGCCATCTGAAGCGTCAGACGATGCTTGGCATTCCTGAAATCTATCTCTTTGGGTGATGATGCTAAAAGCACAGGTCTATACTTCGGCACAGACCTCTTTTGAGATTGAATATAGGAAAGTAAAGTGCTAGTATTTCATAGAGCTTGGCTTTCTCCACAACCAGTCTTCTATTGGGGCACCATATAGAGGTTGACGAGGAAAGAAGGGAGCTAAAGGAGTACGAAGTCCGATCAGCGTCTTCAAGAGCATGATTCTATAGGAAAGCATTTAAGAGGGCAAAAGGTCTGATGAAGTTGTGCAACTGACCTCTATCCTTTGAGAACGATGTCAAGGCCTTTCAAGGCCCTTTATGGCTAATGCTGCATCCGAAGCTAGGAAAAGGGCGCCCTTGACTACGTCTTTTCTTTCTCCATCTTCCGCGTCTGAAATAAGACAATAATCCTTTCCAAGGTCACAAGTCCCCAAGGTTTTGAAGTCGTGGGATATTCAAGAAAAGCATCCTAAGCGAATTCATTGTCTAGGGACTTTGGGGGCTGCCTATCGGTACTCCCATGAACTGAACACATACCTATTCGATCTAATGGTGCGAGGTCAAAGGCCGATAAAGGCAGGGGTAGGAGAAGGAGAGAGAGGTGCGCTTTACCCTTTGAGATATCCAAGAAGTTTCGACTTTCAATCTCTTGAAAGATTTTAGTCTTATTTCATACGCTGCAACAAGGGATTATGAAAAGAATGCCGTGCTTTCATCTATTAGAGAAGTCTGCCTGACGGGAAGGGAGAACTGATCTTTTCAAACGAAATAGAGTTGGAAGGGACTATCCTAAACTTGAATTAATAATCTTCTTTTGGCCCTTGATTGGACTTAGAGTTGGGGATAGAAGACCCGCCGCTTTACCTTGAAATTGGAATCGGAAAGGGCGTAATCGAATAAATTGAAATCACAAGAAAGAAAGACTTTCGGAACAAAAGACAAAGCTTCAATGAAACACTCCTTTTAGCTACAGGAACTCCTATTACATTTGAATTCGAAATATCTTCTATAAGGGTCTGACTTTTTCTAAAGGATGGGAAGCCCTCACTTGACATAATATCTTAGTGGGAAGGTAAAAGACTTAGCTGAACGTTAGCGAAGCGCTGGTACAATGAGATTCTTCATAGAAAAGAAAGAAGGAATGCACCGAGAGCCCTTCCTCTTCCACGGATTCCATTAGAGCCATTTTGAATGGTATGGCCGTCAACCATAAGTCTAATGCGCTTTCAGGTCGGGTCAATCTAGCCGTAACAGTCAGTTCAATAGGACGACGAAAAAAATGCGAAAACGAAAGCCTTCATTCAGCTCCGGCATAAGAAGGAGCGAGAAGCCACTCCGACTAAAAGGAAAGGATCACTTAGGGAGCGGGTAAAGCAAAGAGTGGAAAGGGCAAGAAAAACAAATCATGCTTTCAAACTTGCCGAAGTTCTTCTAATAAAATCATCGATAGTAAACCAAGGGCATCCATGGCGAGTGCTATCGTATACTTTCGAATGCTTGCTCAGAGTCTTCGTTCTAGGTTAGGGTTACTTGAACTCGCTTTCGAGAACCTAATCTCTTTCATGGTGAAAATAGCCCTGATCGACGGTGCGCAAGGAGTCACTCGTGGCACACTGACTATATTCCAAATTCCAACTTCTCTGCATCAATGCACTCACTACCTTGACGCTTTCGAATTCAAGCAGTATTTGAAAGAAGAAAGTCACACCGCTACTACTATTCCAACAGCTATCGATTCTCACCCGAACGAGTGGAATAAATGAGTGTAACTCGAACGACGCTTTGCTTTCGTTTCACTACGTATCGTCGTTCAAGTTCAACGAACTTCATAGGTAAGAGGCAAAGGATCCACTAACCATCCGATAGAAAATCCCACCCCGTGACGCTATCGTAATACGTCCGGATGCCAAAGCTTCCGTCATATACTGAAGCGAGGAATACTAGGATCTGAGCGAGCTCTCTATCGATTGCTCACTGCCGTCTCATCCGAACAAAAAAAGGAATAAGGGGGGACATACTTCACGTAACCACTCCCTTGGTTGGGGGCTCCTTTCAATTGAGATATTCCCTTTTATTATCACTTAAAGAATATTTTTGTTGGTCAGGGCGGTTAACAATTTATTTGCTTTGCTTATTCCAATACTGGGATTGGGTTGGCTTAGAAAAACCATTTTTTTAGCTTTTGAACAAGCAACTTTCACTCCACTTTTTCCTTCACTAGGTAAGGGTCTCCGCCCTTGACCCAACACCGAATAAATCGTCAAGTTCTACCCTTGCTATTGTTGTTTCAAATATATATCACATTCCTGCCAGTCTTTCGGTACCAGCTCCTGTTCTTTCTGCGGCAGTTGTGGATTCGCTATACTGAAAACTGAGTTTCCATAGACAGGATTCAAAATAGATGGAAAAACAGGCCAAGGAAAGGTGTTAAAGTGAAATAGGGAGGGGCCGTTACGGTAGACTTGGATGAATCTCAATCCGAATGAGGGAAAGACGTCTTTTCAAGATCCATCAGAAGAAGTGAACCCGAATAGGTGGTCATTCATGCCGTCTTCACCTTCACTTGCCATATCCCCCTTCCCTACTGGAGCGCTCACTCCAATTTGTTTGTAGAGAATCCTTGCCTTTTCAACTTTGATCCCGGGCGGTTTCTAAATCACTCTTCTTTCCTTAGTTAAGGAGTGACTCACATGATGAAAAGGTGAATCACATAAGCGTCAAAGAATCTTCCTAATGCTCCCATGTCCGAATCCGTACTACTTTACTACTTTCTCTGACGCTGCTGCAGTAGCAAGCAAATGCACGAACGTATCGAAGGCTCTCATTTACCAGTTAGCTCAATAGATGCGAAGACCCACATTCCCGCTTCTTCGCCCCCCTCATCCTAAGCTAAGACAAGGGGCCTCGCCCTCTTGACTTGATAGATCAAGAAGACTAAACCCTATTATCAAAAACTTTACTTCCTACCTGAAAGAAACTAAAGAACCTGAGCTTATAAGACCAAAACAACTTGGACCTGCCGAAGAGACTAGAAGACGATATCATAGTTCTGAATGGCGCGCACTACCTGATGATAGGGAGTGCGGAGATTCAGCTCGAACGACGATACGTATCTTTTAGTGAAACCTTACTTTAGGGATTAGTCGATGAGAAGACTGTTAGGTTAGCTCATTCATCTATTACATACTTCAACGAAACATCATCCATGAATTCATCGTTGACACATGTAAGGTAGTAATGAGGGTAAGCCGGCCGGAGAAAGATTCATTGATCGCTTCGCTCGCCTACTACACAATCAGACGGAAGGAAGAGGGACCCCAGGAGAGGAGCAGCAGCTCATACATAATCTATATCTGACTGTTCAGTCGTGCCGGCCAGAGATTCAATCATTACCTGACTGTTCAGTCGTGCCGGCCATAAGCTTTAGCAGCCAAAGTCATCATCACATCACCATAATTCACCACGATAACGCAAACCACCCCGGTTTCAGCCTTATGCCTCCCCTAACCCTTGGCAAATTTCAGCATAAGGCTTCCACCGCTCTACCACGATGCTGGCGGTCCAGATGCCGACTGCCTTTTGTGAGTACGTCGGCTCTGTCCTACTAGCCACATCGCGGCATAGCTCCACCAAAATAAGATGACGCAACAGAATACACCAATATTATCCCTTCCCGCAAAATAGAGGGCTTCCTCCCTCGCTTCTCTCTCCCTTCCCGCAAAATAGAGTGCCATTCTCTCCTCCTGACCAGCTAAGTCTATGATATGTAAAGGTTTGGTTCCAATCCATATTCCCTTCTCGTCATAGACCTTCTCCCTTTTTATCCCCATTTTTATAGTAAGGTTTACCCGTTTCTCTCCCTTCTTTATGTCGAGCCTCTTCCAGTCAATCATGAAGTTCGACTCGACTGTGCCTTGTATAGTTCTATTTATGTTTTGGAACTGATCTTCGAACCACTGTGGATCAACTAACGCCCTACCCGGCCCTTTATGCTTGACCACATCGCCCCCTTCGCGAGTAGAGATGCAGTAGCTCTTAGGAGCCAAAAAGATGCCTTTTATTACCTCGTGCTCCAACTTCATCTTACCAAGTTCACTCGAGGAGACCTGATCTTCCGGTAGAGGGTTTTTGAGTACTACGGAGTCAGTGTCGGTGTAGTAACAGTCCCCGCGGGAGATCAAAGGATACATGTGTATGCGTGCCCATGCCGTGATGGCGGCTGAGATCTGGACCGCAGAGTTTCTAGGAGGGCGCCATTCCATATCATAGGTGTCCGTCTTATACGAGACGATGAAGTAGTTCTCTGAAATCTGGTCGGCTGTAGCGGTTTCATCTTTCTTAAGGAGATAGCGGTATCTATCGAACTCACACACTTCGGTATGTCCTCCATAATATCCCCTCCGGATGAAGGAGTCTTCGTTCCTATTCGTTAAGTAAATGGGAGTCATTTGGTCATTGTAGAATTTCGCTCGGTATATTGCCAGAGCGAGAGCGGATACGGTAATCTTATCGAGGATGTCTACGCCGTACTCTTTCCAGCAAATGTCTTGTGCTCGAAGTAAGACCCCACCCAACAGGCGGATGTCTTGCCTCAGTTTCAATTTATCCCCTATCATTCAAGAGAGAAGTAATCCTGTTTATACAGTTACCTTTCTTGATTGAACTAAAGAAGAACTTAGTTATTACTGTCCCCCGTAAAGGTCTGAAGCGTATTCTCTTATCTAAGCTTTCATGCCTCTGAGACCTGTGCTTTCAATCCGACTTCCCTCTATTGAATCGATATCACAGACTTCCAGCGCTAATCGATCGAGTGAAACTGCCCTTACGATCTCTTTCCTGCTAGCCTTCAAAGTCATATCCGTCATGTCGAAAAGGCTTACTTCCCCTAGCTTTTATTCCCCGGGAAGTGTATTAAAAAAAAAATAATCACCGTTCATCGGACTATCTCAGCATATGGGAATCAGCTATAGAATGGATTTGACTCATAGAAAGAGATCGGTAGTTGGATGTGATGACAAGAACTAACCAAAGAAAGAAGGATGAATCCCACTGTGTGTCCCTTTCCTTTCTTTGGCTTGCTAGATAGAAGGCGAAGAGCGCAATAAGGTAATGGATTACCGCTAATAGTCAATCGTTTAGTTCGCCCAAAGCTTACAGAATGTGACCACATCAAATCAATGAATGCCACGTGTCAAGAAGAATTATGAGGTGTGCTGAGTGCGGTTGTTCTCAGCTCTTTAGCGCCCTAGGGCCCTGCTACTGTGATGCTTGGCCGAGCCTCCCTCCCTACCGATGTCTCGATCCAGCACATTGAGACCAGTCCTCGCGGACAGGACAAAACTTCCCTTGGAGTTGGAGAAAGCAAGTCTGAGGGAACTGGATTGGTCATTCCAATATCACTCGAAAATAGGAAGTACAGGGTTGGCCTTCTCTCTTAAAGCCTGACCAGGGGCCCCTCATCGGAACTACTCATCTCTCGATTCCTTTGTTTGACATTCCTATCTTTCTTGCTTATTTTTCGTTAATAGGGTCAGTCATTTGACTTCGCCTAACCAAGGCAGGGATTCTCTCCATCATGCCGTCCTAACGGTTTAGGCTCCATCCATATACATCACCTGTCAGAAACAATCTTGCTCACTTAGGAAAATTATGAAAAGGGAGTGACAAGATACGAGACAGACAAGTTCAATAGCTTCTCTTCCAATAAGATAGAATCCGTAGGCACCTCACCTGGATTGGTGTATGTCCGCTTTACGGCGTATACCAATGGATGGCACTTTTGAAAAAGAGAAGCCATTAAGATTCAGGCCTTTAGTCGAAAGAAAGATCTCTTCTCTTATGATATTTGTCTTCTCTGCTACTGATCCTTTCCCACTTTCAGTACATAAACTTATCATTGAGAAGCTATTCAATAAAGAGGCGGCTCATGCTTGGATTGAGTTTGGGTCTTTCTTGCCCCTACTCGATCAGAACAGTTCCCACAGTTTGTAAGATTGAGGTCTGGACAACCTTTGGGGTTTCTCTCATCTTGGCCCTTGTTCTTCCCACCATTTTATGGTTTAGCTGCGGACGAGGCCGGGAGAAAGTTTGAAAACTATGCTCTTTTTGGTGATGCCATTGTTATCGCCTACAAGAAGGTAGCAGAATGCTATTTTGATATGCTGCTGGTTTAGTTAGGGGTCAAGGTTTCGTTGCCCAAATCTTTGGTTTCGGCCAACGGGAAAAAGCGTTTTTCAAATTCGATTCCCACTCATCCAGGATCTTCCAAACGGGTGGCTGCGGCAAAAAAGTATGCCAACGAAGGGGCAGTGCGATCGATCTTCCATTTCCGATTCATGACAGGGGCCTTTCTTCTTTGATAATCAAGCCTCAATGGACACGTCTGGTGACAAAGCTTTCCCTGTCAAATGCCAACCCCTTGGAAAGACATCCATTAGACACTATACATAATCTCATGCAGTTACCACTTGTAACATTGGTCACAATTGTTTCAATCTACTTTCTTCTCTTTATCATGAAACCCAAATGCATAAACTCAACTCTCAAGACCCGCAGGCAAGCAAAGTGATCGGTAATGAGATTCTCTTACCTGACTTTCTTTCTTCCCTGACTATCTAACAGCTAACAGAAAAAAGACTGATTTTCTGCCCCTGCCCGTACTGCATTCAGCTTCAAGATGATCTTCTTTGCAGGGTTATGATGTCCCCGTAGTGTGGGAAGTCTTGAAAAAAGAAAAGAATATCCCCTGAAAGCAGTACTCTAAGTTACTCCCGAGTGCTCAATAAGCAAAACGAACTACTTATCGAAGCAGGAAGGAAGCAAGCATAAAAAGGGTACGTAAAGGTGCACGCCCCCCTATCTTTTTTTTATCGTATAAGAAGAGTTCCATCTCTTTACTTTCGTAAAGATAGAGAAAGAAGAAGCAAGCTGACCTGCGCACTCGCTTCCTTAACTGAAGGATAAAGGGAAGAGTAGACTTCAGGTAGCAGCACTCAAATCAAACCTGCTTTTATTTGACACTCCCTCGCGAAGAAAACCTTCAATTAGGTATGGTGCGCGTTTAAGCTTAGATTGAGTACCTATCACCGCACTTTCGTCTTCTTCTTTCTGCTAGTACAGCAGTGCTCTCTTCCTTCTAGGGGAAAGTCTTCTTCCCTGACAGTGGATCCAGCGGTTATGTATGAGAATCCTTAATAAAAGAACTTTAGATACGGCTTTCCGCTTTGAAAGTTAGAGTAACTATATCTCCCTCACTTAAAGTCAGCTCTTAAAGTGAAAGCTAAGTCAGATCAGAGTACCAGCTAGCACCAAACGAAAATCAGAAGGAAAGGAAGATCTGCGCTAACTGAAAAACCTTCTATACGGAAAGGCAGTTGTCGACTTATCCCCCTACTTTTGTCAGTCTGGAGCCCAAGACCGGCTCCTCTCGTGGCTGGTTCTGTTCAAGATAACTTCTCTTCCAGGTTCTGGCCCTATCGGTTAAGAAATGATCTTTCTCACTATACCCCTTGCTCAAGAAAAAAGCTACACTTATCGCAAGCAGCAAGCCATAAAAGAAAGGGAAAGGAAAAGCTGATTAGTCAAGGTCAACCTATTTCTCGTCTCTCTTTGATCGTAAACAAAATGAGAATGCTTTCTATCGTAGCTCGTATAGCAAGAAAAAAGATTACCCTTCAAGCTAAGAAAGAAAGTGCCTGCCCAGCACCAAACCAAAGGAAAGCTCTTTTCCGGAAGGGTAGCTGCTAAACTCACTACTTTAGACTCATTTCCTCCCCGGCTGACGTGAAAACCCTATATCCCGCTTTCAGCTCTGCTGTGATAGTCAGCGCTCTTAGTACTTTAGTCGTTGGTCTCTTTCTTTCTTCTGTTCTTCTTTGCTATAGAGTTTTGTGCCTTTCCTGTCTCTCTTCAATTCAAGTAAGAGGACTGACTTGAAGAGCTAAGACGGAGCTCTATAGTAGCGAAGGATTCCAAGAAAAGCTTATCCTAAGAAGGAGACTACTGCGTAAAGCCTTATCTTGGTCTGATACAAGAACTCTCTCTCCCCTTCTCTCTAAGAAGCACGGAAAGGTAGCAGCACTCACATTCAAGCGGATTGACGGAATAGGATCCGTAGACTGAAGTCAGGTTAATAAATGGCATGATTCGACTGCTGTCTTAGTTATAGAATGATCTCCCCGCACTTGATCTAGTACAGAGAAAAGTAGACTGCTTAGCAGCCTTTCCTTCCAATGGTTCTCCCCTCACTCACTTTCTATCCGGGTTGAAAAGAAGAGGAGTCTGTCTGCGCTGCTCCTCTAGTCAGAGTTAGAGCTTGAACCGGCGCACTAACATACTAACATAAATTCAAATAAAAAGAAAGTACTACGTTGCGTGCGCTAGGGTCTTATAGGCTTCATTTCAGCCCTTGTGTGGGTACCCCAAAAAGAAAGAGTCTCTTCCGCTCGCTGGTGGAACTCTATTATATATCGATCCAAGAAGTTCGGACGCGGAAGCTAGGTACGCCTTCAAACAGTAGACTTTCTTCCGAAAGGCTGCAGTCGACTTATTTAAGTTGATCTAGGGTAGACTAACTCAACTCTGGATAAAAGATCTCCCCTGCTGTCATTTTCCTTGTTAGGGAGTGCCCTAATAAAGGAGCTTGAGCTCTTTCGCCCTTTATTATAGTACATAATAAGAATTATGTCTTCTTCTTTCAATGAGTTGACGACTTCTTAGTTATAGGCATGGTTTGACCCTAGCCTCTCAAATGAGCCCAACGTCAAAAATGAACTCTTTAAGCTGTGCAGTGCTCTACCCTTGAGGATCTCCACAAAAAGAAAAGCTGTTTCAGCCACGGAGAACTCTCTCTTACTACTATCAGGCTAGCGAAACTCCTCTTTCTCCGCCTTAAAGATTGCCTTAGAGATGGATTGTGAATCTTGTAGCACGTTCCAAAGAGATAGGGCCGGGCATCACATACGAATTGCCAACACATCCCATATGAAGGGGGGGCAGGCACGCAACCTGGGAAGTGCGATAATCAAGGGGCGAAGCGCTCACTGTCAACTGGATGTTTGGGACCCCTCGCCCAGCGACTAAAGACTTGCACGCGGAGCAAGATTTTTTCAAGAAAACAAGAAAGTTTTTTTCTAAAGCCAGCTAGTTCACTGTCTTGTCTTAAATCAAAGCATCCCCCTCAATCCATTGTCTACGGGCTTCCTCTCTCCGCTTTTTTTTAGACCATTAGGAGGGTGACATACCGCCCAATTGTTCTTCCGCTTCGATCTCTGGTCTGTAGCCAATTACCTTTCCTGTCTTTCTGTCTTGACTCTATGCCTTCCTGCTGTCTTGGTGAAGACTGTGGTAGTGGTATCGGTTCTGTGCTTGATTGATTGAATCTCTCTTTCCTTGCCTTAATGAAGGCGCCTTCTTCCTCAAATCAATTACTCTGAGGCTGTTCCTCTAAAACGTGGAAATGTTAGGGTGACTAATGCTTATACCGTTACAGATATGCTTTCCTTTACATTGGTATAAGATCTTGACGCTCTCATGTTCAAAATCTTCTGTTAGAAGACAACCGTTGGCACTTTATTCAGGATGCGCAAGAATCAAAAGAGGAAGAGGGAATCATCTTTCACTGGATTCAAGGGGCGAAGCGCTTAGTGGAAAGTCAGGACTATAGCCGGGATTGCTCTCTAGACGGGGGGAAGGGGAGGGGTCTGATTACAATGTGATATATGCCATCCGTCTTGTCTTATCTGTCCCCAAAAGGCTCGATAACGCCAATCTTTAAGCAAAAAAGAAGAGTTTCAGCCTGTAAGCCGCTATTTGGGCTTCTTTCAGAAGCCATGGGGATATAGAAAGTTTTGAATCTAACGTATTGCTAGAAAAAGAAGAAAATAGCCGAAAGAGTCCTATCTACGAATTCGGGGTGTCAAGGAATACATTGTATGATAGTCTTCTCCTTCATCCCTTGCTTCAAGGTGGCTATTGCTTCTTTGTCTCAATCCTAACCTCATAGCTCTTAGAAGGTAAGCAAGTCCAGTGCTACAGGCTTCCCGAAAGCAAAGACAGAACTCTTCTATACAGAATTCTCAATGGCACATCCGCTATCTATCTTTAAGATCTTTCAGTCGTCAATATCTACTTGAATCTCTCAACAGCAGATGATTCGTTGCATCTAGGGTTCTGGCTTGAATCGGCGTAACGACTGCTCTTTTCCACTTATACTAGCCAAGGTGATGACTCTAAGGAAGAAAGCAATGGTATACGAAAACTCTCTTTGCCACTGCTGCTATCTCTGTCCCCGTCGCTGCTACTCTGACCTCCCTTCCTTGCCTCGGTGTCTTCTACGCGCTACCATCAGTATCAAAGCTAAGCGCTCCGCAGGCAGGGGAAGAAAGCGCATTGCGTGATTCGTCAAGCTGTGGGGTGAGTAGGATCACTGAAATATTGACTGACGCGGGTCCAACTGACCAAGCAAGGAGTAAGCAGCGCACACAGGAAAGTTGGTCCAAGCCGCAATATCCTTCTTAATTGATCCTAATATCGAACCGACGAATTCAACGCTTTCTTCCTTAGAGTCATCACCTTTTTCGATCAAGAGAACGTCAGTTTAAGATCCCATTTGAATGAACAGACAGGAGCCCTCCTTTTCTATAACTATAAAAAGGGGAAAGGTTACTGATTGACATGCCAGCGGGGACAGGAGAAAGAAGGCTATTTTCGCTGTCTGCTAGCTAGTGGCATTAGCGTCTGAGGCTGGTGCGAAGAGTAGAGCGAAGGCCAGTGGGGAGAGACTTTATAGACTAGATATTGAGTACTACTCTAGAATAGGGGAAAGGGTGATTCGCTCGTAAGCCCAACTCAAACTCATACAGAAAGTCTAGCTCGATCGATCACATGTCAGTTGACCCAAAAAAAAGCGGAGAATTGCCTCCTTGAGACCCAAAACGCATCCCTTCTCCTGGGTCTGGGAAAGTGAGTTTAGCTACTTTCCGTGTCAGCGGATCATAATAACACGTAAAAAAAGATTACTTCGCTTGTTGCGAAGAGGCCAGCCTATGTTCTGAAAGCGGATTTCCACAGGTGGGAGCGTCTGGGGACGCCTAGTCGTCGAGGTTGGTTTCGGAAGTCATCCCCCCGCTAGCCAAAGGCAGCGTTAGAGAGAGAGATGTGGAACTCATTGACATAGAGAATGAAATCGATGAGAAGTATGGGATGAAAAAGTCACACTCAGGGACTAAGGGGAATGGGAATTGGAGATTCATCTCTATCCACGGGGCATCAAGGCTTAGAAAAAAACTCTCTTTTCGGAAGAAAGACCTTGCTTAGGAGAGCTCTTTCTTTCTCCTTAAGGGCAGTTCCTTAGTTGAAGTAAGGAGAGCAGGAGGGCTTGCTTTACCTTCACCTCTGTGACGCCCCGCTTCCTGTTGGCGGAGAGGTGAGTCTGATTCTATGCACGAGATTTTGAAGACTTCCTTCGGTGCTGGGAGAAATCCCTATCTTATCTCGCTCGATTGGGCGCTACTTGCCTATTGACATCAGTCATCTCCGAAAAAGCAGCTGTTCGCCCTCAACTCGCTTTGTTTGTTGATGTCACAAGGGCTGGAAGAGGAATTGCCCGATTCGATGTTGGAGCTGCGGAACGAGAAGCGACTTGAGGCTATTTCTTCTTTTTTCCCAAGTTAGGAAGCAGGAATAAGGGATGGGAGTTTGACAAGGGAGTGGATGGCTTGCCCGATGTAAAGACTTTTCGCTTTTATGAATAGCGATTTTGGAGACTATTCCACCGTCATTCTATTCGTTGCTTAGCATCACTGATAGTAGTAGCGCATCAACAAGTGCCTTAGAATCACGTTGAACCTGAGCAGGAATTCCATTGCCATTGATTCTTTCTAACGCGTACCGGCTTTCGCTAACGTGCTTTCACGGGTAGGAAGAGTTTAATACGATCATCTCACAGATGAAGAAGTGAGCAACCAATGTATTCAAACAGCGCGGACTAGGCATCTTTTTCTTTCGTTTGATTGGTTCGTAAAGCTCTCCTTTCCCGACCGGGGGTTTGATATCACCCCACACCATTAGGGGGGTGAGAAAGCCCGATTTTATTTAGTCAAAGATGTCTTATCGTGGACTGGACTACAAGGAAAATAACGAACGAAAACAAAGCAGATTTTATTCATTCTAGCAATGGAAGTACATCCAATGGGAAACTTACACACACATAGACCAGCCAAACAACTAAACACAACATTACAACAAAGTAAACAAACAAACAAACAACATATTAAGTTAAAAGAAAGAGAAAAGCAAAAACTAAGCTAAGGATTTTTTTTTCTTTCTGGACCCCCGCGCCTATAAATAGGACGCTTCTTTCTCTATTTGGCAAAGCAAAGGGAGATGGATCCAGCTACCGCTGAAAGACTTTCTCAAATTGATCAAGAAATTCAAAACATCGATACCGACGGCAGGAAACCCTGGCTGCTTTTTACCTTTCAGCTTTCTCTTTCCCTTTGGTCTCTTAGGGAACATCACTTCCTATAATCCCTTATCAGCGTTTTCTCCGATCAGGTTAGTTGAGGGCCGGAACCTAAAGATAGGGTCCCGACACTTCCTTTTGAGTTTCCAAAGCTAATTTTCTGTTGATGTTCCTTTAAATAGGATCCCGCTTTCTTTAAGCACTGGGTAGATCGGAACCATTAAGCGAGGTGCCCATAAACACGAATACGCCTGTCCTTCCCCCGGAAAAAGGTTAAAGAGGAAGCCTATCGAAAGGTGGATTTTTGCAATTGCTTTCTGTATATTCATCGCCTTGAGGCCTGGTCTTTATTGCCCTTCGCTGCTACGCAGCTCGAGTCCGGACCATTCGCCGCTATCGCGGCTCACCCATAAATGCCCTGAGAAACTCCTAAAGAAAAGAAGAAGGGATCGAAGACTAGAGGCCCGCGAGAAGGCTTGACTTGATAGAAAGAAGTAATGGATCAAAGACGGAATCTTTCTCATTAGATCGGCGACGATGCCTGACCAAGTAAGTCGGGTTTCGATCTTTGGTCAATCAATCCATCATTGGCTAAGCCATTGCTTTCTATTTCTTTCGGACTTTTCCGATGAACAATTCACCTCGATTCTTCCTTTTTGCTAAGAATCAAGGACTGAATCGTCAATGGATAAATAGGAAACTATTGATTCGAGCCTCTCCTTTATATAAAGCTATTCCAGTCTGAGACTGTCTCCCAAGAGCCCAAAGTCTTCGACTAATTGGAGCAAGAGCTGCGAGAGCAGCAAGAAGGGGTTATGTACACGCCGAAGTGACTTAACTTTGTGTACTAATTTCGTCCTTTGGAGGTAGCAGCCTCTTCCAATCCACGAGTGGAGTCCGGATCCAAGCTAAGGCTATCTGGGGAGGACCAACCTTAGTGAGCAGCTTATCTAACCTATTAAGATAAAAGCAGAGGTCTTGCTCATGGATTCAGTTGACAAGCTCTCGGAAAAAACATCAATCCGTGGATATAAATAACCCAAAGGCTTCCACCGGCTCCCCATTTCGTTATCATTCATATTGAGTGACATAGCCCATTTCGTTAACAAATAGGGGTGGCAACAGAAAGATCACCCGATCGAGGAGTTTTCTTTGCACCACTCGAAGACCCACCAGGTCGACCAGGAAAAAGCTCCAAATTGACCCTTAACAGTCATAATACCATCACCTATGGTAGCGTGACCAAGGTCCTTCTATCTTCCTAATGTCTCATTAGAGTGATAGGGGAATTCCAAAGCTTGAATGAAGTGATTGACGGATTCCTTCTTCATCTTATCTTATGAAAATATGCAGTTAAGTTCTTATTCCTAATGAGGAGTTCTTGATTTAAAGGCTCCGCTCCTTCAGGAACGAAGTCGCTATAGCTTTTCTATTGGCCTTTGAAAGAAGCCAAAATAGGATGCTTGTTTATAGGTTCCGAAAGTGCTTATTCCGCCTTGAGGGGCGATGGACTGTATTCCAGAGGATCAGACTTGATCAGTTCAGGCTATGGAAGTTTCGATCTTCCAATCAATCTATCTTTGAATTCGATAGCCTGTCACGTCATGGGAAGCGATCATCAACTGCTTTCGATCTTGAATGCTCTGTTCCGCTCCTTGATCACTTTCTGGGATGACAGCAAGTCTTCTCCCCATTGGTGAGATTGGTCCCCTTCCTTTGTTCTTTGTCCAACTACTCGGTCAATGAGGATGGAAAGGTAGTGAAGTAAGCCTAAGGTTCGGTTCGGTGTAGAGATAAAGGACAGTAGGCCATCACTGGCTCTTCCCCTCGGATTCTTTCCTTCGGCTTAACTTTCAACCTTCCCTACCCCTTTCGACGCAGCAATGAGAGCAGCAGGGACGGAGCGCTTGCCCTTTACCTCTTGGTGGAGGAGTCTCCTCTTATTTTAGGCTGGCACGGTCTTAGAATGCACGATAGAAGTGCGGAAAAAAAGTAGTTTAGCGGGAGAAACCCTGTGGGATAACGGTTCTTTGAAGGAATACCTCTCTTTATAACTGTCTTCCGCTTGAAAGCTTTCACGTGGAAAATTGAGAATGTCAATAGGCATTCGAACTCCTTTTTCTTTTTCGTAGGAAGGGTACGCGTCCAGCTTAAAGAGAAAAAGATTCGCGGACATCCGCTTTAGCAGACGATTTTTCTACTTTCATTAGACGCTCTCCTGGCTTTCGCGGAAGAAAAAAAGAATTTTTACTAATTTGTTTGTACTTAAAGGCCTTTAAATGATTGAAATGCATTCCTCTCTATTGTTCTCAGCGAAGGGATAAAGCCCAGGATGGGAAGTCGCATCTCTTTCGGAGTTGAAAGGATCATTACTCAGTAAAGGCGATCGAGTCTCGTAACCCCATGGAAACTCCTTATCTCTATCTGAATTTCTTTTTTCGAGCCTTGTCTCAGGTTCGTTCCTCTCCCTATCGGTTGAGTTAGCTTCTTTCTTAGTCGAGCTAGTGGCTCCACCCCTCTCCTGTTAGTCGAGCCTCTCCACCCCTAAACCTCTTTCTATTGGTCGAGTCAGTTTATCTCCTTTCAGTCCTATCCTAGCTTCACTCGTAAACTCCGTGCCATGTCTTCCAAACCTTAGTTACTTGCCGAAGTCTCGAGCTCTTCACTTTCTTCTTAAACTAGGAACAATTCTATTTTGTCTTTACTCTCTCGGGTATGCCTATTTGGTTTATGCCCTTTACTCCTAGTCTTATTAGTTTGTCTGGAACCTTTCGTTCCTAACTGTAAGAGCTTCTTCGAACCTTGTCTTAAGACTTGAGCTAGTTTCCAACTCTCCTAGCGTCTAGTCTTTCCTCTGTAACATCAGCTGCAGGAAAATCCGCTGCAATAGAGTCATCCCTCGAGCTTTGGTTTACACCCTTTGATCCAGGTTGTTAGTCCCGTCTCTATCCATAAAAGCCGATTTACTATCGTACCTTCTAACCTCTACTTCAAGGTCTTGCAGAGCCTTATCTTTTGTTTATGACCTCTTTTTTGGATTATCCGATGGAGGTGGAATCTCCAGCAGCTTTAATAGAGCTAGTTTAGTTCCCGCCAAACCTTATCCTGGTTCTGATCCTGATTAAGTCTTATCCCTAAAGGTTGGCCAAGTCCCTTCGATCCTCTACTTCTGAGTCGGGTAGTTCATTCCTTGCCTTGTGAGAGGATTCATCAGTAGCAGAGTAAGACGAAGAAGTGACAGAAGAAGAAGAGTAGCTACGGGCATATACCCCCCGCCTCCAAGCGGGGAGAACAAGTGCCATATAAACAACCTTAGAGAAGGAGCGAAAAGCCACTCTAGTTGAAGATGAAACCCTCTATTCCCGATAGGCAATGAAAGAAAGGGCGTTCTTTCTTTTCTTCCACCAAAACCAGGAAAGGAGTTTGGGTATAGACTCTAAAAGAACATTGTTTACCAGATTCAACTGAGGATGAAAGCCTTGTTCTTGATCCTATGTATGGATGGAGAAGGAAAGGATAAGAGAATAATCTTTCAGGCTAAATAAGCTTATTTCCATGATGGGAACAGGAAACAACTCATATGTAAAGGTGGATGTCTAACGCGATACGATAAAGGTTTGACAGGCATACATTACTTCTAATAGTCTTGGTATATACCCCTTCGTATACCTGATCAGACTGCTACCCCTGTTATGACTTCTATTGGCGGGGCTTCCCTTGGGTTGGGGGAAGGGACTTAAAGGTTTTTTAAAGAACTTGCAGGATTGTTAGCCAGCGAATCCGCAATACACTGTCTGTTGGTAAGAAAATCAATAATGAATATCTTTCTAATAGAACTGGGGACTAGTATACCTGTCCCATGAAAGAGGTGAAAGAGCGGTTGGATAGGCAGAGTCTTAGTCTCTGTCGAAAGCGGATCGAAGGTGTTTACTCAGCAAAGAGATCAAACAAGAAATAGGCGTGGTTCAACAACTACATCTTCGCAAGACCAGTCTCGCAAACACGGTTCGTTAGCTTAGCTATGGGGTGGGGCTACAATGCCACTCTTCCTAAGCAACATTTAGTAAGAACATCGATAGCCTGGCATTTCGTCGTATATCATACCAGCTCCCTGAACCTAGCTTCGACATCTACCTTTTGCAATTGGATAAGTTATATGTCGAAGCTTGGTTTAGGGAGCGAGTCCCAAAGCAAGAAAAAATGCCTTGCCTCAACTCTAGCCACTACCAGCTAACTGTATTAATTGCACCCTGCTCTTGGACAAGTTAGAGAGTGATGAAGCATTCAATCATGTTCTCACCAGCCTGGGATCCTGTCCATTGGACGACTTTAATAAATGGGAGATAGCCCTTTTTGTTCTTTCCAACCGGTCTTACTTCAGTAAAGCTCACGTCACTCGACAATGATATCAACTTTCTGTTTACGAAGGTGGTTTGCCAGGATGATCTTCTTTATTTGCTTGTTGACGTAGATCCTCAAGGACAGATACTAATACATTGACTGTTCTACTTTGTAAAGCCGCATTCTTTCTTCAGTTATCGTGAAATTGCTCCAGGCTCTTTTCCCCGAACACTCTCTCCGCGTTCTTCGTCTTTTACTCGATGGAGTGTTAGTTTCATCTTGTTTAAGCGGGTGAGAAGTTTGGGTTGCCCAAATCAACCTACCCACCGGAGCATGCAACTAAAGGAATTTCGTATGGAAACGCAGGGTTTGCTTCCGGTCTGGGTGTCCCAGTTCATTCGGATTCGATCAGTGGATCATAACATAAGAAGAGGAATGCTTCAAGACTTTATAAAGTCAATCAATAGAGGAAAGCCGGATTGAAGTGAGAAATAAGAATCCGTAATCACTGAACTTGAGATTGAGCTAAAGGCACAAAGTTCTCTCCCGATAGGGAGAGGAGTGTTATTGATTGCTGGGAGAGGTATGAAGTGAGTGACTCTTTCCGTCTTTAGTTTAGGTTCATTACGGCAGTTGTTAGTTTCGTCTCTTTATCAGTTAATTTGGTATTGTTTATTAATTGCGTATATTATATAAAGGGTAGTCCTTCTCCCAGGTGTGCCTAAAGTCTTATGATGATTCCTTGCCGGTTAAACCATCAGGCTCGACTAAGAAATCCATGCCAGAGACTCCTCCTAGTAACCATTCCCGAAATCCAGGGAGGTGTTCTTGAAGACATTGGCGGGCTCCAAGCTACACCCTTCTCTGCTACCAAATCATAGATCTTCCAGAGAAGACCAAAGAGAATGAGCTCACTCGATTCGCGTCTGATCCTCCATTCTTTCTCATAGACTGATGCAGAAAAGAAGTAACTTAAGGAAACATCCGGTGAATTCGCGACACTCCAGTACCAATGGACGTACCGAAGCCAATTCTTCATCCAGTTCCTGAGCAAAGACCACTCAAGCAAGGAAGTCCCGGACTCTTTCTGCTGGAAATAATTCATCAGGAGCCACCTTTAAATCCGAAGGTTTCATCCCTTTAATTTAAGTAATTTAAGGAAGCGAAAGCTCACTCTGCCAAGCCACAATTCTAATGGATAGTCATTGGGACCCCGAGGCTTGGTGTACATAGCAAGAACCCGCTCAAAGTGACGAGATCTTGTATGACTGAGTTTGGCAAGCAAGGACCCTATAACCTCCACCACCTATCCTTGGTAGAGAACCTTCGTAATGAATGGATATTTTTTACATATAGCCATCAGACCATATGGATGATGGTAAGCAAGCAAACAAAACAACGAGCAGACATGGCAGATAAATCCACGCGTCCACCCTTGACGCAAAAGCGCTTAGCAAACTCAAATGCACTTTTGTCAGAAATCAGAGATTTTTGAGTTGAAATTGGCTGAAGACACTGAAAATAAACTTCGGCAACTTGCGCATCAGCGATGACAACATCATCACCGAGCACATTGATTGGGACACATCAAAAAAAGTGGCTTTTGAACGAGACCTACCGGCTTAGGGGCAGTTGCTACTAAAATGGGTGTACCCGGAACGGGGTTCCGATCTCTAAATAGATCTGCTATAGCTACTCGATCTCGATCAAATGGCTTTGGATCTGTCTCCACATCTGGAAGATCTGTAACAGGATATGGAACTCCATAGAGATCTGAAACTTGAAGGGGTGCTCCATACTAAATTAAGGGTCAGAGCCCATACTCTCTCTTCTGTAGATACGCTATCCCTTCCGGCTATGGTATGGGGGAAGTGAGATCTACCGATTTCTTTTATATTAGATGAGCGGCCGTATTATGATCGGTTTGGTCCCCCTAGCCTTTTGGTTCTGTCTTTCTTCTAGTAGGTACTCGTTAGGTCTTCAGCCCCATGTTCCACAGATGGACAGCCGGGACAGGACCGGGTTCTATCTCATGATGCTGCTGCTACGTTCATTTGGTCGAGCAAGGTCTTCCCTTGTCTTCTATGTATGGCTGGCTCTTCTTGATCTTGAGGTCATGGGCTAACTCGACCGAACAAGCAACGGCTTTCTAATGCGTTTTCTGGACATCATATGATCATTATTTCTTAAACGTAGTTTTATCAGTAATAAGATGCCTATTCTCTTTAGGGATAGAAAACCAATGTAGCTTAGCATACCTGGCAAGATACTTTAGCCAAGGTATAGACCGGGAGTACTTACTCATAGGTTGCTTGACTTCGTGCCTATCACAGCCTTATCCCGCTATATTATTACTGAGAAAGCTACCTTTAAGGATTCATTGGTCTTGTCATCCACATTCTGTCTAGAAGACGCATTTGTCGAACCTATAGCGCGGAAATTAGACTTATTGTGCTAAGTAAGGGCCCATTCCTTATCCTTTTTTGATGGGGTCAGCCTATTTTATAGCCTGGTCGTATCGAATCTACCTTCTATGACCTAGCTTCTGGTATTTGAACCAGTTACGTCGATTGCTGAACCTGACTTGACTTTGGCTTGTCCTATATCTTAATTAATCGGTAGCTATCCTGTGCTCAAGAGGAAGAAGTCAACTCCTTACAAAGCAAGGGGCTTCGCTCTAATCACTTTTTGTAATAACCTTTGAATGCCGCCGGTTGTAACCTTTATAGCGATAAATATCTTTCGATCATAAATCCCTTAATCTCTACTACTCCCGTCAATCAATAGACCTCCCTTTGCTGCAAAGGAAGAACAAAAGTAGTTAACCGAGTCGTGGGCGGCAATGCTTGGGCAAGAGAGACCCGTGTTTAGTAGAGTGCCTTCTGATCCTTCGATTGAGGATAAAGAGTCAGAGTTCCACTAATAAGAATAACCACCTTGCTTCTGGGGAAATGGGGCGTCCATTACTTGCTTCAATTGCGATTTATCCTTTCTGGTCTCAGACTTGTGCCTAATCTTATAAAGATCAACCGCGAGTCAAAGAACTCCTCTTTCGTAGTACACTTCTTTTATTGAATTGACTGTAAAATAAAAGGTGTGATGGTCTCGCCAATGAATTTTCTCGTTAACAGCAGGATCTCTTCCACTTCTTGCTGAATACCTTTTCTTGCTTCCTCCTATAGGCTTTCTTCTCCTAAGGAAGTACTTCAATGAAGGCATCGAGCCCCTAGCGGCCTAAAGTCAGGCTCATCCATCGCTCGGGATGGAGGTTGCTTTTTATTGGCTGTAAGCTGCTTTCTTAGTTGTAGAAATCCATCACTAGTCTTTCACAACGAATAGACACCAACCATCATATGTGAATACGGTACGTACTGCTTGCCCTCTTCTCTTGCTTTCCATTTTTCGTAATGTGCATTTATAGAAAAAGATAGACTCTTTCATAGAGAGAGATGAGTGAGAGAGCCGACCGGACCTCTTTTCCTTCACAGTAACAAAGGCTTACCCCACAGATTCGCCATCAGCATATCCATAAGTACTTTTATAGTCTGCAATCGGTACTGTACTTTAAGGCTTCAATCGGTAATATGAAAGATGGCACTCCTTTCATATTTCATAAGAACCCCCTTCTGATTCTGATATTCTACGGAGGCTTTAGTAAACCCGTCGTAGCAATAAGGCCACTTAGGTCCACCCCAGATTCTCTTTCTGTTACGAAAAAGATGTCCTCATCCTAGGAACCCTATAAAAGTGATATCGGTGTTAAGACTCTCAGCTAGTCGGGTTTTCAAGTCCCGGTCGTCTTTCTTTCTCTTCTGGCCCTTTTAAGTCCAACTGCTCAGATAGCGTCGGTTTACACTTGTGAACCTTTAGGAAAAAAAAGAAAAATTGAAAATAATAATGGAAATGAAGAAGTCTATTGCACTATTTAAAGATTATTAGTTTCGTGTAGTCAGCAGTTTCCGGCCGGACTCACGAACCCTTAGGCGACCAAGTCTTTTTCAGTGGAATCAAGGTCTTGATCTATAACAGGATCTGAAGTTAGGTCTACTGCTTGCTTATGGCATATATGGATCAAGCTTATGGCATATATGGATCAATAAGATATGAGTCAGGCTCACGAACGTGGATCCCCGACCTTAGCAAGCAGTTTGATACCCAGCAGATCAGAGCCAGTAGCATATCTATTACTTTCTCCTGTTTGTTAATTAAGTTGTGTTGTAGATTCTGTTAAAGATCCAGCAGCAGCGATTGTTTAACTGACTGATCCAGATAATCCAAGTACCGAAGCGAGCTTGAGAGCTGTTCCAGGAGCAGCATTTCGATAGCTCGTTGCCCGTTGAAAAAGTCATTTTTGTGGCGGGGCAACAAAAGCATAGGATCCTGTTTATTCCGCAGTTCATTATATTATGTTGCTTACGAGTTTGATTATGCCGTTGATTCCGCTCTTGATTCTTTATGGTTAAGCCACTGATAAAGCCATGCAGTCGTTGTCTCTTTTGGGAGCTTTTGTATCATTATACTCATTATACGATGATATAGGCCCTTACTAATAATAGAATGTCACCCGGCGGTGCACCATCCGGGTGCATATGTTGTCAGATCGAGATCCGAAAGCAAGTTTCGTTAGCCTCTTTATTTTTTCGCATATCCATACGAATTTCAAATTCAAGCAGTCGATCCACCTAGATCCTATTGCATTTCCATCATAAGGTCTATTTTAAGGCATCACCAAAAAGGACGGAATATATCATAATTTAGCACTTTAATCTTCATGCACCACTAGGCTCTTTGTTGGAGGTCTTTCATCTTTCACTAGCACCACCTTGTCAAGAAACATCTCTTCAAGTAGATCTTTTCGAGAAGCAAAGGAAGCATCAGAGTAGTAGTAAACAGAAGCATAGCTGACAGTTCCATATGTAGCAAAGATTCCTTTCTGCTCGAAAGCCTGCCTTTCACGTAAAGCGTAATGAAACTTAGAAGAAGCAAACGATAACTACGGATGCTTACTACGCACATTGCAGGTGATACAATTCCGTGAGCGATTCCTAATAATACCTAATAGGATTGCACCCTCCTTGAACACATATACCAATAAGTACTACTGACATGTGAGCAATAGAAGAGTAATCAACTAGTACTTTTTAATCACTTTCTATTTGTAGTAGTGAACTTTAGATAAGTAGTTTGTACTAATGGTGATAAGAAAGATGTTCTTTCTGGTAAGAATTTAGTATACGTAAGAATCCATAAGTAGCTAATTCAGAATGAAACCAGCTAGGAAAACAAAGTCAAATTTGAACAGGTAGCAAGACTCATAAAAATAGCAAGCCATAACCATCGCTTGCTTTCGAAGCGCTAGTGACGTGACTCAGAGTCAATACTTCCAACGTGATAGAAGATTACCTATAAGGCTAATAGCATGAATCAAGAACCAGGCTCTTCTAGCAGCTGCAGCTAAAGTAGACTAAGGTATGTGTATAGAGTTAGAAGATGATAATCTTTGGCTCTGCTTATCTGCCAACTTCTTTAACTGCTACATCAATCCCTTCCTTCTCTTCTTTTCGGCAGAGTACGATTAAGAAGAGTTAGAAAGAAGAATTGAGACTTCTTTCCTCATCAGTCTTCCTTCCGTTGAGGCAGGGGTACTTATAGGAACTGCTTTAAGAGCTTGATTTACGACTTTGCAGAGAATAAACAGACTTGCAACTCGTTAGTCCAGGCCAGTCTTCCAATGCTAATTCTACTGTCTTCTTCGTACTTGCTTCTTCGATTTAAAGCCTTTCTTCAGAAGGATCATCTCTCTTACAACATTTCCCAGCGGGGAAAAATATCCATATAGAACTCTTTATGGCTTTGTCAGTTTAAATAACACTACGTACGTGCCTTCCCCTTTAACTCCCTACTAAGTACTAAATATAACTAGGATGCCCAGAGGAGTTGATTCTTTAGTATGTTAGCGGACCGGGAATTGGTAAAGAAACTGGGAGTTGGTCCTTTATTACCTTTTTATTCCGGAGAATAGCCCCAGGGGGCATATTAATTGATGACACGGAGGGAAATTAGCGGTAAGAGTATGATCGTAGGCAGATCAAGTCTTTGATTTCGAACTGACTTCAGGCTGAGGCCCTCTAACTAGTTAACCCGACGCAGACCTTGGCTTTAGACTTTCATACTTTCTTCACCATACTACCTACCTTCCTAGGCTTGAAACTGAAACTTCTAACTAGCTTCCCATGCCTAACAGAATAGAGGATGCTAGCTGATCTCAAGCTGCTCTAGCAGCTTGCAGCATCTCTGTCCCTGCACGTCAGGTATTAAACTAAACTACGTAAGCTGATTTCTCTTAACTGTTCTATAGGCGAGTGAAATTAGCAATAGGTATTGGAATAGATTCCATGGAATCTGAGGAATCTGAATTTCATCTAACCTGGCTTGTAACTTATAACTTAACTTGCTGCCTTTGATGCTATCAGAGATTTCCTTGTTAACTATTTCCCCACGGGAACTCTATTTCGAATGAGTTCTTTTCTCCGTCAGTAGCGAGAATCTTATATTCCATTTCTTCTACCGGGGAGAAAGGATAAGATTCCATAGTCAGTTTGCTGCTAATTGATTAGCGGACTGGGCCCTATAGCAGTCAAATACTGCTGACATGAATTAGCTCTGGTAAGACACGAGCAAACTAAGAGTTGATGCATTCTACTTCTCCCGACGGATGTGTAACTAATAAATCTAACTCATAAATTCATTTTTCTCTTGGGCGCTATAAGGTCTTCTAAGAAGTAAGAAGTTAGCACAAGACTAATCCTTCCTTTCCTCCTTGTCCTACCTTTTTTTTTCTATTAAGCAAGGACTTTCAAAGCCATAGAATGACTGATTTGCTGCTTTCGGGTAACTCAAATGCACTCGTAATCTGAGGAGATCGATGTTTGAACTGCACTCCACTCTTGCGGAATTGGCATAGAAATAGAATGACGGTGAAGCCTCGTCCCGGGTAAGAACTTCTACGTCTGATTTCGTCTTTTAGTTTTTATTGGGGACACCAGACAGGCACTAACCTTCCATGCTTTGTTCTCATCTCAAGTATGGCTACGTATTGAAATAACACTATGAATCCCAGGCTCAAAGTCTTATCTTTCTGATATGGATATGATAGAGGATGCTAGCTCTGGCTTAACATAAGCCTTTAATGTGGTATTGATTCTCCGGCTAGCTTCTAACATCCTCTGTCAAGGATGGGCTCTCTCTAACATATACTAAATTGGATAAGAAGCCCTATGCAGATAGGGATGACCAAGAAAGAGATAGATTTTGTTCTGTTGTGCGCTGACTCAGAGAAATTTTAGTCTATACTTTATTCAATCTTACTGCCCGGGCTGTCTTCCAAAGCTTTGAACTTAATGTTAGGTTTAATAGGGCTTTAGAAGGCTAATACAGTCCAAGTAGGTTTAATTAGATCTATGTCCGCATCTTATCTTATTCTATTGAAGAATAGAATTATAAGATCGAGGAATCCGCGGCTTCTCCGAAAGTCTTAACTCTCTATCGGAAACTGCTTGAATTGCTTACTTTACGTTCTTTTTCGTTTTTTTAGTTGAAGTAAGGGCAGAGTAACTAGATATAAAGATGAATCTCGGGCTTCAGACTGCTTTTTTTAGACCTAAGGGAGTCTTCTGATACTGATTACGGTTCAAAGGTGGTATTCCTCTTTCCTAGCTTTAACAACAGTTGCATTACGGGCTTTAAGATAGAAGATTATACCGGGGTTCATCAACGGGGAGGAGCTCACAATAGGGAGATTTTTTTGATCTTGGGTGTGTTATCCTGCTCAGTATAAAGCGGTTTTTACGAATCCAAACCAATCTAATCATATGCTTGCTTATTCCTATGAAATTGACGGCTTAGGATTCTTCCTTAGCAGCAAAGACGTTGCTTTCCTAACTTCCCTGCCAATGTTATCCTAACGATCTCAATAGACGAAAGAGAGGAATGCGAAGGCGAGCTCTTTCTTACTTCTCTCTGCTGGGCTTTTCCTAACTACCTTACTTGTAGTACTCAGTCTTCCTGTGAAGAGCCGGAGAAGATAAGGGACTTTTGCCTTTCATAACTTTCTTGCAACTCAATCACAATTCGGACTTCTAAGTCAATCTTCTTACTTGCTCAGGGTGTTCTTCTCTGTCTCAAGAAGGGAAAATAGTCACTATAGACTCTCTTACTGAATCTAAGACTGAGTCTTTGTGGTGGGGCATAAGAAAAGAGTGAAATACTGACTGAGAATCTGAAAGTCTATGATATGCTCTTTCTGATGTCCTTGTGACTTCAACGACGACTTTCCCTTCAATAAGCGTACCTTGTTATTTGTGCCCACTGCCTTGATTCCCTTAACAGGTTTACAGGCGGTGATAATCCTAAATTGAAAGATCTCGGGCGGGTCTAAATCAAACGACTTGCTCGGGTGCACTTACTTCCGGTGGAAGATCAGACGAGCTTTCCTAGCCTAGGCTCTTTCTTGATTGCATACCTGGATGCCAGTAGTTTAGCTCAAAATGGCTATCAGTAGTTCTGGTAGCTGGGGACTAAGAGGAGCTTTCATAGCGTACTATGTTATTTCATCCCAAGGCATCAAACTGATGGGAGAACTGCTCAATCAATGAATTAGCTTACTATTTCCGCGGTTTAGGATGAGCAGACCTAAGCGAGAAAACGGAAAGCGCGCCATAAAGCCAAAGAGCCGTAGCTTGCTTTAGACTTCCTTGCTTTTCAATCATCAATCACATGACTTTATTTCAAAACCAAAAGAAAGAAGTCCGACTTCTCAATCTGAGGACGGGTTAGCTGCTATAATCTTTTGCAGCGGAAGTCGCTTCATCTCATCTCTCCCTCTGTATTACACTTACAGGTGAAGGTAGAGAAGATGAATCTCAGTTCAATTCTTTCACAGGACGGGCAGGGCTAGCTTCTATCAAGAAGATCGGGCTTAAAGATTAACTAGGAATCTGAAACTGCATTTCTTTCTTCAGTATGTTCCCGGGGAGAAGATAAGATGAGATTCAACGGCTGCTTCTATTTACTCTAGGATTGGGATGTGAATATGGGTGATTCCCCGAGTTTAGTAAGAAATTGGGCTTGCGGATCCTACATATCTCGTAGTTGCTACTATCGGAAAGGATTTCCCGCTTATCTGCTGTATAAGGACAGTCTAGTACCTTCAGATCAATAGGAAGAAGCTTCTCCTGCTCTTTCTAATTAGGACGGGATGGAAAAGAAATTGAAGGACGGATCTCTGAACGTGTAAGTAAATCAAAACTAGGCAATTTGAACCGAAAGCAGTCACTCTAAACTCTCCTGCAACCTTATCAAAGACAGAGAGTTCCATTCCATCCTTAGCTGCTTTATCCGGCTCCGGAAAATACATGAATTAGCTCCCGAAAATGAGTTCAGTCCACCTACTAAGACTCCATAGTCAAATCTATGGCTTGAAGATCAATCGGAAAATCTGACCTTGAAAGATGGCTTTTCTATATCCTTCAGTAACATTCCGCTCTTGACAGCTAATTGAGATAATTCATCAGTGAGTTCACGGATTAGTGTTAAGGCAAGGCATAGAATCACACTGGTACTAGTCTTTTTATCAATGATCAGGCTGTGCCTGACGCTTCTAATGGAACGAACGAAGATAGGTTGCTTTCAACTTCAACTGCAATACGTCACATGTTTTAGACTCCCATTTCTCCGGAATAAGAGACGATTATTTTATACTCTAAGTTAGCAGCTTACTTACTCAGGCCTGCTTTAGCCTTCTTACCCAGGTTTCGGATTCGATTCTCTTCTTTCTAAGGCTACTGCTTATCTTTAGTATGTTACCCGTGAAGGGAAGATATGGGTTTAGGAATGGATTAAACCAAGTAAACTTCCTCTTCTTCTTTCTGTCCTTCTCTCCTGATGGTCTTTCACGAAGAGTTCAATTTCCTTGTTTCACTATCTCCCCGCTAACTGTAGAAAGAAGACTTCCAGGCCTGACGTGAATAGGCTTTTTGAAGAGACAAAAGAGATGTTAGCTGCTAATTGAGAAGATTCTTGAGATCGGTCACAAACGAAAAATGAATTCTTGCTTTCTACTTCTTTTATTTCTTATTTCCCAATCCAATAAAATGAGATTGGATTGAGGGTATTAGGCCCTCTAAGTAAAGACTGCTAACTCCTCAGGGATAAGGGATATTCAAAGGTCATTGGCAAAGATTAAAAGGGAGTTGGGGATGAGGATCAAGAAGAAGTGTTTAAGACTATGTTGCAGTTATAGACTTCTAGACTCAGTAGATTTAGCTGTTTCATAGTAAGAAAAAGAAGAAGAAGTCAAGGATTAAGTTTAAGTTTCAGACTCTGTTGAATAGGAATCCGTTTTATGGACAGAATCAGTTGCAGTATTTGATGAAGTTTCAGAATCTGAGTCAGTCTTAGATCAAGTTGAGTCAATGGGAGTGGAATAGTCTGTTTTGTAGTCTGTTGAAGTAGCAGAGTCAAAGTCAGTAGCTGCTTAAGAAGTTAAGAAGAAAGAAGGGATGATCAATAAGTACAATCTCAAGAGTGAGTTTAAGGCTTAGTAGCAGATTAGGGTGAGATCAGATCAGTGGAGTCAGTTTAAGTTGATTCGGATTTTGCATGGAATCAATTGGTCTTGATCTTATTTTCTTTATGTAACTTTATCCGTAGCCTGAGAGTGGAGTTAGAAGATCAGGGAACATACTATCGAATTAATCTCCTCCGGTCCGGACGTCTAATCAGTCTATCTCGAAGTCAGAATCGAAGAACGCTTAACTCTAACTCAACTACGCAACATCTCACCTCAACCTTATCTTTCTCCTCAACGGGACCTTTTACTCAAGAAATAGTAAGAACTGGGACAAGCTCTTTTTCTTAGTGTGCTTTTTTAGGCTCCCCTAACTAAGGAATTTCTTTCAAAGAAAGAGTGTGGGGCTGCTCTGTTTTCTCTTGCTGCCATATTTTCAGAGGAAGGACGGTTGAATAGCCGGTAGGGGATTTGATTTGGCGAGAAGATAAGATGTTGGACTAAGGCCTAAAGGCTTCCATCACACTAGAATCCAAGAATTTAGGGGAAGACTAGATCTGAAGTTGTCAAACTAGCTCTTTCTTCTTTATTAGTGCTAATCTGAGCCCGAGGCTTCTTAGGGATGAGGTAAAAGCAAGTCTTTGATTTCTCACTTCTTTTCTTCCGCTTTGTCGAAAGAGAAGATGAAGCATTGTGAACATTCTTTCTTTGCCTCTTGCTTACTTCATTTCATGTCTTCAGTCAATCTTAGTCAAGAGAGCGGGACTGAGAAGTCGAAACCTTTTTTATGATAAGTTGAATTTGAAGTTATAGTCTTTAACTCTGTATTGGATTCTCTTGCAGTCTTTGACTGAGTTGCTGATGAGGAGTCAGTATTAGTAGAATGAGCTCCAAGAGGAAAGCCGTTGAGGACGAAAGCCGTAAAAAGAAGTCCCGGATTGAATGAAAGTCAGTCTTGACTTCTCTCTTTCCGAAGTCTTTTACACGCCCTTATAGAATGATAAGACAGAGAAGACTTAGTCGTTTTTAGAGGAGGATAAAGAGCAGCAAGCTTCCTAGTTATGCGCAGACTTTCCATCTTCAATTTAGACTTAGACTTTATCCCTACCGGAGATGAGAAGAAAGGGAAGTCGCCTAGTTCAAATCCCATTTTTTTTTTAGACTGAAAAGATAGATCTAGACAGAGGAAAGAGTGACGTTAAAGCCTCTGATCTAGGTCAGCTCTTCCTAAGCCCTTGGAAGTGAGTTGCAGAGCTTAACGCGCCAGAAGTAAGATCACTTTAGCCTGTCCTTTAGAGATTCCTTGATCTAAGTCTGCATGTCCTCAGCATTAGACGAAAGAGAAAAGGAGACTGAAATTGCTAGATTTAGTTCTCTTTTGCCCTAGATTCAAGAAAAAAGCCTTTTATTCGCATCTTTAATGTTGAGGCCTTCGAAAAAGCACTTTTGCAGTAAAGACATCGATGTCTGAACTTTAAGCACTTCTTTCTTTCATCTTGACTTGACGAAAGAAAGTCTAAGTCTTCCATTTCATATCGAGGACTGATGGTGATGGGAATGACTTACCTCCGCTAAATTAGTAATTGATTATCTGGGGAGTTGGCAGAGAAGGGTTTAGGCCAGATCTTGCTTTCACTACACTACCTTAGATAAATGTCTATCTTTCCTACCTTTTCAGTTCATATTGTTCAGAAAAACCTGACTTGACTTCTCTGCTGAAGCCAGGCTTTTGGCTTTAGAAAGAAAGATGAATGTGTAATCTGGTCGGTCTTGTCTTAAAAGTAAACTTCTGACTTTCTCTTCCTTTCGTAAGTCAATCTTACTCAATCTAGCAAAGAGGAGATTGCAGAGCCTACAGATTAGTTAGCTGATCAAGTCTCATCTTCGATTATATGTCTTTTTCTTTGTTGTTAGGCTTTGATCCCTGCTTGAATGGAATAGGAGGGAATAGCCGGGAATTGAATCCCGGATCAGAGACAGGAATAGCTCAATAGCTAGGTATCGTGATCTTGTGCCTTTTCTCAATCGACTAATGAAACTTTAAATCTTAGTAGCCCAGTTAAAGATTGAGATAATTCTAATTTACGTAATTTCTACTTTGAATAAATCCTTACTTCTTTCACTCAGTCTTATGGGGAAGAGGAAAGAAAGCATCTAACTTCCTAACCATCTGACGCTGGAAGCTAATCTTTCCTTGTTGTTGCATTTATGCCAATGCATTATACTTCATGAAAGACTGCAGGGTAACAAGAAATTAAACTTCTAGCATTCACCTCAATCTCCTCAAGCTAAGCTCATAACTCTATCTATAACTCATAATCGGAAACTGAAAGTTCAATTCTGACTGATAATAATCTTTCATGAACAAGAGAAAGATCTATTCCGGACTGGATTGTACTAAAATCTTAATCAATAGAAAGCTCAGAAAACATTCGTCTTTATTCTCGGAATAGATTCAATGGCTTTCGTAATTTCATCTAAGGGTTTTGGAAGTCTTCCGCAGGGACTAGGAATTGATTAGGCTGTAAGAAAGTAATGATCCTTTAGAAGCTAAGGGAGAAGACAGTAAGGCTATAAAAAAGATGTTTTCTACTAACTTCTCCGGACTGCCTTATATCTAAATAGAAAAATGAAGCTAGCAGGCTCTGCCTGATCTTTTTTCTCAGGATGGGATTCTAACTACTAAATAGAATGCCTTTCAACAGCTGCTGACTGATTAATGGCTCTAGCCTTATCCTTCTATTATGACTTTACTTGCTTATAATTCCAAGGTCGGGATTGCTAAAAGAGATTCCTTCCTCTCGATCTTCCTCCTATGCCTTATAAAGCGAGATAGCAGAGGGCTTTGGTAACTAAATACTCAATATTAATTGATTTATTCTCTGGCTTTATATTGAAACTTCCTGCCTTTTCTACCAATGGGAATGAAACTGCTGCTTTGACTCAGTCAGACTTATCAGTGAAGAGACAGGCTCTTCAAGCCTACGTCTCACTTCCCGGATCAAGGAGATGATTATCCTTCAATGGCTGCTTACTTGCTGCTTTATTCTCACTCGGGAAGAGGTCAGCCCTGATAAACAGATGTTAAGACTTTGCCTATAGCTTATAAAGAATAGAGATTCTAGAGATCGGACACAAACGAAAAATGATAGGAAGCTATATCTATATCAGTAGATCCCCTGTCATTTCTAATCTGACTTTCCTTCTCTCCGTCTTCTCAATCTCATTTCTGGTCGGGGGTCTGGTAACAACAAAATTATAACATTCACCGAAAGCTGCTGAAGCTTAGCGGTGACTCCTCCTGTAAGAAAATAAAGAAGAAGTCAGACCAAAGTGAGAGTTAGCAGCATCAATATTTTAGGTTAGGTTGCTTGCAGGCTCATCCTTCTGACTTGTAACAACAGCAATCTCAATAGCAATTCAGTCCCTTACTTCATATACTGCTGGACATTGAGGAAATCAAGAAAGACATTCATTAGATCCCAGGATTGCAAATAGATATAATTCTCTCCAGCTTCTCCGGTCGTTGTGCTCTAGCCTTAGAACTCTGCTCGTTCGAGTTCGAAATGCTTTCGTAACACATAATATGAATTTCCTAAAGCTGAACTCAGTCTTATGATATTTGATTAAGGCTTTGGCCCTCTAACTTTAACAAGAGAAAGAGGGTTACATCCTCAAAGACTGGAACTTCGTCCCCTACCACTTAGCGTCATACAGGTGTTGGATGAGTGGAGGAAACAGAGATGTTAGCTGCAAATGGATTGAGATTATGGGTATTGGTCAAGAAGGAAATATGAATTGATGCTTTCAACTACAAGAAATTCCTAGCTCTCTCCTGCCTTCCTTCTCAATCACAGGTCGGAATAATAACTAAAGAGAAGGATGAATAGCGCTCGAAAGTAAGCTCTTACTATAGCTGATTCGTTAGGCAGCTAATGGTGAATCAATGGAAGTTGGATGGGAAGCAATTGGTTATTGGTAGTTGGGAGTTACGATTCTAAATAGAAAACAGAAAGTCCGGCTTCAGACTGATTAATGCTTATAGTATCTTCAAATCTTTTGGCTAAGGCTTCCTGGTTGTTATTTGCTTTTGGCAGTGAATAGGGAGCTTTCCCACTGAGACTTGACGCTTCTCAATCTATAGTATGAGCTTGCATGCAACAAAAGAGAAATTTGAAGCTTGGGCTTCTCTTGGTGTTCTTATTAGTTACGGTTTTCCTAACACATGCAAAAACAAATGCTTGCTGGTCAGACTTTCTTCTTTCAGTGCCGGGAGGGACTAGGATGAGAGGTTCGAGCCTACTGCATTGACTCTTTATGTTCCCACAAAGTCAAGAGTTGGATTCACTGGGTTTAGTAATTGATTCCTTTGCTTTTGGAATAGATTACCCAGGGGCAGAGGATGGAATAGAATCACTGGCTTTGCAACAAAAAAATCGAATGACTTGCAGGCTCAGCCAATTATCTCGAAGTAGGAAAGATCAAGTCCAGAAGGACTTGTAACAAGATCTTCAGTTAGTTCACGGTTAAGAGACAGGAAGCGATTTCCTTACATTGGGGGCGTTAAGCCCTTCTCAATCTCCTGAAGCTGCTACTCAGTCAGTAACGCCTACCTTAAGCCTTAGCCTTATTATTAGCCCCTTATTATTAGCCTTATTAGTAGTAGAATTTCATCCCAGGCTTTCAACTGCCTGTTATGCTCAATCAAATCATTAGTACGGCTGGTATCAAAGTAAACTACTTATTACTTTTCTCCCAGATCAGATGCTGTAAGGTATTGAGACGAGTTAGTTAGACTTCTTTACGGCTTTTCTTAATTTTTAGTACAGCCCTGTTACAAAAGAAGAATCTCAATACTGACTTAACTCAAGAAGCTGTAACTACTTCACTTGCCCTAGAGGAGAGTGAAGTGCCCGGGAATGCGCAACAATAGATCGAGGAAGCTCCGGTTGCTCTTCTCAAGAAACAAGAAAGTAGGGCCATGTATTAGAATAGAAAGAAAGATGCTTCTAACTTGATCCTCAAGCAGTAATTTTCCCTTTTTCCTTAAGTTCTGGGGGGAAGACACAAACAAAAATGGAGTTGTAGCTTTCGTAACTACCTATTTCTATTTCTTTCTCGTCTAACAAAATATCCATAGGAATCGGAAACTGCAGGTCTGACTTCCGGCGTTAGAATCTTATTATTCTTATATAGTGAGTTCTCGAATCAAGGAGAATTTTCAATAGTCTGTGTTCCGGTAAAGAGGCTGCTCAATCTAAGGAAGCTCAGCAAACATACGTCATATCCTCAGTCGGACTTAGGGGTTCAGAGATCAGGTAGGAGTTGCAGTAGCATCAAATAGTTTGAAGACTCAGAGGAGATAGCAGTAGCAGAATCTGTTGATTTAGCAGTTGAAGAAGAATTATAGAATTCAAAAGAGTCAGAGTATGCTGCGAGGCTTTCAGATCTATTTGGGATCAGTTAGCCAATAAAGGATTTGATTCAATAGGCAGTTACCATTCTCTCAGTTGTTCCGGAGTGGAGTTGAGATGATCTGCTTTACTAAAAATCCTCCGTAGCCAGAGACAGGACTAGTCTGCTTCAAGGCTAGAATAGGCAGATATGAAGAATTGGCAGAGAATGGACTAGTAACGGATTAACAGGGGAAGGGAAAGAGGCTGAAAAAAGGAGATTTTAGGCTAAAAAATGAGACATTCTCTCTAAGGCCTCTAAAATCTCTCTTATTGGCACTCATCTGTTTTAGGTGTAATCAGTCACAGGATGTTTTAAACAAAGGTTTGTCAATATCTACTTAAGGTAGACTTCTTTCACAGGTGTAGGAAGTTCAATCAGTCATATTATCTAGTTTTTGATGCATTCTTTTCATTCACCGGTTGGGCTTGAAGACTTCGTAGTTTTTTATGCCCCTGGGCTAACTTATAATCAGGATGTGATTGAGACTAAATAGATTGAAGAATCCATAGGTGTAATAACTGAATCTGGGGGACTAGAAAGTGCTTCCCTTTCTTGTTGAAGAGAATAGGGATCTGACTTCAAGACTTGAGACTACCAGTCAGTCCTAAGAGTGACAAAGATCCATAGTTAATAGTTAGGAGGAAGAGTATGATCTGTAGGAAGAAAATCTCTGGGATATTTTCATTATGGGAAGTTAGACTTTGATTAAAAAAACGAGTTAAGTCCGATCTTTAGACTCAAGCCGTGTAACTTAAGAAGCCTATGACGACGAGACAAAGTCTTTCCAGGACTGAATTCTAAGACTTTTCCTCAGTCTGCAATGGAGCCGGACCTTCCCTGAGGTGAAGACCTGCTAAGGAAGAAGAATCTCATCCCCAGGAATTTAAATAGAATCTCTGGCTTTAAGAAATTCTTACCCGGGAATTAAAGAGACTTCAAATCGACAACGAGAGAGTCCTTTCTTTCTGAAGGAAGGGCGACTTAGGGCATTTCAAGGGAAGTAGCTTCATCTTTAGTATGTTCCTGTTGAGTAAAGGAGAATTGGGGACATCTGGGGATGAAGTTGCCTTAAATGATGGCAGCTTTTAGTCATCAGTCTCTTCCCAACGAAGCGTCATAGGGCTTGACGTAAGTGAAGAAGACGGTTTCAGATCAAAAGGCATTGCTCCTCAGTTCAGTAAGGGATTAGTCATTTTTTCTTTAAACTCATTCATCGGACGAGAATGCATACAAAGAAAGAGTCTGACTTTGAAGTTGAAAGTTTAAGCTCAGGCTTATCCTTAAGCTCCTGTCGTAGTGCTTTCATCAGTCCCCTCTAACTTCATCAAATAGGGCTACTTCGTCAGTCATCCTGAAGGTGAGGAGGTAGGAATAGTCTACTGAATTACATCAGTAAGGCCACCCTTCGTTTTTCTAGTTGCTTTCTTTATTGCTGTTGTGCGCCTTAGGCTTTTTTAAGGTCTTTTCTGTCTAAGGAACTGATTCACTAGGTCTTGGGAATAGAAGAAGAAAAAGTCGGATGTCCGCCGCAGGCTATTCTAAGGCATTTTCTTTCAAAATATGGAGAAGACGGCGGGATGAATTGATCTCTTAGCTTCGGACGGGCTTTCTTCTTTTGCCTTTCTTCCTTTGCAGAGAACTTTAGAGACAAGACTAGCTCAATAGCATAGATAGAGAGCTCTAAGATTAATAAAGCGCCCTAAGACCTCTACTTGAAGTGAAGGGGTATAACGTAACCCGAGACTGAAACGGAAATGATAGTTATAGAACTTTATTCCCAGAGGATGCGCTTGCAGGTGGGGATAAGTAAGATTCTTTTGTTACAAGCCATACCGACCCAGGTAAATGGGCTAGTTTTGAAAGTCCTATACCTTAAGGTAGTTAGATTGACTTACACAGGAGCTAGTTAGGTTCGAAAGGAAGATTATAGCCTTCGTGATAAAAAAGAGAACAGCTTCAGGACTGAGAGATTCTGATTGAGTCTTTACACCGGGACTCAAGAGATTCGAAGGTCTCTACTTTAGTCTACTTCATCACAGATATAGTAGGCGAGAAAGAAGAAAGGAAGATATTGATACAATCCCGGCAAGTAAAGTGAGAATACCTGTTTCCCCTTTCGATTGAAATTTGAGGGCTAAAGCATGGGAATTTTCATCCCTGATCTTCACCAGTTTCAAAAGTAGATTGTCAGATTGAGTCTTTAAACTACTTTTCTGTCATCATATGCAATTTCCCATATGAAGAAAGATTTTTATAAGATCAATCCGTTAGTTGGTCACCATTCAGAAAGAATTGTCTATAAGTCTTATAAAAAAGTCTTATAAAAGTTTTTACGTTTTTTTAAAAGATTCGGCCGTCTAAAGGCCTCTAGCTCACAAAGGAAAGATAGATAGTTACTATCGGACAACCGGAACTCCTAATAACCTTGGGGCGCAAAGAACCCCTTATCCAGTTTAATATCTTACTTCCTGGCTCTAAATCTCTTTAAACCTGAAGTCTGACTGACGAAGTTACACTAGAATAGATGAAACTACTTTAGCTTTCCTCTTCCCCCTGGCTTCTCTGACTATTTAAAACAAAGGAATAAGAGCTCGAAGGGCTCACTTTGTTAGAAAGCAAGGGATTCCATTCCCACACCCTAAAATGATATTACAATTCCCTACTGAAATCTGAACTTATTATTTCCGTATCTTCTCCGCCTATTTCAGACAAAGGCTAAAGACCAAAATAAGTCCATTTCAACTCATTCATCTGATCTTAGGTGCAAGCAAGTTCGAAACAATGAGTTGCGGATATCCTTATCCCCGGATCTAATTCATGTGCTTTAGACTGGTCCTACGAAAGCTTTCTAATCAGCCTCTTTCCCGTCCTTCATCAGATAAGGTAGGCAGCAAGGCAGGCAGAAAGCCCTTAGGCTAAAAGGTCAGTAAATCAATTCCAACTCGGGTAAGGAAGAATTTAATGACATATGTTGAGATTTCCTTCCTTGAGTAGCTAATCTTTACTCTTTCATTCTCCTTGGAAAAAAAAATTAGGCCAGTAAGCCAGTCATCTTCTTTCTATTTTGAATAAAAGAATACAAAGCTGTGCTTTCTTCCTATTTCGAATTATAACCGTGAAGGACCTATCATAACTACTAATAGCTATTTTGAGCTATTCCCCGGTCTGCCTCCTTCAAAAGACTGGAATGCAATATCAATCGAACTCGGAATCTCAGGCTTCTCTAGGCCTTCTAAATGCTATTGTCTCTATTTCTAGGACTGATGAGACCGATGGGGATTGGAATTGCTTTTTTCAAACTGACAGTTAAGCGCCTAATTTTAGACTTACAGGCCTTGATTCCAATGCATTTTGATTTGGGTAAGAGAAGAAAAGCGGTCAAGTCTTTCTGCGCTCCCAACTAATTGATGTTTTGATTTGGTACAAAAAGGACTGACTCTTACTTTAGAGTTAGGGTTTTCTCGCTTAATGGATAATGGAATAGTAATTGCCTTTTCTTGTTTTAGACTTCTACGGACTTTAATGCACCAAAATCTCAATATAAATTTCAGCAAAGATTGGAATTTCATCTTACTGGTTTACCTGTCTAATTGATACCAATTCTAATTCTACAGCTAAATCCATTCTATTTGAATGATTTACCTAGGAACTTAGAAAGAAAATTTCCTACTAATTACCTTCCTTCCAGGGTTTTAGACTTGGCTTTCTTCCTTTTTAGATGTACGTAAAAAGACTTAGTGAGTTCTCTCTGCCTTTACTCAGAAGTAGCTGCTTCTTTAAGGCTTTAGTCAGACTTCAGAGTCAAGATATGGGCTGACTCAAATCTAGCGATTTCCTGATCTTTGGAAAGGCTGTTTTTCGACTAATGAGAACTCAGTTAGAACCTTCCAAAGTTGTAAATAGAATGACTAGTTCTGGTTCTTATCTAGGTGTTTAGTCAGCCATCCCATTAGGGCACGCAGGTTAGAAGAGATGTTTGTAGCTTTCCTTTATACTTCCCACGGTGAGCAGGGTGAGGAGACAGACGGGACTTGGATAAAAAGTGGCTTGAAGCTAGTTCTTAATGCTCTAGTCTTCGGTCGTAATACGTTCCTAACTCAATATATAAAGAGGTTGCTTTCAGTTCCTCTGTCTCAGTAACATACCGGTGGGTGGAAGATCAGGGTATTTGAAGTATTTGAATTAAATCCCAGGGTTTAGGAAGAGTTCATCCCTCGGTGTAGGATATGAAGAGGGATGATCTGCCCGTGGGAAGTCAAGTAGTTAGGAAAGCCTTAACTCCCAAAACTACTAAGAACCCTGGGCCATATCCCTGTGAATCTATTCAATTGCCCGTTGAATCAGTTATTAGTCCCATAGATTGAGGAAAGGTTGATTATGCTGCTTTCTCTTCTGACTTAGATGCAAGGCCGGACTTACAGCTTGAGAATCAAGCAAGGACTTTCTTTAGTTTAGCAGTTAGACTTAAAGAATTCCCATTGGCAGTTCGAATAAATGCCTAATTTACCCTCCGCAGGATCCTGACTGAGTTTAGTTTCTAACTTCAAGGCTATGTAGAATCCTAGGTTTATCTTTCTAATACCAGTCATTAGTTCCGGCTATCGCTCTAAAGTGATAGCGCCATCGAAAGAGAGAGTGTCAAACAGTCAAACTTCGATACCTAAATTCATTCATCCAAAGACTATCAGAATAGTGGCTGTCTTTCGAGTTGGAAAGATAAGAAGAGCTTGACCGATCCATTCTGAAGGGAAGAAGGGCTTGCCTAGATCTCGTATTCCATCTGCCATAGACGCTTTCTTTTTACTGCGCAAGCAAGCCGGGGATTTACTTAAGACTTTGAAGTCGGAGAATCCGCTGCTCCTGCTACCGCCCCTAAATTACCGAATAAGGAAATACGGCCTTTACCTTATCCTTATTAGCGGTACCCTTGGCTTAACAACATCAAAGAGGAATGGGAAGACAAGAGAAGAGAATGCCCGGGGAACCGAGTCTTCTTTAATAAAAAAATCTTAACATAGGGTTGCCCAGAACAGTTCTCCCAGCAAGGGGAATCCTAGAGGAGGAAGAGGGGACAGCACAGCGCAAGTTTTGACATTCTTCCTTTTCTTGAATGATTGAACGTAGGACTGGAACTCCCCTGCCTGAAACTGCCATACTGAACACTTATTGAATGATTGAACTCTTGCCTTCGTCTTTCCAGTTTCAATCTCAGAAGTCAAGGTTGATTCCTACGTATACTATTGATCATAGCGGGATTATCAGACTACTATCAGGTATCGGACTAGCTTGAAGCTATATTCCTACTTGATGCTCTCTTCCCCTACCCTACCTTGGTCTATTCCCTTTAGCTCGAATCCCAACTCCTAACAGAGTAGCTCTTTTCCCACTTCAAGCATAATTTCAGGCTAAAGTGAAAGCTAGAACTCTAAAGCGAGAGACTAGAAGAGTAAAAAAAAAGGCCTTCGACTCAAATCTTTCTAGTCATAAAGCTCGTTCTTTCACTCATAAAAGATGATGGATAAGCAGTCGTCCCTTATGTTAAGTAGACAAAACAGGCATTTCCAGAGGTCTTTGAAAACATGTTCTTATTTTTTCGTATGCGCAGATTAAGGCCCACGTAGAGTAGTTGTATGATCGCACGGCGTCCCGGTAGACGCTTTCTTACTCACCTTTGATGTAAGGGGAGGAAGGAGAATCTCAGTTCGTTTACCTGCGTCTGCATCTTATTTCTTAACCAAGAGCTAGCTTATGGATCAGATATCGATATTGGAAGATCAGGCCCATCACTTCTTCTTGACTTCGATGATTTGCCTGCAGGAGGAAGGATCATCGACAATTGGAGAAAGAGATCGAACTGGGTGGAAGGTCGGCAAATGGGGGAGAGATCTAATTGCCTGAAGAATCTTCAAAGTCAAGGTGTTGTTTGTTGTTCGCGTAGCAAGGCAAGCGTCATTGGATTTTGATGTGGATGGGTTCAGGCTTGCTTGTCTCGCTCTCATACATATCATATATTCCCTTTCTAATTCAAAAGGTAATTGCTAGCTTCTTTGGTTTCAACCTTTTGGGCCTAAACCAATGCTCGCTGTGCTTTCCCTGTCACCTTTCGAATAGTAACTTCCTCCCTTACTTAACTTAACATAGGCCGATTCAAATCAAAATCAAGAATTTAGAGGCAGTGGATCAAGATGACAAGTACCGGGGACTTCCCACTTTGTTTTATAGGGAGATCAAAGAAGCTGGTATTAAGTATTGTTAAAGATCGGGTATGTAAGAAGCTTAAAGGGTGGAAGGAGCGTAGCCTCTGTCAAAGGCTGGCAGGGAGGTTCTGATCAAAGCTGTGGTAAGGCTATCCCTACCCAGATTATGAGTGTATATCAAATTCCTCAAACTTAAACGATATGTGAGCAGATAGAGTCATTGATTAGCCAGTTTTGGTGGAGGTCTCGGCTTCAGGAAGTTTTCTTGTTTCATTTCAATCCTGGGCTGGAGATTAAGTTCATAATCCTGAGTCTTTTGTACCAAAAATGTTCAAAGCTCGGTATTTCCCCAGAGGTCATTGTCGTCATGTTCTGTCCGAGTTACACGCGGAGGAGCCGAAGGGAGGCAAGATGGATTATTGAGAAAGGGTCGAGAAAAAGCATTGCCTCTTTCTAAATTAAGAAAGGTTACTACAGAACAGAGGTCCTCAAACAGCCCTGCTTATTTTTCTTATTTCTAATAAGTCCGTGAGAGAGAAATGCAACTGTTCATGCAGCCTGCACATGATTCGCCAAAAGAAAGAGGAGGTTTATCTTAACATCAGAAGGTACGGAGGAGAATGAGAGAATAAGCAAGAACCTCGCAGAAATCAAATCTTTGAGAGAAGGGCTGCGACTGGCAAGAGACTGAAAGATTTTCAAACCTTGTCTATTGATATATCTGTATGCCTGCCACATTGGAATTCACAATTTAATCTGTCTTTGTTCTCCTAAGCCCTATACAGAGGATAGGCCAGTTCGCTTGAACCGATTTTATGATCTGATCATAATCTTCTTGTACATCGGCAGGCTCCGTCGGATCTAGTCCAGTCTAAATGAAAGCCTAGTCTCCATGTTTACTGGAAAGAAAGATAGGGGTAGGGAAAGAGATGGCGCAGTATAAAGGCCTCTCCGGAAACTTTGAATCTTCGTTTTTCGTTCGTCAGAATAGAATCGATGTCCAAAGCTTCATCGGCAGTAATCGGTGTAAGAATAAGAAAGCAAGGGACGAGGAGCATATAAGTCAGGCAAATCGAAAAGACTTAGATCAAGCTAGGGGAAGCGCTTTCAGGTTCGTTCGCTTAGCGAATCTCTAATTAGTCTTAATTCTTAAGTGATATAAATAATGTCTGTGTCAGAACTGGGGAGTGTCGGCCCACGGTAAAACATTGTCTTATTTCAGATGAAACCCGAAAGAAGATCGAAACATTCTGTTGTCGACAGATAACGCAAACAAAAAAGGGTGACCTGGCCCTGGGTCCCCAGGGTTAGAGTCTTCCCTACGTAAAAAAGAAAGTCGCCGCTCATCGGACGTTCGTTCTGTTGAGATCAACAGTATCAAAATGGGCCCTTTTAGGCCACCCGCGACCTTGGCTTTGTAGAAAATCAAAATCTCGCTCCTGTGTCGTGGGACTTGTAGCTCGGCAGTCCACCTGGTGGGTTATCTTTCCCTTCCCGTTTCGATTATCTTCTTGGATTTTGAGTCTTAAATCATCAAAAAATAATAATAAATAACCTTTACTTATCGCGTTTTATTTTCTTTTTTTTCTTTTTCGTCGAAGTTGACATCTTCTTATCCGATCGGAGTTTACGATGCTTTATTCTACTCGTCTTTGAAGTGAGTAATTTTTCCACCTCTAACAAGAGAATAAGCTTTTCATTTCAGTCCACGCCTTCTCTTCCGGTATCGAGAAAGAAAGTCGGCTTAGCGATCTTAATCTTCGTGCTTTGCTTTGAGTCGGCTTTGAAAGTGTAACCATAAACCGCCATTGGTTTTATAGCAACTAGCTTTTTTTCGGAATCTTCATCTTTCTTCTCCAGTTGATGATGCATATTCATATTGAACTGAAACCAATGTCACTTGCTCAACAACTAACTGCCTTCTTCCACAGTAGCTTCCTCTCCATCCTGAGGCGAGTCCACAAATAACCATTTTGTCCATTTCTTCGATGATGCTGAAGCGGGTACTGGTAGATTTCCACTGGCACAGCGGCACTTCTGGCTTAAATTCAAGGCTTGCTTTTCGTTGATCTCTTACTGGTGAACCATCACTCGAACCTGGAACCGAAGGACTTGCCTTTTCGTTGAGCTAGGCCCGTAAACTCTTTTAGGAGTTCCAAAGACGAAATAGATGACCGAGGCCCTTCTAGATGGAGCCAGGTTAGGTCACTTCGATCGCTTAAGCCCTTACTGCGATAGAGTGGTTTAGTTGGCAAGGTTATATGGTAACGAATTCTGCCACCTGTGAAAGAAAGGTAGCGAAAGATGTTAAGAATGGCATTCCAGGAGAAAGAGCCAGCCGTAGTCCCACTAATGGTTTAAGGGTGGCAAGCTTTCGAGAGTCATCAAAATTGCTAGGGTTCTACTCCTTTTCATGGTCGAGCTTCTTTTATTTCCTCAGATAAGGGATCTCGCTAACCTCCCTTCTGTGAAACTGACTTTTAAGGAAGCAGATTCTCACCCATGCAAGCATCAGAACATGCATTCTCGCGATCTACAGAGTCAAAATGGCTTGCTCTTGAAAAAGAATAATCAAATCAAGCGAACAGACATTCCATTCTTTGCTTTCCCAGCTACATGATGGAACTCTCTGGTCGGATGTTACAGTCGGCTCTACTTCTTAGTCAACTAGTAGTCTTTCAGTCGGAAATCGCTTTCACATCTCATATGACATCTGTACCAACAGACTGATTCGGACACCCGTAAGGTAAGTAGCTACTCCAGCGGATCTAACTCCAGATGATCCAGCTTCTTTTAAGAATAGATTAGCCTCCTCTCCTTCAGGGGATGCAGCAAGACTACGTTCTCATCGGAGTTCCACTTCTTCCTCAATCCACTAAACGAAAAAGGAAAGTACAGCTACTCTACTTTAGAGTCGATCCAGCTTTCGCTTCTCCCTCGGGGTCTCAATCTTTTAGGGTATGTGGTCCTAAAACAATTCTCATTTCCTCTCTTGCCTTGCTGAAATAAAGGGTATCACTACCTCAGAAGAAGCCTCCCCTTCCGTATTACTCCGCATGGTCCCTTCCTCCTTTTAGTTGAGTTAAGTATCTTTCCTCTACTGTAGGAAAGAAAAAGAAAGAGTTATTAAATTCATTTCTGTGTCTTTCCCTTTGTAGAGTTTTTCAATGTCGCCGGATCAGCCGTTTAGTAAGGAGATTTGATTTGACCCGAACCCCATTCTTCTTGTAATTCATTGGCAAATAACCCGAAATTTTGTTTATGAATTATGAACGGAAGAAAGTGGGCAAACCCACTGAAAATTATAAAAAAGAGTCTTTCTTATGACGGCCGGGCCTTGCTCTTTGTTGGCCTCACTCAACTATCAACTAGTTATGGGGAAGCAGCCCTCTCTTCAACCACACTACATATTCTGAGAAGAAATACGGAAAGTTGCACTGACTCTTTGGCTTAGGCTGGCTCTTTACCGCTCTGTGGGCAGGTCAGTCTGCTGCAAACAAAGAAAGATCATTATCTGTGTCACCTCCTGAAAATCTTTCTATTTTCTATATATAGAATCTTCCGAGGACCCACGACAGAGATGATTGTCTAGTCTCTTTACATAGGCTCTGGGATTGAACTTTATAGATAGGGTTCTCACAAACATGATTCGTATTTCATGTCCTCTTACGTTACGTCAAGCCTTTACTCAATAGGGGCACGGCTTGAAGGAGGAAAGGTTCCAAGCTTTCTTTTCGGCAGTCGGTTCCAACCGGACACGGGAAAAAGGCCTGAAGCTAACAGGAGAGGTTTCTAACTAACTTCATATCTATTCTCCGATCGGGTAATAGAAAAAAGTCTGTTTTCTTTTTCATTTCCACTTTTGAAATGGACGAGAGCCTTTGCCCCAAGCCAGGATAACTAACCAACCAATTTCCTGATCCAAAAGAATGACGACTTGACTAGTAGAGCCGGGCAGGCTACTGTTCTTGCTACGACGAAATCAACAAAAAATTCCATCTGTTCCCGGTAGCAAGCATTGCCCGCAGCTGATCTAATACTAGCAATGACTAACTGACCAAGCTGATCCAGAAAGGAAGAGGAAGAACGCACGGAAAGTGCGACCAAACGAAAGAGAGAATAGACATGCGAGAATGGAATGCTGCACTTCAAGCTTCCTGTAATATTGTGCCATATGTACATTGGGAGTGAAAATGAAAAGAAGCTATTATGGGATCGGCGTCGAAGTTCTTTATCAATCACTAAACTAAATCCATACTTAATTGAATAAGAGAAGAAAGGTTTCTTTCGTCTACGCCCGGTTCACTTTGAAAAACCACTTCGGGAACGACAGAAAGAGAGAGGTCCAATCCCTCCTTTCATCTCTTTTTTTTCGGTATGCCGCTCCGCGAGCAAGGAGCGAAATAAGAGTTAACGAAGTTCTGCGTGATGCTTAAGACATGCAAGTAGAACGCTGTCTTCAGACTACTTCAGTCAGTGCCTCATTCAGTCCCATGCTTTACATTGGTCAACAACCAGGCAAAGTGAAAGTAATATTCTTCACTACTCCTCGGGGCTTGACTTTCGGAGTTAAGCTATCTGTATGGCGGGAATTAAGAAGTCAAAATGAATCATGCCTCAACTAGATAAATTTACGTATTTTACACAATTCTTCTGGTCATGCCTTATATTCTTTACTTTCTATATTTTAATATGCAATGATAGAGATGGAGTACTTGGGATCAGCAGAATTTTCAAACTACGAAACCAACTGCTTTCACACCGGGGGAACAACATCCAAAGCAAGGACCCCAACAGTTTGGAAGATATCTTGAGAAAAGGGTTTCACACAGGTGTATCCTATATGTACTCTAGTTTATTCGAAGTATCCCAATGGTGTAAGTCCGTCGACTTATTGGGAAAAAGGAAAAAAATCACTTTGATCTCTTGTTTCGGAGAAATAAGTGGCTCACGAGGAATGGAAAGAAACATATTCTATTTGATCTCGAAGTCTTCATATAGCACTTTTTCCAATCATGGATGGGGGATCACTTGTAAGAATGACATAATGCTAATCCATGTTCTACACGGCCAAAGTATAATAATCTCACAATGCGAATGATTATAGAAAAAGGCATATTTTCGCAATTTCTTCTTCTTCTGCCTTTTGTACTAATTTTGAGTATTGTTTATTTTCGCTATTTTAATATACCAAAGAACCCAACCGTTTGTTGGGTTGTTAACCGTGTTCCGTTGGAATTCTTCTTTTACTTTTTCATTCTATTAAATTATATTATACATATAGAGGTGGCTTGGGCTTGGCAAGATCCAGATCCAGGGTACTCAACTAACCCCGCGGACTATATTCAACCGCAAGTCAACGAGGAGGAGGGGGTCCCCCCTATACCTCCGGACATTCCTGTATTGGAGCAGCCCTTAATTCACGATGAACTAAGACGGGTCCAACTTTATAATAGACTAGGTCCGCATTCTTTCGTGCGGGAGTTTAACCTGAGGACTCTCGTTGACATCGTCTATCAACAGGCGGAGGTGGAAAAAAAGATAGAGGCTGCCCTTGTTCTCGACGGGATTCCTCCAATCCGAGTTTTAAATGAATTGAACCGCTTAAGGGCAGTTCTTTTTTATCCCCGAGGGACCCCCCTTTCGCCAGCCACTTTAGCTCGTTATATACAACAAATTTCCCAAAGTGGCACCCGTCAAAGCATTCCTTACCGACGGGTCATAAGGGCAATTCAAAACTATGAATTGTTCATTGATTTTGTCTTTTTTTTTAATAATAATAATAAAAATAATAATAATAAAAATAATAATAATCAATAAAAGGCGTATATGTTGAAAAGGCCGATTAGAAGCGAGAAAACGGAAAGCGCGCCATAAAGCCTTCGAGCCTCCGCTTGCTTAAAATCTTTGATTTCTGGTAAATTTTTTTCCCACGTAGTTCGTCGGTCAAACCAACGCAAAGTAATAGAGAGATCTTTTTCTAGTTAGACTTCTATCAATGCAATGAAAGAACCATCCCTTCCTCTTTTTTG
>Ga0268253_10000029_pt1 | contig 47571 bp, 40 predicted proteins | sample AgamicMgMarz_FD_200250 | JGI IMG/M metagenome (GOLD analysis project Ga0268253, IMG submission 200250) | Agave microbial communities from Guanajuato, Mexico - Mg.Ma.rz (v2) (version 3) | ecosystem: Host-associated > Plants > Phyllosphere > Phylloplane/Leaf | place: Guanajuato, Mexico... | reverse complement strand
GTGCCAGAGGTCGTCGACCTCCTTGGCCTTCGTGAAGAAGCGATGCCCGCCGAGGTCGAAGCGATAGCCGTCGCGCACCGCGGTCTTGGCGATGCCGCCGACCTGGTTCTCAGCCTCGAGGATGACCACGGGGAGGCCCTGCTTGGCCATCAGGTAGCCGGCGGTCAGGCCCGCCGGGCCGCCGCCCAGGATCACCGTCGGCTGCTTGCGCAGCTCCGGGCGCGCCAGCTGTGTCTCTGTGTTGTCGCTCATCAGGTCCCCGTCTTCTCGTAGAGCACGCCGCGCACGCCAATCCGGGTGGCGCGCCGGTAATTGGGCGGCACCGCCCCCAACCGCTTGAAGTCCTTGTCGGCGGCGAGGGCCCCGCCCCACTGCGCCGCCCTGCGCCGGACGAGCTCCGTCCAGGGCGCGTCCCAGTCGTCTGCCCGAGCCGTGACCGGGTAGACGAACAGGACCCGGCCACCCCGCGGCAGATTAGCAAGCAGGGGTGCCAGGTTTCGGGCGGGAGTGGCGTCCTTGAGCTTGTCGTAGCCGTCGGTCCAGTCCATGACGCGGTCGTTCTCCACGGCGCCGATCGGGCTCGCGAAACGCAGCTTGGGCGCCCCGCCGAGGTCCTCCAGGTGGTACGCGAGCAGGGGCCCCTGCTCTGGCTGCATCGACACCACCAGGTCGCCCTTGTGCAACTCGGGAACCGCCGCGTTGCGCAGGTCCGAGGCGTTCGACTTGTTCTCGAGCCCGTACGAGCGCGGGATCGCCCAGATGCCCAGGATGATCACCAGCGCCACGAGCCCGAGCGAGCCGGAGCGGGACAGGCCGAGCGCGGCCACCAGCAGCATCGGCCCGAGCAGCACGCCGAGGTAGCGGGTGGTCCAGGCGGGCGAGACCTGCGACACCAGCCAGGCGACCGCGAGCGTGCCGAGCACCGTCACCGCGCCGGCCAGCACCGCGGTGCGCTCCTTGTCCTCCACGCGGCGCGCGATCACCGCGGCCAGGCCCGAGCCGCCGGCCAGCACCAGCGCGACCGTGGGCGTGCCGCCGCCCAGCAGCGACTTGGTGATCTGGATCGGCGCCCCGAAGTTGGGCGGGTTGAGCCAGGGCGCGCCGGTGTGCTGCACCTGGTGCAGCAGCGTCGGGAGCCACGGCAGGTACAGCAGGCCGGCGAACCCGAAGCCGATCAGCGCGTCCTTCCAGAAGCTCGAGCGCACCTCGGACACGTACCAGCACGGCACCAGCGCGCAAACCAGCCCGGCGGACAGGAACAGGCCCCAGTTGTGCGTGTAGAGCATCAGCGCCAGCAGCACCGAGAAGAGCGGCAGGTAGCGGCGCCGGCCGAAGGCGAACACGTGCAGGAACGCGGCCGTGGCCATCAGCGACAGCACGAGCATGAGCGCGTACATGCGCGTCTCCTGCGCGTACGCGGTGAGGAAGGGGTTGACCGCGCAGAGCGCTGCGCAGATCAGGCCGGCGCGGCGGCCGAAGAGGCTCCAACCGGCCCACAGCCCGCCGGGGACGGCGAGCAGCGCGATCGCGACCGAGAGGCCCTGCGTCTCGGCGGGCCCGTTGCCGGTCGCGTCCATCCAGAGCGAGAGCAGCATGTAGTAGAGCGGCGGTGAGCCGTCCACCCGCAGCACGCTGGGGATGTCGAACAGCGGCTGCGACGCGATCCCGATCGACAGTCCCTCGTCCATCCAGAGCGACTCGCCGAGCGAGTGCGTCCGCAAATAGAACGACACCGCCAGCAGGCCCAGCAGGACCAGTGCCGGGAGCACGAAGCTGGACGGAAGCGAGCGGACGCTCGGAAGCGGGCGGATGCGTGCGGAGACTGAGGCCAACCCGGCGATCCTAATGATTGGCCCCTGGGGTCCTCCGGACCCCAGGTCTGATGGCAGCGGACGCCCGCCGGGCGCCCGAGAACGTACTCACCTGTCGCCTTGCGGCTTCGGCCGGTCGCCGATCACCTCGAACGGCGCGTCCTTGGTGGCGACGTTGCCGGCCATGCCCGCCGTGGGGGCGTCGGGGCTCGCCTTGGGACAGTCGCTCTTGCCGACCGGCGGCACTGTGAGCAGCCGCCACTTGCCGTTGGTGGCGACGAGGCGGTAGCGGTCGTCGGTCGGTTTGGTCACGAGCGGCCCGTCGGGAACCGTGCGGGTGCGGAACGTGACCCCCGACGGTGGGGTGATCTTCCACCCCACCTGGATTCCGTGGATCCCGAGCTCGTAGGCGACCATCTGCGTTTGGAAGGGACCGCTGTACACGCCGCCGCAGGCGAGCAGCGCGGGCTTGCCGCCGGCCTCGTCGATCAGCCCCTTGAGGTCGTGCCAGAGGTACGCCTCGTGTTCGAGGCCGCCGCGCACACGCGCCTCGTTGTTGGCCTTGGCCACGATCGTCGGCGAGCCGGCGAGAACGCCGACCAGCAGTGCGGCCGCGGCGATCGCCGGCGCTCGCCGCGGCCCGAACCAGCGGCGCGCCAGCCACTCCACCCCCTGGAGCACGCGCACGGCACCCATCCCGCCGAGCACGCAGACAACGGCGGTGGTCACGATCAGGTAGCGCTGGTTGCCGGCGAAGCCCGCCTGCGTCATCGCGGCCACCACCAGGAACCAGGCGAAGCCGCCGATCGCCAGCGCCAGCGTCTCCCGCTCGCCGCGGACGCGGCGCCAGAGCACGGCGGCGTAGCCGACCGCCACGAGCGTGCCCAGCTCCACCGGCGCGATCGTGACCTGCATGAAACGGTGCGCCACGGCGAACGCCGGGATGTCGTCGAACGCGGCACTGCCGGGGTTGGGCGCGTTGGCGCGCGACCCGGCGCGCAGCGGGTCGCCCGACCCCCACCACTCGGGCAAGAACCAGACGGCCGGCACGAGCACGGCGAACGCGACCAGCTGTTTGCGCAGGTACGGGTCGGTGAACCACAACCAGAGCCCGTAGAGCCCGAGGAACGCCCACGCCTCGGGGCGCATGAGAGCCGCGATCACGCCGAGATACAGCGCGTGGTCGCGGCGGCCGTCGAGGTGGCGCTCGAACGCCCACAGCACGATCCCGCCCAGCATCGGGTCGGAGTTGCCGAGCGCGGCGTCGCGCACGAACTTGTTGCTCGACAGCAGCGCCGCGAACGCGCACACGCCAGCGATCGCCCCGTACACGCGCCCGCCGATCAGGCGACTCGCCATCCGGTAGGTCATCACGCACGCGAACAGCCCGCCCGCGCGCGCGACCCATAGCCACAGGTAGGGCGCCACGTCCTGCCCGAAGACCGAGAACGGGACCGTGAACAGCATCGGGAACGGCTTCCACGAGGGGCCGCCCTCGGTGACCAGGTCGGCGTGGAGGATCTCCCGGCCCCAGAGGATCCAGGCCCACGGGTCATACGTGGGCGTGGACGGCAAGAGCAGCGTGACGGCCGCGACCGCGAGGCAGCCAACCATGATCGCCGCGATCTGCCGGCCGTGCGACCAGCCGGCCGGCCCGGCTAGCGCGCCCACGCGGGCAGCCCGCGACCCACCGAAGTCGCGCCGGCCTGGTGTACGGAGCTGTGCAACGCCCTCCCGCATCGACGCGGGCTAGGCGCGGGTCGCCTCGGCCTCGGCGCCGAGCCGAACGGCGGTGCGCAGTCGCGACCAGCCGCCGAAGCGGGTGACGAGGATCACGAGTCCCACGACGGTGATCGGGATGTACAGCACGAAGCGCAGCAGCAGCATGTAGGTCACGGCCATCGAGCCGCTCGCCCCGAGCCGGCGGGCGCCGAAGGCCACGGCCGCGTCGAAGGTGCCGATCGATCCCGGCGCGGCGGGCAGCGCGGCCACGAAGTTCGTGAGCGCCACCAGGTAGAGCGCGCCCGTGACGCTGAAGTCGAGCTCGACCGAGCGCGCCACCGCCAGGTAGACCGCGGCCTCGACGGCCCAGAGGGCGAACGTCCCGATCAGCAGGACCGCTCCCTCACGGCCCAGCAGGGCCCGCGGGGCATCCGCGAGTGGCCGCAGCCAGTCGCGCGCGCGCTCGAAGACGTGGTGGCGGCGCAGCACCCACAGGCCGATGGCGGCGAACACGAGCAGGATCACGCCGAGGCCGGCCACCAGCAGCGGACGGTCGGTCGGCAGCACGCTCGAGCTGAGCGCGCCGTAGACGACCACGACGAAGATCGCTGCCAACGCCACGAGGTCGAGTATGCGCTCGGCGACGACGGAACCGAGGACCGTTCGCCGGCTCGCCTCGCAGCGCGGGGCGAGCAGCACGACCTTGAGCGCCTCGCCGGCGCGCGCCGGCAGCACGTTGTTGCCCATATAGCCGACACAGGTCAGCGCGTAGCAGTCGCCGCGGCGCGCGCGCACCCCGGCGACGGCAAGGATCCAGTGCCAGCGCTCGCCGCGCATGATCGTCGCGACCGCGTAGAGGGCGGCGGCTGCCGCGAGCCACGCGATCGCGTCCCCACCGCTCGGGAACTTGGGCGACTCCTGCTTCGCCGCCCACCACACCACCGCGGCGAGCGCGATCAGGGAGACCAGGGCTTGGATGAGCGCGAAGCGTCGGTTCATGGGCTGACTGAACGGCGGCCCCCGCGTGCGACGCGGTCGGCGGACAGGCGATCCTGCGCAGGAAATAACCCGCTCGGAGCCGGTCGCCGTGCACGGTAGCAGTCGAATTTCGTTTACCCCGTTGACACAGTCGTTACGCTGCGGCGCCCTGCACCTGGTCCTGACAACCCTGGCCACGATCGCCGTGCTGCTCGTGCTTCCGGCTGCCGCGCCCGCGCAGGGCGGCATCCCCGGTCCGCCGAGCGGCCAGCCCGCGCCGCCGTCGCCCGAGCCCCCTCCGCCGCTCGTGGTGGAGCGGCCGCGTGGCAAGCCCCTGATCTACGAGGGCCAGCCCACGCGCCAGCTGCTCGGCGGCACCTGGTACTTCCGTCCCGACGACACGCTGCCGACGGTCGGGGACACCGAGCGCTGGTACGAGCAGGACGACCTCGTCGGCTGGAAGGCGATCCGCGTGCCGCACAACTGGAACGCGCGCGACACCGAGTTCAACAAGGCGTCGGCGGGCTGGTACCGCAAGGAGTTCACGCTCTCGAAGGTGCCCAAGGAGGAGCTCAAGCGCACGTTCTGGAAGGTCCGCTTCCAGGGCGCCAACGTCCGCGCGAAGGTTTGGCTCAACGGCAGGACGATCGGTGGGTACGCGGGCTACTTCCCCTTCGAGCTCGACCTCGACGGGCTGCGCAAGGGGCGCAACACGCTCGTTGTGAAGGTTTCCTCGCTGCGCAGCAACCGCGACCTGACTCACTGGCGGCCGGCGGCCTTCAACGGGTACGGCACCGGCGGTTGGTGGAACTTCGGCGGGTTGCTGCGCGAGGTCTACGTCCGCAAGATCGACACGATCGACATCGAGGACGTGCACGTCCTGCCGCACGTGCGCAGGGTCGGCGGCCCAGCGAAGATCGACGTGCGCGCGTACGTGCGCAACATGACGCGCAAGGCGCGCGAGGTCGACCTGGTGCTGGCGGTCGACGGCGAGCGGATCGTGGTCAAGGGCAAGCAGGTGCCGGCTGATGGCGTCCGCATCCTGACCAAGACGTTCACGATCAAGCGCCCGCGCCTGTGGCAGCCGGGCAAGCCGGAGCTCTACCCGATGACCGTGTCGGCCGAGGAGGACAAGCAGCGGCGAGCCGAGTACCGGCTGCGCTTCGGCGTGCGCAAGCTCGAGGTGGCCCGCGGCGGTGTGATCCTGCTCAACGGCCGTCGCCTCGACGTGCACGGGGCGAGCATCCACGAGGACGACCGCAACGAGGGCGGCGCGCTGTCGAACCGCACGCGGTCGCTGATGGTCTCGCGCCTGCGCGACCTCGGGGCCACGATCACGCGCTCTCACTATCCCCTCCACCCCTCCTTCATCGAGGCCTTCGACAAGTACGGGATCCTCTACTGGGTCGACGCGCCCGTCTACCAGCTGCCGAACGCCTTCTTCGAGGAAACCGGCGTGCGGACCGCGGCCAAGCGCGCGGTCGAGCTGACCGTGCGCAACAACATGAACCACCCGTCGATCATGACCTGGTCGCTCGCCAACGAGCCGGCCGGCGGCCGCTCCGAGCTGGGCATCTTCGGCCAGGGCCTGGCCCGCTTCGTCGAGGACGGCGCCCGCGCGGTGCGCGAGCTGGACGACACACGCTTCGTCTCGATCGACCGCCAGGCGCGCTTCGGCGAGCCGGTGACCAGCTCGGTCTACCGCTCGCTCGACGTACTCGGCATCAACGAGTACTTCGGGTGGTACGACTCCTTCAAGGCCGACCTGGTGCGGCCGCCGACCACGAGCGCGGAGCTGGGCTCGTGGCTCGACCAGGTGCACACGGCCAACCCGAACCTGCCGCTGATGATCACCGAGTTCGGCGCGGAGTCCGCGCGCGACGGCCCGGCGAGCCAGCCCGGGAGCCGCCAGTTCCAGACGCGCTTCGTGCTCAAGCACCTGCGCATCCATGCCTCGAAGCGGTTCGTGGCGGGCTCGATTCACTGGGCGCTGCGCGACTTCCGGGTGGACCCGACCTGGACCGGCGGCGCCCCGCGCGACTGGTCGACCCCACCGTGGAACAACAAGAGCCTGATCGAGGAGTCCGACGAGCGAAAGCCGGTCTACTTCGAGCTGCGCAAGCGCTGGCGCTAGCTACCCTCCCCGCCCTCGTGAAGCCCACCGTCCTGCTCGTCTCGCTCGTGCTGGGGCCCGCCGCGCTAGCGGGCTGCAGCCTGGGTTCGGAGGACGCCGGCGGCGGCAACGACCTGGACGACCGCTCGGCCGCCCTGGCGTGCCTCGACGACGCCGGCGTGAAGGGCGCGCGGCTGGTCGGTCCGGAGGGCGAGCAGGAGATCGTGATCGGCGGCGGCGCCGACGCCCCGCGCATCAAGTTCTTCCTCACCGCGGCCTTGGCCGAGGCCGAGCAGTTCCAGGGGCGCGGCGAGGGCGCCGAGCAGATCGGCGGCACGCTGCTCTACGTCGGCGACGGCAACGACGAGCTGCTCGAGCCTGTCGAGAAGTGCCTGGCCGACCTCTAGCAGCGCGCCAACCAGCGCGAGCGCGCTAGCCCGCTAGATAGACCCGCACGTCGTTCGCGCCGCGCTTGAACGACTCCGGCGGCACCACCACCGACACCAGTTCGCCGGCGTCGCCGACCGCGAGCGTGAACGTCTCCCCCACGCCGACGATCTTGCCGTTCACCGCCACCGCGATATCGCGGCCGCCGTCGCCCCCGCCCTGCACCTGGCCCACCACGTGGGCGGGGAGGAACGGCGAAGCCGGGTCCACGTCCTTGTAGTCAGGCCCGTAGGTGAAGTCCACGTCGAGCGGCTGCAGTCCGGCCTGCGCGGGCGTCTTGCCGAGCAGGTCCTGGCGCGGACCGATCCGGTAGATCCGGTCGGGCCCGTCCGCTCCGGTGCCAAGCAGCGCGTGGTTGCGATCGATGATCGCCTGGCGCTCCCGAACGAAGTCGGCCTCCGGGATGTCCAGCTCCTCGAAGCTCCCGCGCACCAGGATCTTCAGCGAGCGGCTCCGCTTGACCTCCTCCGAGTAGGCCGACCTGCCGTCCATCTTGACCCTCGGGTTCAAGTTCAGAGCGTCGAAGATCGTCGGCAGGATGTCGATCGTCGACACCCACGACCGGTCGACCTTCCCGGTCTGCTGGCCGGGCGCCTTGATCAACAGCGGCACCGGCGCGATCTCGGCGGCGTTCTCACGCGTCAGCCGGCGCCGCTCCCGCGCGTGCGGGAAGGCCACGCCGTGGTCCGCCGCCACCACGATCAGCGACTTGTCCCACATGCCCTCGCGCTTCAGGTGCTTCCACAGGTCCTGCAGCTCGTGGTCGGCGAAGCCAGTCTGCAGGAAGTGGCGCTGGATCAGCACGTTGAGCTGGGACTGCCACCTGAACGATTGGTTCGACAGGCCCGGGATGGCGTCGTTGGCCTGGCGCCGGTAGCGGCGCGCGTCCGGCAGGTACTGCCACGGCACGTGCGGCAGCAGCGTGTGCTTGAAGTTCAGCGACGGCCGCCGGCCGGGCTTGATGTTCTGGATCCACTCCTCGAAGCGCGCTTCGCGGCCGCCGTTGAGGTTCGCGCGCGTGCTGCGCTCGGCGCCGGTGCTGCCGAGGTCGGGGCTCTGCTCCGCCGCGCCGCCGAAGTTGCCCCAGTTCTCCGACACCGAGGCGAGGTCCGCCTCCATGTCGGGCGGCGAGACCACGTGCAGCCACACCAGACCGAGGTCCTCGCTCATCGACTTCATCCGATCGGGGTAGGCCTCGTCCAGCCGCTGGTCCTCGCACAGGTCGCGCGAGCACACGGTCGTGGCCTCCTCGGACACGTTCAGCCGGTGCGTCTTGCCGAACAGCGAGAAGATGCTGTTTGGGTGATCGGAGGACGTGGGCAGCTTGTCCTTGGCAGGCAGGTTGCCGTCCATGATCGCCGGCTGCGCGCGCTCGGTGGAGTCGTAGACGGTGTAGGCGTTGCGGAACCAGGTGGCCGTGCGGGCCAGCTCGCCGAAGCCGGGGAAGCGCTTGGCGTCGATCTGGTCGTTGTCGCCGATCAGCGTGTTCGAAGGCAGCTCGTCGAGCAGCACGACCACGATCGGAGCCTGACTGACACCGCCGATCGTGCGCGCGTGCGCCTCGTCGGGGAACGCGACCTTCGAGATCGGGTCGGTGAACAGGAACAGGCAGAGGAACACGATCGGCGCCGGCGACAGCACACGCAGGAACGAGCGCACCGGCTCGGCGCGCGCGAACAGGGCCGCCACGCCCGCGCCGATCGCAAGCGAGAGCACGATCAACACGACGTCGGAGGCCTCGATCGACTTCTTCAGCGCCTGGACGGCGATCAGCGCGACCAAGCCGGCGATCACGACCAGGTGCGCGCCCTGGCGAGCGCGCCGGCCGGCCAGCCCGATCAGCAGCTCGATCCCGAGCAGGAGCGCCGGCGGCAGCACCACCACCAGCACCGACCAGCTGATCACGTCGAAGCCGGAGGACCCGCGTGCGGCGAAGAACTCGGGGTTGTCCTTGAGCAGGTCGAACACCGGCTGGGCGACGGCGAACGTCCACAGCACCGCGATCCCGAGATAGGCCCAGAGAGCGTCCCGCCACAGCGGGGGATCGGGCGCCGCGGGCTTGGGCGCCGCCGCCGCTTCGGCGGAGGTCATCCCCGCTTCGGGCGGGCGAAGTACAGCACCCGTGTGCCCGACCCCGAGCGCTCGGTGCGCTCGACCTCGAAGGCCTCGCCCAGGGTCCGCTCGAAGTAGCCGAGCTCGTAGTCGGGGTGCAGGCCGTCGCGCTTGGGCGCGAGCAGCTGCTTGACCATCGGGTCCTCGCGCGTGGGGAACTCGATCACGAGCGCCGATCCGAGCGACGCCAGCCAGTCGACGAACTCCTTGACCGGCACGTTGGCGCTGATCGCGACGTGGTGAACGAGCGCGAGCGCCAGCACCAGGTCGGGCTTGCCGCGGTCGGGCATCGCCTTGCGCTCGAGTCCGCGCCAGCCGAGCCCGGGCGACGGGTCGGCCAGGTTCATCGTGAGCGTCAGGATCTGCTCGTTGCCCTCCTGCTTGAGGTCGCGGTAGAGCAGCTCGACCGGACCCTGGTCCGCATCCACGGCCACGACCGTCTTCGCGCCCTCGGCCGCGATGCGCGAGTAGCGGCCGTTGTTCGCGCCGATGTCCCAGACCAGGTTCCACGGCTGCGAGGTGGCCACCTGACGAACGAACTCGTCCTTGCGGCGCGCGTCGTCGTCGGTGTAGCTGTTGCGCTCGCCGTACGCGGTCCAGACGCCCTGGGGCGGGTTCCACTCGAGCCGCTCGACCAGCTTGCGCATCTTGCGCACGTTGGCGACGAAGAGCTCCTTCTTGAAGACCCGCTTGACCTCCTGCTTGACCTGCGCGGGCCGGTCCGCGTAGCGCGCCTCGAGCCGGGCGTGCAGGAACACGTTGGTGAAGACGCCGCGGCGGAAGCGGTCCCGGAACGACATCAGGTTGCGCATCTGCAACGGCGTGATGCCGTCGATCGAGCCCCGCAGCCAGGGATGGAAGGGCACCTCCTTCACCCCCTGCAGCAGCAGCGGGTAGAGGTAGAGCATGCAGAACTGGCGGTAGCCGACCCAGGGCTCGCCCTCGCGGATGCGTTCGAACGAGCCGACGTCGACGAACACCGGGCGCGCGCCCCGGAACTGCACGTTGTAGGGCGTGGAGTCCTTCAGGACGAGGTCGTGGTCGAGCGAGTCGAGCAGCAGGTCGAGCTGCACGAGCGCCGCGTCCTTGAGCATCGAGAACGTCCACTCATAGGGGTACGACACGAACGGGATGCGCTCGTGGCGCAGGACGCCGGCCGGCTCGTGCACGAGCAGCGACCTGTCGATGGCGCCGCCCTCGACCAGCTCGGTGCCGACGATCCGCTCGTCCTCGAGCAGGCCCGTTGCCTGGAGCGCCTCGAAGTCGCTCAGACCGTCGGGCGAGAGGGCGCGATAGACCTCGGCGCCGGCGTAGAAGACTCGACTCTCCGGGTCCCGGAAGGAACCCGGCTCCAGGCCTGCGGGCGAAGTGCTGGCGTCAGCGGGCGGGGTCACGGCGCGGGGGCATAGTAGAGGGTGCGCCGCGCCCGATCGCCGCGGCCCCGGCCCGACGGAGTGTTACTCGGGCGTGCGGGCCGGCTCGGCCGGAGCGGTCTCCGGCTCGTCCTTGCGGATGCGGAGGAACTTGAGCACGCGGTTCCAGTACAGCTTGGCGGTCACGGCGACCGCTGCGACGCCACCCGCCAGGATCTGCAGGATCATGCTCCCGCTGCCGGGATCCAAGTAAGCGAGAACGGTGGTCATCGTGTGCGGAACTCCATGCGGCCGGGGTCGAGAGACGACGCAGGCTAGCAGAGGTGTTGCTAACCCGTAAACGCATCGTTGCTACCTCGTTACTACCCGGCCACGGGGGATCCTCCCCGGATTCACCCGAGTGTGAATTCCCTGCAAACGTCCTGTAAACGGACCTTCGAACGTGTTCCACTCCCGACGGGCGATCGGGAACGTGATCTCGTCCCGTCGATACACCCTGAAGCTGCCCACTCGCGCGAGTGTTTTTCGGTAACGCGCGCGCCCCGTCATGTACACGCGACCGACCAGCGGCTCGCGTGACGAGCGGAAGACCACGCGGTAGTCGGTGAGGCTCTCGGTCAGCTCCATCGGCACCTCCAGCTCCCACGCCAGGCGGGTCTGGAGGGCGCGATTGGTGGTGGACCAGCCGAGCGCCCGAACCGCTTCGGCACCACCGGCCGCCCGCACGGCATCGGCGAGGTCGCTGTGCAGCTGCATGCGGATGCCCACTTCGTGGGTCTCGCCGCGCAGGCGCTGCACGCGCGCGTCGAGGAACCCGTGCGCGCCGAGGGCAAGCACGGCAACAGCAGCGACCAGGCCGCCCACGCGTGCGCCTGCGGCTCCGGGCGCCGGGCCCTGCCGGAGGCCGCGCAAGCGCCCGGCCCTCTTGTCGCTGCCGTTCAGCGCGCCCAGAGCCGGCACCAACTCAGCGAGGTTCGCCGCCCCCACCCCGGCCAGCACCGCTAGCACCGCCACCGCCGGCAGCACGTAGCGCGGATTGCCGCTGAACCCGGCCTGCGTCATGGCCACGAACAGCGCCGTCTCGGCCACCGCCGCCGCCGCGAGCACCAGCACCGCGCCGCGGCGCCGCACCGTGGCCACCGCCACCGCCAGCGCCGCGAGCAGCTCCAGCGGCAGCCCCGCGTGGTTGTGCACCCGCTCCAGCGCCCGCAGCCACGGGTGCTCGGCCAGCGACAGGCTCCATGCCGGCTCGCTGCGGGCTTGCGCGCCGCCGTCCAGCGGCATGCCCGACCCGATCCACTCCGGCGCGACCCAGGCCAGCGGCAGTAGCACCAGCACCCCTGTCAGCAGCGGCCGCAGGCGCGGTTCGACTCGCCACACCCACAGCCCGTACAGACCCAGGAACGGCACCAGCTCCGGTCGCAGCAGGCACGCCAGCGTCCCAAGGCACAGCGCGTGGGCGCTGCGCCCGTCCAGCTGGCGTTCGACCGCCCCCAGCATCAGCGCCACGGCCAGCGGCGCCTCGCTGCCGTGCGCGGCGAACTGGAACCAGTCGGGCGTGAGCAACAGCGCCACCGCGGCGACCAGGCCGCCCAGCACCCCTGCCACCCCGCCTCCGCCGAGGCGGTGGGCCAGCCTGAACGCGAGCGCCAGCGCCAGCAGCGCGCCCGCGCGCGCGACCGCCATCCAGAGCGCCGGCGGCAGCCCGCGATCGACCTCGCCGAGCGGCGCGGTGAGCGTCGTGAACGCCACCGGCAGCGGCTTCCACGAGGGCCCACCGTTGGTGTCGAGGTGGAGATGCGCGAGCTCGCGCCCCCAGATCAGCCAGGCGAGCGGGTCGTAGCTTGGCTCGGAGGGCAGGACCAACGAGACGCCCCCCAGCGCCAGGCACGCGGCGATCAGCTTCCACATGGCCCACCGGCACGGTAGGCGTGAACGGGCGCGGGCTTGTGAACCCGGCGTGAACGCTGACCCGGCCTTTACGCTACGGGGCGAGCCGCATGAAGCTGATCATCCAGATCCCCTGCTTCGACGAGGAGCAGACGCTTCCCGACACCCTGAGGGACCTCCCCAGGGAGGTTGCGGGGATCGACACCGTCGAGTGGCTGGTGATCGACGACGGCTCCACCGACCGCACCGTGGAGGTCGCGCGCGCGGGCGGCGTGGACCACATCGTGCGGCTGACCAACAACCGCGGGCTGGCCGCCGGCTTCCAGGCGGGCCTCGACGCCTGCCTCAAGCTCGGCGCCGACGTGATCGTCAACACCGACGCCGACAACCAGTACGTCGGCGCCGACATCCCCAAGCTCGTCGCGCCGATCCTGGAGGGGACCGCCGACATGGTCGTCGGCGACCGCGAGACCGACCGGATCGAGCACTTCTCGCCCGTGAAGAAGCTGCTCCAGCGCTGGGGCAGCGCCGTCGTGCGCCGCGCGTCCGACACCAACGTGCCCGACACCACCTCGGGCTTCCGCGCCTACAACCGCGAGGCCGCGCTCCAGATCCAGGTGGTCTCCAAGTTCACCTACACGCTCGAGTCGATCATCCAGGCGGGCAAGATGCTGGTGGCCGTCGACCACGTGCCGATCAGGACCAACGCCAAGACGCGCGAGTCGCGCCTGTTCCCCTCGACCGCGACCTACGTTCGGCGCAACGGCGTGTCGATCTTCCGCATCTACGCGCTCTACGAGCCGTTGCGGCTGTTCATGGCCGCCGCGGCGGTCGCGGCCGCGATCGGCGCGGTGATCTGGGCTCGCTTCCTGTGGTTCTTCCTCCACGGCGAGGGCGAGGGCAACATCCAGTCGCTGATCCTCGGCTCCACCTTGTTCATCGTGGCCGTGCAGTTCGTGGCGCTCGGCATACTCGGCGACGTCCTCGCCGGCTCGCGGGTGCTCCAGCAGCGCATCCTCGAGCGCGTGCGGCGGGTCGAGCTGCACCTGGGCGTGAGGCCCTCCCACTACGAGCCGGGCGCCCGCCCGACCGGGCAGCCGCCCACCACGGGCGCCCAGTCCGGCGGCGCCACGGGCAAGACCGAGGACCGGGAAGCCGTGAAGCTGTGAGCGTCACAGCTGAGGTCCCCACCGGCAACACGTTCGACAAGTACGGCTCGGCCAACCCGGTGGTCAAGCGGCTGATGGCCGGGTTCCACTCCACGCTCGACGAGCTCTGGGCACAGGCCACGCCGCGCTCGATCCTCGACGTCGGCTGCGGCGAGGGCGTGCTGACCGCGCAGTGGGCCGAGCGCCTCGGCGACGGGCGCATCGTCGGCATCGACCTCGACGACCCGAAGCTGCGCGCCGAGTGGGAGCGCCGCTCGCGCCCCAACCTCGATTACCGCGTAGAAGAGGCCACCTCGCTCTCGTTCGCCGACGACGAGTTCGACATGGCGTGCGCCATAGAGGTGCTCGAGCACGTGCCGGAGCCGGAGGCGACGCTCGCCGAGATGGCGCGCGTGGCCTCGCGCCACCTGCTCCTCAGCGTCCCGCGCGAGCCGCTCTGGCGCGGGCTCAACGTCGCGCGCGGCGCCTACGTGCGCGACCTCGGCAACACCCCCGGCCACGTGAACCACTGGTCGAAGCGAGCGTTCGTCGCGCTCCTGTCCCGGTACGGGACGGTCCAGGAGGCGCGCTCGCCCTTCCCCTGGACCATGGTGCTTGTCCGCGTCTGAGGAGAAATCGAAGGCTCGCACCTACGGCCGGGGGGCGGCGGTCCTCTCGGCTGGCATCGGCGTCACCGGCCTGGTCACCTTCGGCTACTTCGCGCTGGCCAGCCATGCGCTGAGCGAGGCCGAGTACGGGCGCATCACGCTGCTGTGGTCCGCCCTGTTCATCACGGTGTCGGTGCTCTACCGCCCGGTCGAGCAGCTGCTGTCGCGCACGATCGCCGACCGCGACGCGCGGGGCGTGACCGGGCGCGAGCACCTGCGCGTGGCCGCCACGATCCAGCTGGCTCTGGGAGTGCTGTTCACGATCGTGGCGCTCGCGCTGCGCGATCCGATCGAGGACGAGCTGCTGGGCGGGTCCGGCACGCTCTACACGATCCTGATCGTGGCCGTGCTCGCCTACGCGGCGAGCTACTTCGCGCGCGGGTTCCTCGCCGGGCATCACCGCTTCGAGCTCTACGGTGGCCTGGTCCTGATGGAGGCCAGCTCACGCTTCATGTTCGCCCTGGCCGTGGCCGTGAGCATCGCCGAGGGCCAGGTCGCGGTGGCGCTCGGCATCGCGGCCGCGCCAATCGTGTCGCTCGCGGTGGTGCCGTGGGCGCTCAGGCGGCGGCTGCGGGCCGAGCCGGCCGTGGCAACCGACGAGGAGGACGCCACCGAGTTCACGCTCTCCCACGGCAGCGGCTTCGCGGTCGCCGTGCTGCTGATCATGCTCAGCGAGCAGACCTTCCTGAACGCCGGCCCACTGCTCGTCAAGGCCAACGAGGGCACTGGCGGAGCCGCGCTCGCCGGCTTCGTCTTCAACGTGCTGCTGATCGCGCGCGCCCCGCTGCAGCTCTTCCAGGCGGTCCAGACCTCGATCCTCCCCCACCTCACGCGGCTGCGCGCGAGCGGCGAGACCGACCCGTTCCGGCGCAGCGTCAACGTCACGCTGCTGGCAATCGCCGCGTTCGCCGGCGGTGTGGCGCTGGTGATGCTCGCGATCGGCCCCTGGCTGATGGACCTCGTCTTCGGCGGCAACTTCGAGTACGAGCGCGGCGGGCTCGTACTCGTTTCGATCGGCATGGGCCTGTACCTGTCGGCCGCCACGCTCAACCAGGCGCTGCTGGCACACGGCCGCGCCCCGCACGCAGCCGCCGCGTGGGTCGCCTGCGCGATCGCGTTCGCGCTGTTCCTGCTGATCGCCAACTTCGACGACCGCCTGCTCCAGGTCGAGATGGCCTTCCTCGGCGCCGCCGCCTGCTTGTGTGCGCTGCTTCACAGCCTCTACCGGCGCGCCTGAGATCCTTCGAGCCGCGTGAGCGAGACGCTGACCATCCCGGCGCGCTTCAACGGGCCGCCCGCCTCGGCCAACGGCGGCTACACCTGCGGCCTGGTGGCCGGCTTGGTCGGCTCCGAGGAGGTGTCCGTGTCGCTGCGCCTGCCGCCGCCGGTCGACAAGCCCTTGTCGGTGGTCCGCGACGGCGACCAGGTCGAGCTGCGCGACGGCGACGCGCGCGTAGCCGAGGGCGGGCCGGCCGAGCTGCTGCTCGACGTACCGGACCCGATTTCGCCCGAGGAGGCCGCGGCAGCCTCGGCCGCCGGCCGCGAGGTCTGGTCCGACCACCACCCCTTCCCCACCTGCTTCGCCTGCGGCCCGGCACGCGACCCAGGCGACGGGCTGCGCCTGTTCCCCGGCGAGCTGCGCGACGGCATGTTCGCCACTCCCTGGACCCCCGACGAGGCGCTCGACGACGGCACCGGCCACGTTCGGCCGGAGTGCGTCTGGGCGGCGCTCGACTGCCCGACCAGCGCGCCCGTCGCGAACTTCGCCACCGGCCCGCCGATGGTGCTCGCGCGGCTGACCGCGCGGCTGGGCAGCTCGGTGGAGGTCGGCGAGCGCCACGCGATTCTCTCCTGGCCGCTCTCCGCGGACGGGCGCAAGCACGCCGGCGCCTGCGCGCTGTTCGACTCCGCCGGGCGCCTGCTGTGCGCCTCGCAGGCGCTCTGGATCGAGGTGCGGCAGGAGTAACCTGCGCCCATGGCGCTCCACTACCGGACCTGCCCCTTCTGCGAAGCCACCTGCGGACTCGAGGTGGAGACGGACGGAAGCGAGGTGGTGTCGGTCCGTGGCGACGAGCAGGACGTGCTCAGCCACGGCTTCATCTGCCCCAAGGCGTTCGGGATCAGACAGCTGCACGAGGACCCCGACCGCCTGACCACGCCGCTGGTCCGCCGGGGTGGCGAGCTGGTCGAGGCCACCTGGGACGAGGCCTTCGAAGAGATCGACCGCCGCCTGTCGCCGCTGCTCGCCGAGCACGGGCGCAACGCCGTGGCCGTCTACATCGGCAACCCGAACGCGCACAACCTGTCGGCGCTCGCGTACGGCCCGGTGTGGCTGCGTGCGCTCGGCTCGCAGAACGTCTTCTCCGCGTCGACAGTCGACCAGATGCCCAAGCAGGTCAGCGCGGGGCTGATGTTCGGCACGATGCTGTCGGTGCCGGTTCCGGACGTGGACCGCACCGACCACCTGCTGATCCTGGGCGCCAACCCGCTGGTATCGAACGGCAGCCTGCTCACGGCCCCCGACATGCGCGGGCGCCTGCGCCGCATCCGCGAGCGCGGCGGGAAGGTCGTGGTCGTCGACCCGCGCCGCACCCGGACGGCCGAGGAGGCCGACGAGCACCACTTCATCCGCCCGGGCACCGACGCGCTGCTGCTCGCGGGGATGGCCTGCACTCTGGTCGAGGAGGACCGCGTCGCTCCCGGCCGCCTGAACGACCACCTCAACGGGCTGGAGGAGGTCACGGCGCTGGTGCGCGACTTCACGCCCGAGCTGGTGGCCGGCGCCTGCGGGATCGAGCCCGGCGAGATCCGGCGCATGGCGCGCGAGCTGGCGGCGGCGCCCGCCGGCGCCGTGTACGCCCGCATCGGCACCTGCACGCAGGAGTTCGGGACGCTGGCCAGCTGGCTGGTCGACGTGCTGAACGTGCTCACCGGGAACCTCGACCGCGAAGGCGGCGCGATGTTCCCGCTCGCGGCGGCCGGGCAGCGCAACTCGTCCGGGACCTCGGGCGCCGGCAAGGGTGTGCGGGTCGGACGCTGGCACAGCCGCGTCCGCGGCCTGCCCGAGACCTACGGCGAGCTGCCGGTCGCCGCCCTGGCGGAGGAGATCGAGACGCCCGGCGAGGGCCAGGTGCGCGCGCTCGTCACGGTCGCCGGCAACCCGGTCGTGTCCACGCCCAACTCGGAGCGGCTCGAGAGCGCGATCGAGGGCCTCGACTTCATGCTGGCCGTCGACATCTACGTGAACGAGACCACGCGCCACGCCGACGTGGTGCTGCCGGCGCCCGAGCCGCTCGAGAAGTCGCACTTCGACCTGGCGCTCTACCAGCTGGCCGTCCGCAATGTGGCGAACTACTCACCGGCGGTGTTCGAGGCCTCCGGGCCCGCCGAATGGGAGATCTTCCTCAGGCTGGCGGGCGTGCTTGGCGGGCAGGGGCCGAACGCCGACGGCGCCGCCCTCGACGACCTGGTCATCTCCACGGTCGTGCAGCGCGAGGTCGGCGATCCCGGCTCGCGGGTCGCCGGCCGCGACCCCACCGAGCTGATCGAGGCGCTCGAGCCGCGCCGCGGTCCCGAGCGGGTGCTCGACTTCATGCTGCGCGTGGGCCCGTACGGGGACGGCTTCGGCGCGGAGCCCGACGGCCTGACGCTCGACGTGCTCGAGCGCAACCCGCACGGCGTGGACCTCGGCCCCCACCGCGAGCGCGTGCCCGAGGTGCTGCGCACGCCGTCGGGGCGGATCGAGCTGGCGCCCGAGCAGATCGTGGCCGACGTGGAGCGTCTGCAGGGAGCGCTCGCGCGCGAGCTGAACGGCGGGCTGGTGCTGATCGGCCGGCGCCAGCTGCGCTCGAACAACTCCTGGATGCACAACCTGCCCGCGCTCGTGAAGGGCAAGGACCGCTGCACGCTCCACATCCACCCCGACGACGCCGACCGGCTGGGTTTGCGGGACGGCGGCCGCGCGGTGGTCAGCTCCGTCACCGGCCAGATCGAGGCGCCGGTCGAGCTGACCGACGCGATCATGCCGGGGGTCGTCTCGATCCCGCACGGCTGGGGCCATGACGCGCCGGGCGTGAAGCTCGAGGTCGCCGGCCGCCACCCCGGGGTGAACAGCAACCTGCTGTCCGACGAGTCGCAGCTCGACCCGCTGTCCGGCAACGCGGTGTTGAACGGCATCCCGGTGGAGGTGCGCGCGGCCGTGGCGGAGCCGGTGCCGGCCTAACTGCAGCAACCGGGGGAGCCCGGATCGCCTGGGGGCTCCTCGAATCGAATATTGAGCACCGTATGCGTGTCGAATCTTCGATTCGTCGCCTCGGGCCTGCCCTGGATTGCTGCACTTAGATCGGGGACAGCATGCTGCCGCCGCAACTGCGACACGTGACGTTCGCCGTGTCGGACATCCGGGCGATCGTCGAGTGGGCCCCGCAGTTGGGGCACTCCGAGCGCAGCTCGAAGCGGCGCAGGCAGTAGACGCAGCGGTAGCGCCCGGCGAGGTTCGTGCCGCGCAGCCACGGCTCTCCGCAGGAAGGGCATTCCGGCCCTAGCTTTGTCTTCTCCTCGCTTGCCAAGGGCAAGCGCGTACCGTACCCGGTCGCGCCGGCGGCACGCACGACTCAAGCGCGCCCGCGCAACCAGGCGGCCGCCTCCATGGGGCGTTTCCCGGCCGGCTGCACCTCGATCAGCTCGAGCGCGCCCTGGGCCGCGCCGTACAGGAGCGCGCCCTCACGGGCGACGAGCTGGCCGGGCTGGACGTCGTCGACACCGGCGGCGAGGGCGGCTCTGCGCACGCCGAGCCGCTCGCCCTCGCCGGCCTCCACGTACGCGCCGATGTGCGGCGTCAGCGCGCGCACGCGCCGCTCGAGCTCGTCGGCGCGCCGGGCCGGATCGAGCGACCGATCCGCTGCCTCGATTTTCGCCGCGTAGGTGATCCCCTGCTCGCCCTGGTCGCGGAAGGCCGGCTCGGTGTCGAGCGCCTCGACGAGCAGCTCGCCCCCGAGCGCCGCCAGCCGCTCGGCGAGGCTGCCGTAGTTGTCGTCGGGCTCGATCGGCTCCGCGCGCTGGAGGCAGATCGGCCCGGCGTCCAGCTCGGCGATCGGTCGCATGATCGTGACGCCGGTTTCCTCGTCGCCGGCTTCGATCGCTTGCTCGATCGGCGCCGCACCGCGCCAGCGCGGGAGCAGCGAGGGATGCACGTTGAGCAGCTCGTAGGCCGACAGCAGCGGCTCCTCGACGAGGGCGCCGTACGCGCAGATCGCGACCGCCTCGGGCTCGGCCGCGGCGATCGCCGCGCCGGCCTCCTGGCCGTTCACGTCCTCGGGCTGGATCGTCTCGATGCCGAGCAGGGCCGCGCGCTCCGCCACCGGCGGTGACTGCAGCTTGCGCCCGCGACCGCGCGGCCGGTCGGGACGCGTGACCACCAGCACCGGGCGGTGCGGGGTCGCGGCCAGGCGCTCGAGCACCTCGACCGCGAAGTCGGAGGTGCCCAGGTAGACGGTGCGCATGGCCGCGAGCCTAGCCGCCTGTTTTTCGTTTCCGGAGAAACGACCGTCCAGCACGGCGCGGCGGCGGTCGGCATGGCGGGGCAAGCGGGCGATCTGTTCCGTAAGGTGCTCAGGTGGAGCGTCCTGCTGGTCTTGGTCATGTGCGTGCTCGTCTATCTGCAATCGACAGCGGTGCTGGATTGGATGGTGGTGAGGTAGAGCTGCTGGCGGAGCTGAGTGCGGCGGTCGGCGCCGAGCACGTCGTCACGCACGAGCACCAGCTCCGCACGTACGAGTCGGACGGCCTGCTCCAGTACGCCGTCACCCCGCGTGCGGTGGTGTTGCCCGGCTCGACCGTGGAGGTGCAGGCGGTCGTGCGGGCCTGCCACCGCGCCGGCGTGCCGTGGGTGGCGCGCGGCGCCGGCTCGGGGCTCTCGGGCGGGGCCACGCCGGTGTCCGAGGGCGTGCTGATCTCGCTGACCCGGATGCGCAGCATCATCGAGGTCGACCTGGCCAACCAGCGCGTCGTCGTGGAGCCGGGCGTGACCAACATCGCCGTCTCCCAGGCGGTCGGCCCGGATCACTTCTACCCGCCCGACCCGTCGTCGCAGATCGTCTGCACGATCGGCGGCAACGTGGCGGAGAACTCCGGCGGCGCCCACTGCTTCAAGTACGGCTTCACCACGAACTACGTGACTGGGCTCGAGCTGGTGCTGCCCGACGGCGAGCTGGTCCAGCTGGGCGGCAAGGAGATCGACCACCCGGGGCCGGACCTGCTGGGCGCGTTCGTCGGCTCCGAGGGCACGCTCGCCGTGGCCACCAAGATCTGGCTGCGGATCGTGCCCAAGCCCGAGGCCGTGCGCACGCTGGTGGCGTTCTTCGGCTCGCCGATCCAGGCTGGCGAGGTGGTCTCCGAGATCGTCTCCGGCGGGATCGTCCCCGGGGCGATCGAGATGATGGACAACCTCTCGATCAGGGCGGCGGAGGGCTACACGAACGCCGGCTATCCGACCGCAGCGGGCGCCGCGCTGGTCGTGGAGCTGGACGGCTCGAGCGCCGAGTGCGAGACGCGCTTCGAGCAGGTCGTGGGCATCTGCGAGCGCGCCGGCGCCGACTCGATCCGGGTGGCCGCCGACGAGGCCGAGCGGGAGCTGATCTGGCGAGCGCGCAAGGCGGCCTTCGCGGCCATGGGACGGATCGCCCCCAACTACTACGTGCAGGACAGCGTGATCCCGCGCACCCGCCTGGCCGAAGTGCTGGGTCGGATCGAGCAACTGGGCCGCGAGTTCGACCTCAAGATCGCGAACGTGTTCCACGCCGGCGACGGCAACCTGCATCCTCTCGTCTGCTACGACGGCTCTGTCCCCGGCGAGGCCGAGCGCGCCGAGGAATGCGCCGGGCTGATCGTGAGGGCGTGCGTGGACGCCGGTGGCTCGATCACCGGCGAGCACGGCGTGGGCGTGGACAAGAAGCGCTACATGCCGGAGATGTTCAGCGACGCCGACCTCGGCGCCTTTCAGCGCCTGCGCTGCGCGTTCGACCCCGACCAGCGCGCCAACCCCGGCAAGGTGATGCCGACCCCGCGCCTGTGCGGCGAGGTGCCCGGCCCGTACCGACAGCACCCGCTGGAGCAGGCCGGTCTGGCCGAGCGCTTCTGATGGCGACCGCCGGCGCCAGGCGCAGCGCACCGGCGTCGGCCGCTGAGCTGGCGGCCGAGCTCGCCGCGGCCTGCGGCACGGTGCGAGTGCTCGGCGCCGGCACGAAGCTGGGCTGGGCGCCGGACGCCTCGCCCGAGCTCGAGCTGTCGACCGCCGGGCTCGACCGCATCGTCGAGCACAACGCCGGCGACCTGACCGCCGTCCTCGAGGCGGGCGTGCCGCTCGCCCGCGCGCAGGAGGTCTTCCGCGAGGCGGGCCAGATGCTCGCCCTCGACCCGCCCGACGCGGGCGGCGCGACGGTCGGCGGGATCGTGGCGGCCAACGACTCCGGCCCGCTGAGAGCCCGCTATGGCGGCCCGCGGGACCTGGTCGTGGGCATGCGCGTGGCGCTCGCCGACGGCACCGTGGCCAAGAGCGGCGGCAAGGTGATCAAGAACGTCGCCGGCTACGACCTGGCCAAGCTGTTCACCGGCTCGTACGGGACGCTCGGGGCGATCCTCGAGGTGTCGGTGCGGCTGCACCCGCTGCCGCCCGCGACCGCCACGGCGGTGGGGCACACACACAGCCCGCACCTGCTCGCCGGGGGCGCGGCCACGCTCTCGCACGCGCGGCTGGAGCAGCTGGGGCTGGACGCGCGCTGGGCCGCCGGGGCGGGGATGGTGCTGGGGCGCTTCGGCGGCGTGGCGGCGCGCGCCCAGGCCGAGAGCGCCGAGCAGCTGCTGCGCGACGCCGGCCTCGAGGCCGAGCTGGTGGCCGACGACGAGCCGCTCTGGCAGGCTCAGCGCGAGGGCCAGCGTTCGCCCGAGGGCCTGGTGGTGCGGGTGTCCGGGCTGCAGACCGACCTCGAGCGGCTCGCCGGCGTGGCCGAACGCCACGGCGCGACGCTGGTCGGCCGCGCGGGCTTGGGGCTGTACTGGCTGCGACTGGACGATGGCGATGCGAGCGCGCTGCTGAGCGACCTCGCGGGGTTCGTGCGGCTCGCGCTCGACCGGCCGGCAGATATGGCGCTCGAGCCGCCGGCCTCCAACGCGCTGCTCGCTCGTCTGAAAGAACGCTTCGACCCCGCCATGAAGCTCGTATGAACGACCCGCTCCGGTCCGGGCCAGGCCCGTCCCCTCGCGGACAGCTCGCGTCCTGGGACGACAAGCGCGCCCCGCAGCTCGACCTGATCGACGACTGCGTGCACTGTGGCTTCTGCCTGCCCACCTGCCCCACCTACGTGCTCTGGGGCGAGGAGATGGACTCGCCGCGCGGGCGGATCGTGCTGATGAAGCAGGGGCACGAGGAGATCTCGGCGCCGCTCGTGGGCCACCTCGACTACTGCCTCGGCTGCATGGCGTGCGTGACGGCCTGCCCGTCCGGCGTGCAGTACGACAAGCTGCTCGAGGACGCCCGCGCCCAGGTCGAGCGCAACTTCGAGCGCCCACCCGCCGACCGCGGCCACCGGCGGCTGGTGTTCGAGCTGTTCACGCGGCCCGGGCGGCTGCGCGCCGTCGCCCCGGCCGCTGCGCTGGCGCACCTGCTGCGCCTGCCGCGGCTGGCCCGTCGGCCCGGGGTGGCCCGGCTGGCGCCACGGCTGGCCGCGCTGACGGCGATGACGCCGCCGGCATCGGTGCGGCGCTCGCTGGCGCGGCTGCCCACGCGCTTCGAGGCCCAGGGCGAGAAGCGCGGCGAGGTCGCGCTGCTGCAGGGCTGCGTGCAGCGCGTGTTCTTCGGCCACGTCAACCGCGACACCGCGCGCGTGCTCGCGGCGGAGGGCTTCGACGTCCACGTGCCGCGGCTGCCGCGCTGCTGCGGCGCGCTGCCGCTGCACGCCGGCGCCGATCCGCAGGCCCGCGAGCAGGCCAAGGCGACGATCGAGTCGCTCGAGCGATACGAGACCGTGGTGGTGAACGCGGCCGGGTGCGGCTCGGCGATGAAGGACTACGGGCACGTGCTGCGCGACGAGCCCGACTGGGCCGAGCGCTCGCAGCGCTTCGCCGACAAGGTGCGCGACGCCAACGAGTTCCTGGCCGCGGCCGGTCCGCGCGCGGAGCGCCGCCCGGTACCGATGAAGGTCGCCTACCACGACGCCTGCCACCTGGCCCACGCCCAGGGCGTGCGCGACCAGCCCCGCGAGCTGCTGCGCGCGATCCCGGAGCTCGAGCTGGTCGAGCCGCGCGAATGGGAGATCTGCTGCGGCTCTGCCGGGATCTACAACCTGGTCAAGCCCGAACCGGCCGCGCAGCTGGGCGAGCGCAAGGCACGCAACCTGCTCGACACGGGCGCCGAGGCAGTGACGGCGGCCAACCCCGGTTGCGCCCTGCAGATCACGGCGCACGCCGAGCGCCTGGGCAGGGTTCTACCGGTGCTCCACCCGATGGAGCTGCTGGCCCGCTCGATCGGCTAAGAGGATTCGCCGGCCGCCGGACCACTGTGGCCATCCAAGCGATCGAGGATCCGGAACAGAGCCTTCCGCTGGGCGCGCCCCTCGGCGAGGATCTCCTCGGTCCGCCTGTCCATCCTGCGTCCGAACTCAGCGATCTCGTGGGCAAGGCCGCGCAGCGCCAGCCTCTGCTCCGCGAGAAAGGCGCGCAGGTCGCGGAACGCGATCTCGTTGCGCAGCATCACCTCGTTGCTGTTCAGGATCGCAACCGCTCGGCCGCCGGACAAGGCGCCAGAGTGACAATCCCGGCACCGGACGGTTACGTGCCACACTCCGCCCCATGGCCGCCGCCGCGCGCCTGCGCGCCGCCCTCGAAGCCCGCGATCTCGACGCCGCCGTGGGCCTGCTCGCTTCCGATGTCGTCTTTCGCAGCCCGATCGTCCACAAGCCCTACCAGGGCCCCGAGGCCGTCAGGGTGCTGCTCGAGGGCGTCCTGGCGATCTTCGAGGACTTCCGCTACGAGCGCGTGATCGGCGCGCCCGACGCCGCCGACCACGCGCTCGTGTTCGCCACCCGCGTCGGCGACCGCGACATCGAGGGCTGCGACTTCCTACACGAGAACTCCGACGGCCTGATCGACGAGTTCGTCGTCATGGTCCGCCCGCTCAGCGGCGCGCTCGCGCTCGCCGACGCCATGCGCGCCCACTTCGAGGGCGCCGTGCCTGCCCCCTAACCGGGAAGCTAGGGCAGCGGCCAATCGTGCACCGGCTCGTTGGCGTGCATGTGCTCGCGGTAGAGCACGGTCATCTGGCGCAGCGCCTCGAGCCGATCGCCCCGCTCGAGGCGGTGGAACGCGGCTGACTGCCAGGCGGCGCCGTTGCGCATCGTCACGCAGCGCCGCTCGATCACGCCCAACAGCCGGTCCCGGTCGGTTGCCGCGATGCCCGCTTGGGCGAGTCCCTCGTCGGCCGCCGGCAGCAGCCGGCGCAGCACCAGCTCGCTGGCCGGCACCTCGCCGATCCCCGGCCAGTAGAGCCGCGCCTCGATCCCGTCGCGCGCCCCGGCGTGGAAGTTCTCCTCGGCGGCCGAGAACGACATGCGCGACCAGAGCGGCCGCTCCTCCGCCACCAGGGTGCGCACCAAGCCGTAGTAGAAGGCCGCGTTGGCGCAGATGTCGACCACGGTCGGCCCCGAGGGCAGCAGCCGGTTCTCCACGCGCAGGTGCGGCTGCCCACCCGACACGTCGTAGATCGGCCGGTTCCAGCGGTAGATCGTGCCGTTGTGCAGCTGCAACTCGGCCAGGCTGGGGGTCTCCCCGCGGTCGAGCAGCTCGGCCGGGTCCTCGGCCTCGCACACCGGTAGCAGCGCCGGGAAGTAGCGCACGTTCTCCTCGAACAAGTCGAAGATCGACGTGACCCAGCGCTCGCCGAACCAGACCCGCGGCCGCACGCCCTGCGCCTTCAGCTCCTCGGGACGGGTATCGGTCGCCTGCTCGAACAGGGCGATCCGAGTCTCGCGCCAGAGCTCCTTGCAGAAGAAGAACGGCGAGTTCGCCGCCACCGCCACCTGCACCCCCGCGATCGCCTGCGCCGCGTTCCAGAAATCCGCGAACGCCTCGGGCTCGACCAGCTGGTGCAGCTGCACGCTCGTGCAGGCCGCCTCGGGGGCGATCGTGTCGGCGTAGGTCGCCAGCCGCTCGACACCGCCGATCGAGATCTCCAGGTCCTCGCCGCGCGCCGCGAAGATCTGCTCGTTGAGCAGCTCGTAGCGCGGGTTGTCGCTGAAGCTGTCGCTGGTCAGGTGCTCCTCGGTGACCGTCGGCAAGATTCCGATCAGCATCATGTGCGCGCCGACCGAGCGGGCCTGCTGTTCGGCGTGGTTGAGGTCCCGCCGCACGGCCTGCTCGAGCTCGCCGAACGCCGGCGCCTCCAGCAGCCTCGGCGGCACGTTGATCTCGAGGTTGAAGCGACCCAGCTCGGTCTGGAAGTCGGGGTCCGCGATCGCCTCCAGCGCCTGGGCGTTCAACATGGCCGGGTCGCCGCGCTCGTCGGTCAGGTTGAGCTCGATCTCGAGGCCGACCGACCGTCGCTCCTCCACGAAGCGCGCCTCGCGCAGCATCCGGGCGAACACATCGAGGCACGCCCGCACCTTCAGTCGGTAGCGCTGCCGGTCCTCGCGCGAGAAGACCGCGCCGGAGACATCCCGTCCCACGCGTGCAGTCTCGCAGCGTTTGCAACGGTTCACAGGTGGAACGCGAGCGGCTGCAGGCCGTCCTGACCCGCATCCGCCCGGGCTCGGGCGGAATCGTCGTCGGCGTCTGGGACGGCGTCGACACGTTCACCGGTCACGCGGGCCGGTTGCCCGACGGCGCCTCGTCGCTGTTCGAGATCGGGTCGATCACGAAGGTGTTCACGGCCACCCTGCTGGCCGACATGGCCCGCTCTGGCCTGGTCGCCCTCGACGACCCCGTCGCCGCCCACCTACCCCCGGACGTGCGGATGCCGCGGCGCGGGCGGGCGATCACGCTGGAGGACCTGGCGTCGCACCGATCCGGCCTGCCGCGGCTTCCGCACGGCCTGCTGCTACAGGCCCTCACGCGCGACCGGGGCGACCCCTACGCGCGTGTGGACGCCGCCCGGCTCGAGGCGGCCGCGATGCGCACCCCGCCGCGCCGCGAGCCGGGCCGGCGCGTCGCCTACTCGAACTATGGCGTCGGTCTCCTGGGCCACGTTCTGGCTCGCCGCGCCGGCATGGGCTACGACGAGCTCGTGCGCGAGCGCATCGGTGCTCCGCTGGGGCTGCGGGACACCAGCACGGCGATCGACGGCGGTCGCCTCGCGCGGGGGCACTCGCGCCTCGGTCGCCCGAAGCCGCACTGGCACTTCGACGCCCTGGCCGGCGCCGGCGCGCTGCGCTCCACGGCCGCGGACCTGCTCGCGTTCCTGCGGCTGCATGCGGGCGAGCCGGCCGGGCCGTTGACCGACGCGGCCCGCGAGACGCAGATCGCGCGGGCGCACACGAGTGGACTGGAGTTCGGGCTCGGCTGGATGCTGCTCCCGGGCAGCCGCAAGGTTCCATACGACGTGCTCTTCCACGACGGCGGCACCGGCGGGTTTCGCAGCGCGGCGGCCGTCTCGCCCGAGCGCCGCGTCGCGGTCGTGGTCCTCTCGAGCCAGGTGCGCGGGCTGACGCAAATCGGACTGCGTCTGCTCGGCGCCCTGGGCTGAGCGGTCCCTATCCTCGACCGTCCATGTCGACTCAATACATCTTCACGATGTACAAGCTGGCCCGTGTGCACCCGCCCGACAAGCGGGTGCTCGAGGACATCTCGCTGTCGTTCCTGCCCGGCGCGAAGATCGGCGTGCTCGGCGCGAACGGCGCCGGCAAGTCGACCCTGCTGCGCATCATGGCCGGCCAGGACACCGACTACCGCGGCGAGGCCCAGCTCGCCCCCGGCGCCACCGTCGGCCTGCTCGAGCAGGAGCCGCAGCTCGACCCCGCCAAGGACGTGCGCGGCAACGTCGAGGACGGGGTCGGCGAGCTGCGCGACATGCTCGACCGCTTCAACGAGCTGGCGGCCAACTACTCGGAGGACACGGCCGACGAGTTCGCCCGGCTGCAGGATCGCATCGAGGCCGCCGACGCCTGGCAGCTCGACACCACGGTCGAGATCGCGATGGACGCGCTGCGCCTTCCGCCCGGCGACGCCGACGTGACCACTCTGTCGGGCGGCGAGCGCCGCCGTGTCGCGCTGTGCCGCCTGCTGCTCACCGCGCCCGACCTGCTGCTGCTCGACGAGCCGACCAACCATCTCGACGCCGAGTCGGTGGCGTGGCTCGAAAAGCACCTCGAGGACTACAAGGGCACCGTCGTGGCGGTCACGCACGACCGCTACTTCCTGGACAACGTGGCGGGCTGGATCCTCGAGCTGGATCGCGGCCGCGGCATCCCCTTCAAGGGCAACTACTCCGCCTGGCTCGAGCAGAAGCAGGCCCGGCTCGCCCAGGAGGAGAAGCAGGAGACGGCACGGCGGCGTACGATCGCGCGCGAGCTCGAGTGGGTGCGCGAGTCGCCGAGGGCGCGGCGCACCAAGTCGCGCGCGCGGCTCAACCGCTACGAGGCGCTGCTCGCCGAGGAGTCGGCGGTGAAGCTCGACCAGGTGCAGATCCACATCCCGGCCGGGCCGCGGCTGGGCGACCTGGTGCTCGAGGCGGACGGCCTGCGCAAGGGCTACGGCGAGCGCCTGCTGATCGAGGACCTCTCCTTCTCGCTGCCGCCGGCCGGCATCGTCGGCGTCATCGGCGCCAACGGGGCCGGCAAGACGACCTTGTTCCGGATGATCGTCGGCGAGGAGGAGCCCGACTCCGGCGCGCTGCGCCTGGGCGAGACGGTCGAGCTCGCCTACGTAGACCAGGACCGCGACGTGCTCGACGCCGACAAGACCGTCTGGGAGGAGATCTCGGACGGCTATGACCAGATCAAGGTCGGCGGGCGCGAGCTGAACTCGCGCGCCTACACGGCCGGCTTCAACTTCCGCGGCTCGGACCAGCAGCGCAAGGTCGGGGCGCTGTCCGGCGGCGAGCGCAACCGCGTGCACCTGGCCAAGCTGCTGCGCCGGGGCGGCAACCTGCTGCTGCTCGACGAGCCGACCAACGACCTCGACGTCGACACGCTGCGCGCGCTCGAGGAGGCACTGCTCTCGTTCGCGGGCTGCGCGGTGATCATCTCGCACGACCGCTGGTTCCTCGACCGAGTGGCCACGCACGTGCTCGCCTTCGAGGGCGACTCCCAAGTCGTCTGGTTCGAGGGCAACTTCGAGGCGTACGAGGAGCATCGCCGGGGAAGGTTGGGCGCCGAGGCCGAGCGGCCCCACCGGATCACATACAAGAAGCTCACGCGGGCTTGATGATCGAGATCAGGGCCAGCGTCGAGCAGCGCTACGACGAGGTGCTCACCGACGACGCCCTGGCGCTGGTCGGGCTGCTGCACGAGCAGCTCGACGGCCGGCGCAGGGAGCTGCTCGCCGCCCGCGCGGCGCGGCAGGCAGAGCTGGACGCGGGCGGGACGCTCGAGCTGAGGGGCGCCCCGGAGGACTTCACGGTGGCACCGGTGCCCGACGCGCTCCAGGACCGGCGCGTGGAGATCACCGGTCCGACCACCCGCAAGATGGTCATCAACGCGCTCAACTCGGGGGCGCGCGGGTTCATGGCGGACTTCGAGGACTCGAACTCGCCCACCTGGGCCAACCTGGTCGGCGGTCAGGTCAACCTCGCGGACGCGGCTCGCGGCTCGATGGAGCACGAGCAGGGCGGCAGGCGCTACCGGCTGGACGACGAGCACGCGGTCCTGCTGGTGCGCCCGCGCGGGCTGCACCTGCCCGAGCGCCACCTGCAGGTGAACGGCGATCCGGTGGCCGGCGCGTTCATGGACTTCGGGCTGTTCGTTCACCACAACGCCGAGGTGCTGCTCGAGCGCGGCGCCGGTCCCTACTTCTACGTCGCCAAGCTCGAGTCGGCCGCCGAGGCGGCGCTCTGGCGCGACGCCTTCCTGATCGCCGAGCACGCGCTCGGGCTGGACCGCGGCACGATCAAGGCGACCGTGCTGGTCGAGACCGTGCCGGCGGCCTTCGAGATGGACGCCATCCTGTACGAGCTGCGCGACCACTGCGCGGGGCTCAACGCCGGCCGCTGGGACTACATCTTCTCGGTGATCAAGCGCTTTCGGTCGCGGCCCGACTTCCTGCTGCCGGACCGCTCCGACGTGACGATGACCGTGCCGTTCATGCACGCCTACTCGGAGCTGCTCGTGCGCACATGCCACGCGCGCGGCGCGCACGCGATGGGCGGCATGTCGGCGGTGATCCCGTCGCGCACCGACGAGGAGGCCAATCGCACGGCGTTCGAGGCCGTGCGGGCAGACAAGCAGCGCGAGGCGGGCGCCGGGTTCGACGGCACCTGGGTGGCGCACCCGGACTCGGTGCCGGTGGCTACGGAGGCCTTCGACGAGGTCCTCGGCGAGCGGCCCAATCAGGTCGACAGGCGCCGCGACGACGTCCGAGTGGGCGCCCGCGAGCTGCTCTCGGTGGCCCAGACGCCCGGCGAGGTCACCGAGGAGGGGCTGCGGCTGAACGTGAACGTGGGCATCCAGTACGTCTCGTCGTGGCTGCGCGGGAACGGCGCGGCCGCGATCTACGGCCTGATGGAGGACGCGGCGACGGCCGAGATCTCACGCGCCCAGGTGTGGCAGTGGATCCGCCACGGCGAGGTGCTCGACGACGGCCGGCCGATCACGCCCGACCTGGTCCGCCGGCTGTCGACCGAGGAGCTGGCGAGGATCCGCGGCGAGATCGGCGACGACGAGTGGTTCGAGACCCAGGGCCGGCCCGACCTGTCGCGCTCGCTGTTCGAGCGCGTGGCGCTCAGCGGCGACGACTTCGCGGAGTTCCTGACGCTGCCGGCGTACGACGAGCTGCTCAAGCTCGAGCGGTAGCCGGCGCGGCTCGAAGGCCCCACCGCCAGGACAAGCGTGCCCCACGAATCGAACATTCGACACCTATATGGTGCTCAAAGTTCGATTCGACGGCTCCGGAGCGACTAAACCTGGTTGCTTCCGTTCGGAGCCCCGAGCGCCGGCTCAGAGGGAGCGGTAGCCGCGTCCCTCAGGTACTGGTGCACGAAGGCGATCGCCATGCTGCCCTCGCCTACCGCCGCCGCGACGCGCTTGACCGGTCCAAAGCGCACGTCGCCGCACGCGAAGATGCCCGGCACGCTCGTCTCCAGCAGGTAGGGGTCGCGGTCGAGCTCCCAGCGCCCCGTCTCGCGCATGTCGGAGCCCGTGAGCACGTAACCGTGCCGGTCCAGCTCGATCTCGGGCGGTAGCCAGGCGGTCTCGGCGTCGGCGCCGATGAAGATGAACAGCCCGCCCGACTCCAGGCGGGTCGTCTCCGCGCCGCGGACGTCGATCGCCTCCAGCGAGTTCTCCCCGTGCACCGCCGCGACCTCGACCCCGAACTTGCTGTGGATGTTCGAGCGCGTGGCCAGCTGGTCGACCAGGTAGCGCGACATGCTCTTCTCGAGCCGGTCGCCGCGGCAGAGGATCGTCACGCTGCGCGCGTGCGTCGAGAAGAACAGCGCGGCCTGCCCCGCCGAGTTGCCGGCGCCGACGATGTGCACGTCCAGGCCGTGGGTGTTGGGCGCCTCGCTGCGCGCGGCGCCGTACGAGATGCCCTTGCCGGCCAGGCGGTCGAAGCCCTCGATCGACAGCTGGCGCCAGGAGACGCCGCAGGCCAGGATGATCGTGCGCGCCCGCAGGACGTCTCCGCCGTCTAGGTGCAGCTGGCGCGTGGAGGCGTCGACTCGCGAGATCGCCCGAGTCACCAGGATCTCGGCGCCCAGCCTGCGCGCCTGCTGGAGCGCGCGGCTGGCCAGCTCGTCGCCGGAGACGCCCGACGGGAAGCCCAGATAGTTCTCGATGCGCGCGGAGGTGCCGGCCTGACCGCCGGGCGCCTCGCGCTCGACCACGACCGTGCTCAGCCCCTCCGACGCCCCGTAGACGGCCGCCGCCAGCCCCGCCGGGCCGGCCCCCACGATCACCGTGTCGTACTCGGCGACGGCTGGCTCGGTGCCCAGGTCGAGCAGCTCGGCGACGCGGCGCAGCTGCGGCCTGATCACGGTCTTGCCGCCGACGAGCTGGATCGCCGGCCAGTCGGCCTCGGGCGGCAGGGGACCGCCCCAGGAGTCCGGCGCGTCGGCCGTCTCGGGCGTGAGCCACTTGAACGTGACCTGGTTGCGGTCGAGGAAGCGGCGCAGCTCGGCGCAGGACGCGTCCCAGCGGTTGCCCACGACCAGCGCGCGCGGCGGCGGCGGCTCGGCGGCGATGCCCTGGAGCCCGCGCGTGCCGCCCATCCGGTGAGCCGCGAGCCGCCCGACCTCCTTCGCCACATCGGGGACGACCGCCGCGATCGAGTGATAGTCGTGAGGATCGATCCGCATCACACGCGACGGCACGGCCGCACGAAACCCGACCGGGAACACCGTGCCGAGCGACAGCGGCACCTCCCCGAAGACGTCGCCAGGGTGGCGCTCGCCGAGCTTGCGCTCGATCCCGTCCACCAGCCTGGTCGGCTCGATGCGGCCTTCGAGCACGGCGAACAGGGCGCGCTCGGCGCCCTCGTGCGCCGCATACTCGCCGGCCACGAGGCTCACGTCGGCCGCCACTCGGCACAGGCGCTCGCGCTGAGCGGTGTCGAGGCCCGCGAAGAGCGGGATGCCGGCGATCTCCTCGGCCGTGACCATGGGCGCTGTCGGGGCGGCTAGGCCGCTTCGTCGCGGCGCTGCTCGGCTTCGCGCAGCTCGCGCAGCGCGCGCTTGCGCTCGTCGCGGCTGGTGCGCTCGAGGATCAGCACGCCGTCGAGGTGGTCGATCTCGTGCTGGATCACCCGGGCCTCGAGTCCTGATGCCTCGACCACGCGCTCCTCGCCCTCCTCGTCGAGCCCACGCACGCGTACGTAGACGGGCCGATCGACGTCGACGAGCACGCCGGGGATCGACAGGCAGCCCTCCTCGCCCAGCTCGACCTCGCCGCTGGCCCACTCGAGCTCCGGGTTGGCGAGCACGGTGACCGGGGCGTCGGGCCCGACCCGGTAGACGAGCAGGCGCTGCGAGATCCCCAATTGCGGCGCCGCGAGCCCTACGCCGAGGGCGTCGTGCATGATGCCCGCCATCCGGCTCACCTGCCGGCGCAGCGAGTCGTCGAAGCGGTCGACGGGAGTGGCGCGCGACTTCAGCACCGGGTCGCCCAGACGGCGGATGAACGACATCGCCGCCACCCGGCGGGCCTCGACCTCGGGATCGAGCGGAGGCGCTTCCTCCGGCTCGACGGCCTCGACCTCGACGGCCTCCACTTCGGCTGGCTCGTGCTCCCCCTGGGCCATGAAAACGAGTCTAGCTGCGGAGCTACTGCGGGTCCACGTCCACCGCGAACGCGGCGGCGCCGTGCCTGCGGTCGCCCGCGACGGCCTCCACCGCAGCGCGAACGGCGACGATCGCCGGCGCGCGCTCGCGGGAGCGCACCACCAGCTGCGCGCGGTGGCGCGCCTGCCGGCGAAACAGCGGCGCCGGCCCCAGCACCGGCACGCCGGCGGCCTCGATCAGCTCACGGACGGCGGTGGCCGCCTCGTGCTCGGGGCCGGACTCGGTCGAGGAGCAGACCACCCGGATCAGATGCCCGTAGGGCGGGTAGGCGAACGCCTCGCGCCGCGGCAGCTCGTCCGCCAGAAAGCCGCTGGCGTCGTGCCCGGCAGCGTGGCAGAGAGCGCGCGCCTGCGGCTCGAGCGCCTGCACGATCACCCGGCCGCCGCGCTCGCCGCGACCGCTGCGCCCCGCCAGCTGCGCGACCAGCGCGAACGTGCGCTCCTCGGCGCGGAAGTCGGGGAAGCGCAGCGTCGAGTCGGCGTCGAGCACCACGCCGAGCGTGACGTCAGGGAAGTCGTGCCCCTTGGCGACCATCTGGGTGCCGACCAGCACGCCCGCGTCGGCCGCCTCGAACGCGCGCAGCACCCCGGCGATGCCAGAGCTGGCGGCGACGTCGGAGTCGAGCCGGAACACCGGCAGCGGCGCGACCACCTGCTCGAGCTCGCGCTCGAGCTGCTCGGTGCCGGTGCCGTGGCGGGCCACCGAGACCGAGCCACAATCCGGGCACTCCGAGGGCACGCGGCTGCGATGGCCGCAGTGGTGGCAGGCCAGTTCCCCGGCGGCCTGGTGGAGCACCAGCGTGACGTCGCAATCGGGGCACTCCCAGACGCGACCGCAGACCCGGCACGAGAGGAAGTTCGACCACCCGCGCCGGTTGAGCAGCACGATCGCCTTCTCGCCGCGGCGGCGCACGCCGTCCAGCTCCTGGCGCGTGCGCTCGTGCAGCGGACCGGCGACGCCGGCCATCCCGACCACCTCGACCGGCGGCAGGCCGCGACCGTCGACGCGCTCGCGCAGCTCCAGCCGCTCGTAGCGGACCTGGCTCTCCGGCCGCGGCGTGGCGCTGCCGGCCAGCAGCAGGGCCCCCTCCAGCTCCGCCCGCCGCTCCGCGACCATACGGGCGTCGTAGCGGGGGTCGCCCTCCTGCTTGTAGGAGGAGTCGTGCTCCTCGTCCACGACGATCAGTCCCAGGTCGTCGAACGGCGCGAACACGGCCGAGCGCGGGCCGACGCACACGCGCGCCTCCCCGCGGCGCATGCGCCACCACTCGTCGTAGCGCTCGCGCGCCGACAGCTGGGAGTGCATGATCGCCACGGCGTCGCCGAAGCGCTCCACGAAGCGCCCGGCCGTCTGCGGCGTCAGGGCGATCTCGGGCACGAGCACGATCGCCGAGCGGCCGCGCTCGAGCGCGGCGGCCACCGAGCGCAGGTAGACCTCGGTCTTGCCGCTGCCGGTCACCCCGTGCAGCAGCAGCGGCGTCCCGGCGGGCGCGTCGATGCGCTCCACGATCCGCTTCAGAGCTGCGCGCTGGGCCGCCGTCGGCTCAACCGCGCCGCTCCGCGCCCCCACTCCTTCGATGCGCGGGCGCCGCGGCGCCTCGGTGGCCTGCTCGAGCTCCACGAGCCCGCGCCGCTCGAGGCTGCGCAGCGTCGAGTGATCCGCCCCGGCCAGCCGCGCCACCGCCGACGCGGTCGCCGAGCCGGCGAGCAGGGCCTGAAGCACGGCGCGCTGGCGCTCCCCCAGGCGCGAAGCGGGCGACTCGGCCGCCTGCGCAGGGTTCCGCTCTCGGCCGCCGTCCGCCAGGACGGCGCGGCCCGCGTCGGTCAGCGCGGCGCGCAGCGATCGGCGCGGACGCAGCGGCCGGGCCGCGCCGGTCCCGGTGCCCGGCGGCAGCACCAGCGCCAGCCCGCGCGCGGGCGTGGACACGTACTCCGCCGCGACCCAGAGCCCCAGCCGGACGAGCGCCTCGGGCACGTCGGCCTCGAGCGCCGAGAGCGGCTCGACCAGGCGGTCGGGGGGCACGTCGCTCGACCCGGCCAGGTCGACCACCACGCCGAGCAGGCGGCGATGCCCGAACGGCACGACCAGCATGCTGCCCACCCCCACGCCCGCCAGCTCGTCCCCGAGCAGGTAGTCGAACGGCCCGCGCAGGGCGCGCGCGGGCGTGAGCGGCTCGACCTTGGCGATCACCGGCCCGACCTTAGTTCCGCCGGCGGACCTCCAAGAGGTAGGCGACCATCACCTCCTGGTCGCCGAACGTGAGGTGGTACGCGTCGGTCAGCTTCTCGACGTGGTTGATGTGCTCGCGCCCGCGCTGGAACAGGTCCGTGACCTCGAAGAACGAGTAGTCCACGACCTTTGCCTCGAACCCGTGCTCGGCCAACAGCGCGGCGGTGCTCTCCTGGCTCAGGATCGAGAGCTGCATCAGGTAGGCCACGCCGTCCTCCGCCAGTGCCTTCGGCAGCAGCGTGACCAGGTGGTCGAGCAGGTTGCGGCCCCAGTAGTCGAGCGGGCGGTGCGTGCTGACCTGCTCGGCCGGGTCGACGGGCATCTGGTAGAGGCTCGCCACGATCAGCTCGTAGCGCTCCTCCGGCACCCACGGGTAGAGGTCGACGGCGGCGCCGCTGACGCGGTCGGCCACCCCGTTGCGGAACGCGTTGGCGAGCGTGTTGGCCACGGCCGCCTCGTCGATGTCGATCGCGTGCACGTGCGCGGCGCCGTTGAGCGCCAGCTGCACGGTCAGGATGCCGGTGCCACAGCCGATGTCGAGGCAGCGCTGGCGGTTGCCGATGCGCTCCTCGAACAGGTGGCGCCAGGCCAGGAAGCTGCCCTGGGTGGGTACGAAGACGCCCTCGTCCACGGCGATCTCCGGCACCGGCAGCGGGAACAGGTCGCGGCCCTTGAGGTCCTTCCAGCGCGGCGGCTCGATCGTCTGCCTGGCGGGCTCGAGGCCGGCGCCGTTGGCCTCGACGAGGCGCTCGGGCCGGCGGTTGCCGGGCTTCGTGTCCGCCAGGCGCTCGCGCGCGGCGCCGATCAGCTCGGGGCCGACGCCGCAGCAGCCGCCGATGATCTGCGCCCCCTCCTCGCGCCAGGCGAGGGCCATCTCGGCGTACGCGTCGCCGGTGATCTCCTGGTCGAAGCGCCAGCCGTCGCTGGTGAGGTAGCCGAGGTTCGGGTACACGCCGAGGGGCATGTCCGTGAAGTCGCGCAGCCAGGAGATCATCCCGGGCACGTGGTCGGGCGGGATGCAGTTGATCAGCAGCGCCCCCACGCCCATCTCCTCGAAGCGGCGCGCGGCCCGGCCGAACAGGTCGCCCTCCGGACCGCCCCAGTGCTGGCCGTAGACGCCGCACACGCCGTGCCGGCAGCGCCTGAAGCTGAGCCACACCGGCAGGCCGGTCTCGAGCAGCGTCTCCACCGTCACGTAGATCGACGGCCCCACCAGCGACAGCGTCTCGACCAGGATCAGATCGGGCGGCTCCTCCTCGAGCGGGCGGCTCAGCAGTCGGATCGTCTCCTGCCCGTCGGGATTGTCAACCTCGCCGTTGAGGCTGAACGCGACCGCGCACTCACCGGTGCGGCCCTCGGCGTCGATCGCCTCGCGCACCAGCCCGAGACCGCGGCGCGCCACGTCCATCCAGTGGACCGGGCGCGTGCTCTCCCACAGGCGCGGCCCGTCCTCGCGCAGCGCGCTGGGCAGGCCCCAGGTGTTGGTCGAGATCACGTCGCAGCCGATCTGCGCGTAGCGGCGGTGCACGTCCGCCACCTGCTCGGGGGAGTGCACCAGCGCACGCGTGCCCCACAGGCCCTCGTCGTCGCCGGGGCGGTCGCCGGCGCCGTGCAGCTCCGTGGCCGTCCCGCCGTCCAGAACGACGCAGCGGTCGGCCGCAATCATCTCGGCGATCCGCGCGTAGGCGGTCGCCGGGCTGGTCGTCGTATCCCTCATCTCCTGGTTACAGTCTTACCCCGCCACCTGTCCGTGGCACCTCCCAAGCGAGAGGTATTCCCTGGCCTTCGTGAGGAAAGGGAACCGTGCGCAGCCGGCCGAGCCGGGTGGTTCGGCCAATCACCGCCCCGTCAGCTGCATGTAGCGCGACGCCGCCTCCACCCGATTCGCCGCGCTCAGCTTGCGCAGGATGTTCTTCACGTGGAACTTCACGGTGCCCTCCGACACGACCAGCTCGGTCGCGGTCGCCTTGTTGCTGTCCCCGCGCGCCATCAGCTTGAGCACGTCCAGCTCGCGGCGGGTGAGCAGGTCGTCCAGGCGCGAGCGCTCGGCTCCGGCGTTCGCGAGCGCCGCCGGGCGCACCGCGCCGCCGGCTGGCTCGCCCCCGGCGTCCAGCTCGATGGCGCCCTCGGACAGCTCCGCGGCCATCGCATCGGTCCAGGCCACCAGCTCGCGCAGCTGGCGGCGCTGCTCGCGCACGCGGCGGCGCAGTACGGCGCGCTCGAAGACCTGGGCGAAGCCGTCCGCGAACGCCCAGACCGCGTCGCGCTCGAGCGACTCCACGTGGCGGTCCACGTAGGCACCGTGGAAGAATCCGATCGCCGCGCCGTCGAGCACGACCGGGGCCGCGACGTACGAGATGCCCTCCCGCACCGGGATCGGCGGCCGCAGCACGCGCGGGTTGCTCCCGGCGTTGGACACGATCGTCGCGCGGCGGCGGCGCATCAGCTCCGTCTCGATCACCGGGTATTCGAGGACCAGCGGACCCTCGCGCAGGGCGTCGACGGCGGCTTCGGCGCCGGCCGCGTCATCGCGAAAGTGGGCGTGGACCGGGATCAGCTGGGCGTCGTGGACGCGGCTCAGCAGCACCCGGTCGAGCCCCGAGCTGTCGCTCAGCTCGGCGGCCGCACGCCGCAGGATCTCGCTCACGGGGCCCAGCTCGCGCAGCCGGCCGAGCGCGGCGCGCACGCGGTCGAGCGCCTCCAGCCGCTGCACCAGCCGCTGCTCGACCAGCTCGCGCTGGACCTGGTGCAGCTCGATCAGCGTCGACCAGAGGTCCGCGCGCCCGGGATGACCGTCGCGCAACTCGTCGACCACGCTGCGCAACGCGTCTTCGACCTCGCGGTGGGCGGTGTGGAAGTCGGCGACCTTGGGGAGCGCCGCCGAGGCGGGCGCGGAGAGCACGGCCGCCACGTGTTCCATGGCCGTGGCCACGCGTGCGTCGAGCTCCTCGTCAAGTGCCCGCGCGGGTGCGACAGTCATGCAGGCACCTTACCTTCCGGGTAGGTACTTTCCTACCCCTGGGCAGGCGGCCAGCCGCCTGCTGCGAGCCTCGCCCTAGTCGATCGAGCGGTGCGCCGCCTGGAGCAGCTCGAGCGCCTCGTTGCCCACCGGCGCGAGCCCGTGCTCGTGACCGGCGTCCCACAGCGCCTGCCAGACGGCGGACGGGTGGCCCTGCTCGAACAGCAGCAGGTAATGGTCGCCGTCCTCGCGCACCACGCTGAGCGGCGAGCCGGCCAGGCTGGCCCCGGCCACCTCGCCGACCGACATGTCCGCGGGCAACCCGGCCGAGCGCATGACCCGCGTGGCGCGCGGGCCGACGAGGGACAGCGCCGCCGACTCCACGAGCAGCTCGCTGCCCACGGCAAGGCCGGCTGTCGAGATCGCCCTGCTGGTCACCTGGCGCCAGCGGGTCACGGCGCTGGGGCCGCCCGCGACGATCGCCCGTCGGGCGGTGACGCGGCAACACCACGTCCCGGCGATGCAGCCGGCGCGCCCCGGGGCAGGCGCACCGTCGGGCGCGGCGGCCGCGAGCACGTGGTCCAGCAGCCCCTCGGGACCGCTGATCGCGAGCTGGCGGACGCTCGAGCGGTCGACCAGGCCGGCGGCCTTGGTGCAGACCGCGATCTCGGCCGACACCGATCCGTAGTGCCCGACCACCGCCAGGCCGTCGCGCTGAGCCATCACGGCGCCGGGCGGGCGCAGCGGGTCGTACGCGGTTTCAACCGGAGTGGTGGCCATTGCTGGCGATCGTAGACCGCCTTCCCCCTCCCCACACTGCCCTTAGGGCAGGTATTCCCTACCCCTTCGGGGGAGATGGGCCCGAAAGGGACCCGGGTATCCTCGTATGGTGGGGGCAAGGGATCGCATAGTCGATACCGCGTACGACCTGTTCAGCCAACACGGCATCCGCGCCGTCGGCGTGGACCGGATCGTGGCCGAGTCCGGCGTGGCCAAGATGAGCCTGTACCGGCACTTCCGGTCGAAGGACGACCTGGTGCTCACGTTCCTGCAGGAGCGCGAGCGGCGCTGGACCAACGAGTGGCTGCGCGTGGAGGTGGAGGGGCGCGGCGCCAGCGCGGCGCAGCGCATGCTGGCGATCTTCGACGTGTTCGGCGAGTGGTTTCTGATCGAGGACTTCGAGGGCTGCTCGTTCATCAACGTGCTGCTCGAGTTCGGCGACCGCACGAACCGCGTCCGTCAGGCGAGCGTCGAGCACCTCGGCAACATCCGCTCCTTCCTGCAGGAGCTCGCCACCGAGGCCGGCGCCAGGGACCCGGCCGCTCTTGCCCACCAATGGCACATCCTGATGAAGGGCTCGATCGTGGCGGCCGGCGAGGGCGACCGCGTGGCCGCGCGGCGCGCCCAGGAGATCGGCCAGCTGCTGCTGGAGCGCGAGGCGATCGCGGTCTAGCCGGGCGTCGCGCCACGCCCCTGCAGCACGCTCCGTCACGATGTGCCGCGTGGCGATCGACTTCGAGGCCGAGGGGCTGCTCGACGGGCTCTCCGACGAGCACGCGCGCGCCGCTCGGGTCGACCTGCTGCGCGCGCTGGAGCAGGACGGCGCCCCGCTCGACGAGCTGCGCCGGGCCACGGCCGAGGGCCGGCTCGCGTTGCTCCCGGTGGAGCGCGTGCTGGCCGCCGAGGAGCCGCGCTACACGCGATCGGAGGTCGCGGAGCTGACCGGGCTGGACGCTGACTTCCTCGCCGAGGCCCGGAGGGCCGTCGGCGGCACGGCTACCGGCCCGGACGAACGGGTGCTCACCGAGGACGACCTTCTGCTCGCCCAGAACGCCGCCGCCCTGCTGGCTGCCGGCCTCGAGCCCGAGCAGTTCCTCGACCTCACCCGGCTCATGAGCCAGGCGGCGGGCACCGTGGCCGCCGGCCTGATGTCGACGTTCGGCGAAGCCCTGCTCCAGCCCGGCGACAACGAACGCGACCTCGGCCTGCGTTACGCCGAGACCCTGCGCAACCTCGGTCCGCTCGCCACGCCGGCGCTCGGCCACATGCTCAACCTGCGCATGCGCGAGGTGATCCGCAACGGCGCGGTCGGTCAGGCCGAGCTGCACAGCGGCCGCCTCCCCGGCGCGCAGCCGATCAGCGTCGGCTTCGTCGACATCGTGGGCTTCACGCGGCTGGGCGAGGAGGTGCCGCCCGCGGAACTGGGCGCGCTCGTGCGCGAGTTCGAGCGCACGGTCGAGCGGGTCGCGGAGCCGCCGGTGCGGCTCGTGAAGACGATCGGCGACGCGGCCATGTTGGTGGCGCCGACCCCGAAGCCGCTGCTGGACGCGGTGCTGGGCCTCGTGGAGAGCTCGCGCCAGGACGAGCGACGCCCGCTGCTGCGCGGAGGGCTGGCCTCCGGTGAGGCGCTGCAGCGGGCCGGCGACTGGTACGGCCGCCCCGTCAACCTCGCCTCGCGGCTGACCTCGTTCGCCCGGCGCGGCAGCGTCGTCGCCTCGAAGGAGGTCCACGACGCGGCGCCCGACGGCTACGCTTGGTCGTTCGCCGGCGAGCGGCGCTTCAAGGGCCTCGCCGAGGAGATCCCGGTGTACCGGGTCCGGCCGACCGAGCCGGCCGCTTCGGGTTAAGCCGGAGCCTGCGCGGCCGGCCGAGCCGGCCGCTTGGCGAACTACGCGTTCGCCGGCTCGGGATTGCCGAGGCCGGCGGCCTCGCGCAGCACGTCCGCCTTGTCGGTCTTCTCCCAGGTGAAGTCGTGGTCCTCGCGCCCGAAGTGGCCGTAGGCCGCCGTCTTCTGGTAGATCGGCCGGTGCAGCGCCAGCGTCTGGCGGAACGAGCCGGGGCGCAGGTCGAAGTGCTCGTCGACCAGCCGGGCGATCTCCGAGCGAGCCACCTTCTCCGTCCCGAACGTCTCCACCATCACCGACACCGGGTGCGCCACGCCGATCGCGTAGGCCACCTGCACCTCGCAGCGGTCGGCCAGCCCCGCCGCGACGACGTTCTTGGCGACGTAGCGAGCCGCGTAGGCGGCCGAGCGGTCGACCTTGGACGGATCCTTGCCGCTGAACGCGCCGCCGCCGTGGCGCGCCATGCCGCCATAGGTGTCGACGATGATCTTGCGGCCCGTCAGGCCGGCGTCGCCGACCGGCCCGCCGATCACGAACTTGCCGGTCGGGTTGACGAGGAAGTTGCGCCCCGAGTCCTCGAGCAGCTTCTTCTCGTCGTACAGCTCACCCGGCAGGATCGGGTGCACCACGTGCTCCCACAGGTCGGGCTTGATCATCGTCTCGGCGTCCACGCCGTCCTTGTGCTGCGTCGAGATCAGAATCCGCTCGATCTCGATCGGAAGGCCGTTCTCGTAGCGAACCGTGACCTGCGTCTTGCCGTCCGGGCCCAGGTAGCCGATCTCCTCGGCGCGGCGAACCTCGGCGAGCCGGTGGGCCAGCTTGTGCGCCAGGGCGATCGGCATCGGCATCAGCTCGCGCGTCTCGCGCGTGGCATAACCGAACATCATCCCCTGGTCGCCGGCGCCGGCGACGTCGAGCTCGTCGTCGTCGGCCGGGTCGGTGCGCGCCTCATAAGCCTTGTCCACGCCCTGCGCGATGTCGGGCGACTGCTCGTCGATCGCGGTCAGCACGGCGCAGCTGTCGCAGTCGAACCCGTACCGGTGCCCGGTGTAGCCGATCTTGCGGATCGTCTCGCGAGCGATCTTCGGGATGTCCACGTACACGTCGGTCGTGATCTCACCGGAGACCACCACGAGCCCGGTGTTGACGAGGGTCTCGCAGGCGACGCGACCCTCGGGGTCCTCGGCCATCACGGCGTCCAGCACGCCGTCGGAGATCTGGTCGGCGACCTTGTCCGGGTGACCTTCGGTGACCGACTCCGAGGTGAACAGGAACTCGTTGTCTGAAAGCGGCTGCGTCGTCATAGGAGCCGGGAAGGGTACAGATGGGATGAGGTCCCGAGCGCGCGCTCAGGCTGAGCGGCCGCGGCTCGTCTTGAAGTCGATCACCAGCGGCACGCCCTGCAGGCCGTAGCGGTCGCGCAGGCGGTTCTCCAGGAAGTAGGCGTAGTCGCGCGTCACCTGGCCGCGGTTGTTGACCTGCACGGCGAACCGCGGCGGGTTCGTCTCGAACTGGGCCATGTAGTACATGCGCAGCCGCTTGCCGCGCACCGCCGGCGGCTCGCGCTGACTCTGCAGGTCCCCCAGGAAGCGGTTCAGCTCTGGGGTGGGGATCGACTGGGAGGATCGGTCGGCGAGCGACAGGGCTTCCGCCACCAGCCGTTTGAGGCCGCGGCCCGAGGCCGCCGACACGGCCAGCACCTGCGGGCGCTGGCGCAGCTTCTTGGCCACGCGTGCCTTGGCGTCCTCCAGATCCGTGCGGGTCACGTCCCACTTGTTCAGTGCGATCACCGTGGCGCACTTCTTCTTCATCGCCATCTCCGCGATGCGCAGGTCCTCGCTGGTCACGGCCTCCGCGGCGTCGCAGACGACGATCGCCACCTGGGCGCGGTCGGCGGCCTGTTCGGAGCGCAGCTGGGCGTAGTAGTCGATCGAGCCGGCCACCTTGGTGCGCCGGCGCAGCCCGGCGGTGTCCACGAGGACCACCTCGCGGCCCTCGAACTCGATGCGGGTGTCGATCGAGTCGCGCGTGGTGCCCGCGATCGGCGTGACGATCACGCGGTCCTCGCCGAGCAGCCGGTTGAGCAGGGATGACTTGCCCACGTTGGGGCGCCCGACCAGCGCCAGCCGGGTGGCCTCCTCCGTCGCGCCGGCGTACTCGGGCAGGCGCTGGACGACCAGGTCGAGCAGGTCGCCCGTGCCGAGCCCCTGGGTTGCCGACACCGGCATCGGGTCGCCCAGCCCGAGCGCGTAGAACTCGGCGGCTAGCCCCTGCTGGGGGCCCTCGTCGACCTTGTTGGCGACCACGATCGCGGGCACCGGCCCGCCGCGCAGCTCGCGCGCCAGCTCGGCGTCGCCGGGGCGCAGCCCGGCTCGGGCGTCGACGACCAGCACGACCAGCTGGGCATCCGCGAGCGCCGCCAGGGCCTGGGTGCGGATCTCGGCGGCCAGCTCGTGCTCGCCGGCCAGGTCCACCCCGCCCGTGTCCACCAGCGTGAAGCCGAGACCGTTCCAGTCCGCGTCGACCTCCTTGCGGTCGCGCGTGACCCCAGCCTGCTCGTGCACCACGGTCTCGCGCGTTCCGGACAGGCGGTTGACCAGCGTGGACTTGCCCACGTTGGGATAGCCGACGATCGCGACCTTGGGGCGCTTCATGACGTCTCCCCGACGAGCGCCGCGATGCGCTGGACCACCTCGTCCAGCGACATCCCGGTCGTGTCGAGCGCGAGCGCGCCGGGCGCCATCTGGAGCGGTGAGTGCTCGCGACCCTCGTCCTGCGCGTCGCGCAGAGCCTGGTCGCGCAGCACCGTCTCGATGTCGGTGCCCAGCTCGGCCGCGCGCCGGCGGGCGCGCTCCTCGGGGCTCGCCGTCAGGAAGATCTTCACCGGCGCGTCCGGCGCTACCACGGTGCCGATGTCACGGCCCTCGACGACCCAGTCGCCGTCGGCGAGCAGCTCGCGCTGCTTGTCGACCAGCGCGGCGCGCACGCGATCGTTGGTCGCCACGCGAGCGGCGGCCTCGGACACCTCGGGCGTGCGCAGCGCCTCCGTCACGTCCTCGCCGTCCAGCACGACCCGGTCGCCCAGCTCGATGTCGAGCCGCTCGGCGTGGTCGGAGGCGGCGCCGCCCTCGCGTAGCGTCAGCAGCCCGACCGCGCGGTACATCGACCCGGAGTTCAGGTAGGTGAAGCCGAGCGCGTGCGCCAGCGCGCGCGCCACGCTGCTCTTGCCCGCGCCCGCGGGCCCATCGATCGCGACGACCATCTGGATGGGAGGCTAGAACGCGAGCGACCGGCGGGCGCGAGCCGGTGGGCTCAGCCCTCCAGGAGGGCCGCGAGATCCTGCTCGAACCCCGGATAGGACACGCCGGCGGCCGCCATGTCGAGCACCTCCACGCCCTCCTCGGAGGCGAGGCCGGCAACCGCTCCGAGCATCGCCAGCCGGTGGTCGCCCCTGGAGTCGATCGTGCCGCCGCGCAGCGGCGAGCCGTCGCCGCGGACGACGAACCCGTCCTCGGTCTCCTCGATGTCGGCGCCAAGCCCGCGCAGCCCCTCCACCACCGCGGCGATCCGGTTGGACTCCTTGAAGCGCAGCTCGTCCGCCCCGCGCACGACCGTCTCGCCGTCCGCGAACGCGCCCAGCAGCGCGACCAGCGTCAGCTCGTCGATCGCCAGCGGCACCTCCTCCGGCTCGACGACGGTGCCCTCGAGGCGGCTCGAGGCCACGTCCAGCTCGCCGACCGGCTCCTCGTCGGAGTCGGTGCCGGGCTCCTCGAGGTCGCCGAGAATCACGGCGCCCATGCGCTCCGCGATCCGGAGAAAGCCGGTACGCGTCCAGTTGAGGCCCACGTCCTTGACCACCACGCGTGACCCCGACACCAGCGTGGCGGCGGCGACGACGAACGCGGCTGAGGACGGGTCGGCGGGCACCTCGATCTCCTCCAGCTCGAGCTCATCGACCTGGCGGACGGTCGAGCGCAGTCCATCGTGCTCGAACGGGACGCGCGCGCGGCGCAGCAGTCGTTCGGTGTGGTCGCGGCTGGGCGAGCCCTCCACGACGGTCGTGGAGCCCTCGGCGAACATGCCGGCGATCAGCACGCACGACTTGACCTGCGCGCTCGGCACCGGCAGGTCGTACTCGATCCCGGTCAGTTCGGCCCCGCGCACCGTGAACGGCGGGAAGCGCCCCTCGTGGGCCTCGACAGAAGCTCCCATCGCCAGCAGCGGCTCGGCGATCCGGTCGACCGGGCGGCGCCGGATCGAGGCGTCGCCGTCGAGCGTCCAGGCGCCGCCGGGCTGACCCGCCAGCCAGCCGGGCAGCAGCCGCATCAGGGTCCCGGAGTTGCCCACGTCGAGCAGGCCGCCGGTGGCCTCCAGCGGGGCGTGCAGCCCCACCCCGCGGATCAGGATCCCCCCGGAGCCGTCCTCCTCCACCGCAGCGCCGAGCTTCAGCAGCGCGTCCAGCGTCGAGCGTGTGTCCTGCGATTCGAGGTAGTTGCGCACGGTCACCGGCTCGTCGGCCATCGCGGCGAACAGCGCGGCGCGGTGTGAGATCGACTTGTCCGCGGGCGGCACGTAGTCCCCCCGCAGCGGCCCCGATGGGTCGAAGCGCGCCGAGCTCATTGGCTCGCGACCGGGAAGCCCAGCTCGCCGATCAGCTCGGCAGCGCGGGCAGCCCGATCGTCGCCGGCGATCCAGAGCGTCATCGCGCCCGAGCGCATGTCGGATGCCGGCGCGAGTGCCAGGTCGACGATGTTCACCCCGGCCTTGCCGAGCTCGAGCGCCACCTGGGCGACGATACCGGGGCGGTTCGGGACCGTGAGGCGCAGCTCTCTCAGCGGCGCACCGGCCACGTCGGACTCGAGCAGCGCGCGCCGGTCGTCGCGCGAGCGGTCGTTCCAAGCGGCGGGGTCGCCCTCGGCCAGCAACTCCTCCACGCGCCGAAGCTCGCGCCTGAAGGCGGCGATCTCCTCGATGATCGCACGGCGGTTGGCGCGGTAGATGTCGGTCCAGATATCCGTGTTGGCGCCCGCCACGCGGGTCATGTCGCGGAAGCTCGGCCCCACGTGACGCAGCGCGTCGCCGTGGTCGGCCAACCGCGCCGCGGCCTGGGAGGCGAGCACGTTGGCGAGCACGTGCGGGAGGTGGCTGAACACGGCCACGAGCCGGTCGTGGGTGACCGGGTCGACCGCGACCGGGCGCGCCCCCACGTCCACCACGAAGCGGTGCAGCCGCTCGTAGAGCAAGCCGCCGGAGTGCGGAAGCGGCGTCAGGTACCAGACGGCGCCCTGGAACATGTCGGCTCGCGCGTGCTCCACGCCGGCCGTCTCCGCCCCGGCGATCGGGTGGCCGCCGACGAAGCGCTCGTCGTCGATCGCCGCCAGCAGGCCCTGCTTGGTCGAGCCGACGTCGGACACGACGCAGTCGGGGCCGGCCGCGTCCAGCGCGGCCCGCACGAGTCCCGGAAGCGCGCCCACCGGCGCGCAGGCGAAGCAGACGTCGGAACCGTCGAGCGCGTCCGCCACCGAGTCGGCGGCCCGGTCGATCGCACCCAGCTCGACTGCCCGCCGCAGCCGGCCGGGATCGCGGCCGAAGCCCACGACCTCAGCGTCCTCGACATGCTCGTGCGCCGCCAGCCCGATCGATCCCCCGATCAGGCCCACGCCGAGGACCGCGATTCTCATCCGATCGAGGGCAACGCTCCGGGGCGGGCCAGCCCGCCCCCTCGCGCACGACGCGCCTGCACCGCCGTAGCCAGCTGCTCCAGCACCTCGGAGGTCGTGTCCCAGTCCATGCAGGCGTCCGTGATCGACTGCCCGTAGCGCAGCGGCGCGCCGTCGTCGTGATCCTGACGCCCCGCGACCAGGAAGGACTCGAGCATCACGCCCACGATCGCGGCGTTGCCGGCCGTCACCTGAGCTGCCACGTCCGCGGCCGCGGCCGGCTGCTGCTCGTGGTCCTTCTTGCTGTTGTCGTGCGAGGCGTCGACCACGACCCGTTCGAGCAGATCGGCCGCGCGCAGGCGGGCCAGCGCATTCTCGACCTCCTCGGCGCCGTGGTTGGGCGCGCCGCGACCGCCGCGCAGGATGATGTGGCAGTCGGGATTCCCGCGGGTGTGCAGGATCGCCGGGTTGCCGCCCACCTCGACCCCGACGAACGCGTGCGGCACCGCCGCGGCGCGCACCGCGTCGACTGCTACCTGGACGTTGCCGTCGGTGCGGTTCTTGAACCCGACCGGCATCGACAGCCCGGACCCGAGCTGGCGGTGGGTCTGGCTCTCGACCGTGCGGGCACCGATCGCGCCCCAGGCGACGGTGTCGGAGATGTACTGCGGCGTGACCGGGTCGAGCCACTCCACGCCCACCGGCACGCCCAGCTCGAGCACGTCCAGCAGCAGGCGGCGCGCCATTCGCACGCCCGCGTTCACGTCCCCGGACCCGTCCAAGTGAGGGTCGGTGATCATGCCCTTCCAGCCGGTAGTCGTGCGCGGCTTCTCGAAGTAGACCCGCATCGCGATGCAGAGGTCGTCGCTCAACTCGGCCGCCCGCGCGGCGAGGCGCTGGGCGTACTCGCGAGCCGCCTCGGTGTCGTGGACGCTGCACGGGCCCACCACCACGAGCAGGCGGTCATCCGCGCGGTCGAGCACGGCGCCGATCTGCTCGCGACCGCGCAGCACCACCTCCGCCTGGTCGTCGGTCAGCGGCAGCTCGTCGAGCAGCTGTGCCGGCGTGATCACCGGCACGGTTCGCTCGATGCGCAGGTCGCGAACCTGTTGGAGATTGCGGGTGGGAGTCATGGCGGGGTTACAAGCCTTTCAGAGACGTATTCGAGTCCGGCGAGTGCGGTACTGCTCGAATCGGCGTCCGGCGGGCATCTTGCAGATTAGAAAGCGGCCTGGGTAGGGCTCAGCCGCCGAGCCGGACGCCTATGTAAATCGCCAATACCAGTACGCGCGCCGACCGGCGCCCGCGAGGGCGCTGCGGTCGAGGGTCGGCTCAGCGTGGCTGGACATCTCAGAGGACTTG